>Ga0315900_10009686_pt1 | contig 12172 bp, 10 predicted proteins | sample LakEriMetagenome_FD_203521 | JGI IMG/M metagenome (GOLD analysis project Ga0315900, IMG submission 203521) | Freshwater fungal communities from buoy surface, Lake Erie, Ohio, United States - Buoy 12 MA114 | ecosystem: Environmental > Aquatic > Freshwater > Lake > Lake biofilm | place: USA: Lake...
TCGGCCTCGCCATGCAGGCCGGCCGCGCGGCCACGCAGGGCGAGAGCCCGTGGCCGGCAGGGCTGCGGCGGCTCGGCGTGCTTGCGCTCGTGGGGCTGCTGCACTGGACGCTCGTCTGGTACGGCGACATCCTGATGATCTACGCGTTGCTCGGCGTGCTTGCGCTTGCCTGCACGCAGTGGTCGCGCCGCACCGTCGGCATCATCGCCGCGGTGATCGCGGCGATCGTCGCCGTCATCGCGGTCATCGCGGCTGCATTCACCGGACTCGGGCTCATGTTCCGGCCGGACGATGCTCCGGCGGAGATCGCAGCATCCGATCTCACCGCACGCGGATTCGACGCCATGATGGCTGCGCAGTTCGATCCGTTCAACCCCGTGTGGCTCGAGGCGGAGCGCGCCGCGTTCGCAGAGGGGCCGTTCCTCGACGCGCTCCTCTTCCGCACTGTCCTCTACGGCTTCGGCTTCGTCGCGGCGCTCTTGAGCTACGGCTGGCACTCGCTCCTGATGATGGTGTGCGGCGTCTACGCCTTCAAGGCCGGCCTGTTCACCGCCGAGGGCTCCTCGCTCCGTCGCCGGATCGTGCTGCCGGCGCTTGCGCTTGGTTTTTTCCTCACCCTGTGCGGCACGCTTCCCATCGTGATCTTCGGCGGCGAAAGCGCCGGCGCGCGGATCGCCCACACGGGCTTCCTGTCGCTCGGCGCGATGGTGCTGCCGTTTGGCTACGCGGCGGCGATCATCGAATGGGGACCGAAGCTGCCGTCGTTCATCGCGACCGCGCTCGAGCGCACGGGACGCATGTCGTTCACGGTGTATCTCTCCGAGTCGCTCGTCTGCACGGCGCTCGCCTCATGGTGGGGCCTCGCGTGGTTCGGCACGATCAGCGATGGGCCCGCCGCCCTCATCGCCTTCGTCGTCTGGCTCACACTCGTCCTGTTCGCGACGGCGTGGCTCTCGATCTTCCGCATCGGTCCGTTCGAATGGCTGTGGCGACTGGTCACCTACACGGGAAACACGGGCGCGTCGCGGCCAATCGCCGGTTGAAACCTCGACTTTGCGGCCGCACCCTGTAGGATGGCCGCCTCATGCAGGTCCCGAACTTCCGTCTCGATGGCAAGGTCGCGCTGGTGACAGGCTCGTCGAAGGGCCTCGGCAAGGCGATGGCCTTCGCGCTCGGCGCTGCGGGCGCCAAGGTCGCCTTCAACTATGCGCACGGGAAGGACTGGGCCGAGAAGACCTTCGCCGAGTACGAGGCCGCCGGCTACAAGGGCGGGCTCTTCCGCGCGAGCGTCGTCGACGAGGCCGAGGTCAAGCGCCTCAACGCCGAGATCGCCGCCACGCTTGGGCCCATCGACATCGTCGTGGTCAACGCCACGCCAGCGCAACCCCTCAAGCCGATCGAGCAGTACGACTGGGAGTTCTACCAGTCGATGCTCGACTTCTTCGTGAAGAGCCCGTATCTCCTCGCGCGCGCCACGCTGCCGCACATGAAGGCGCAGCGGTGGGGCCGCATCATCAACATCACGAGCGAGGTCTTCACCCGAGGGCTCGCGCCGTTCAGCGCCTATGTGGCCGCGAAGGGCGCGCAGGTGGGCTGGTCGCGCTCGATGGCGAACGAGCTCGCGCCGTTCAACATCACCGTGAACATGATCGCGCCCGGCTGGATTCCGGTCGAGCGCCACGCGAACGACCCCGAGCACGAGAAGGAGGCGTACCGCCGCCTCATCCCCATGGGCCGCTGGGGCGTGCCGAGCGACTGCGGCGGCGCATGCGTCTTCCTCGCAAGCGACGCCGCGGGGTTCATCACAGGCCAGGACATCCACGTCAATGGCGGCATGACGGTCGTCTGACCGCCTGCCCGACCGAAGTCGAAGATCGAGGACAACACCATGAAGAAGATCATCTCGCTCGTCGCGCTCGCCTCGCTTGGACTCGGGCTTGCCGCCGCCGCTCCGCAGAATGCGACGAAGGAGCTCGTCGCGGCGCAGAAGGCGCGCATCGAGGCCGCCAAGGCTGCGCCGAAGGCCCGTCCCCATGTCGCGTTCGTGTCGAACGGCGTCGCCGACTTCTGGACGATCGCGAAGGCGGGCGCCATCGCCGCGGGCAAGCAGCTTGGCTGCGACGTCACCGTCGAGTTCCCCGGCGGCGGCCTTGGCGACCAGAAGCGGATGCTCGAGGATCTCGTCATCAAGGGAATCGACGGCATCTCCGTGAGCCCGATCGACCCTGCGAATCAGGTCGAAGTCCTGAATCTCGTCGCCGGAAAGTCGATCCTCATCACCAACGACTCCGATGCGCCGAACGCGCCGCGCCTCTGCTACATCGGCATGGACAACTACGAGGCCGGCCTCATGTGCGGGCGGCTTGCGCGCGAGGGCTGCAAGGCGGGCAAGGTCGCGATCTTCATCGGCCGGCTCGAGCAGGACAACGCGAAGCGCAGGCGCCAGGGCTTCATCGACGGCCTGCTTGGCCGCACGCCCGATCCGACGCGCTACGACGAGCCCGCCACCGTGATCAGCGAGGCCGGCTACACCATCGTCGGCACGTGGACCGATTCGTTCGACCGCGCGAAGGCGAAGGCGAACATCGAGGACGTGCTCATCAAGCACCCGGACCTCGCGCTGATGACGGGCCTCTTCGAATACAACTCGACGCTCGGCGTCGAGGTGCTGCGCCAGACCGGCAAGCAGGGCAAGGTGCAGCTCGCCGCCTTCGACGAGGGCGCCGATGTCATCGCCGGCATCAAGGAGGGCTTCGTGCTCGGCACCGTGGTGCAGGATCCCTACGGCTACGGCTTCGAGAGCGTGCGCGTCCTCAACGCGCTTGCGAAGGGCGACACGTCGCTCGTTCCCGCGAGCGGCGTCATCAACATCCCGGCCCGCGTGATCCGCAAGGACAACGCGGAGAGCTTCTGGAAGGACCTCAAGGCGAAGCTCAAGGCAGGGAAGGACGCGAAGTAGCGCGTGCCGCCGATCGAGGCCGATCCTTCGCGCGCGACACCCGTCGTCCTCTCCGTGTGCGGTGTCGGGCGCCGCTATGCCGGCGTGACGGCGCTTGCGGGCGTCAGCCTCGATGTCCGCGGCGGGGAAGTGCTTGCGATCGTCGGCGAGAATGGCGCGGGCAAGTCGACGCTGCTCAAGATCCTCTCCGGCGTGGTGCAGCCGAGCGAGGGGGCGCTTGCGGTGGCCGATGCGGCGGGCGCGCTGCGCGAGGTCGCGCTCGATGGCGTGCGCGAGGCCGCGCGTGCGGGCATCGCGCTGGTGCACCAGGAGCTGAATCTCGCTGAGAACCTCGATGTCGCGGGCGCGATCCACCTCGGCCGCGAGCCCGCGCGCTTCGGATTCCTCGACCGCGCCAAGATGCGCGCCGACAGCGCGCGCTGGCTTGCCCGCGTCGGGCTCGACGTCGATCCGGGAACCCTGTGCGGTTCGCTCGGGATCGCGCAGCGGCAGCTCGTCGAGATCGCGAAGGCGCTGTCGACCGAGTCGCGCATCCTGATCCTCGACGAACCCACGTCGAGCCTGACCGCCCGCGAGACCACGCGGCTTCTTGCGATCATCGAGGAACTCCGCGCCGCCGGCGTCGCGGTCGTCTTCGTGTCGCACCATCTCGACGAGGTCATGAAGATCGCCGACCGGGTGGTGGTGCTGCGCGACGGCCGCAAGACGGGCGAACTGACGCGCGGCGAGTACGACCGGGCGATGATCGAGCGGCTCATGGTCGGGCGCGACATCGCGCGTGCTGCCGGGCGCGCGCCGCGCGCGGACGCGCCGGTTCGGCTTCGGGTCGAGTCGCTCGTCGGCGCGCACCGCAGCCGGAAGTCGGTGTCGTTCACCGTGCGCGCGGGCGAGATCGTCGGCATCGCGGGGCTCGTGGGTTCCGGACGGACCGAGCTGCTCGAGGCGATCGCCGGCATCGCCCCGCATCATGGCGCCGTGCGCCTCGATGGACGCGAGATCGAGCCGTCCGCGCCGGTGCGGGTGCGCGCCGGCATCGCCATCGTGCCCGAGGACCGGGCCCGGAACGGTCTCTTTCTCGAGGATTCCGTGGCCACGAACCTCTCGCTCGCGTGGATCGACCGCACGAGCCGCAGCCGCCTTGTCGACGCCGGCGGCGAGCGGACCATGGTCGAGCGGCTTGTCGCCCGCGTCCAGCTGCGGCCTGCCACGCCGGCCCGCCGCGTGCAGACGCTCTCGGGCGGCAACCAGCAGAAGTCCGTGCTTGGGCGGTGGCTCGCGGTCGACCCCAAGGTGCTCCTCCTTGACGAACCCACGCGGGGCGTCGACGTCGGAGCCCGGGCTGAGATCCACGCGGAGGTCCGCAGGCTTGCCGATGCGGGCGGTGCCGTCGTGTTCGCCTCGAGCGAGCTCGAGGAGGTGCTGCTCCTCGCCGACCGGATCCTCGTGATGCACGAAGGCGGGATCGCGGGGGAACTCGACTCGCGCGACGCGACGGAAGTCGCCATCATGCGCCTTGCGACCGGCGGCGGGCATGCGCACGCAGGCGCGCCGGACGACGCGGAGTCGCAGAGGCCATGAAAAAGTCGCTTGGCATCATCTGCATCTTCCTCGCGATCTTCGTGTTCGCATCGCTCTACGGCGAGAACTTCCTCACCGGCATCAACCTGATGCAGCTGACGCAGCGTACCGCGCTCTACGCGATCCTCGCGCTGGGTGCGGCGCTCGTGATCGTGACCGGCGGCATCGACCTCTCGATCGGCTCGGTCGTGTGCCTCGCCGGCATCATGACGCCCTGGCTTCTCGTCGAGCACGAGTGGTCGCCGTGGGCCGCGATTCCGACCGTGCTTGCGCTTTCGGCGTTCATCGGCCTTTGTCATGGGCTTCTCATCACCCAGCTTCGGCTGCAGCCGTTCCTGGTGACTCTGTGCGGCCTGCTTCTCTACCGCGGCATCGCGCGCTGGATCACGGGCGACCAGACGCAGGGGTTCATGGGCGAGTTCGGCGAGGTGCGCGCGCTGGCGACGGGGCGCATTCCGATCCCGGGGCTCGAGAACTTCCTGCTCCCGGCAACCGTGATTCCCGCGGCGATCATCGCGGTCCTGATCGCGGTGTTCTACGGGCGCACGGTGTGGGGTCGCTGGCTTCTCGCGACCGGCCGAAACGAAAGCGCGGCGCGCTACTCGGGCATCCCGACCGCGCGGCTGACGACGCTTTCCTACGTCGGTTGCAGCCTGCTGGCGGGCTTCGGCGGCATGCTCTTCATCTTCGACCTGAGCAGCGCGCAGCCGTCGGACTTCGGCAACTTCTATGAGCTCTACGCGATCGCCGCCGCCGTGCTCGGAGGCTGCAGCCTCCGCGGCGGCGAGATCAGCGTCATCGGGGTCCTGTTCGGCGCCGCGACGCTGCAGATCCTCCGCACCACCATCATCCTCATCGGACTTTCATCGCAGCTCGAGTTCGCGGTGATCGGCGCCGTGCTTCTTGCGGGCGTCATGGCCGACGAGGGCGTGCGCCGATTCCTTGCCAGACGGCTCGAACGCACGGCGTCGAGCGCGACGTGACTTCGCCGCGACCTTCACCGCGACCTTCACCGCGACCTTGACCGCGACCTTGACCGCGACCTTGACCGCGACCTTGACCGCGACCTCATCTGAGACGCAGATCCCGGAGACCACATGCAGCTTTCCCCGACACTTGCCGTCCTTGCGCCGTTCGCCTTCGCAGCCCTTGGTTTCGCGCAGGGGGCGCAGGGGCCGGCCGCGGCGGCGCCAGGCAACGCGCCAGGCAACGCGCCGGTCAAGGCGCCGGAAATCGCGGTGAAGGACTGGGGCTCGGTGGACGGTAAGCCCGTCTCGCTGTGGACCCTCCGGAACGCGAAGGGGATGGAGGCCGAGATCACGAACTACGGCACGATCATCGTGTCGCTCAAGGTGCCCGATGCGAAGGGTGTCTTCGAGGATGTCGTCCTCGGCCGCCCGAGCGTGGAGGACTACGTCGCGCGCACCCAGTACTTCGGCTGCACGGTCGGCCGCTGCGCGAACCGCATCGCGAAGGGCCGCTTCTCGATCGACGGCATCGAGTACACGGTGGCCACGAACAATGGCGCGAACCACCTGCATGGCGGCGTGAAGGGTTTCGACAAGGTGGTTTGGAAGGGCGAGGCGAAGATGACCGACTCCGGTCCCTCCATCACCTTCACCTACCGCTCGCCGGACGGCGAGGAGGGCTACCCGGGCAACGTCGACGCGACGGTGGTCTACACGCTTACGAACGCGAACGAACTGCACGTCGACATGAGCGCGACCACCGACAAGCCGACGGTGGTGAACCTCGCGCACCACACCTACTGGAATCTCGGTGGCCACGCGTCGGGCAGCATCCTGGGGCATCTCCTCATGATTCCCGCGAAGCGATACACGCCGGCCGATGCGTCGCTCATCACGACGGGCGAGATCGCCCCGGTCGCGGGCACGCCCCTCGACTTCACCGCCATGAAGCCGATCGGCAAGGACTTCGCGGCGCTTCCCGCCACCAAGGACGATCCGGGTGGCTACGACCACAACTTCGTGCTCGACCGCATGCCGAGGCAGAAGGACCTCTGGCTCTCCGCGATCCTGATCGAGCCGAAGAGCGGCCGCATCATGGAGATCTGGTCTGATCAGCCGGGCATCCAGTTCTACACCGGCAACTTCCTCGACGGCATTCCCGGAAAGAACGGCGCCGTCTACGCGAAGAATGGCGCGCTCTGCCTCGAGACGCAGGCGTTCCCCGACTCGATCAACAAGCAGGCGAAGGATGGAACGATGCAGGAAGGCTGGCCGAACGCGATCCTGCGTCCGGGCCAGACCTACACCCATCGCATGATCCATCGCTTCTCCGCCTCGGGGCCCGCGGCTGGTCTCCCGCCGACGCCAGCGCCTGCAGTCGCGCCGGCCCCGGCCCCGACGACGACCCCGGCGACGACCCCGGCGACGCCGTAAGTTTCGGTGATTCCGTTTCCGCAGGCGGTACGACAGGCACCCGTGGGTGTCCGACTCCGACGAGCGTGCGAGCACCAGAGGGAGCGGGAGAACCGAGCGCTCGCCGCTGCGGCGGCTCGCTTTGGTGGTCAGGCCTCGGAGTGAATCCTCGGCGTGCCGGACACGCGCCCCTCAGGCCGAGGCGGATTCACTCCGCCCGGCCTGGCCAGAGCGGGCGCCCAAATCACGGGTGCCCTTGGACGAAGTCCAAGGAACGACACGTGTCAGCCTTCGACAGCCAAAACGGGTGCCACCACTTCCAGTGGTGTGGAGTCGCGAAGCCCTGGTTTTCACTGCATTCGGAGCCACATGGGCGAAACCACTACTAGAAGTAGTGGCACCCATGAAAGGCTGTCGTAGTCGTTGGTTCGGCGTCAGGCTTCGCTCCGCTCCGCCTTCGACGTCAGCCTTCGACTCCGACGACCTCGTTCAGCTCGCTGCACCCGGACGACATCCCGCAGCGCCCAAAAACAAGCGAGCGCGGGAAAACCCGCGCTCGCTCGGAGGCATAAAAGGACTGTTGAAACCGGGACGTCTAGCGACGTCGCCGGAGGCTTCCGCCGGTGACGAGTGCGAGACCCGCCAGCGCAAGCGCGCCAGGCGTCGGAACCGCCGCTGCGGTCATGAGCACCGAGTAGTTCGCGCTGGCGCTTCCGGATCCAGCGGTGATCCCGGCGCTGTTGGTCACATCGACCTGGTAGTCGCGGCCGGTCAAGAGCGTGAGCGACACGGTCGTCGAGACCGGCGAGGTAGACGAATAGAGCACCGTGCCGCCGGCGGTCATGTCGCGGACGAGCACGCTGATCGTGCTGACTCCGCCGGCCGACGAGGTGCGCGTGGTGGTCACGGACATCGTGATGGTGCTGTCGCGGTCGACGCCGAAGAGCGCATTCGACACCGAGGAGCCCGTCATCGTGCTTGCGAACGTCGCGCTGCTCGACGAGGCCTGGGAAAACGCCGTCAAGCGCACTTCGGCCGCGGTGAGGTTCGAGTTCTGCTGCACGAAACCCGACAGGAACGGCGCAGAGTGCGAGCGCCAGTCGTTGAAGGTGCCGAACACCGCCGACAACGCACCGGTCGTGCCGGTGGGCGCCTGCATGGAGATCGAACGGCTGGCGGAGGTGAAGACGAATCCTGCGTGTGCCGACGCGGAGGCGGAAAGCGCCGCGGCAGCAAGCGAGATCGTGACCAGTGGAGACTTCATCATGGCGTTCCCTCTTCTCGTCCTATCCCCGGAAGACGTTCCGCCGGTGCAAGAGGCACCGAGCAAAAGCTATGTGTGTCATCCGCGACACCGCTCCGGGCGGCATTGCCGACGTACAGATGGAACTCGCCCTCCGCAGCGCTGCCCGCAGTCGCAGAGACAACAAGCGAACCTGGCAACTGCCAAGTTCAACTCATCTCATCTCAGGGACCGAAAGGCGGAGACGCTGGGAACAGACGCTGCGCGCGGCAAGGGAGCAGGCGGACGAGACTGGTCCAGACGGACCAATGTCACAAACCTTCTCTCTACACCAAGCGCAACTGCGGACCCATCTTCCACACTCCCTCTCGAGGCGAGTTCCCGCTCGCCTCAACCCTTTTCACTACAACCTGCCTTCGCTGGCACCCTCATGCCAGCTTCACAACTCTCACAAACGGAGGATGTGGTACGCCCGGCATAAGCCGGACAACCCTCCGTGTCGGAACCTACCACCGGAAAGAGGCGTGCCAAGAAAGATGCGGCAGATTTCGCATAAATCGCGCAGACTGAATCTCGGGTTCACACGACATCGCCGTTGCGAAGGGGTCTTGTCATCGAGTATCGATGCAAAAAGAGACGCAATCGGCGCTTTTATCCCATCTTTCGCGAACGATCAAGAATAGTCCGAAAACTGCGCGCTCTCGGCCATCTTGTTTCGAGCGCCCAATCGCATGCGCTTGCCGGCAGCTCGTCGGGGCCGCGTCCTCGTACGGAGCGAACGCCATGCCGCCGATTCACGTCCGGCCGATCGGATGGGCCCGAACCAGCTCGGTGCCGAGTTCGCGCGCTTCGGCGACGCTTCGGACACCGGCAAGCGCCATGGCGAGGTCGAACTCGTTGCCGAGGATCGAGAGCACCCGGGCGACGCCGGCTTCGCCTCCCGCGCCAAGTCCCCACAGCACCGGACGCCCGATGGCGACCGCGTCGGCGCCCAGCGCGACCGCGCGGAGCATGTCGGCGCCACGTCGGATGCCGCCATCGACCACCAGCGGCCCCTTGCCGCGCGCGGCCTCGGCGCACGCGGCAAGCACGTGCGCGGTTGCGGGCGCGCCGTCGAGCTGCCGGCCGCCATGGTTCGAGATCCAGACGCCCTGCGCGCCGGAGGCAAACGCCGCGCGCACGTCATCGGGTCGGCAGAGGCCCTTCACGAAGAGCGGCCGAGAGGTCCACGAGGCGAGCGCCTCGACGTCCTTCCAGTTGACCGAGGGGTCGATTGTCCAGGAGAGCGCGCCGCCGATGCCGACGCCGGTGTGTCCGGTGGGCCCGCCGGGCCGCTCGAGATTCACGATGCGGAGGCCGTCGGGAACGCGAAAGCCGTTGCGGATGTCGCGCTCGCGCACGCCCCAGACGGGCGTGTCGGCCGTCACGGCGAAGCCGTCGAATCCGGCGGCGGTGGCCCGCTCGACCAGCGCGCGCGTGAAGGCGCGGTCCTTCGACACGTACACCTGCATCCAGAGCGGCGCCGAGGTGGCGCTGCGGACCTCCTCGAGCGCGGTGGTCGAGAGGCTCGACAGGCACATGGGCACGCGAAGCGCGTGGCATGCGCGCGCGGTGGCGAGCTCGCCTTCGGGGTGCGCCATCCGCTGCATGGCGGTGGGCGCCACGATGATCGGCGAGGGGAGCTGCGTGCCCAGCATGGCCGTCGCCGATGAGCGATTCGAGACATCGACCATGCCGCGGAAGTGGATCGCATAGTCGCGCCACGCGGTCTCGCTTGCGCGCAGCGTGGTTTCGTCCCATGCGCCCGACCGGTAGTAGTCCCACGCGGTGCGCTCGATGCGCGACTCCGCCAGCCGAGCGAGATCGGCAAGCGAGATCGCCGCGGCAAGCGCGTCGGTTGCGGGTGAAGCCTCGGGCATGACGGAACGTTACCGCAATGCCGGCGACCACCGCAATCGCGTACACTCGCACGCATGTTGGACGGCGTCGCTCCGGTCCTCGCTTCCGCGCAGCAGGTGCTCGCCTCCGCGCAGCAGGTCCTCGCGCCCGCGCAGCAGGTCCTCGCGCCCGCGCAGCAGGAACTCGCGTCCGCGCAGCAGGTGCTCGCTTCCGCCGCCGAGGCGCCAGACATCCCTCCGCAACTCGTCTCGCTCGGCATCGCGCTCGGCGTCGGCCTCCTTGTCGGTCTCGAGCGGGAACGCCACGCCGACACCGTCGCGGGCGTGCGCACCTTCGGACTTGTCGGCCTGATCGGTGGGCTTTCCGCGCTGCTGACTCCGCCGGGCACGACGCCGTGGCCGCTGGTCGTCGCCGCGCTGCTTGCCGGCTTCGCCGGCGTCTGGGGCGGCATCGCCTCGCGCCGTCCGACCCCCATGCGCGATGGCGAGTTCGTGCGCGACATCGGCCTGACCACCGCCTTCGCACTGGTGGTGACCACGCTGCTCGGCGGCTATTCGGTGCTTGGCGACCGGGCCACGACGCTCGTCGCGGCCGGCGTCTTGTTCCTGCTGCTCTATCTGCGCGAGCCGCTGCATGGCATGATCCGGCGTCTCGGGCAGGAGGATGTCCGCGCGATCGCGACCTTCGTCCTCATCGCGCTCGTCATCCTGCCGGTGCTGCCGAATCGCGACGTCGGGCCATTCGACGCCATCAACCCGCGGGAAGCGTGGCTGCTGGTCGTCCTCGTGGTGTCGATGAGCCTTGCGGGCTACGTCGCGCAGTCGCTCCTTGGCGCACGCGGCGGAATCCTGGCGACCGGCCTTCTGGGCGGACTGGTGTCGAGCACGGCAACCACGGTGGGCGCCGCGCGCCGCGCCCGCGAGGATGGGCGCACCGACGTGGCGGCCGCCATTTCGCTTCTTGCCTGCGGCGTGCTTCCGGCGCGGCTTGCGATCCTCGTCGCCATCGTCTCGCCCGCGCTCTTCGGCGTGCTTTCGCCGTGGCTTGCCGGCGCCGCGGTCTTCTGCATCGGCGGGGGACTCGTGGCCCTTCGGCGCGCGGGCCGCGACGGGGGCGCGCCGCTGCCGAAGCCGCGCAATCCGACGCAACTGCGATCGGCGCTTGCCTTCGCGGGCATCTTCGTCGTCATCCGCATCCTCTCGAAGGCGACCATCGAGTTCGGCGGCGATTCGGCGTTCCTCGCCGTGGCCGCCGCGTCGGGCATCACCGACATGGATGCGATCGCCATGAGCACGGCGCGCGAGGTGGCCGACCTCTCGGTCGGCGTGTCGCTTGGCGCGAAGGCCGTGCTCATCGCGCTTGTCGTGAACACGCTGTTCAAGCTTGGGGTGACGGTCGCGGTCGGCACGGGCGATCTGTTCCGCAGCACGCAGGTGGGGCTGCTCGGCGCTGCGATCTGCGCCGTCGCCGGCATCGTGCTTTCGTGAGCGACGCCTCCGTCGCGCGTTCAGTCGAGGCCGAAGGGGATGTCGCCGCCCGACAGCGAGTCGGTTTCGGACACGATCAGCATCGCGTCATCGGCGCCCGCCGTTTCCGAGGTATCGCCGTCGATCGACCCGGCGAGCTGCCCGTTGCGCGTCTCGTCGGTGCCGAGATCGTGCCCAGGCGGCACGGACGGTGCAAGCGAGAGGGCGATGAGCGCGATGGCCGCCCAGCGGATGTTCCGCTTGGCGAGGCTTCCCGGTGACTTGCGACGATGGGATCTGCGGTGCATCGATCTTCACAATGCGATACACGGAGCCGCGGACAAGTTGAAACCGACGCCATGGGGAAGGTTTGTGCGGGGTGAGCCACTACAGGCCGCACAGATGCTCCAGACCTCGCAGAAGCGCGGAGGACCTCAAGCGCGCGCAGCGCGCGGGTACTCGCTCAAGCGCGCGCAGCGCGCGGGTAGGTGTTGTATCCGCGGGCGTCATCGCCGTAGAACGTCGTGTCGTCCCACGGCGCGAGCGGCGCGCCCGTTTCGAAGCGCTCGGGGAGGTCGGGGTTCGAGATCGCGAGCTTGCCGAAGGCGATGCAATCGCCGAGGCCAGCGTCGAGGTCGGCCTGGGC
>Ga0315900_10009687_pt1 | contig 12171 bp, 8 predicted proteins | sample LakEriMetagenome_FD_203521 | JGI IMG/M metagenome (GOLD analysis project Ga0315900, IMG submission 203521) | Freshwater fungal communities from buoy surface, Lake Erie, Ohio, United States - Buoy 12 MA114 | ecosystem: Environmental > Aquatic > Freshwater > Lake > Lake biofilm | place: USA: Lake...
ACGTTAGAAATTGGGATGGCCATTGCTCAATCCTTCCTGATCAAATTGTACGGTTAGCGTGCGTAAATACCTACGTCCGGACGCCGATCTGCGGCGCGTTGGATACGGAACTGGATGTCGTCGGAGAACTTGCTGTTCTGCAGCAAGTCAGCCTGGGCTGCCTTCGTGAACTTACCGTAGAGTTCGCGCACTTGCGTCTGCTGGGCGTCCAATGGCAAGGCTTGGAAAGCCGACTTCTTGGCCAGTGCCTCAATGGAATCGGCAACCGTCCCCATGCGCGGCTTGCCTTCTGCATCCAGCTCTCCGGTTGGGGCGACGATCTTTCCCAATTGGCTCATCATGTAGGAATGCTCCTCTGGCTCCAGCTTTACCCTGATACCTTTGTACTCAAGATTTGCATCCGGCTTTTTGATGGACATTTTTAGCGCAATCATCACCTTGTCGGCGGGGCGCTGCTTGTCGTTGCTGAAGCGGATGCCGGTGGTGCTGGCTAGCCAGGGGTTGGCCGGGTCAACGTCGGTCATCACCTCGCCTAAGTAGTCATATTGGGCTGGCAGACTGTCCGATAGGAAGGGCGTCTTGGCCAGAACCTTGTTGAAGCCTTCGTAAAAACCTTTGACCACCGTCGGCAACTCAGGCGAGGCCGAGGTCACGCGCCGGGTGTTATCCATGCCACGCTCAATCATGGCTCTTGCACCTGAGAAAACGCCCACGGGGGAGCCTTCAATGCCGAATTGCACCGTGGTGGAGGCGATCTGATTGAGCGCCTCCCTGAAGGCCACCTTTGGGTTGGGGATGGTCTGGCTGAAAGCGCCGGCCAATGCGCTGATCGGCGTCATCACGGGCAACTGGCCAACGTAGTTGTACAGACCGAACACTGCGCCGAGAACAACTTGGCCGACAGCATCCTCGTTGTCCTCGTACCGCCCGTATTCCACCGCGTCAGACATCATGGCCAACGGCCCAGAGATCGGGTCGATGCCGCGATATGGGACATACAGCCTGCCATCGGTGCTGATGCTAGGGTCAAGCTTCATGGAGCGCAGGTAGTCCACAAACTCGTTGTCCCACTCTTCTTTCTTAAACACAAAGGAGTAAGGTCTCCAACCGCTTTCCATGTAGATCCGGCGCAGGTTGGTGTCGCCGGGCCCGCCGCCAGTCATGCGGCCATCGGCCACATAGCTGCCCACGCCCAACATCAAGGTTGCGCCCATGCCGAACTTAGCCATGGCCAGCTCTGCCTTGGCACCACCAGCGCCCATGTCGGCGCGCCACTGCGAGGACAGCGGGGCCAGCCAACTGTGCTGCAGGGACTCGCTGGTCACCCAGATGGGCGTCTTTACGAAGGGCATCAGCAGCTTGCCAAGCAGGTTGCTCTGCGCCAGATCTTGGATCTGCGCCGATGCACCAGACAGCTTGCGGCTGAAGGTGATCATCTGGGAGAAGTCGGTGGCTGCCTCCTCAATGTTGCTGGGCGGGTCACTCAAGATCTCGGCCATGCGGTTCAGGCCAATGACCTCAGCTTCGTCCGCAGTCTTGCCGGCCTCAACGGCGGCGCGTCTGGCATCTGCCTGCGCCCGGTAGGCTTGGGCATACAGCTCGGCACGGTAGCCCATGGTCTTGAAGACCTCGTCCATTGCCATGATCGGGCGGCCACCTAGCAGGGTCACGAAGTTGGCGTAGCCGTTGATGCCCTTAATCAGCCACTCAGTCTCAAGGCCGTAGTTGCGGGCATCGAAGATCTGATACTGGCCCTCAAGGCGCTGGCCGCCATCGCCCAAAATGTCCACGCCCTCGCGCATCTCCCTGGTGGTTCCCGTCTTCAAAGCCTGCCAGCCAAGCGACAGACCCTCGCGGAATGCGCTAACCATGCCGGCCACCAATGCTCCGGCCTCGCCCATCTCCACCTCACCACCCATGCCCATCGCACGCTTGCCTGACCCGATGGCTCCAGCAATGGCGCGGGTGGCGACAGTGCTGGCCAAGAAGGTGGTGTTGGCCGTCAGGTTGACAACGTGCGTGCCAGTGGCCGACAGCAGGCCATTCTTCCATGTGCGATCCCACAGGTCGCGGATCAGGCCAGTCCTGCTGACCTTGTTGAGCAGGCCCTCGCGGGCACCGTCCTCCGTGAGCTGCACAAAAGCCTGAACCAGATCCTTCAGTCCCTGGGATACCTGCGGGTTCTCCAGCATAGCCTTCATCTCGGCATCACCCACAGCCGGGATCTTGATGTCCATGTTTGCCAGGATCTGGTTGGCCATGCCCTCGGTGATCTGCATCCGACCAGCAGCCGTGGTCTGAGCCCCTCGAGTTCCGATTAACTTGTAAGTTTCAAACAGGACGTTCTGGCGGCTCAGTAGCTTGAGCAGCCGGGCCTGCAACTCGGTGTTATCTGGATTGACATACGCCTGCCGGGCCAAGTCCCAGAACTGCTTGGCATTAACGTGGCTGCCTATGCGGAGATAGACCAAGTCGTCCGGCATCTTGTCGTACTTGGATCGCATCGCCTCCAAGTCCTGCACCAGATCGCCACCCAGATTCCTGCCCTTCACATCTGCCAGCAGGCTGTCCCAAGTCTTGTGTTGGGTGCTGACGCCAGACGACTGCACCATAGCCAAAACGGTCTGCTTGAAGTCAGCAGGCCCGTCCATGCGATCTAAGTTGATCAGCGTGTCCGGTGGGGCGCCGGTGGATGGCGCCGCCTCAATGGTGTTTTCGATCTCGGTGAGCTGGTTCTGCAGTTTTTGAACTTGGCCGGTGACTGCATCGGCTCGGGGTGTGGCCGGCTTGGGTGCAGCAGGCGCTGCTACGGGGGGCGTAGGAGTCTGTTTAGCCGGGGTGACGCCTGCAGGCGGGGTAGCTGTCGGGATCGCCTCTACGGCACGCTGAGTGGCTTCCCTGGACTTCTTTGCGGCCTGTCCCTCACGCACCATCTTGCCGCCAGATTTAATCAGGTCGATGATCGGGCCGAGGCCGGCCACTTGCACACCTTCTGCGGGGATAGTGATGGCTTCGCTGTTGCTGATGTCACCGATCTCTGCATTCGGTTCGGGCGGCGTTGGCGTTGCCGGAGCATCTGGAAGCATTTGCTCCAAGCGGTCATTCAACGGGGAGATGGCCATTACTTCTGCTCCTTGTCCTGCATTGTCGCCGCACCCGCAGCAGTCCCAGCAGGCACTGCGGTAAACAGGGGCTGGCCCTTGCCAACAGACTCGCGCATCTGCGGGGTGATGTCGATGTAGCGCACAGGCTCGGCACCGTCAGCTTGCACCGTGGTCTGTCCGACCTTGGCATCCCACTTCTTGCCGTACTTAGCCAAGAACTGCGGATAGACCTCGTCGTAGTATTTCTTCATGCCTTCACCGCCGACTGTGAAATCTGTACCCTTGATTTCACCAGAAGGCGCATTGATAGCTTTGTCGGCCATAGATTTGCCAATAACCTCGTTAAGAGGTTTCCCGACTGCTTTGCTAACATTTGACCTGACAATCACGCCATTCTTATCAATCTCAGCGCCAAATACATTCCCGCCATTTTTTTTCACTGTAATTGCCTTGCCACCGCCAACGTATGAATCCCACACAATTTCATCAGCAATTTGGCGCATTGCCTCTGGGTATCTTTCAACCTGACGCTTGCCTGTAGTTAGGCCCACGCGCTCGTAGCCGTTGTCGGCTGCGTACTTCAGCGCACGCTTGAGGGCGAGCTGATACCAAGTGTCCTTCATGGGCGCGTCGGGGACTGCGCCAGGGATTCCGCGATTCCGCAGGAACCGCTGTGCTTCTGTGACAGCACGGGCCTCATTGCCCGCCTCGACAGGCACATCGAGGATGTTGGCTACAAACTGGCCACTGGCCGTCCGCACTTCGTAGTAAGGTTGATCTGCTGAATTGTTAACGGTCGCCTTCAATTCCACAGCACTTATGTCTTTTGGTATATATCCCTTGTCTCGTCCAGCCTGATGCCAATCAGACTGCACTTCTTCGATCAACAGCATCTTCTTGCCGTCAGCGTCCACCCGGTCATTGACGCGGATGTGTGCAAGTACGTTTTCTTGATCCCAATGAGTAGAGCGGAAGGCATCAGAAAAAGGAACCTGCCCTCCAGGCCCAGGTTTTTCAAAGTTGCTACGCGGCAGCGTCAGCAGAATCTCGCGGTAGTTCTGGCCACCGGGCAGTGTGTAGCCGCCAAACTTTGCGGGCAGAGATCCGTTGACTGGATCAAGCTGCGCCATGTCGTTGGCCAGGGTCAGATAGTCGCGCTGGTCGGTATAGCCCCAGTTGTCCATGACCTGCTGCGGAGTCATTCCCTCGCGCTCGGCCACATAGGCAATGGCTTTCTGTGGGTCTGTGAATGTATTGTCAGCGCCACCCAGAGCGACCTCACGAACATCCACCTTGTTGGCCGCGATGAACTGCTGCACCTCTTCGCGGGTGACGTTCTTCTTACCCTTGAGGAACTCATCCAAGCCAATCCACTTAACCTCGTCAGCCTTGACGTTCTCGCCCTTGAGGATGTCATTGAGGAATGCCTGACCGGGGCCAGACTTGCGCTGGGTGTTGAGCGCGGCCTGTTCCACAGCGGAGTAGAAACCCATGTCTGACACGGGTGCTGCGGCTCTCGCCGGGGCGGCGCTGGGGCCGGGCGGCACCACGTTCGCCATCTGGCCGGTGCGTCGAAGATAGTCTTCAGCCATTTCACCGGCCTTAGGGGCTAGTGCCTTAGCGCCTTTGGCTACACCTTTTACAGCAGCTTTTGCGGCCTTGATCTGGCCAGCAGGAGCGACCACCTCGCCAATGGTTTCATACGGGTTTTGCCCGCCAGCCACCGTACCGACGTTGGCATCTAGCCATTTACGAATTTCATCAGTCTTGGGCATGATGGTCTGCTCGCTCATCCCACGCAGAAACGCATCAATCTTGCCCTCACCAGCGCCGCGATTGAACAGCTCTTTAATGCCGTAAGACAAAGCCTCGACATCACCCGGCAAGCCAGCAAAACCTTGAACGGCCCCTTTGAGCGTTGAGGCCCCTATGTCCAACATCGCCCGCGCAGGCTCAGTGATGTCCGACATACTGGGGCCAGTAATAGGCCGTCCAGTGCGAGCATTGATTCTCGGTGCAGCACCCGTCTGTTTATCAGGAACGGCCATACCTCTCAGATCAATCCGAGCAGGCCCAGCCTGTGCCACTTGGAACGGCTCAAAGGGCATCTCCTCGGCAGGCTCCGGCTCAGGCTCCGGGTATTGCACCGTGAGGTAGTTGTCGATGATCTGCTGCTCTAGCTTGCTGTAGGCCATTATTGTGACACCCCACGGAGAACATCAATTTGGCGCTTGATGCGTGGCGCATCCTTTTCGGAGATGATCTTCTTCTGCACAAGGTCATCCACATTGGTGCTTTCGTCGATGGTGAACCCATCAGTCACCTTCTTTTTCTTAACCAGTTCATCGACGTCGCGCTTTAAAGAGGCGCGGGCGGCGTTCTTGACGGCATCTTTTCCGTCGGCCTGCGTGTAAGCGGCATCTGCATCGCGGGCGAGTTGTTCGTATGGAATTGTCTGTCCAGGATTTTTAGTGCGGAACTCGTTGACCTTGTCCTTAAAGATGCCCTTGACCCGCTCTTCTTTTGCGATCTGAGCCTTGTTGGCATCAGTGGCAAACAGGCTCTGGACGTCCGGCACGCCAGCGGCGCGCCGGATGTACCGCAGTGCATCTGCCTCAGCCTTTGTCACGCCGCTGAATAGCCTGTCGCTAAGTTGGGAGAACTGTTTACCACTCATCCCGGCACGCATGGCGATGCCCCGCAGATCCTGATAACTGGCGATGTCCCCATTCACGATCCGGTTCTCAATGTCGGCCATGACGTATGGGTCGCCATCCTTGCTCTTGGGATCGAGAAACTTCTCAAGCTGCTCAATAGACAGCACGCGCAAGCCAGCCACCTCGTTGGCGATGTCCACCTTGCGCTTGTTGTTCGTGCCCGGCTGGAAATACTCGGTCATTAAGGTGTTGGCCTTGATCTCTCGGTCTCGCTTGTCTTTCTTCTCGTTCTCATCGCGCAACCGGATGTAGTCGGTTGCGTAACTCATGAACTCCTTTTCAATGTTCCGCACGGCCGCCTCATCGCGCTGTGGGCCGGTCAGCAATGACTTTAGCAAAGGAGAGTGGCGACCCAGCTCTCCCCTACGAATGCGTCCCGTCACATCCAGCGGGTTGCTGGCTGCGTTCTCGGGGGTATTTAGCTGCTTGACGATGATGTTGACCTTGGCCTCTTTGATCGCCTGGATAGCCTGCTGGCTGAACTGAGCCTGCAAGGTAGGGTTGGAGAGGGTCTGGGCTTGGCGCGTTATATCGCTCAGGAACACCTGCGCGTGCAGGTCGAAGGTTTCCGGCTTGTCCTCTGCTGCCGCCTGCAGGATCTCGCGGCGGTTGCGGAAATTTGCATCCACTCTGATGAGCGCCTGCTCCTGCGCCCGCTTGATCTCGGCGTTGAGCGCCTTTTCATATACGGCATTGCCGGTGGTGGCCATGGAGGCGCGGAACTTGTAGACGGCCTCCGGGTCGATCTTGGATAGCGTGCGGCCCAGCCCATCGGTCATGGTGTTGATCTTGGTCAGCACCTGCTCGGAGTTGGCTTCGCCCAGCTCCACCATCTTCAGCAAATTGACCAGCTCGGCATTGCCTTCCATCTCAAATCGTTGAGACAGTTGAAGAGCGCGGGCCTTGCGAACCGCCTGCTGGAAAACACTGACCGGGTTGCCGCCAAGGTCTAAGGTGGACAGGTTGCCGTTCTTGGCCGCCTCAAACTGCTCGGGGGTGAGTGGGTTCTGGGCAGCGAACTGCAGACCTTCTTGCTCGCGCAGTCGGAAAGAGTCTTGGAATAGCTGGGCGCTCATGCGATCCAGTGCATCAGCGATCTGGCTGGAGCCCTGGGCCTGCACTCGTGCTCCAATGGGCTCCACTGCCTGCGGGGTGACGCGCTGCATGGGAACATTGCCGCCGCCCTGCAGTTGGATGCGGCCAGAATCAATCAGTTGGGTCGCCATCGTTTAATCTCCACCCGATCCAGTGCGCCGCCACGTTTCAAGCGGATCTTTTTGGGGACTGCTTAAGCCAAACGGGTCGGCTTTGGCCAAATTGTATGCACCACGCGCCAGTGTGAAGGAGGACAGCATCCCACCAGTGCGGCGTGCGGCAGACGCTGCGGTCTCAAACTGGCCAGCACCGCGTTGGGCTGCGAACAAGTTCAGCGTGTTCTGTAGGTCGGTGGATTGAATCAGGGCGCTGGCATCCTCAAAGCCAAGCACGCGGGCGGTCAAGGCATTTAGATCTGCGACCCCCAGGTCGCGCATTGTTGCAGCCACGTTCTCAAGCTGAACACCCTCAATGGAACCGCTACCCAGCGCCACGCCGCTTGCAGCCGCACGGGCACGCAGGGCAGCGTTGGTCTTCCTCATGTTCCGCAGTAGGGTGTTGCCAGCGATCTGCCAGTTGCGGGCCTCGCTTTCTGCCTTTTGCAGCGTTCGGCCCACTTGCACGGCAGCGTACTGCTCGTCCATGTCGGCCCGCACCTCGGCAAGCGCCAGGGTGTCGCGGGCCTGCACCATGTAGGAAGTTTGCTGCTGGATGGCGGCAGCCTTCTGCCTCTCGGCGGATGCGTAGGATTCCAGCATCCCACCGACAGCGGTTGCCACACCAATCTGGACAGGAGTGTCTTTATTCGTTGCCATGGTCAAGTCCCAGAATGAACCGCCACGCGGTAGTCAAGCCCCAGCAAGGTCATCTTCAGCGGCAGGGTCTGCGCCACCTCAATGGCCTGCTCTCGGCTGTAGCCCAGCGCACCTGTCACGCGCTTGATGCCGGTAAAGGTGGGCTCGGGCAGATCCAGCAGCGGGTTGTCCATCAGACGGAAGGCCACCGGGTTGTTGTTGATCGTCATGTGCTGGGTGTCTTTGACCACAGCGTTGATCTCCACAATGCGCTTCTTGAAGCTCACCCGGTTGCCCGTCTGCAGCCGGATGTCTACAGGCATGGTCTTGACGTAGACAGAGATAGGCAGGCCCACCTCGTAGCTGGTGGTGCTGGAGCGGTCAAACGTGACAGAACCGCCCGCGCTCACGGTCTCATTGCCCTGGGGCACGCCGTCGCAGATCACGTTCAGGCTCTTGCCAATGTGCGGCAGGCCAGATGCACTGGCAGCCGACGCGCCTAAAAAAGCGCAATCTGTATACACATCGTCCCGGAACTGTTCAACAAAATAGCGATTTACGCTATTAAATGTGCGCTTGGTCACGCAATAGATGGTGTTGACATCCACGCCCACATCAATGAACTGGCCGTCCGTGGTGAACTCGCTGGGGCTGGTGATCTGCTGCGAGCGCATCAGCGAGAAGGCGGCAATAGATCCGTCAGCTTCGTTGGTCATCATCAGCAGATCTGACTCATCAGTGCTGGCAGCACGGCGCAGAGCAATGCGCTGCGGGGTCTTGAGCAGATGGCCAGACAGCAGCGAGATGCGCTGGGTGACGTAGGTCGCTTGCGTGTCCGTGAACACGAACTCGTTGAGGCTCTTGCCCTGGCGCTGGATGTAGACCGAGCCAGACTCCACCGACTGCACGCGGGTGCCGGGCTTGATGCCGTTGCGGCTGACCTGCTTGAAGGTGAAGGTCAGCGGGGTAATCGGGTCGCTGTCGCGCTGCGGCACATAGAACTCGCCGCCCGTGGTGAAGACTTGGAAGTCACGCGAGCTGATGATGTCGGTGATGACGTTCAGCTCGTTGGTGTCCAGCGTTGCCTCCACCGCATCGTCGTCTAGGGACTCAAATGGCACGAAGTCGAAGAACAGACCGATCTTGCTGCCCCAGATAGTCGAGGGCCGCGACTTGCTGCCGCCGAAGTACAGCCGCCCCTCATGGAACGACACGCTGCGCGGCCAGCCTTTGGTGCTGCTCCACACATCCTCATAGTTATGCTCCAACTCCCAGCGGCCAGCGTCAATGGCCGTAGTGTTGAAGAACGGGTATTCAGTGACGGCCTCGACCACAGTAGATGACACATACCGGGTGATCCTGGCGCGGCCTTGCGGTTGTGCATTGACATACTGGTTGACGGATTCTGTCGTCCAAGTGGTCACCTCATAGTTGCTGGTGCCATTGGGTGCAGTTGTCCAGGCTGGCGTTACTGTCGCCACCTTCGTGCTGCCGACGTAATCTTCAATGAGCCTGATCTGTCCAGCCCCGGTTCCGCTGGTGATGGTTACATACATCCCATTGTAGACATCGTCTGTCGAACTGGCCGTTGACTTTAGCGTGATGGTCGTGCTGCTGCCAGCCTGAGCCGCGCCGCTGTCGTGGTGCGTTGTGGATGCCGTCAGCGTCACGTTGCCAGACACACTGGACGGGGTCAGGGTAGATCCGTTATTAGTGTGAAAGTCAATATTGAAGGCGTACTTTGGGATGCTGTCAAAGGTGACGGTTGTAGAAGTCCAGCTTGCATCACTGCCGCCACGCACAATTTTCACCGGCTGCAGGTCAGGATGCACCACGATCAGGGTGTCAGCCGACTGCGTCCAACACATATCATCGACCATGTCGCTGGTGACAGTAGTGGTCAGATAGTTGTTGCCGCTTCCGTTGATGTTGGCCACCGCCACGCCATTCTTGATGATGTACATCCGTTGATGCGTGAAGCACAGCATATAGCTGTCGGTCACCGAGAACTGGAAGGGCACTAGCCGCACGCCGTTGCCCGCGCTCGGGGTGCTGCTGTTGGGCAGCTCTAGGATGTGCTTGGTGCCGGGACGGCGACGCAAGCCACCCTGGGGCTGGATCAGGACGTTCGTGGCTTTGGCCAGCGCGTTGTTGTACTGATCAAGCTCGACACGCGAGCGCAGCAGCGGGTCAAGCTCGCCCGTGCTGAAGTTGCTCTGGATGTCTACAAAGCGCGGCATCAGTACCTCGCGGTGATCAGAGTGTAATCGTCAATGACCTTGACGGCATTGTTCGCGCCGTCGATCTGCGTGGCCTGACGGAAGTAACCGCCACGCCCGTTCTCGCCAGCCTCACCTAGCGCCATGCGCCGCCAGAAGCCAGCTTTGTCCGACTGCTCGGTGATCGGCTCTGCGATATGCCAAGCCACCTGATACTTCAGTAGCTGCACAAAGTACTGAGGCATGGCGAACTCGCCCACGCTGTACTGGTAGTCGATGAAGACGCTTTCCAGGTTGCACAGAAGCTGGTCGCCCTGGATCTCCCATTCTTTGCGCGGAGTCGCACCCACAGCAGAAGTGTCAAACACGGCGCGGGGACTGCCTAAGCGGTCTCCGGGGAGCTGGTAGGCATACTTCCAGACGCTGGTCGGAGCGGTCAGCAAACGCGAGAGCTGCACCTTCTTGAAGGTAAAGCTCCAGGGATACATCATCAGCGTAGAGTCGCGGATGTCAGGGTACAGACGGTCACAGACGCTGGATTCATCCGTGCCATCATTGAATGAAGAAATGGCTTTTGCGCCTAGCATCAGCAGCGCATCAGAGCAGATGGTGATTCCAGTGTCGCCTGCGGCCATACGAACCTCTTAATGTGAGAAGGGCCAGCCTCCGATTTCTCAGGGGCTGGCCCGCTTGCGCTGACTAGTGTCAGTCGCCGTCAGTGGCCGACAGCGTGGTGCCGTCAGTCACATCAACCACGCCAGAAGCGTTGGAAACGACATACACCAGCGTGACCACGGCGGTAGTGCCGGTGGAGGTCACGCAGTGGATGACATCGCCAACTTCCAGCAGGCTGGACAAGCTGTTGAAATACCCGGCGGTATTCACATCAGCGATTGCGTCGGTGGTCTTGTAACCATACATCGACGGGGCGTTGCCGCGCTTGGACGCGGAGTAGGCGGTAAAGCCGTCAGCAGAGTAAGCCATTGTCAGCCTCCCCTATTAAGCCGCAGCCGCAGTGTCGCGGGCGGTGATTTTGACGATACCCTCGGAGTCGATAGCAACCGAACCCGCCGAGAAGAGGGCGTTCACCAGCCAGCTCGTCTTCTCAGGGATGTAGTTGATCTCGGTGCGAGGAGCGATGCCTTCAGCGTAGCCGATTGCGTCACGATGGAACGCGAACAGCGTGCGATCCGAAGAGCCGTCGATGGGCAGTCCACCCTCAGAACGGTCGCCCAGGACATGGAACGTAAAGCCCATGAACTGGTTGATCTCACCCTGAACCAGCGCCTTGACGGTGTTGAAGTCAGAACTCGTCACCGAGGTCTGCTCCAGCATCGAAGCCAGCGAGTTGGCGTGGATGATGATGTTACGGCCTTCAGCAGGCACGTTCTTGGTGTTGAGGATCTTGGCAGCCTCACGCAGCTTGGCAATGTTCATGTTGGTGTTAGCACCACCAATAGAGTTTGCCACCGTGCCGGTGCTGGATGCTGCGTTCAGCGCGTCGAGGATCAGTTGATCCTGGCGGCGGCCAATCGCGGCACCGACCACCTGGGCCAGCTCGCTGCGCTCATCAAAGTTGACCTTCTGCTGCGAGAAGATGTCGCTGTACTCAGCGGCATTCCAATCGCCCATCGTGCAAGTCACGCTGGAGAAGCCGACGTTCATGGGGGTGACATCGGTCTGGGTCACGCGGGCAGTAGCCACACCGCGACCAACTTTGGGGAACTTAACAGTGGAACCTTCGACACCCCGACGCTGACGCACAGCGCCCACCAGCATTGCTTTGCCCTGGTAGGCTTGTTTGACCTCAGCGTCGAACAGGGTCACAAAGGCGTTCGACAGAGAAACGCTCATGATTTACCTCTTCGGTTGTTGGACAGGGTTTGCGCGTCGGTGAGCCGCAGATGCGGGCCTGTGCTTGCTGCTTGCGGCAGCCACTCGTTGACATCTCGCCACGGTCAGGGTCGCTTGCGCGGTGGGCCTTGGTCTTGATTGTAGGGCTAATTTGACTTTGTCAATACCCCCACTGTTGCTTTGAAGAAAAAAGCCCCGGCTGGTTAGACTGGGGCAAATGGCAACGGAAGGAACCGAAACTATCCAAGCACCTGCGCGAACAGACGCTCGACCTTCTGGCGGTAGGCGGGGTCGCTGCGGTACTTAGGGTCGTTGACCATGGCATACAGCTCGTCCTTGGACGGCGCACCGTCCACCGGGGCCGACTCAATTGGCACCCAGCCCTCGT
>Ga0315900_10009688_pt1 | contig 12171 bp, 15 predicted proteins | sample LakEriMetagenome_FD_203521 | JGI IMG/M metagenome (GOLD analysis project Ga0315900, IMG submission 203521) | Freshwater fungal communities from buoy surface, Lake Erie, Ohio, United States - Buoy 12 MA114 | ecosystem: Environmental > Aquatic > Freshwater > Lake > Lake biofilm | place: USA: Lake...
GATGGAGGCAATGACAGATTTTCTTGTTTGCCAGGCACCCCGTATGCTGCTCATTTCGCTTTTGCGGTGGTAAGGCGAACTGGGGTTCCACCAGCATGGGCGGCAATCTATTCCCAAAGAAGATCGTTAGGGTCGCCGCAAGAGTTCTATCTGGCCCAAGTAGGCGGGTTTACTGGGTGGATCTTTGGGCAGGTAAGACCAGGCGGCATCTACCGCCGCAATGGCGTTCCATTCACTTCTGTCAACTCTGGTTTGTTTGGTGTTCATCATGCCAATCTGTTGCCTAACACTACGGACACCTGCATATTGGCGGTACGATGCGACATCGACAAGTTCATTGGTGTGCAGAAGCAAGAAATAGGCTGGGACCCTTTGTCCGCCGCACGTTGCTATCCAATGCGTCTATATGAACTCGTCATCTGTGGTAGCCTGCCCACTCTTTCTCAGATAGAGACAGTGGAAAGGTTGCTGTCACAAAAGTGGAACGTGCCGGTTTACTCATGATGTACCTACGAGCCAGTGTTGAAGTCTATGAGCAAGCCCGTGTATTGGTTGATGGGCTTCGTGGACTACCTAAGAACGGACAGACCACCTCTTTTTCTCCCGCATCAGAAGCGCCGCATGATACGTTTGGTCGTGTCTACCTTGTTCTGAGGGAATCAGATTTTGTTGAAACTGGCTTGCAGTCTTTGCTCTCAGATTTGGTAGAGAGCGGACAGGTGCAGTCTGTTTCAGAGCAAGAGTATTTTGACAGCGTGTCCGGAGGCTCGATATGACCATCATCGAAGACCTTGTCGCCGCTCACAACGAAATCCGAGAGGGTAGAAACCTCACGACGCTTGTGTCGAATCCATTGCTCACTACGTTCGCTCAACAGTGGGCGGAGACAATGGCAGGCAACCAACGGTTGCGGCATAGCAATATGCGAGACATCTCGGCTCTGGGGTTCAAGCGAGTGGGCGAGAACATCGCGATGGGGGCGGGGACAGTAGAGGCTGTGATGCGGATGTGGATGAGAAGCCCCGGCCACCGCAGAAACATTTTGAGCCCTGGATTTACCGACATTGGTTGTGGCTATGCTGATAGCGGCAATGGTCGTTCCTACTGGTGTGTCTGTTTTGGAGTGCCAAAATGAACGCATTTGGCACATTGATCTTGTGGGCTGTCTTGCTCACCGTTGGCATGGGTGTGTCTGGTTGCGAGGAAGATCGACCGACGTTTGAAGCCCGGTGTCGTTGGTGCGGATTACCAATCACAAACGAGCGGCAGGCCCATTTTCATTTGGAGAGGTGCGAGCGGGCTCCGCTGCCGAGGCATAGTGAGCCCGATCCTTGCAGGTGAGGAACAACCATGATCGTATTCGACCGCGGTGTATTTGAGTCGGCTCTGATCGATTCGGATGCCGTCCTCACTCTTGAAGAAATCTACGCATTCCTTGAGCCAACGACATCCCTCACCGACGCGGAAAAAGCTATTGTCGGGGCCTCGTTGGTGTCTGCCTACTCAGCAATCAAAACCCACTTGCACTATGATCCCGTGCAAGAGCTTCGCACAGAGTATTACCCGCAACTGGATCTAGGACCAACTGGCGGCATGGCCCTGTGGGAAGTCAACAGCACGCAGGCGTACTTGCGACGTGGTGTAGGTGCGGGAGTCGATGAACTTCAGTTGGGGACAATTCCAATCCGTTCAATCACGTCCTTGCGAATCGATTACGATGGCCGCAGCGGTATGCGGAGTGGGGCTTTTCCAGATGAAAGCGAGAAGACTGAGGGCGAGGATTTTTGGCGAAATGTCGACATGCTTGACAGCGAGAACAATCCTGTCAGCAGAGACGGTATTCTGCGATCGCATGGACTGTGGCCAGTCACCCCGGGATCTGTGAAAATCATCTACACTGCCGGATACTCAACAGCAGAGCTTCGGGGAGAAGACGCCCTGATCGATGCTTCGTCAATCCGCGAAGTGTTGATTGATGAAACCATCCGAAGAACCCATCGATACATGACAAGAGCCAAGAAATCGGCGGGGTTCACCGGGCCGTTGGCGAGTGAGAGCATGGGCGACTACTCTTACTCAGTCAACACACAAGCGGCCACCGGTTTGGTTGGCACGTCTGATTTAGCTGGGTTGACGGTAGAAAAACTCATGCCATTCATGCGATACGATCTTGGAGTGCTTTGATGCGAATCACAACAGCTTCCGTCAGTGAATTTCTAGAGGCTTTGGCAGCAGAGAAAGACGTTTTCTGCAACACGATTCGATTCAATTCCGGGCGACGCGCCGTGGATGGAGAGTCGAAAGAGCCGACGAAATTTCAAGTCGTTGTCCAGGTATCAGCGATCGTCAAAATCGATGAGGTGTCGTCGTATCTTCTGGAGGGTGGGGAAATGTGCGGCGTCGACTACGAAGACGCTAAACCCGACAACAGCGGCACGAAGCGAGCTGAAGAGCTGAGAACCGCGATCAAAGAGTACGCCGCTGCCCACAATTTGCGCGTGTTGCCAGGCTTGGTTGAGGTCTGAAAATCACGCACGCGGTGTTTTGTGGGTCCTGTGCTACAATCTGGCCCGATTGGGATTCAACTAGGAGTGTGACCATGCTGCTCAATCCGTTTCGCCAGGGTGCGGTTCACCACATCGCCATTTCGACGGCGGCATCCGGAAACACGACGCTCCTCGCTGGGGTAACAGGGAAGCGGCTGCTCGTGATGAGCTACGTGGTGGCCGCCAATGCGGAGAACACGATCAAGTTCACGGACGCTACCGGGGACCTGACCGGGGCAATGCTCATCGCAGCCAAGACTTCTGTGCAATCCGGACAGAGCGACCTGGGTCATTTCGGCAGCCGTGTTGGCGAGGCTCTCCGCATCCACCTGGCGGGAGCAACCCAGGTGAGCGGGCACGTCACCGTGATCGAGATCGAAGAGATCTGATCGCCGAAAGGGTCGTTGATGTCACTACTGGACAACCTTCCGCATCGTTGTCGAATCGAGAGGGTTGCCAGACAGCCAGATTCAGTGGGCGGAAATCGTGATGAGCCCATTGTTGTCTACGCGGATGAGCCCTGTTGGGTACAGCAAGCATCGAGCACAGAGATCACGCTGTTTCAGCAGCAGGGCATGAATCTGATGCACAAGATTTTCTTTCGCCGCAACCTCCAGCTCGATGCACAGCATCAGATCGTTGTGACGTGGTATCAAGATGCGGCAGTAGAGTTCAATCCAGGTTCGGTGTTGTCGAAACCCAGCCCCGATGCTTCAGCCGGTATGGGGTTGCTGTGGCGAATCATGACAGGCGAGCAAACTGCGGAGTTTATCCCGTAAACAACCGTCCGCTGAAGCAGACGGCTTTGCAACTTAACTCGCAACGCTTAAGAGCCGTTGGTCAACATTAGTCACGATAGGCTTGCTTACGTAGCCCTTGTCCCGGACATTCCGGGCAGCATTCAAATCAGCATGTGCAAGATGCCCACACGACAAACACTCAAACTCCGCCTGGCTCTTGCGATTGGCCTTGTCGCAATGCCCACACTCATTGCAAGTGCGGGACGTATTGCGAGGGTCGATCAGCAAGACCGCCAGCCCCGCCATTTCGGCCTTGTAGCCGATAAAGTTGCGGAGTTGAAAGAAGGCCCAGCCAGCCATTCGGGCTCGTTGACTTTTCTTAAAACGTGTCCTGTCCCGAATCCCCTTGAGGTTCTCAAGGGCGATGTCGGAATGCCGTGCCTTTGCAAAGTCAACGATGTTCCTGGAAATCTGATGGTTCTTTGTTCGCCGGTAGTTGGACTCCTTGTTTGCAATTCTCCTAAGATGCCGTTTAGCGGATCGTGTTCCGCACGCCTGAAGTTCGTCACGCATTCGTTGCGTCTTGATCCGATACGCCTCTACGTCTTTGCCTGTGTATACGTTCCCTTCCGAATCGACGGCGATGCTGGCTACACCGAGATCGACGCCGAGGATGCTGGACGTTTCCTGCTTATTACTCCCTGGCAGTGTGATCGACACCAGCAGGTAGAACACCCCTTGGATGTAAACGAGATCAGCCTGCCCTGTCTTGATAGCGGCTTGCAGCTTGCCCGCCTGGTATCCGCCCACCACGATGGGGATCGCCAGTCGTCCGTCAAGCGAAGCCAAGCTAACCGCCGTCAACCCCTTGAATCGCATGATGCGTTCGTCATAAACAACGGCGGATCGCGGTTTGAAATGAGGGCATTTCGTCTTGTCGCGGCGAAAACACGCCGACGCTTTTCCGATGGCTCGCACGGCCAGTTGCGCTGTCAGGCCGTATCGCTCCCGAAGATCGAAGTAGACCAGTTTGTGGATCGACGGTACGCTGAACACGTTATTGTCGAAGCCAGCCCTTGCTGCGTCGTTCGCCGCCAAATTGAACGCAGCCATTGTCTGGAGCAATGCCGCCTTTTGGGCGGCGTCTGCCAGCAGCTTTATCTTGATCGTCAGTTGCATGTGGGCATTATAGACGGAAACCATCCCAAGTCAACCCCAGGAGGCGAAAATTCCGCCGCCAGCTAAAGCGGGCGGCCTCCTTTTCGTTAATTTATGAATCAGTTGACGGTGTTGAAGTGGATCGCCGAAGCCATCGATAAGGCCGACGCACTGTCCAAGGCAAGCGGCGAGGGGCAAGCTAGGGAGTCAAAAGCGCAGCCAACGCCGCCACCAGCCCAAGCCCAAAAGGCGGCTGTACTGAATCACCTGGACCATGCTATTCAACTGGTGGATGGCATCGTGAAGAACTGCGGCGCAGGTTCTGCCGGGTCCCCTGGATTTGAACCCGGCAACTCGTGTGCTGGCGGAGGTGGCGGGGGATCATCGGGCGGGGGCCGCGCAGACACGTTCGAAGAAGTCAGTGCCCGCCACGATGCGAAGGTCGACAAGGAAGATCGCGAAGAGGCCGCGGCGAACGCCAGACACGAAGCCGATACCTCGGATGAAGTCGGTCCGCCCAAGGAACGGTACAAGGCTGGTGAAGCACCGGCTTCTGGGATGCAGCCGCCGAAGCCCCACACGGTGAAGCTTCCAAAGAGCAAGCGGCGACTAAACATCGACACGGCCGCAGAAGCCATCAAGCAAATGGGGTACACCCACAAGTCGAAAACGGCTCCGGATGAGGCTGGCAAGTGGTCAACGACTTTCACACTGACTGATAGCAAAGGCAAATCTGTGGTGATGTCGTCGAAAGGCCATGTGAACTTCATCTACGCCAATCAAGCCAAGTGAGCGGAGAAAACCGCTGTCCGAAAAATCGACGCACGGTGCTATCATGCGCGATCGCCATCAGAACGGTGCTGATGGTTGATTGATCTCAAAAGAAGAACGGATGGAACCATGGGACTGCTTACTCGTATTCGGAGATGGGTTGCGTATCGTCGGGACAAAAAATCATTTCACGGCCATCTGCGGCAGTTGGAGCAGAAGCTGAGAGACATCGAGGCGGCCCGGCTGCGGCTTTCCGCTGAAATCAGCCTCGCGAAGATCGAAGCAGCAGAAGACCTGCGTCGCGTCAACGCATCTATGACCCGGTTACAAGAGATCGCTGAACGGAGCGAGGCGATTGCGAAAAAACAAGCGGCAACGATCGAAGCCATGCAAGACCAACTGAACACAGCGAACGACTTGACCATACCTACACTGGTCGCTGCTCATCAGTTGGTCTTGCACCGGCTTGAACAAGACTCCCAGGTGCTGGCTCTGAGACGTGGTGCGATGGCGGCGGCAAGAGACGAAGGAACCTGACCCGATAGGAGATGATTTGTGTCATCAGCCATCTCTAAGGCACTGGCCCGTAGCCAGGCCCTCTACTCGGTCGCACACCACACGGGTCTCTCGTTGAAGAAGCCGAGCATCGGCGAAATACTCTCGCCGTATGATGGCTTTGCAAACCTGGGCATGTTCCAGGAGCAATCCGCCGCCGCGAGAAAGTACGCGCTCTATCGCGGTTGGGTGTACTCGGCGATCAACGCCATCGCCGTCGAAGCCGCTGGCCAGCCGCTCATGCTGGGCCAAGTGTCGAGCAAGCATCTAAAGGGCAGGCCCACGGGCATCAAGTCGTTTGGGGCGAAGCTGCCGAAGTTCATTCAGACGAAGGCCGCCGAAGAAGAAATCGATGTGGTCTATGAACACGCGCTGCTCGACGCGCTTTCAAATCCAAACCCGATTCAGGGTCTATGGCAGTACACCTACTCGTTTGTGGCCAATCTCTGCCTGACTGGATGGTCCTTCATCGTCATCGACGATAAAGGCGAAGACGGTCGAGACTACTACTCAATCCCTACCAACTGGATTCGCCCTGACCACACGAAGGGAGCGTTCGCTGAGTTCCGGATCGTCAACCCGACGAACCCGACGGCGGGCGACCTATCGGGCCCGACGTTCTCCCGATCACAAGTTCGGTTTGCCCATTTGCCGAACCCGGGCGACTTGATGTCTGCCCTCTCGCCAGCCACCGCTCAGTCATTGGCGATCAGCGTAGATGACCAGATCCAGACTTCACAGGAATCGTTCTTCAGCAACGGCATCTTCCCATCGGTCATCATCACCATGGGAACACAACCGCATCCAGAAGTGCCCGCTGGTGTTCGGCCGCGGCTGACTCAAGCGCAGCGTCGCCAGGTTTATGGGGCCATCCGCAAGGTATCGGGCGGCATCGCCAACTACGGCAACCCGGCGATCATCGACGGTATGATCGAGAAGATCGAGCGGCTGTCGGCATCCCAGGTCGAGATGGGGTGGGAGAAGTCTGAGCAGACGGTACGCACTCGCATCCTGTCTGCCTTCGGCGTCCATCCGTTCATCTTGGGCGAGCAGATGCCGGGATCGTATGCCCAGGCCTACATCGTCCAGGATCGATTCTTCAAGCGCGTCAACACGATGCTGTCGATGCTGGGCAATCTCCACACCGACCACGCCCGCGAGTACGACGATCCTGGTCTGCTTGTGTGGTGGGAGCCGTGCAAGGCGCTCGATCCGGGTATGGAGCGATCGCTCTGGGAGACGGCTCGAAAGAACGGCGACATCACCCAGAACGAGTTCCGACACTTCATGGGCCTGCCACCAGACGACGACGGGCAGGACGAGACGATCGACAAATCCATCTCAAAGGACGTGATCGCGGTGGCCCAGGCGGTCCGCGGTGGCCAGCTCGCCCCCGAACAGGCCACGGCCATTCTGACGGGAATGGGCATTCCCGAAAAACAAGCTGTCGAGATCGCCGGGGAACCGGCTCCCCAGCCCGTTGCACCTGTCCCAGGGGCTCCAGGACAGCCCGGGGTGCCCGGGCAGCCTCCAGTCCCTGGTCAGGGCCCCACACCGGACCAGCAGCCGCCACAGGACCAAACTGAAGCCCAGCCGGAGGTGGTGTCAGTGGCGGAAGCCATGAAATCCTTGGATCGGTTGCTTGCGGTACGGGATCTGGCCCCAGCGACGGCTGTGTCCCGGATCGTTCGAAAAACTGTCCGCCCCAACGATGAACTAAAGACCCTTTACGTTGCCCGCCCCGTTCTCAATGGGGAGCAGATTTTGGAATGGGCGCGATCACAGGGCTTGCAGCCGACGATTGCTCCAGAAGAACTGCACGTCACCATCGTCTATTCAGAAGCGGCGGTTGACTGGTCCAAGCTCTCTGCGCAAACCAACGAAATTCGCCTCACCGGTGGTCGTCGTCAGATGGCGCTGTTTGGGCCGGAAGAGGACGTAGTGGTTCTCCGCATCTCCTCAAACGTGCTGTCAGATCGACACGAAGAGTTTCTGGATGCCGGGGCTGTATCTACGTTCCCCACCTACCGTCCGCATATCACACTCAGCTATGGGGCGGATGTGGATATTTCGACCATCAAGCCATATCGCGGACCCATCGATTTGGGGCCTGAGGCGTTTGAAGAGATCGCCGCTGAGGTTGCGACATGAAGAAAGCCATTCGGTTGCTGAATAAAGCAATCAGCATCGTCGACCGACTGTGCAAAAACTGTGGTGCCGGGGCACCCGGCTCGCAGGGCTTCCAGCCTGGCAACACGTGCGCTGGTGGTGGCGGATCAGAGGGTGGCGATGGCGGGGGATCATCAGGGGGTGCCGACGACGACGCCAGCGATGAATCGCATTTTGCCAGTGAGGCTCTGTTCACTGAAGATGAATTGGCGGGCCTAGATCCCGTTCAGCCCGTCGATACCAAAGAAGAGCTGTACGAGCTTGCGAATGAAGCCCGGCCGAGCTTCGTTGCGAGTTTGAATTCGGGTAAGGGTGTGGACAAAGACATCAATGGGCGTGCGGTACATGCAACATCCGCCGACGACTTTGAAGAAGCAATCAATTCCAAAGGAAACGTCGTCATCATTGGTGGCTTGAAGGGAGAGAAGCGGGCCACTGAAAAGGTGGAGGGGAAGCTCGGTGGAGACTGGTCGCGACTCACCGACGTAGTGCGAGCCACAGTCGCTGTGGATGGCAAAGACGACATCCCCTTAGCGGTTGAAGCCATTCGCAACAACATGGAAAAGCATGGGTACGAGTGTGTAGAGATCGACAACCGCATGGAGTACCCAACCAAGGACGGCTACCGCGACATCAACACCTCGTGGCGATCGCCTGATGGTTTTGTGACTGAGCTACAGATCAACACCAAAGCGATGATCCGGGCAAAAGAGGGGGACGGGCACCGTCTCTATGAAGAAGCTCGCACCATCCGCGAGAACATCACAAAAACGGGACGATCTCCCACCGCTGACGAAAGCAGTAGAATCGCTGCACTCGAAATCGAAATGCGGCAGATCTATGAGGAGGCGTGGGGATCATGAAGTACACGTATGTCTGGCATGATGGTGTGGTCGTCCGCCTCGCGAATTGGTACAGCCAAGCTGAAATTTGGTCTGGTGGGAAATGGATACCTTTCCCCGAGAGTGAAGGCGGCGACATCCGCTACTCCCAGGAAGTGGCTATGAGCACCGGCACACCGCTGTCTGAAGAAGAGGCGTTGGCCAAAATTGGCGAGCTGGCCTGATTTGCATTATCCGGAGTCGGTACCATGAAGCTGGGAAAGAAAGCCACCGCCCTCCTCCAACGCGCGATCGACCTCGCCGAGAGGCTATCGAAAAACTGTGGTGCGGGTGCTCCCGGTTCCCAAGGATTTCAGCCCAACAACACATGTTCCCGCGGCGGCGGGGGCGATGGTGGCAGCGGCAATGGTGGGATGCTGGTACGGGAGGTGCCCGTAGAAGAATTCGCTGCGGCGTATAATGATGCGCGGAAAGGCCCAAAAGGCAACTACCTTTCCGAGAAATCGACAGAGGATTTGCAGGCAGTTTTGGATGGCGGTGGTTCCTTTCATCTCGACGAGACAGGCAAGGTCGGGTACATCATCACCGGCGAAAAAGACCTCCAAGGGGTCTTCAATAACGGCGGCCCTCCGGGTTCGGGATCTGCCGCGGTCAGGCAGGCAGTCGCCGATGGGGCTGAGACCCTTGACTGTTTCGACGGGAAGCTGCCTGGTATTTATGGCAAGCTCGGCTTCGTCGAAACAAGCAGGATTGCATGGGACGATCAATACGCACCGAAAGGGTGGGACTATGAAAAAGACGGACGGCCAGATGTCGTCTTCATGCGACACGAAAGCAGCATCCAGCAGCCCAAGTCCTGATAAGCTCCCTCTTCTGTTTGACGAAGCAGAGAAAGCCGCGGTGATTGAGCAGCTGCGAGAGCGGTACAAGGCCGCCGGTGTCGAGCCGACCGATGAGCAGCTGGAAAGCGATTGGGAATTCATGCGAGACTTCTGAGGTTTCGGCGACTGCTTGATGTAGACACGAGGGCCCGATGAGCACGACGACGCCGAAATTCAGGCAGCCTCTGCGACACCGGATGGAGATCGTGAAGCAGATGCTGCGAGCCGGGCAGCTCGCAGCAAAACTCCAGATCCTGCGACAGGATCGTAGCCGCCTCCGAGCAATCAGCGAGGGCGTGCACATTCAGCAGCAGGACAAGGTCACGGAAGACCTTCGTCGCGCGCTGGTGCAATTCTTTGTCATGCAGCTACGGGCGATCGTGGCGAATCTGATGCGGATACGCCAGGCGCAGACGGGGGAAAAGAACTGTGGCGCCGGGGCACCCGGCTCGCAGGGCTTCCAGCCTGGCAACACGTGCGCTGGTGGTGGCAGCAGCAGTGCCAATTCATCCGCGGGCAGCGGGCTTGCGGCTGGCGACTTCTCTGAGTTTCTGGCTACACCCGAGCCAAACAAGATCGAATATACGGTCAGCAAAACCCCATCAGAGTTGATGCAGTCGATGATGCCGGGCATTGATTGGACGGATGATGAGGCCGAAGCTGCGATGTGTGGCTTGACCGGTGTGCCCGATGGGTGGGATGTGGTCATAGACCAACCCTATCCGGGTGTGATTGTGGTGGACGCGTCGCTGCCGGAAGACGGTCCGATGGGGTTTGCCAGTTCAATGACGCGGCAGATCGAAATCGAAAACGGCAAAGTTGTGATCTACAACAAAGAATTCGAGCTGTCCAAAGACCAACGCGGAAAGGGCGCCGCTGTTCGGATGCTGGCCCGCGAGGTGGCATGGGCACAGAAGTACGACATCGGCAATATACGGACTACGGCGGCTGGTGATGGGTTGTTAAGACCGTCGCGACTTCATCAAAGACCCGGTGCATCGCTGACGGAGCGATCGGTGACCGAATACACTGGAGTGGTGGTGTGGCCGAACCTGGGATTTGATTCCAGGCTCGACCGCGACTTCTCCCCGTACATCAAATTCGGGAAGTTCCCTACACCGGATTCAGTCAAATCCGCTACGAAGATTTCGGACATTGTCAGAACAGAGGAAGGGCAAGAATGGTGGAACAATCACGGAACGTCGCACAACGTAGTATTCGATCCCAAGCCGGGCAGCCTATCGACCCGGGTGCTAGCGAAGGTAGCCGAAAGGAAGGGCATCAGGGGGACCAATACGACGGCAACCTCGGCGAAGACATACCCCTCTTCAACTCGGTCTGGGCCGAAATCAACGCTGAAGACGCCGCTAGGGAGCCAACCGAACACGACGGCTGAAGGCCTGTCGCGGTTGGTGTTTGATCCTCGCGAGTGGGACAAACAACTGATAGAGACGCTGATGGTGCCGTATGCCGAGGCGTACATCACGGCGGCGTCGTCAGAAATCGAAATCGCGAAGATCGCCGCTGATCGCAAGAGCGTCGACATCTCTCGATCGAAGATGGTTCGGGACTACGATCAGTGGAGAACTCGCTGCCCGACAGGAAGCGGAAAAGGCATCGGCACCAAAGCCTCGACCGCCAGTCACTTTTTGCGGCAGCAGAAAGAATTACAGTTGGAAGAGATGGTTGTCGTCACCCCTCTGGGTGAGTTTCGATTCAACATCTCGACCGAGTACCCGAAATGGATGAAGCGCCGACTTCGCGAGTTGCTTGAAGAGACGTTTTCCCAGGACTACTGGAAGCAGATCAACGACACGACCTCAGCCGACATCACCGACATTCTTCAGAGGGGTATTCGAGATGGTTGGTCGATCGACGACATGGCCGACGAGATCGCCGATGGCCTTCCTGGTGACAGCGACTACGCGAAAGATAGGGCTACTGCGATTGCTCGCACAGAAAGTGGCCACGTCCTGAATGGCGCGAGGAGTTCGGCGATCGACGACTTGGCCGAAGAGTTGGCTCCCTACGGGCTGCCGATGAAAAAGTCGTGGATGTCCGTGCTCGGATCGACCACACGAGAGACCCACGCCGATGCCGACGGTGTGCCAGCCGACATTGAAGGCATGTGGACGATCGGTGGATTCCGTTGCCGATGGCCCGGGGACACGATGCTCCCCGCACACGAACGAGTCTCGTGCCAGTGCTCTATCCTCTCTGAATACGGACTCACAGATACTGAAGCCAACGAGCTGATCGAGGACTACAACACACGGGTCCAAGAGCGCGAGCAGTTCTATCGATCACAGGGCAAGTCATACGCCGACATGAAGTCGTGTGGAGTAGGCAAGCCCGGGGCTGTTGGCTTCCAGGAAAACAACACGTGTGCAGGTGGTGGCGGGTCAGAAGATGAGCCGTACCATCCGGTTCTCAATCCGGAAGGACGGCATTCGAATGAGGACGATGAAGAGCAGAAGAAGCTGCTCTATGGGGTGGAATCTGACGCTGA
>Ga0315900_10009689_pt1 | contig 12169 bp, 6 predicted proteins | sample LakEriMetagenome_FD_203521 | JGI IMG/M metagenome (GOLD analysis project Ga0315900, IMG submission 203521) | Freshwater fungal communities from buoy surface, Lake Erie, Ohio, United States - Buoy 12 MA114 | ecosystem: Environmental > Aquatic > Freshwater > Lake > Lake biofilm | place: USA: Lake...
CTGCCGTGGTGCGGGAGCAGGGTCCCGCCGGGAGACTGAACATGGGGAAGACCAAAGGGATCGCTGCGGCGCTGGCCGCGCTGGGCTTGCTCGCCACCACGCCGGCCAGCGCGCAGAGCGCTAGCCAGGCGGAAAAGCTGCGGCGGCTAGATATCATGCTGATGGTAACGGGACTGCGTTGCCGCCACACGGCCGACAACTTCCAGCCGGATTACCAAAGGTTTACCACCAAGCACATCGCGCTGCTGAACGCTGCCAGTGATCAGCTCAAGTCGCGCTATGCCGGGCTTGGTCCCGTCCAGGCCAACCGGGCGCTGGACAAGATCAGCGTGACAATGGCCAACACCTATGGCCAGGGGCACCCTTGGCTGACCTGTAGCGACCTCAAGATCGCGGCTCGCAGTCTTGCTCAGGCCGAGGGGGCAGCCGTGCTGGTTGAGGCGGCCGACCAATTGCTCGCAAGCAACGGCACGCCGCGTTTCGCCTGGGTCCGGTAAATCATATAAAGCAATCTTTATATTTGCCTCAGACGAGGCGAGCGGCTAAGGGCGGCGTCATCTGTGGTGCCGCCTTTTGCCGTGCAGGGGCAGGCACCTGACCATTCAGGAGAAGACCCTTGGCCACCGCTGCCCAGACTCACGACTATGCCATTGCCGACATCGGCCTCGCCGATTTTGGCCGCGCTGAGATCCGCATCGCCGAAACCGAAATGCCCGGCCTGATGGCGCTGCGGGACGAGTTTGGGGCCGCCAAGCCGCTCAAGGGCGCACGGATCACCGGTTCGCTGCACATGACGATCCAGACCGCCGTGCTGATCGAAACGCTGGTCGCACTGGGCGCCGAAGTCCGCTGGGCCACCTGCAACATCTTTTCGACGCAGGATCACGCCGCCGCCGCGATCGCCGCGGCCGGCATCCCGGTCTTCGCGATTAAGGGCGAAAGCCTGGCTGATTATTGGGACTACGTCGGCTCGATCTTCGATTGGGATGACGGCACCGGCCGCACCGCCAACATGATCCTCGACGATGGCGGCGATGCCACCATGTTCGCGCTGTGGGGCGCGCGGGTAGAGGCGGGTGAAGACCTGTTCGAGCCCACCAATGCCGAGGAAATCGAATTCTGCCGTGCGCTCAAGGCCTTCCTGAAGCGCAAGCCGGGTTACCTCACCATGTCGGTCGCTCACATCAAGGGCGTCTCGGAAGAAACCACCACCGGCGTTCACCGCCTTTACCAGATCGCCAAGGACGGCAAGCTGCCGTTCCCCGCGATCAACGTGAACGACTCTGTCACCAAGTCGAAGTTCGACAACCTCTATGGCTGTAAGGAATCGCTGGTTGACGCGATCCGCCGCGCGACCGACGTGATGCTGGCCGGTAAGGTCGCCTGCGTTGCCGGTTTCGGCGATGTCGGCAAGGGTTCCGCAGCTTCGCTGCGCCAGGGCGGCGCCCGCGTGATGGTCACCGAAATCGATCCGATCTGCGCGCTGCAGGCCGCCATGGAAGGCTATGAAGTCGTCACCATGGAAGAAGCTGTGAAGCGCTGCGACATCTTCGTCACCGCCACCGGCAACGAAGACGTTATCACCGCCGAGCACATGAAGGCGATGAAGCCGATGTCGATCGTCTGCAACATCGGTCACTTCGACAGCGAGATCCAGATCGCTGCGCTCGACAACTACAAGTGGACCGAAGTGAAGCCGGGCACTGACCTGGTGGAATTCCCGGACGGCAAGCAGATCATCATCCTCGCCAAGGGCCGCCTGGTGAACCTGGGCTGCGCCACCGGCCACCCCAGCTTCGTGATGTCGGCCAGCTTTACCAACCAGACGCTGGCCCAGATCGAGCTGTTCACCAAGAGCAGCGAATACAAGAACGAAGTGTACGTTCTGCCCAAGCACCTCGATGAAAAGGTCGCTGCGCTGCATCTTGAAAAGCTGGGTGTCCAGCTGACCAAGCTCAGCGAAAAGCAGGCCAAGTACATCGGCGTGTCGGAAGCGGGTCCGTTCAAGCCGGATCACTACCGCTACTGATGAGGTCCTCCCGGGCCAGTCCCGGGAGCGCCGTCAATTTGGCGCAAGATCAGCGCGGTCCGGCCAGCGGTTCCTGCTTTCGCGGGGATGATGGCCGGGCCGCGCTTGCCATTCGTCCCCCTCGCGCATAGCGGATAAGCAATGACGCTCGGTCCGACCCAAATGGCGCTGATCGGCCTGCTGCTGGCGGCCTGGACCCTGGCTGCGGCCTGGGCCTTGCTAGCGGCGCGTGGGCGGGAGAAGCGGGCCGAGGCTAGCCAGCGCCTGGTCAGGCGGCTGGGCAAGATGGTCGATGAAAGTCCCGCCATCCCCTTGCTGGTCCGTGCCGATGGGCGGATCGAGGCGCCGCAGCGATTGGCCAATTGGCTTGGCCTGGAGGCCGTGCCACAATTCCTGACCGAACTGGACGGCGGCCGGATCGATGGCGGCGGCGGGGGGCTCACCCGCGAACAGCTGGCCGAACTGACCGAGGCGGTGCGGCGCTGCCAGCGCACGGCCAACCCCTTCCGCCTTGTCGTGACCCCGCGCGGCTCGAAGCGCAGCCTGGCGCTGCGTGGGCATTTGGCCGATCCATCGATTTCACCGGGCGGGGCAGCGCTGGTCTGGGTGTTCGACTTTTCGGACAGCGAGAGCGAACTGGTCCAGCTGCGCGACGCGGCGCAGCGGGCAGAGGCTGATTTCGCGGCGCTGGTCGGCCTGATCGAAGCCGCGCCGATGCCAATGTGGTTCCGCGGACCGGAAGGCGACCTGCGGCTGGTCAACGCGGCCTACGTTGCCGCCGTCGGGGGAGATGATGCCCGGCAGGTCGCCGCTGACGGGATCGAACTGATCGAAAGCGTCGATGGCCTGACCGCGCGGCAAGTCGCCAGCCAGGCGGCGGCCAAGCAGCTGCCAATCGAGCGCATCGTTGCTGCCACGATAGCGGGCGAGCGCCGCGCGTTGCGGGTTTCGGACCTGCCGCTGGGGCAGGAAGGCGTGGCTGGCTATGCCGTCGATATCGAGGACATGGAGCAGCTCGGCCGCGACTTCCGTGCCTTTCGCGAGGCACAGCGGGCCATGCTTGATCAGCTCTCTGCCGGGGTGGCGCAGTTTGATGCCCGCCGGCAGATGGTTTTCGCCAATCAGCCATTCCTGCGGATCTTCGCACTCAAACCGGCCGTGCTGATCGATCCGCCCCCGTTTGAGCGGATCCTCGATCTCGCGCGCGACAGTGGCCGGGCACCGGAGGCACGGGATTTCCCGGCCTGGCGGCGTGAGAAGGCAACGTGGTTCCTTGCCAGTGAGGCGCAGGAAGAAGCCTGGGTGCTGGGCGATGGCACGCACTTGCGGGTAGTGGCCCAGCCGCTGCCTGATGGCGGCTTGCTGCTGATTGCAGAGGACCGCACCGAACAGCTGCGACTATCTGCCACACGCGACACGTTGCTGCGCACCCGCACTGCGACGTTCGACAGCCTGTTTGAATCGGTTGCGGTGTTTGCGCCTGATGGCCGGCTGCAGCTGTGGAACCGGCGCTTTGCTGCGGATTGGGGGCTCGACGATGCCTTCCTCGATACCCATCCGCGGATCGAGGCGCTGCTCGAGCGGATTGGCGCGCGGCTCAAGAAGCCTGAGCGTGCGAAGGCCGTGGGCGACGTGGTGCGCGCCGCCACCCTGGACCGCCAGCAGACCGGTGGGCGCGCCGTGCTGGCCGACGGGCGGACGCTGGAATTCGCCGGGGTGCCGCTGCCCGATGGGAATGGCCTGCTGACCGTGCTCGACATCACCGACAGCCAGAAGGCCGAGGAAGCGCTCAAGCAGCGTGCCGCCGCGCTGGAAGAGGCTGATGCGCTGAAGACCCGCTTCCTGGCCAACATGAGCTATGAATTCCGCACGCCGTTGACCTCCATCGGCGGCTTTGCGGAACTGCTCGATGCCGGGCTGGGCGGCGAACTGTCGGAGCAGGGCCGCGAATATGTCGCTGCAATCCTGACTTCGGTCGACCGGCTGGGCGAGCAGATCGAAAGCGTGCTCGACCTGTCGCAAAGCGAGGCCGGGCTGCTGCCGCTGGTGCGCGAGGAAGTGGAACTATTCCCGCTCGTCACCCGCCTGGTCGAGGATCGCGCCGCGCGGATCAAGGATGCCGGCCTGGCGCTGGACCTGCGCGGGGACAAGGGCGTGGGCCGGATTACAGGCGATTCCCGGCGATTGGCGCGGGCGATCGGCCACGTGATCGACAATGCCATTTCGGCCACGCCCGCGGGTGGCCGGGTGCTGGTCGATCTGTCGGGCCGCAAGGGCCGGGCGCGGATCGTGATTTCCGATAACGGTCCAGGCATGGATGCCGCAACGCTGGCCCGCGCGCTTGAAGGCATGAAGCTCTCCGCTGACGGCAAGGCGGTCGAGCGTCGCCAGGGGTTGGGCCTGCCGCTCGCCCGCCGCCTGATCGAAGCACATGGCGGCACCCTGACGCTCCATTCGGAGCCGGGCCAGGGCACAGCGGCGATCATCGACCTGCCGTGAGGATCGCGCTGCCCGATCTGGCTGCCACCGATGCGCTGGGGCGGCGCATTGCCGCCAAACTGCGACCCGGTGACGTCGTTGCCCTGTCTGGCGGATTGGGCGCCGGCAAGACCACGCTGGCCCGCGCCATCATCGCTGGACTTGGGCATGCCGGGGAAGTGCCTTCGCCCAGCTTTGCCATCATCGAGACTTACGATCCGCCCGCCGTGCGGCTGCCGCTGGTCCATGCCGATTTTTACCGGCTTGAGCGACCCGAGGAGGCCGAGGAGCTGGGTCTGGACGATTACCGCGACGGCGCGGCGCTGATCGCGGAATGGCCAGACCATGCCGGCGGATTTGCCAACGAGCGAGGCTGCCTTGCCATTGCAATCGAATCTGCGGAAACGGGGCGGATAGCGATTGTCGAGGCCGGGGCCGATTGGCTAGGGCGGGAACCATGGTCGTAACGCTCCCGCAGGGTCTGGACGAGTTTCTGGCGCAGGCCGGATGGGCAGGGGCGGTGGTCGATCCACTGGCTGGCGATGCCTCGTTCCGCCGCTATTTCCGGATCCGCCAGGGCGATCGCTTCGCCATGCTGATGGACGCCCCGCCACCCAACGAGGATCCGGTGCCATTCCTGCGCGCCGCCAAGTGGCTCGATGCCAACGGCATGCGCGCGCCGCGTATCCTGGCTGAGAATGCCGCCCGCGGGCTGGTCCTGCTTGAGGACTTCGGCGAAGTGCGGATGCGCGAATATGTCGATCAGTGGTCGCAGGATGAGCGCGCGGTCTATCGCGGCGCGGTTGATGCCCTGCTCGAACTGCATCGCCTGCCGCCGGGCCCATTTGTCGACTACTCGATGGCGGAATACCTGCGCGAAGCTCGCCTGCTGACCGACTGGTACTGTCCTGCGCAGAACCTCTACATCGATGGACCGGGCTATTCTGCTGCCTGGGAGGCCGTGCTCAGCCCGATGCTGCCCCGTCAGCGGCCCGGCGTGGTGGTGCTGCGCGATTACCATGCCGAGAACATCATGTTGCTCGGCTCGCTTGAGACCCAGGGTCTGCTCGATTTCCAGGACGCGCTGGTTGGCCATCCGGCCTATGACCTTGTCTCGCTGTTGCAAGACGCGCGCCGCGATGTTTCGCCCGAGCTCGAGGCGGAGATGCTGGGCTACTACATGGAGCGAGCCAATCCGGGTGCCGATTTCCTCGCCGACTATGCCCGGCTCGGAGCGCAGCGCAACGCCAAGATCGTCGGCATCTTCGTGCGGCTGTGGAAGCGCGATGGCAAGCCGCGCTACCTGAATTACATTCCCCGCGTCTGGGCCCTGCTTGAGCGTGATCTGGCCCATCCGGCGCTGGAGCCGGTGGCGCGCTGGTTCGATGCTAATATCCCGGCCGAACTGCGCAGCACCGGCGGGGGTACTTTCGCCGCATGAGCCTGCCCGATACCGCGATGATCATGGCCGCGGGCAGGGGGACGCGGATGATGCCGCTCACCGCCACGCGCCCCAAGCCGCTGATCGAGGTGGCGGGCGAGACGCTGCTCGATCACGTGCTCGACCTGCTGCGCGATGCCGGGGTGGGGCGGATCGTGGTCAACGTTCACTATCTGCCCGATCAGATCGAGGCGCACCTGGCGCGGCACGCTGCCGATTTTGCAGTAACCGTCTCGGACGAGCGCGAACTGCTGCGCGATACCGGCGGCGGGCTGGTCAAGGCACTACCCGCGATCCCGGACGATCCGTTTTTCTGTATCAATGCCGACAACTGGTTCACCTGGAGCGGTGAGAACCCGTTGCGGCGGATGGCTGCCGCTTGGGACCCGGCGCGAATGGACGTGCTGATGCTGGTCGTCCCGCATGAGCGTGCACACAATGCCAAGGGGATTGGTGACTTCGATCTGGGCAGCGATGGCCGCCTGTCCCGCGAAGGACCCAAGCAGCCGCGCGGGTTTGACTGGACCGGTGTGCAGCTTCTTTCCAAGCGGCTGATTACCAATCCGCCAGCAGACGTCTTTTCGACTAACCTGTTCTGGGATAGGGCGATTTCGGAAGGACGCTGCTTTGGGCTGGTGCATGATGGCGAATGGTTCGATGTCGGCTATCCCGAAGCCATCGCGCTGACCGAAGCGCGGCTGGCTGGCAGTGACTGAACGGCGGAGCCTCAGCGTCTATTCGATCGCCGCGCACCGCGGCTTTGCCGATGCGCTGGTGGCCGGGCTGATCCCACGTTACGGCGATGCCGACCTGGGCCTGGCCCGGCTCACCCTGCTGCTGCCCAGCCGCCGCGCCGAACGGATCGTGACCGAAGCTTTCGTGCGCCTCTCGGGCGGCGGGCTGCTGCTGCCGCGCATGGCTGTGGTCGGCGATCTCGATCTCGACGAAACGCTGGGGCCGCTGCTCGATCCGCTGGGCGCGGGTGGCATGATTCCGCTCGCCGCTGATCCGCTGCGCCGCTGGTTGCGGCTGGCTGAACTGCTTCGCAACGAGCTGGGCGCGGCTGCGCCCAAGGCGCCGGGTCTTTTGCGGCTGGCCTTCGAGACCGGGCGGACGATGGACCGGCTGGCGATCGAAGGAATCGAACTGGGCGACCTGTTGCAAGAGCGGGTGGCGGGCATCGTCGGCGATCTGGCTGGACATTGGCAGGAATCGACCCGCACTTTCGCCCGCGTCCAGGCCCGTTGGCTGGCTGAATTGCAGGAACGCGGCGAGGTCGATCCCCCGGTGCGGCGCAACCTGTTGTTCGATCATGCGGCGCGCCGCTGGGCGGACGCGCCGCCAGCCCACCCGATCGTCGCGGCGGGGGTGACCAGTGCTTCGCCGGCGCTGGCGCGGCTGCTGCGGACCATTGCCGGACTGCCGCATGGCGCGGTGATCCTGCCCGATCTCGACCTCGCGCTGCATGAAACGGTGTGGGATGCGCTCGGCATCGCCGGGCAGCCCGAGGAGCCGGGTGGGGCGCCGTTTGGGGAGCGCGATGCGCTGACCCATCCCCAGTACCACCTCAAGCTGCTGCTGGGCCGCATGGGGATCGCCCGTAGCGAAGTCGATCCCTGGCACCGCGCCGGCCTCGGCGCCGCGCCGCCGGAACGCAGCCGGGCGATCTCCAATCTGTTCCTCCCACCGGCGGCCAGTGCCGGGTGGGTCGATCTGAAGGCCGAAGAGCGCCGGCTCTCGGGTGTGCGGCTGATGGAAACCGCTCACCCCGGCGAAGAGGCACAGGCCATAGCCATCCTGATCCGGCAGGCATTGGAAGTGCCGGAAAAGCGTGTCGCCCTGATCACTCCGGACCGGGCATTGGCGGGCCGCGTCGTGGCGCATCTGCGGCGCTGGAACGTGATGGCAGACGATACTGCCGGCCTGCCCCTGCCGCAGACCCCGGCCGGGCGTGTGTTGCTGCTGCTCGCCCAGATCGCGGCGAGCGAGGCGGCGCCGGTGCCGCTGCTGGCCTTGTTGATCCACCCGCTGGTCGGCGCAGGCGAAGGGCGCGCGGCCTGGCTGGACAATGCCCGCGCGCTCGACCTGGAACTGCGCGGCCCACGCCCGGCGCCCGGGTTCGGCCCGATCCGCGCCGCGATCGAGAAGCTGGCCAAGCGCGGTGCAGGCCGTGACATTGCCGACTGGTGGCAGCAGGTCGAAGCGATCCTCGCGCCGGTGCTGGCCCTGCCGCAGGATGGCAGCCTGGCCGATGCCCTTGACGTGCTGGCGGCCGCCGGTGAGGCGCTGTGCGGCGCTCGGCTCTGGGGTGAGGCGGATGGCCGTGCGCTGTCCGCCTGGCTGGAAAGCCTGCGCGATGGTGCCAGCGGGATCGGCACCCGGCTCACCCCGGATGACCTGCCACAGGTGCTGCGCGATGCGATGGACCGCACGTCGGTGCGCCCGCCGTGGGGCGGCCATCCACGCGTGGCGATCTATGGCTTGCTCGAAGCCCGGATGAGCCGCGCCGACCTGGTGATCTGTGCCGGGCTGACCGAAGGGTCCTGGCCAGCCAGCCCGTCGCCCGAGCCCTTACTGCCCCCCGCCGTATTGCGGGCGCTGGGGGTGCCGGGCGGCGAGTTCCGCATTGGCCTTGCCGCCCATGACCTCGCCGCTGCGCTGGGTGCGCCCGAAGTGGTGCTGAGCTGGGCCCAGCGCGATGATGGCAAGCCGGTGATCCCCAGCCGCTTCGTGCTGCGGGTCCAGGCCATGCTGGGCGAGCTGGCGCCGACCCATGTCGAGCGCGCTGCGGTCGATCTGGCGCGGGGGCTGGACCATGCCGACTTGTTGCCACCCTATCCGCAGCCCAAGCCGCGCCCCACGGCGGCCCAGCGCGACGTTGCTCTGGCGGTGACTGCAATCGACCGGCTGCGCGGCGATCCCTACCAGTTCTATGCCAGCGCGATTCTGCGGTTGCGCTCGCTCGACGGGCTCGATGCCGATCCGTCAGCCGCCTGGCAGGGCACGGTGGTCCACAATGTGATGGAGCGGTGGCACAAGGCCGGGGGCCGGGCGGGGGAATTGCTGGCCATCGCTAGCCAGGAACTGGCGGTGATGCAGGCTCACCCTGTCACCCGTAGCCTGTGGTGGCCGCGCCTGTCACGCGGGCTCGAATGGATCGACGCGCGGATCGCGGCGGACAGTGCCGAAGGGCGCACGGTGCTGGCCAGCGAGATCAAGGGGCATTTCCAGCTCGCGGGCGTGACCATCAAGGGCCGGGCCGACCGGATCGACCGGACAGCCGATGGCAGTCTGGTGGTTGTCGATTACAAGACCGGAGCGCCGCCGAATGGCAAGCAAGTCCAGGAAGGGTTTGCGCTCCAGCTCGGGACCTTGGGCCTGATGGCGGCGGCCGGCGGCTTCGACGGTGTTGCCGGGGTTCCCAACGGGTTTGAATACTGGTCGTTCGGCAAAAAAGACGTGAGTGAGACCGGCTTTGGCTATTGCTTTGAACCGGTGCTGGAAGGGCGCAAGAAGTCTGGCCTCCTGCGCGCGGAGTTCTTGAGCATCACACAAGGCTTTCTGCTGGAGGCGATCAACAAGTGGATCAAGGGCGATGAGCCCTTCACGGCGCGGCTCAATCCCGATCTCAAGGGCTATAACGATTACGATCAGCTGATGCGGCTCGATGAGTGGCAGGCGCGCGGGGAGGAGGGCGAATGAGCCGGGTCTTCCCCCTGGTCGGCAACCAGCGTCCGGCGGTGGAGCCGGGCGAAGTGGTCTGGCTGTCGGCCTCGGCCGGTACCGGCAAGACCCAGGTGTTGTCCGCCCGGGTGCTGCGCCTGCTGTTGCAGGAAGCCGTGCGGCCCGAACAGATCCTCTGCCTGACTTTCACCAAGGCCGGGGCGACCGAGATGGCCGCCCGTATCAACGAGGTGCTGGCCCGCTGGGTGCGGCTACCCGAAGCCCAGCTTTTCCAAGATCTTGAAGCGATTGGTGCGCCCAGCCAGCCCGCTGACCGGGCGCGCGCGCGTCGGCTTTTTGCCGAAGTGCTGGACTGCCCGGGCGGCGGGCTCCGGATCGATACGATCCACGCTTTTGCCCAATGGCTGCTGGCCGCCTTCCCGTCCGAAGCCGATCTGCTGCCCGGTGTGCGGGCGATGGAAGATCGCGATCGCGAGCTGCTGCTGCGCCAGGTGCTGTCCGAACTTCTGGTGACCGCCGAGCGCGATGACGATGTTGCCACGCTCGATGCGCTGGAACTGCTGGCGGTCCGAATGGGGCCGGACAAGGTGCCCGGCTGGCTGCTGCGCTGCGCCGATGCGCACGAGGCCTGGGACGGTGCAGGGGGCTGGGCCCCGCCGATGCGGGCCGGGGTACTGCGCCTGCTCGGGCTGGATAGCGATGCCAGCCCGGTGGACCTTGTCGACCTGTGCGACGATGCAGTGTTCGATGTCGATGCGCTGGAATGCTGCCTGGCGGCTTATCAGGGCTGGAAAACGGCCACAGCGGACAAGGTGGTGCCAGTAATCCAGCGCTGGCTTGCGGCCGAACCGGCTGAACGGTTGGCGCAGCTCGACGGACTGTGCGCGGAGCTGTTCACCAAGGAAGGACTGGCCAAGAACCGCCAGCATCTGTCCAAGCGTGAAGAGAGCTTCGAAGGCGCGGCTGAAGCCGTGTTGATCGCCACCGAAGCCGTGCGCCAGCGCCGGACCCTGTTGGAACTGGTCGATTTCCTGACCCCCGCGCTCGAACTCGGCCACAAGTTTTCCGGCGCCTGGAACGAGGCCAAGGCGCGGGCTGGGTTCATCGATTTCAATGACCAGATCCGGCAGGCGGCGGCACTGCTCACCCGCAATGAGCTCTCGGACTGGATTCGCTACAAGCTGGACCGGCGGTTCGATCACATCCTGGTTGACGAAGCGCAGGATACCAATGCCGCGCAGTGGCAGATCATCGATGCCCTGACCGGCGATTTCTTCAGTGGCGAAGGCGCTAGCGGAGACAAGCTGCGCACCCTGTTTGTGGTGGGCGATTACAAGCAGGCGATCTTCCGCTTCCAGGGAACCAGCCCCGAAAACTTTGCCAAGGCGAAGGAACGGGTGGCGGGGCAGATGAATCAAGCTGCTGCCAACCTGGCCGGGCAGCGGGGCAATGCGCCGCTGCGTTCGCTGCGCGATCTCGACCTGGGACAGAGTTTCCGCACGGCCCGCCCGATCCTGGAATTCGTTGACCGGGCTATTGCCGCTATCGGCGCGGAAAACCTTGGTCTTGCAACGCCGCCAGCGGACCATATGGGTGAGGAGCGCCCCGGGCAGGTGACGCTGTGGCAGGTGATTGGCGGCGAAAACGAGGACGGTGAAGAACCGCGCGAGCCCGCCGAGGAAGGCGCGGAAAGCTGGCTCTCACGCGGCGATCGGCAAATGGCTGAACGGATTGCCCAGCAAGTGCATGACTGGCTGAAACACGGCTATCCGCTGGTCAAGGGCGGGGAGCGCCGGGCCAAGGCCGGTGACGTCATGGTGCTGGTGCGCAAGCGCAAGGAACTGGCCGGACTGATCGTCGCGCGGCTCCATGCCCACGGTGTGCCGGTGGCCGGGGTCGACCGCCTGCGGTTGGCCGCACCGCTGGCCGTGCGCGATCTGATGGCGGCGCTGCGTTTTGCCGCCCAGCCGCATGACGATCTCAACCTTGCCTGCTTGCTGGTTTCGCCGCTGCTGGGCTGGAGCCAGGACGATCTGCTGTGCTTTGGTTGGCGGCCCGAAGGGGTAGGGCTCTACGAGCACTTGCGCCGCATGCGTGGCGAGCCGGACGTTGATCGCGTGTGGACCGCGCTGGGCGAGATATTGCGGATCGCCGATTACGAGCCGCCGCAGGCGCTGCTCCACTGGATACTGATTGGCCCGTGGCAGGGGCGGCGCAAGCTGGTGGCGCGGCTCGGGACCGAAGCCAACGATCCGATCGATGAACTGCTCAATGCCGCCGGGGCCTATGCTACGGGCGAGGTGCCGAGCCTGAACGGGTTCATCCGCTGGTTCGATGCCGGTTCGGGCGAACTGAAGCGCGAGGCCGGCAAGGCGCGCGACGAGGTGCAGGTAATGACGGTCCACGGCTCGAAAGGCTTGCAGGCACCGATCGTGATCCTGGCCGATGCGGCCGACAATCCGCACGCCTCGCTCGGCAGTCCGCTGGAACTTGAGGATCCGTTGACCCGCAAGCAGATTCCCTTGCCGGAGCTCAGG
>Ga0315900_10009691_pt1 | contig 12168 bp, 7 predicted proteins | sample LakEriMetagenome_FD_203521 | JGI IMG/M metagenome (GOLD analysis project Ga0315900, IMG submission 203521) | Freshwater fungal communities from buoy surface, Lake Erie, Ohio, United States - Buoy 12 MA114 | ecosystem: Environmental > Aquatic > Freshwater > Lake > Lake biofilm | place: USA: Lake...
TTATAATAAATATGGATTAAACAAGCCAAACCTTATTGAGCAGTAGTGAATGTTCCATCAGCAATATTGATTTCGCCTTCGCCGTAGCGATCTTTTAGTTTCTGTAATAGTTCTTGCTCTTGTTCTCGCAATGAATCGAATCTACGAATTGCATCTGCTTCCTGTGATTCTAACTGTTCAACTCGTTGTTTAGCAAATTGTTTTTCAATGGAAATATTTCCTACTACGGAAACTAATTCGGCAAATTTTTGTTGCAATTCTTGTATTGAATCTACATGTTCTTTATCTAATTTTCTTGTCATACAAAACCTTTTCTTATTATATTAAGAATTTATTTTATATATTCAAAGAATTTATGTTACACCATAAACTCTTAAAGCATCTACTTCCCAAGTACCATTGAGAACTGTAGTTGTGGTAATTTCTATAGTTGCACCTCCGGTTATAGCTTCACTGTACTTTAAAGTGCGGCCTTTTTCTTGTTGGTCAGTGGCACCAGTAGCATCACCTTCATCGGTATGGGTTCGTTTAGTTACACCCCCAACTACTATATTAAAGGTAACATTAGAGTTAGCATTAGCAAAACCTCTAAATCCACATTCAGATTCTATAATAATTCTACTATAAGTGTTTGATGGTAGTGTATATGTTTTAACTGTAGTTGCAGTTGTTCCAGTATCTTCAACCTCATCTCTGTACAGAGATATTACTGTTCCTGAAGGCATATTTGTAATAATGGCTTTTGCTCCGGTTACCGCGGTGCCATTACCTTGAAATGATCCGGTGAAAGATCCAGACAAACTGACATTAGTGAAGGGTTGTGTAACGGTGACTGATCCAGTAACGCTTCCATTACCCTTTACATCCAAACCATTTTCTATTATAAGTCTTTCTAAAGGCATATTATATCATTCCGTAAACTCTTAAACTATCTACTTCCCAAGTTCCGTTGGCAGTACCGGTTGTGGTTACTGTTATGGTTGCACCTCCAGTTATGGCTTCGCTGTATTTTAGTGATCGACCTGATTCAAACTGGTCACCGGCTCCGGTAGCATCAAACTCTAGACTATGAGTTCGTTTTGTAACACCTCCAACCACAATGTTAAACGTAACAATACCATTGGTGTTGATATTTGATCTAAAACCACACTCTGTTTCTATCAAAATACTGCTGTATGTGTTTGCAGCTAAAGTATAAGATTTAACGGTTGTGTTAGTTGTTCCTGATTGAGTTGTCTCGTTTGCATCTATCAATATCATTGTACCTGCAGGTGGTGAAGCAGTTGTTGTTAACCCTGTCAATCCTGTTCCGTCTCCTTGAAATGATCCTGAAAATGATCCTGAAAATATTCCTTGTAAACCTTGGGTAGTGGTGAGTGATCCGGTAATCGTTACGTTACCTTCAGAATTAAATCCATTTTCTATTGTTAATATACCTGACATATAATATAAATATGTTAATGCCCAAATCTAGCTTTTGTAGCAGTATAGTTCTTTAATACTTCTTCTGCTGTTAGCGCTCTTGTGTAAATATGTGCTGCTCCTATCTGACATTGGTTATAAAATCCAGCCCAATCTAAAGCAGATCCAAATGATAACCCTAGTGTTGTGCTAGTGCCTAATGCTGTGATTGCGGTTGTTGCAATTGCATTTTGTACACCATTCACATATATTACTTGCCTATTATTTACAGCATCATATATTCCAGTAATGTAAAAGAAAGTTTCAACATTTCCTGAATTTAGGAATGCTGTTGAGCTTAGAGTACCACCAGTTCCAGCTGGATCTTGAGCTGCAACCCTCCACTTCATTTGTATAGAAGTATTATCTTGCTCTATACCAATTCTAGTAAATGTATCTGAAGAGGTTTCTTCGTAAAACATACGTTTATCAACACCTGCTGATATGGATAAGGGTTTCCACCATAAGTTTATTGTTACTTGATTCTTACCGGCTAATGTAGCACCGGAATCGATAGTGATTGTTTGATCTGTTCCATTAAAGTCAAAACTCTGACTTGCAGGAATGTAGCTGGCGGTTATTGAGCCATGCCAATTGTTACCCGACATATCACGCCACGTTGTAGGTGTGGTGTTTTCTGGCTCGTAGTATGAATTTGGTGATGCGGCATCAAAGTAAAGATGCAAACCATTTGTTACTATGTCTGGCCCTCGCCATCCGTATGAATACGCCATAACTTATATTGACCTTATAATTGTTTTCATTGTCCAACCACCAGTAGTAGCACTTCCTGTTAATGCAAAATTACCACCAACTCTAAATACACCAAATGACAATCCTGCAGTAGTACCAAACGCTGTTGTAGTTGTCTCTGAATAGTTTACTGCTGATCCTGACCATACTGCCATTACTTGACCTGCTCTTGCATTTGAACCAGATCGAATTACATACTCAAACCAAGCTCCATCATATGATGCTGTCGGAATAGAGTATACTGTGAACTGACCAGATGCTGTTACAATTGTTTCTTGGGTTGTAAGTAACCCTTGATATCCAGGTTTACCAAAATGTATTTTGTTTTCTGAAGTAACTTCCAGTATTGGATTACCTGCTTGATTGTTTACGCTAAATAATGATCCAGAGAATGTATCATATACAGAGAACAACTCACCACTACCACCTTGCACTTTTAGTAAAGGTACTACTGCTGATCCAGAATTGTATATTGTCAAACTTCCAGTAATAACTGCTGAACCTGAGAATGGGAATGCTGCTCCTCCAGGACCACCGCCTCCATTTAATGCATATGATGCTGTAAGAGCGTAGGATGATGATAGTACCGAATTGGCGCCATATGGTCCAAATACCCCCGATGCTGTTACAAACGATGCAGTGTTTGATGTGGTTGCTGTATCTGCATTTCCAAAGACAGTACCATTAAATTGAGCTAGCTCCCAATTTAGTATTCCAGCACCGGTGGAATCATATAGTCTTCTAGCATCCCAATCGATTGAAACTACTGAATTAATATCATGTCCACTTCTTAATGCCCAATCGACTGACAGTTGCGCAGATGTATCTAATAAGTTTCGGCTCTCCCAGTTTATAGAATCTATCGCAGTTGAATCAGCAGCAACTGTACTACCCCAGTTTACCGTAGTAACCCCACTGCTATTTTTTAATTCACGGCCGTTCCAGTCGACACTAGTACTAGCTAAGGTGTCGTATAATAATCTGTTTTGTACACTTACCGAGTCAGTTCCCCCATACTTTAATAAACCGTTAATTGTGTCAATATATCCACCAGACCCAGATACCAATAAAGAGCCGGTTATTACTTGTGCGCCGCTAATAGCTCTAGTACCATTTGCTAAGACATATTGTGGGTGATCATCGGAATTTAATCCTAACAAGTTAGCATGCACTGATGATGCATTTACTCCAGCAGACCTAAATCCAATGGTAGGTCGTATGTCTTGTATTTGCACTATGTTAGCAGAACCAGATTGAACGTATACCGAAGCTAACGCAGCAACTCCATCTGAAAAATACGTTGGAGGTGATGGTAGTCCAGCATCTTCTGTTTCAACTAATGATGCGTATTGATTTTGTCCTACTACCAAGAAGTACTCTTCGTCAGGGCCTTTTCCTACTGTGTAAAGAGTGTGCTTTGTATAATACGAAGCGGACATTGCAACTAAAGCGCTACCTGAGTTGTACGTGTTATTTGGTACCAAAGTCTGCGATGACTTGTTCCATCCAAATGCACCAGATCCTGATTCATAGTATCTTGTAAACGTGATTGCACTTCCTCCCGTTGGATTGTATTCATTCTCACCAAAATAATATAAACCAGCAGTAACATCTAGTTGGCGCGGAGTTACGTCTTCGGAAACAATACTACCTTCTGCAAATACCGGACCTAATGCGTTTCTGTTAAACTTGGATAATGCATTAGCCATATGTGATGCAAAGTATGGACTATTGTCTATAAGCTCAACTCCCGTATCGTTTGTTACTACGCGACCTAGTATAATATTGTGTACACTATCTGGTTGGGATACCGCTGCTGATAAGGTGGCAGTTTCGTCGATGTATAGGTAATTATCTGTGTTTGGGGATAGAGTTATGTTACTATTATTCCAATCTATTCTTTGATAAACACTGGTTCCTGTGTTATTTAAGTAGCCATAGCCGGCGGCTGTTGTGACAGTTAAGCTGCTTGATACTGTTATGTTACCTCCGGACATTACACCCATCGGACTACCTTCAAATATCAATGTAGAAGCATCGGTATGAGTACCATCTGCAAACGTTACTGCTAAATTTCTTGTAATATCTAGTTCACCGTCATTTTCGTCTAGAAATGTCCAAAAGAAGTTTGAACTTGCATTGCTAATCTTACTATGATCAGCAGTACCTTGGAAACGACCGGATGCACTTGGATGTAGTATCTCAAAATCGTAATTCACTGAATCGTGGATCATAGATCCTACTATGTTAAAGCTTGATGAGTTTGTAGTATTTGGAATATATACTGCAGACCCCCAGCCTGGCATATCCATTCCTAAACCTTGCAAGTCAGCACCATTTTCTAGGCGAATAGCTACGGATGTTGCATCACTTTCTCCAATTAAGCCAGCAGCATATAGGTCAAACTCTGCTACACCCCCTACACCATAGTTTGCGATCAAACCAGTTGCGCCTACTGGGAATTGATAGTAGTTTTCTAAACTTGCTAATGCTTGATATCCATTTGATGAGCTTACAAAACTACCGGTCGAATATAAACCATTATAATCTAGGTACTCGCCATAGAATTTAGTGTCTTGTGTTCTAGAGATAACCGTAAGACAAGTGTCACAATCATAAAAAGATACCTTATGAGCTTGTGCATAGTCACCAACGTCGTCTACGTATAGTGCAGAGTATCCTGCAGGTGCATTTGTTAGGGATAGGAATGATACTTCATTGTTAATACCCATCTTAATTAAATGCTGATTAGATGAGCTTGGGAATATTTGTGTAGTTTGAATACTACTACCAACAATACTCACATAAGGCTTTCCAGTTAAGTCAATCTCTTTTTCTGTATATCGACCTGGACCTACTTCAATTACATATCTGTTAGCATCTGATGAATCTGTGATATATGCAACTGATGCACTAATGCTAGTAAAGTCAGCTCCTTTTGTTCCTACTGTGATTCGTCTAGGATCTTGTCCAACTTCATATAGAGATGAACTAAGTGATATTTGTGTCTTTAAAAAGTTGTCAGTACCTTGTACTTTACCGGTAGATCCTGTATGTTCAATTGCAACATCTGTTGTACAGTTTTCAAAGTTAAGTGCAATTGCATCAATAGAAGGACCGGATCCAGTCTGTGGTGCCCATATACCTTTATCCCATCTTTGAAAGTTAACTCCAGTCAAACGAAGGTTACCTCCGTTATATACTTTGAAACCGGTACCAATTGCTGAACCTGCTGCTCTGGTTAGCAAACATCCGTTAACAATGAATGCACAACTAGGTGCGTCAGCTAATGCAAATATTTGATTGTTATCAGATCCTGCAACACCTCCATTAGTAGAAGTTACGTTTCGTAACTGCATTCTACCAATACCAGCACTACCAGTTCTTGTTACGTGGAAACCTACATCGAAAGACTTGTTACCTTCGGTAAACCCTCCATACTTAACATTGGAACACTGCAAGATGCAGTTGCCACTACTTCCAGTACCAACAACCTTAGCATTAGTGTAGTTTGTACCAAATCTCACATTTTCAACATATGCAATTGCATTTGTCTGTGGTGTTGTTGGCGATGAGTATATAATAGCAGATGCACTTGGTGCAGTTGATCCTTGTATCTGCATATCGATGACCATTGATTGGTCACTCATCACAAAGATGCTTGAACTTGGATTTGATGCCGATACAACTGTTGATATTGAACTATCTCCTTTAACGGCAACATAGGATGGTACTACCATCTGACTCTCTATATACACTCCAGGAGACACCCTTACTGTATAAGTATTAGTTGCCGTTGCATTTGTAATACTATCCACAGCTGTTTTAATGCTATTGTAGTTTACATTGCTGCCGGGTTGCCCGACCGTGACTAAATTGTCAATAAAAGATGGAACAGCTAGATAGGATGCTGTCGCAGCATAAGATGCTGATTGTGCTGTTATATCAAATCCGCCTATTTTAGTTATATTACTCATATTTCATACCAGTCATTAGATGGTCTAAATTTCATTATCCAATTGCTTGGGTTTGTTGTTGAATTGTAAAATGCATGTCCTACTATTCGCACAATACCTGATGTTGGTTTATCTGTTGACATTGCCCCATTAGATCCGGATATGTAGATTGGAACTCCATAAAAATTTGTTCCGGTAACTAGCGGTGAATTTGCGACAGATGCTGTTGTGAATCCAATGTTACCTTCTGTAAGTATTGTCTCTTTACTAGGGTCATTCTCTAAACAAATACCTAGCATGTAACTAGATGATGCAGATGTTTGATTTGTTTTATACCAAAAACCGTCACTGTTTAAGTATACTAAATTACCTATAGAAACTCCGGCATCTACAAGATTGTCCGCACCTATCTGTTCTCCACTGAAATTCTGTGTGATTGGAGTCGCTGGAGTTGCATCACTAAATGCATCCAATGTAGGTATTGGTAATGTGGTTATTTGTGGATAGTAATTTATAATATTGTAACTATTATTTAAACCATCCCACGATATCGCCCCTCCTCCGTTTTGATCAATGAGGGCACGGCTTTGCCATTCTATAGATGGCGTTCCGGCGGTATCAGTTACATTTCTACTATTCCAATCCAAACTTAGTGTACCACTTTCATCATACGCTTGTCGGACGCCCCAATCTACTGCAGTAACTTCAAGCCCATCACTTAATGCCCGGGCATTCCAATTAATTGATGATGATGTTGATGCATCAAAGTGTCTACGACTATCCCAATTGGTTGCGAGAATTCCAGTTGCATCTATATTATATCTATTTTGCCAATTTATAGATTGAGTTGTCGATGTGTCGTAAAGCTCGCCGAGATTCCAATCTAGTTTTGTTGTGGTCCGTATTAATCGATAGTTTGCCCAATCGACTACAGTTGCAGCTGCTTTTTTAAGCGTTAGATTTTCCCAATCTACTGTAGTGCCTTGTGCTACATTCACTAATGCTCTATCGCTCCAGTTTATAGAACTAGATGTTGCACTATCAATAAGACGTAGATTTTGCCAATCTGCTGTCATGGTGCCGGCACTGTTAGATAATCGTCTGCTACTCCAGTTTATAGAACCAGATGTTGAGGCATCTCTAAGTATTAAGTTTCGCCAATCAACTACAGGAGTACTGGATGGATCGTTTAATGTTCGAGTTGACCAGTCGACACTAATATTTCCAGGACCAGCACCTCGCAGTATATATGTGTTTGTGTTTAAAACATTGACATTGTTTGAATCTAAAACAGATAATGAACCGGTGATATCCACTGATCCGGAAACTATTGCAGATCCGGTGTATGGAAAGGTTGGAGGAGCATATGATGCTGTTAAGGCAAATGATGATGATAATGCTTGTGTAGCATATGAAGCTGTTCCAAGTAAACTTCCGGTAAATGAAGTTGCTGTTAGTGAACCTGTTAATCCATATGAACCTGTTAATTGTTTTGTGTTTTCCCAAATTTGAGAACCACTATTCCATACTAATAAATCTCCAGTAGATGCACTAGTAATTAAAACATCATGTAATTCCCCAATTTCATATCCATTTTGGATATCAATGTATATAATACCGTTAGTAGCTTGAGTAATGGTTTTACCTAACCGTACTTCATGTAATGGGGATGATGGTGGTGTATCTGTATATTGACCACTCGATGACAAATATAAAGAAGTACCGGGAGGGAATGCATTTGTGTTTACATCTCGAATCAATCCGTTAGTAACAGCATATCCGGTTTGGCTACTGTTGATATCTTGAGCTATAATACCTATGGTAGTTGCACTTGATGAATCATCAGTCCAAGATGCTGTTGCAAAAGTTGGTCTGTTACCAGATTCTCCACTAATATAAACAACTGAACCTTTTGTTAAAGTGAATGAATTAACATTTCGTCCTCGTATTACACTTTGATGGCCTATTTCTAGTTCAAAATTATTTACGTCTGTATCTAATTGGAGTGTTTTTGTATCATCTGTCCAATGTAAACGACCTGTGTTAAATGCTGGTTCTGCAGGTAACACTGTAAAATCAATGTAATCTACAGTTGAAATATATGATTGTGTTACGAGTATAGATCCGGTGATCACAAGAGAACCAGTGATTGTAGCACTACCGGTATACGGAAAATCAGATACTCCAGGTCCTCCAGAACCAGTATCTACTGTAATTGGAAAGGTAGATCCATCTCCTTTTGTAAACGTTATTGTGTTTAAGGATACAGATGCAGTCGTTAATAATGATCCGGTGTTTGTTGATCCACCTCCCCCATTTAACGCAAACGACGCTGTTACTGCGTAACTTGATGAGATAGAATTAACTATATCACCATTTGGCATTTTGTATCTAGTAATTTTATCTACCTGATCATAGAAGTAAGATGCTGTTGGCACACTGCTCCAATCAGCAGAGCCGCTGGTGCGGTATGAGTAGTTTACTCCTGCTGCTTGTGATGATCCGGTTAATATTGTTAGTGCCATTTTTGCTCTATCTATTTATTTTTAATCATTGCTACAAATGCATCCCATATATCTTTTTCTTCATCTGTTAATTCCGAATAAATTACTTCTATTTGGGTTTCAGGCATAAAGTTAGTGCCATATTGCGCCAATGCTCGTACAAATGGCGCTGTGGTTTCCTGTAATACTATTTGTTGTAATGGTTCCATATATTATATAATTATATTTCCAAAGTTATCTTGGGTGTTAATCATGCCTTGTGTTATGTTTGCGTTTACTGCAATGTTTGCCCCTTTAAATGAGCAATTTGCAAATTTTTGTGTTATAACACTACTAGCATTTAGACAATTTGCAGATGTGTTTGTAACTGTTAAATTTGAATTTACTATAATAGAGGTTGGCGCGCCTATTGCAGCATGGCCAGCTGCGTTGTTGTATTGTGAAATACAAGACATTCCAGCAGCATATCCTTCCCACACAAATGCAGTAGCTGCCGTTGATAACGCAGTTGAATTGTATATTGCTAAATCAGCTGCACCGGTGCCGAATCTATAAATACGTATACCATTATTTGCTGTAGAGAATCCAAAACAATTATATCCTCTACATGGCTCATTTTCAAACTGTATTCCGTATCCCGCGGTTGAATAGCCAAAACACCCATATAGATTCGAATACAATGCATAGATACCAGCTGCTGCAGACGAATATCCTTTACAATTATTTAATACCCCCGCAATTGTTTGTATGCCATATGATCCGGCGGATATACCTATTGTGTTAGAAACTACGTTGTCATTAACATATAAGCCTATGCTTGTTCCCGATATACAAATACAATTATCTACTCGTACATTTCCAACATATCCATATGCTGAAGTTGAATATGCGTATGAATTTCTAAGCTTTCCGGTACCGGAACTTGCCCATGATATACAATTACCGCTATTTGAAAATCCGGTGAAATTTATTATTTCAACATTTGAATTTGCAAAGTTACTTATACAAGTACCAGATGATGTGTTTTTAAATACACATCCAGTAAATATTAACGTTCCGTCTGTATTAGTTGCTAAATATAAGTTAGTTGAGGTTCCTGTACATGTTATGTTTAAATTTAAGATAGTAGCAGTTGTTGTTACTGAGTTTGCTAGTGTGAATGCTTGACTACTGCCTGTGGTAAATGTATATGTATGCCCATTACCATTAATATTAACGCCATTCTTTAGTGTAATAGTAACATTTGTAGTCTCAGTTACATCAGCAAACATTTCAACCGTTTGACCGGAAGTCGCGGCCGCTATTGATGCAGAGAATGTGTTATAATATGTGTATACTCCACTTGAATTTGCTATACCAAATGGACCTCCAGATGGTATAACAGATGAACCTGTTAAAAATCCTAAATTTGTTAATGCGTCTGCTATTCCTTGGGATGAGGTAACTGGTGATTGAGTGTACAGCTTTACTATGTGTCCTGCTTCGTTGCGGAAATGTGCTGACGCTGTTCCTGCTGCTACATCAGCTGAATATAATTGAAATGCGTTTGTAATATTTGTCGATGGTACCGATGGATGATTCATAACTACCATGGTATTACCACCGGTACCCATATATGTGTCTATACCGTATAGCCCGGTGCCATTAGATAGCATATACGCTTGTTGACCCAATAATCCTAATGAACCACTCGATCTTGTAACAATAGATGGACTTTGTGAATTAAAATAATTCATTAACACATTATCGATAGCAATATTATTACCGGATAAGGTTTTTCCTAAATGTATAGAATAACTTCCACCATAAGAACTAGCACCCCCATCATGTCCAATTCGAATTGTATATGCACCATTAACTCGTGTTTGCGACCCTACTATTATTCCGTAATTTTCAGCAGCTATATTATTACCCCATCCTACAATAACACCCATTCCGGTAGTTGCAGATGTAGTTGAACTTCCACCAACTATTGTATTGTAACTCGTACCTGTATTAAATGCTGAGTTATGTCCAATAGCAATACCACTTTGTCCTGCTGTTTGGTATCGTATTAGCGCATCTGACGTTCCGGCTAAATATATTGAAGCAGAATTATTATTTGTTGTAGATGGTAAATAGATATCTTTATTTCCACGAATGCTAAAAATATCATCAGACCCTATTTTAACATTAAATGCAATATCTGATGCTGCAGAACCTGGGGCTCGTGTTGATAAACTACCTGTTACTCCTAAACTCCCAGTTATTAAAGCTGAACCTGTATAAGGAAAAGTTGGAGGAGCAAATGAAGCCGATGTTGCAAATGACGCACTAGTTGCAAATGAGCTAGATACTGCATTTAATATATAACTTGCAGTAACAGCATTTTGTGCCCAACTTGCTGTGCCAAATAAACTTCCAGTTATAGATGGTAAGTTTGCAGACCCAGTAACTTCCAAACTACCACTTACGATTGTTCGTCCAATTAAGGTTTGTATGTCAATAGTCGCATCACCAAACTGATTGGATCCACTTGAATATATTACAGATGCAGATTCATATGTTACGTTTAAATATGCAATAGATGCAGTACCGTTTATATCAACGTTGCCGTTTATGGTTTGAGTGCCATTAAACGTGTTAGATCCGGTAGTTGCAAGTGTACCTGATACAGCTGTAAATACTGGATCTGTTTCATTATAATTTTCTGCCCAACTCGCAGTTCCAAATAACGATCCCGTTATGCCTCCAACTACATTTAATGAACCAGTTACTTCAACATTATTAACAAAAGCAACTTTATCCGAATAAACTAGTAATCCGTTTTCAGCTCCAAATCCATTTACCTGCAATCCTATACTTTGAGTTGATTCGTTATGAAATACAAATCTACCATCATTCCAACCGAAATATGCCATTATGGCACTTGAAGTTGAGAATGTATCGTTATAGAATTTTTCTAGCCATGGATTATCATCATTTGTGTGTATTTCTGCTAGGGTGTTTATAGGATATACTCCGGAAGTAGTTCCTGTATAAATTAATCTACCGTTACTTCCTGTTATTGTTTGTGTACCAATAAAAATATTTGAACCGGTCGTAGCAAATGATCCGGATTTTGCAACAAAGATAGGATCTGTTTCATTATAATAAGATGCTGTTGTAGCAAATGAACTACTAACAGCCTGTAGTATGTAGCTTGCCGTCTGAGCAGTTTGTACATAAGATGCTGTCGCAGCAAAACTAGAACTTAACACAGACATTGAGCTAGTTTGTGAGTTTAACACATAGCTACTAGTTGCTGCGGTTAGTGAATCTACTTGTTGTTGTATTGAAGAAGTAAATTGAGTAAATGATGATGTAGTTACAAATGACCCAGATACTGATACAAATACCGGATCTGTTTCGTTGTAATATGATGCTGTTGTGGCAAATGAACTAGATACGGCGTTTAATACATAACTAGCAGTTTGAGCTGTTACAACATATGAAGCAGTTGATGCATATGAAGC
>Ga0315900_10009693_pt1 | contig 12166 bp, 10 predicted proteins | sample LakEriMetagenome_FD_203521 | JGI IMG/M metagenome (GOLD analysis project Ga0315900, IMG submission 203521) | Freshwater fungal communities from buoy surface, Lake Erie, Ohio, United States - Buoy 12 MA114 | ecosystem: Environmental > Aquatic > Freshwater > Lake > Lake biofilm | place: USA: Lake...
AGCCGCCTCGGGGGGTGTTCTTAAAAGTACCCGTCTTTTTTGCGCTTTTCCATGGATGCCTCGGAGGTCTTGTCGTCCATGCGCGTGGCGCCGCGCTCGCTCACGTCGGCTGCCAGTGTCTCGATCACGATCTGCTCGGGCGTGGCCGCATCACTCTCCACCGGGCAGGTGCAGGTGATGTCGCCCACGGTACGAAAACGCACGTCGCGGATCTCCACCTGCTCGCCGTCCTTGGGCGGCGTCAGCTCGGTCACCGGCACCAGGAGGCCGCGGCGGTTCACCACCTGGCGCTTGTGGGTGTAATAAATCGAGGGCAGGGCGATGCGCTCGCGGGCGATGTACTGCCACACGTCCAGCTCGGTCCAGTTGCTGATCGGGAACACGCGGAAGTGCTCGCCCGGGTGGATGCGGGTGTTGAACAGCGTCCACAGCTCGGGGCGCTGGGCCTTGGGCTGCCACTGACCGAAACCGTCGCGGTGGCTGAAGATGCGCTCTTTGGCGCGGGCTTTTTCTTCGTCGCGGCGGGCCCCACCGATCAGCGCGTCAAAGCGGAACTCCTCGATGGCTTCGAGCAGCGTGACCGACTGGTGCACATTGCGGCTCTCGCCCGGGTGGGCCAGACGCACGGTGCCGCGCTTCATGGAGTCTTCGACGCTGCGCACGATCAGCTCGGCCCCGAGCTCCTGGGCGCGCCAATCGCGGAAATCGGTCACTTCGGGGAAGTTGTGGCCGGTGTCGATCATCAGCAGCGGATAAGGCAGTCGGCCTGCGCCAAACGCCTTCTCGGCGCACTTGAGCATGACCAGCGAGTCCTTGCCGCCCGAAAACAGCAGGGCGGGGCGCTCGAAAGCGGCCGCGACTTCACGCAGGATGAAGATGGTTTCCTCTTCCAGCGCGTCCAGGTGGCTGTTGCTCAGGTGGTGCAACTCGCTTTGTGTCATGGCGTTCATGCTGTTTCTCTCATCTCAATCGGGCCCAAGGGGGCCCAGAACTGTCCAAAGGGGTCCGACGTGGTGTGTGACGGGCTCGGGGGTGCAGGGGGCGACGATGTGTGGCGCGCAGCGGCTTCTGAGGAGCCCACTGTGCCCCCGAGTCCGTCACACAGCACATCCTTCAAGCCTTCACGTGCAGTCCACACTCCTTGGCCGCCTCGTCCTCCCACCACCAGCGCCCCGCGCGAAACTCCTCCCCCAGGCTGATGGCGCGGGTGCAGGGCGCGCAGCCAATGCTCGGGTAAAACTGGTCGTGCAGCGGGTTGTAGTCCACCTGGTGGCTGGCGATGTAGTGCCACACATCGCCCCAGGTCCAGCGCGCCAGGGGGTTGAACTTGTGCAGGCCCTTGGCGGCCACTTCGCTGTCGTCTTGCAGCGGCACATCGGCGCGGGCGTTCGATTGCTCCTGGCGCAGCCCGGTGATCCAGGCTTTTTGGCCGGCCAGGGCGCGGCCCAGCGGTTCCATCTTGCGGATGTTGCAGCAGGCCTTGCGCAGCGCCAGGCTCCGGTACATGGCGTCCTGGCCTTCGTTGCGGATGAACCAGACCACCGACTCCTGCGCCGGGCGGTAGACCTGCACCGGCGTGCGCGAATGGGCCTGCGTGCGTTCGAGCAAGGCCAGGGTTTCGGTGTGCAGGGCGCCGGTGTCGAGCACAAAGACCGGGATGTCCAGGCGCAGCCGGTGGATGAGGTGGGTGATGACCACGTCCTCGGCCCCCAGGCTGGAGGCCTGGGTCAGGGGCTGGAAGTCGGCCGCCGCGCGCTGCAGCAGGGCTTCGGTCTCGGCCAGCTTGAGGGCAAAGTCGGGACTGGCTTGGGCATGCAGCTCGGTGGCCTTGGCCGCCGCCTGGCGCGAGGAAATCAGGGAGGAGCTCATGTCTTTTCTGTAGCGGCTGCGATGCGCGGCGGTGGGGGCTTAGCGGGGCGAAGCCGCCGCGCCTGCCGCAAAGTGCGGCTGGGTGCCGACGGCCGAGCCCTGGTAGAAGCCGGCGTAGCGCGCGAGCTGGCGCTGTGCGGCGCTGGCATCCACGCCCTCCTTGAGCACGGCCACATCAAAGCCGGTGCGCTGCATTTGCACCAGCTGGTCGATCAGCACATCGCCGGTGGCGCGCAGCTCGCCCGCAAAGCCCAGGCGGCGGCGCAGCAAAAAAGCCTGGCTGTAGGCGCGGCCATCGGTGAAGGCCGGGAACTGCAGGTCGATCCGCGTCACGCCCTTCAGGTCCAGCGTGCGCGGGTCCACGTCGTTGGCCAGTTCCAGCACGCCCTTCTTGTCGCTGGCTTGGTGTTCTTGTGCGGTGATGATGTTCATGGTGGTGGCTTGTGTAGGAGCGGCCTCTGGCCGCGATGGTGTTCTGGTGATTTCATCGCGGCCAGAGGCCGCTCCTACAGGTCAAACGGTTTGTGCTTCGTTGGGATGGCGCGCCGCCTGGGCGGCGGCCTTGAACGGGTCGTGCCCCACTCGGTGCAGGGTCTCGATGAAGGCCTCTTGCTGGCCGTTGCCCTTGGGCGCCCGCAATTGCTTGTAGGTGTCCAGGATGGCTTCGATCACGTCCGGCACTTCGGCCGAGGAGAAGGAGGGGCCGACCACCTTGCCGGGCGCGGCCGGGCCCGACAGGTCTTTGCCGTCGGAGCCGCCCAGGGTCACCTGGTACCACTCCTTGCCGTCCTTGTCGACGCCCAGGATGCCGATGTGGCCCGAGTGGTGGTGGCCGCAGGAGTTGATGCAGCCGCTGATGTGCAGGTCGATGTGGCCCAGGTCGTGCAGCTCATCGAGGTCCTGGTGGCGCTGGCGGTCGGGATGGAGCGGGCATTGGCCAGGGCGCAATAGTCACCGCCGGGGCAGGCGATCATGTCGGTCAAGAGGCCGATGTTCGGCTGGGCCACGCCCAGCGCCTTGGCCTCGAGCCAGAGCGCATGCAGCTGGTCCAGGCGCACCCAGGGCAGCAGCAGGTTCTGGGTGTGGGTCACGCGCGCTTCACCGGCCGAGTATTTCTCGGCCAGCACAGCCGCCGCCTCGAGCTGGTCGGCCGTGGCGTCGCCAGGCGCATAACCGGGCCGCTTGAAGGACAGCGAGACGGCGCGCAGCTGTGGGTTGCGGTGGGGCTTGACGTTTTGCGCCAGCCAGCGGGCAAAAGCGGGGGCCTTGGCCGCTTCGATGCCCAGGGCCGCCTCGGTTTGGGCCAGCCACTCGTCGGTGTTCTCGGGCAGATCCAGCGCAGGCGCGGCAAAGCCGGCTTGCACCCGCTCCAGTTCGGCCTGCGGGATGGTGTGCAGGCCGCCGTCGCGTTCGAGGATCTCGCGGTACTCGGTCTCGACCTCGTCGAAATAGCGCTGGCCTTCGGCCTTGACCAGGATCTTGATGCGGGCCTTGTACTTGTTGTCGCGGCGGCCCCAGCGGTTGTAGACCCGGATCACGGCTTCGAGGTAATTCATGATCTCCTGCCAGGGCAAGAATTCGCGGATCACCACACCATTGACCGGGGTGCGGCCCATGCCGCCGCCCACCAGCACCTTGAAGCCAACCTCGCCCTGGGCGTTCTTGATCAGGTGCAGGCCCACGTCGTGCCAGCCAATGGCCGCGCGGTCTTCCACCGCGCCGGTGATGGCGATCTTGAACTTGCGCGGCAGGTGGGCAAATTCCGGGTGCAGCGTGCTCCACTGGCGAATCAGCTCGGCATAGGGGCGCGGATCCACCACCTCGTCAACCGCCACACCGGCCAGTTCGTCGGTGGTGGTGTTGCGGATGCAGTTGCCGCTGGTCTGGATGCCGTGCATGTTGACGGTGGCCAGCAGGTCCATCACATCGGCCGACTTGTCCAGCGGGATCCAGTTGAACTGCACGTTCTGGCGGGTGGTGAAGTGGCCGTAGTTGGTGGTCAGCTTGGGCGCCAGACCGGGCAGCTTGTCCTGGGTGGCCTGGGCCTCGGCCAGCACCGCGGCTTCGGGCGTGTCGTAGTCGCGGGCGATGCGGGCCAGCACCTTGAGCTGCGCCGCAGCGATCACGCCATAGGGCACGGCCACGCGCAGCATGGGCGCGTAGCGTTGCACGTACCAGCCGTTTTGCAGGCGCAGCGGCCGGAACTGGTCATCGGTGAGCTGACCGCGCTGCCAACGCTCGAGCTGGTCACGGTACTCCTCGGCACGGGCGCGCACAAAGGCTTGGTCGAATTCGGTGTACTGGTACATACGGTGGCAGGAAAAACCGGGTCAGGGCCGCCACTGTAAAACCGCTTTATGCTGAGACAAACGATTTTTTAGTTGTTGATATATTCTTTTTGCTCATAAGGCTGGGTGGGCATGGCCACAAGTCCCCAATCAAGACGGGTGGATGCCCCAGGCCCCGGGACCGTGCGGACGGCAATCCACGTTAAAGTCTCGCCTTTTTCAGCCCACCCCTTTTCACCATGAACCGCCTGATCCCCCTCGGCCTGCTGGCCGCCACCCTGAGCACCGCCGCCCTGGCCCAGGCACCGATCAAGATCGGTGAAATCAACAGCTATTCGGCCATCCCGCAGTTCACCCAGCCCTACAAGCAGGGCTGGCAGCTGGCGGTCGAGCAGATCAACGCGCAGGGCGGCCTGCTCGGGCGCCAGGTCGAGGTGATCGCACGCGACGACGCCGGCAAGCCCGAGGAAGCCCTGCGGCACGCGGTGGAGCTCACCTCCAAGGAGAAAGTGGATGTGCTGGCGGGCGGTTTCCTCTCCAATGTGGGACTGGCCCTGGCCGACCATGCCCAAAAGAACAAGCGCCTCTTTGTGGCCAGCGAGCCGCTGACCGATGCCATCGTCTGGGACAAAGGCAACCGCTACACCTTCCGGCTGCGCGCCAGCACCTGGATGCAGTCGGCCATGCTGGTTGAAGAAGCCGCCAAGCTGCCCGCCAAGCGCTGGGCCACGATCGCCCCCAACTACGAATACGGGCAGAGCGCCGTGGCCAGCTTCAAGGAGCTGCTCAAGGCCAAGCGTCCGGACGTGGAATTTGTCAGCGAGCAGTGGCCCGCTCTGGGCAAGATCGATGCGGGCAGCACGCTCACGGCCACCATGGCCAACAAACCCGACGCCATCTTCAACGTGACCTTTGGCGCCGACCTGGCCCGTCTGGTGCGTGAAGGCAACCAGCGCAGCATCTTCCCCAAGACCCCGGTGGTCTCGCTGCTCTCTGGCGAGCCCGAGTACCTGGAGGTGCTCAAGGACGAAACGCCCAAGGGCTGGATTGTCACCGGCTACCCCTGGGACCAGCTCGACAGCCGCGAGCACGCCTCCTTCGCCGCCAGCTACTACAAGCGCTTCAATGAGAACCCCAAGCTCGGTTCGGTGGTCGGCTTTGCCACCATGCAAGCCATCTTCGCCGCCATCCAGAAGGCCAAGTCCACCGACAATGAAAAGCTGATCACCGCCCTGCGCGGCCTGAAATTCAGCACGCCTTTCGGTCCGGCCGAGTTCCGCGCGGTGGACCACCAGTCCACCATGGGCGCTTATGTGGGCAAGCTCGACCTGCGCGGCGGCAAGGGCACCATGACCGAATGGCGCTATGCCGACGGCAAAAACTACCAGCCGACCGACGCCTATGTGAAGGCCCGTCGCCCGGCCGAAGCCAACCGCTGAGAGGGACTGGCTCCGGCCCGCCCCGACCCGACCGTCGGGGGCCAGCGAAATGCCCGGACACGCGGACCGGGCATTTTTTTTTGCGCTACAGTCCTAATAAATTCTTCGGTTTTCTTAATTTAATACCTATTTTTAGCATTTCACGGACCCATCGTTTGAATGCCTCGCCTTCTTCCCTGACCGCACTCGCCCAGCCCACTTCGCGCTGGACCTGGGGGCTGTTGCTGCTGTGGCTCGCCTACAGCCTGGGGATGATGGGCTGGTACTTTCTGAACGATCCTGTCCTGATGGCCAGCATTTGCAGGACCCGCTGACATGAAACACCGCACTTCTTCCCAGTCGATCAACGCAGAGCGCATCCTTCAGCCCCAGCGCGCCGCGGCCGACCGCATCATGCTCGGCATGATGGTCTTCCTGACCCTCATCTGCCTGGGGGTGGGCTTTTTCACCCAAACCCTGAGTCTGGCATTGGCGGTGGCCGTGCCGGCCTGGCTGGTGCCGATGGCGATCTACCGGGCGGCGCCGGGTTCACTGGCCTCGCGCCTGGCGATCGCCTGCGCCCTCATGATTTATTCGGCCCTGACCATCCAGCAGACCCAGGGCATGACCGAGACCCACTTCGGCATCTTCACCCTGCTGGCCTTCCTCTTGTACTACCGCGACTGGCGCCCGATCGTGGCAGCCGCCGGTCTGATCGCGGTGCACCACGTGGCCTTTGGCGCCCTGCAGTACCTGGGCACCGGCGGTGTGTATGTGCTCGATGGCGAGGTGCATGTCGGCGTCATCGCCCTGCATGCCGCCTATGTGGTGTTCGAGGCCGGTGTGCTGATCTTCATGGCGGGCATCCTGCAACGTGAGGCGGTCGAATCGGCCCTGGTGGCCGAGCTGGCCGGTCAGATCAGCGAAGGCGATTTCTCCAGCCGCGGCGCCGAACTCTCGCAGGCCCGCTTCCCGCTGCTGCACAAGGTCTCGCGCATGCAGCAGTCCCTGCAGGCCACCCTGCAGGACATTGTGGGCGTGATGACCGCCGTGGCCCAGGGCCACCTGGACCGCCGCGTCACGGTGGAGGCCCGTGGCGACCTCGGCGCACTCAAGGACAATGTCAACCAGAGCATCCAGGTGCAGCAGGCGGTGTTCCAGGACATCACCCAGGTCATGCAGGGCGTGGCCAGTGGCAACCTGATGCGCCGCGTCGATGCGCTGGCCCAGGGCGAGCTCGAAGCCCTCAAGAACAACATCAACCAGTCGCTGGATGCGCTGCGTGGCGCCATGACCACCATCCACCAGAACGCCCGCCAGGTCGCCGCGGCTTCGGGCGAGGCCTCGAACGCCATTGGTCAGATTTCGGACGGCGCCCGCCAGCAGACCGATGCGATCGGCCAGGTCTCGGGCGCGGTGCGGCAGACCGTGACCTCGGTGGCCGAAGTCTCCAGCAACACCGAGCTGGCCAGCCAGAAGTCGCGTCAGTCCTTCAGTCTGGTGCGCGGCAGCATGGACAAGATGCAGGCCATGGTCACGGTGGTCAACAACATCGCGGCCAACTCCGAGAAGATCAACAAGATCACCGATGTGATCGAGAAGATCGCCAACAAAACCAATCTGCTCTCGCTCAACGCCGCCATCGAGGCGGCCCGGGCCGGTGAACATGGCAAGGGCTTTGCCGTGGTGGCCGACGAGGTCGGCAAGCTGGCGCTCAACAGCGCCGAAAGCTCGCAAGAGATTGCCGTGCTGGTCCGTCAGGCCGTGGAAGAGGCCAACAGCGCCGTCAAGGCCGTGATGGAGGTCAGCCAGGACATGGCCAGCATCGAGCAGGAAACCCAGGCCACCGACCAGATGCTCCAGCGCATCGCTTCCGCGCTCGAAGAGCAAAGCGCGGCCGTCGAGCAGATCAACGCCAACCTCAACAACCTCGACCACATCGCGCGCAGCAACGCCGCCGCCTCCGAGGAAATCGCCGCCACGGTGATGGAGCTCTCGCGCATCGCCGACGCGACGCGCCGCGAGGTCCAGCGCTTCGAAACCTGAGCCCCCTGCACTGAACTTCGGGCCCGGCCGCTGCCGGGTAGCCGTGCTCGGCCTGGATTCACCAGGCTTCGGCGCGGGCTTCGTCCCAAAGGCGGTTGAAGGGCCAGGGCAGATCCTGCCTGCGCTCGGCCGGCGCCAGCAGGCAGCCTGGCTGCAGTGTGTCCACCCGCTCAGACAGGGGATGGACCTGGCCATCGGTGCCGCGTTGCATCAGGTGGGCGGGCGTGATGTCTGAGGCCCGCTGCAGTCCGGCCGCCCCCAGCAGCTCGGCCAGGGCATGCAGGGTGTTGGCGTGGTAGTAGTACACCCGCTCGGCCTTGTCGGTGACCACCAGGGCGCGCTGGCGCACCGGGTCCTGGGTCGCCACGCCGGTGGGGCAGTGGTCGGTGTGGCAGGTGCGCGACTGGATGCAGCCCAGCGCGAACATGAAGCCGCGGGCCGAGTTGCACCAGTCGGCGCCCAGGGCAAGGCAGCGGGCGATGTCAAAAGCCGAAATCACCTTGCCCGAGGCCCCGATGCGGACCTGATCCCGCAGCCCAGCCCCGACCAGGGTGTTGTGCACCAGCCGCAGGCCGTCGCGCAGCGGCATGCCCATGTGGTCGGCGAATTCGATCGGCGCCGCCCCGGTGCCGCCCTCGGCGCCATCGACCACCACAAAATCGGGGACCTGTCCGGTGTGCAGCATGGCCTTGACGATGGCCAGCCATTCGGAAGGGTGGCCCACACAGAGCTTGAGCCCCACCGGCTTGCCCCCCGAGAGCTGCCGCAACTGCGTGACGAACTGCAGCAGCTCGATCGGGCTTGAAAACGCCGAATGGCGGGCCGGGGAGACGCAGTCCTGGCCCATGGGCACGCCGCGCGCGTCGGCGATTTCGCGGCTCACCTTGGCCTTGGGCAACACCCCGCCATGGCCCGGTTTGGCGCCCTGCGAGAGCTTGACCTCGATCATCTTGACCTGGTCCGACTGCGCCTGGCTGGCAAAACGCTCGGCATCGAAGCGGCCCTCGGGCGTGCGGCAGCCGAAGTAGCCGGAGGCGATCTGCCAGACCAGGTCGCCCTGGTTGGCGCGGTGGTGCACCGAAATGCTGCCCTCGCCGGTGCCGTGCGCAAAGCCGCCCAGGGCCGCGCCCTTGTTGAGCGCCCGCACCGCGTTGGCCGAGAGCGCGCCAAAGCTCATGCCCGAGATGTTGAGCAGCGAGATGGCATAGGGCTGGCTGCAGCGCCCGGCCCCCACGCGCACGCGCAGCTCTGCCGGATCGATCTGGGTGGGGCGCATGGAATGCGTCATCCACTCGGCACCGTGGCTGTAGAGGTCCTGGATGCTGCCAAAGCCGCGCTTGTCGTTTTGCTGCTTGGAGCGGGCGTACACCATGGCGCGCTGGTTTCTGGAAAACGGCAGCTTTTGCTCGTCGTCTTCCAGGAAGTACTGCCGCAGCTCGGGCCGGATGTATTCCAGCATGTAGCGCAGGCGGCCGGTCAGCGGGTAGTTGCGTCGCACCGCCTGCCGCGTTTGCAGCCAGTCGTGGCAGCCCAGCGCGAACAGCCCCAGCAAGAGCAGGCCGGCCCAGGGGGACCAGGTGGATGCCAGCAGCGCCCCCGGGGCCGTGGCCAGCCAGGGCAGATAACGGACGATTGAATGCATCGCCATGCGAACTCCTCCGACAGCACAAGCGCGGCCATGATGGCACAGCCACCCAATATCCACAAATGGGTCAAATTTGACGAAAACGACTGGCTGCCAGGCGGGGCTGGAGGGAGGCTTCGAGCGGCCAGGGCTCGCCTTCGAGTTGCGCGGCGATCAGTTCACCGCCGAGCACGCTCAGGCTGATGCCGCGAGCGCCCATGCCGGTGCACACCTGCAGCCCCGGCCAGCGCTCGGCATCGATGGGGCCGAGCGCGGGCAGCCGATCGGGCAGGGTGCAGCGCACACCGGCCCAGGCCATGGCGCGGCCCGGATCAAAGGCCCGCCGCATCGCTTCGCTCAGTCCGGGCAGCAGTGTGGCCAACCGCGCGTGGTTGGCTGCGTGGTCACTGTCCCGCACCAGCCCTTCGGTGCAGCCGCGCTCGAAGGTCGAGCCCAGGTACCAGCCGGGCTGGCCGCCCCAGGCCGCGGGCAGAGGCACGCCGCTGATGAGGCTGCCATGGCCATTGACCGGCATCGGGGGCAGGCGCGGGCCTGCCGGGCCGTCCAGATCGGCCAGCGCGCCCATGCTGATCTGTCCGCGCAGCGGGTTCAAGGGCAGGGTGAGGGCCTGGGGCAGGGCGCTCAGCAGGGCGAGGGTGTCGTAGCCCCCCGCCATGATCAGCGCTTGCGCCTCGGCCAAGGGCTGGCCCTGGGCGTCCAGGGCGAGCCAGCCGCGTGCGCTGCGCTGCAGGGCCTGCACCCGCGCGCCCCAGCGCACCGTGATGCCCGGCGTGGTCAACTGCGCCGTCACCAGCTGCCTGGGGCGCAGCCAGGCGGCCATCGCATGCCACAGGGCGGGCGCCTGTGGCGGCAGACCCGCCGCCGCCAGCTGTTCGGCGCTCGCCGGGCTGCTCCAGGCGTGGCCCTGCTCGGGCCAGGCCTCGCCCTCGGGCAGGGCGCGCTTGCCTTCGACCCGGTGCTCCAGCACGCCGCTCGGGAACCAGTCCGTGCCGGCTTCGAGCAGTTCGGCGCAACGCTGCAAGGTGGCGCGCACGCCAGCGCGGGTGATGCGCGAGAGCACGCTGTCGTCGGGGGAGACGTGTGGCGCGGTCAGGCCTGCGGGCAGGCCCGAGGCGCCCGCGCCCACGCCGTCGCCGGCATCGAGCACCGTGACGGCCCAGCCCCGCCGCGCCAGGCTGCAGGCGACTGCCGAGCCCGACAGCCCCGCCCCCAGCACCAGGGCGCTTTTGCCGCCGTAGGCGGGCTCGGGGGGCGCGCCCAGCCCAGGCGGGCGCAGGCGGCTGCGCGGTGTCCAGGGCGGGTCGTACCGGGCTTCGAGCCGGTGCACTTTGGGCGGCAGCCCGTCGGCGCGGGTTACGGCAAAACCGCATGTCGCCAGATCCTCGCGCACGCTGCGTTTGACGCACCAGCTGGCCGCCCGGGTGCCGGGTCGGCACAGCCGTGCCACCGCCTTGAGGGTGTGCAGCGACCACATGTCGGGATTGACCTCGGGGCTGAAGCCGTCGAGGAACACGCTGTCGACCGCCACGTCGACTTCGCGCAGCATCTTCTCGACCGGGCCGATGCACAGGGTCAGCTGCACCCGGCCGCCTGCAAAGACCAGCCGGTGCAGGCCCGGCAGCAGGCCGCGCCAGGCCTGCGCCAGGGCCTCGGCCTGGGGCTGCAGCTCGGGCCAGGCGGCCACGCTGCGCAGGATGTCCTGCGCAGAGACCGGCCAGGCCTCGATGGCGGTGTAGAACAGGCGATCGGGTCGCTGCGGGTCCTGTTGCCAGGCCTGCCAGGTGGCCAGAAAGCTCAGGCCCAGGCCGAAGCCGGTCTCGAGCACATGCCATTGGCGCTGGCCCTGCCAGGCCAGGGGCGCGCCGTCGGCGGACCGCAGGCCGCAGCCTTGCAGGAAAACCTGCCGCGCCTGCAGAAGGCCCCGGTCGGCACCATGAAAGCCCCGGCTGCGGTAGACGTCATCGAACAGGGTGCTTCGCGGGGTGCCATCGGGCAACCACGCCACAGGGTGCGTCATCGGTGTGCGTGCGTCCAGCGCGGGGGCCGGTGCTGCCTGAACGGCAGGCGATCAGGCCTGGGTGGGTGGCACGTAGCCCTGGGCCTGGTCGGCGCCTTCGCCAAAGAAATGCTTTTCCATTTGGCGGGCCAGGTACTGGCGGGCGCGTTGGTCGGCCAGGTTCAGGCGGTTTTCATTGACCAGCATGGTCTGGTGCTTGAGCCAGTCGGCCCAGGCCTGCTTGCTCACGCTTTCCCAGATGCGCTTGCCCAGTTCGCCAGGGTAGGGGGGAAAGTCGAGGCCTTCGGCTTCGGTGCCGAGCTTGATGCATTGAACGGTGCGTGCCATAGGGGTGCCTTGCTGTCACTTAAAGAAGCGCTGGTTATACAGATATAAAATTTCAGTATTTCCAGTTCTGAGCCTTTCGCTGGACAATCGGCGCCAGCCCTGAGCCGGGACGCCGTCTGTCCTTCCAGGCTCCACTGTAGCAATTTCTCTATCCCTGCCTGGCCCCGGGGCCGTTCCCGGGACACATCTTTCTGACCCATGAGTGCTTTTCTCGAAGAACGCGTGTTGAGCGTTCACCACTGGACCGACCGTCTGTTCAGCTTCACCACCACGCGCGACCAGGCGCTGCGCTTTTCCAACGGCCACTTCACCATGATCGGCTTGCGCGGTGACAACGGCAAGCCGCTGCTGCGCGCCTACTCGATCGCCAGCGCCAACTACGAGGAGCACCTGGAGTTCCTGAGCATCAAGGTGCCCGACGGTCCGCTGACTTCGAAGCTGCAGCACATCCAGGTGGGCGACACCATCATCGTGGGCCGCAAGCCCACCGGCACCCTGCTCTGCGACTACCTGCTGCCGGGCAAGCGCCTGTACATGCTGGCCACCGGCACGGGCC
>Ga0315900_10009695_pt1 | contig 12165 bp, 8 predicted proteins | sample LakEriMetagenome_FD_203521 | JGI IMG/M metagenome (GOLD analysis project Ga0315900, IMG submission 203521) | Freshwater fungal communities from buoy surface, Lake Erie, Ohio, United States - Buoy 12 MA114 | ecosystem: Environmental > Aquatic > Freshwater > Lake > Lake biofilm | place: USA: Lake...
CGGGCGCTGCGTCGTCCCGGTCGGCGCCGTGATGGGCGTCCTGCTGGTCCTGGCCCTCGTGCCCGGGCTCGAGCCCGCGCAGGGCCTCGCCGCGCTGGTCTTCGCGGCGGTCGGCGCCTCGTACGGGCCGCTCGCCCTGTGGGTCCGCCGCTTCGAGGAGATGCAGGGCGTGATCATCGCCGTGCCGCTCAATCGCTGGGGCCTCAGGGTCGGGCCGGTGCAGGCGCTGCGGCTGCCGCGCTAGGCCGCGACGACGAGCATCCAGAGCGCGAGCGCGCCGTGGCCCGACCACGCCGCAGTGCGGATCCAGTTCGTGCGCACCAGCCGCTCGAGCGCGGCCTCGTCGTAGCGCGCCGACAGCCGCTCGTGGGCGGGCACGGACAGGGCCATGGTGACGGCCCAGCAGACGGCGACGAGGGCGAGCCCGAGCCAGGCCGCCCAGGCGGGGATCGCGTCGGGCCGGGCGATCACCACGATCGCCGCGGTCACGAGCTCGGCCAGCATCGCCGGCCCCACCACGTAGGTCGTGCGCACGCGGTTGCGGCGCTGGTAGGCCGGCATCCCCGCGCCCACGTCCTCGAACAGGGGGTAGTGCGCGATCTGGCACATCCAGATCACGCCCGTCATGTACAGCGCGGCGGCCGCCTGGACCGCGAGCACCCAGGTCATCGCACGGCGCCCGCGCTGCGCAGGAGGGCGGTGCGGCGCGCGAGCAGGCCCGCGGCGTCCTCGCCGCGCAGGGACGCGTCGACCAGCTCGACCGGGTGGAAGGTGGGGACGGGGTCGCCGTCGCCGCCGAGGCTCGCGCTGATCTGGATCAGGCAGCCCGGATTGGCGGCGGCGAGCGCGTCGGGCGCGACGCGGCGCACGTTCTCCGCCTTCATCCGCCCGAGCTCCGCGGCGGGCTCGGGCTGCAGCAGGTTGTAGACGCCGGCCGAGCCGCAGCAGATCGCGGCGTCGGGGATCTCGACCAGCTCGAGGCCGGGGATCCGGGCCAGCACGGCGCGCGGCTCGGCGCGCACGCCCTGGGCGTGGGCGAGGTGGCAGGCGTCGTGGTAGGCGAGCCGCATCGGCAGGGGCCGGAGCGCCCCGGCGGGCGGCTCGAGCTCGGCGAGCACCTCGTGCAGGTCGCGCACCTTGGCCGCGAAGGCCGCCGCGCGCTCCGCCCAGGCCGGGTCGTCGGCGAGCAGGTGGCCGTACTCCTTCAGGGTCGAGCCGCAGCCCGCGCTGTTGACCACGATGCGGTCGACGTCGGGCCCGTCGAGGTCGGCGATCAGCCGCCGGGCGCGCTCCTTCGCCGAGGGGGCGCGGCCCGCGTGCAGCTCGAGGGCGCCGCAGCAGGCCTGGGCGCGCGGGGCGCGCACCTCGCAGCCGTGCGCCGCGAGGACGCGGGCGGTGGCGGCGTTGACGTCGCCGAAGAGCGCCCGCTGCACGCAGCCGGTCAGCATCGCGACGCGCAGGACGGGCTCGCCGGCGGGGCGGGCCAGGGCCGGGGCCTCCTCGCGCACGCTGGCCCAGGTGACGACGGGGGCCAGGGCCTCGGCCCGGCGCAGGCGCTCGGGCAGGCGGCCGTAGAGGCGCGAGCGGCGCAGGGCGCGCTGCAGCCCCGACGCGCGGTAGGGGATCAGCGGGGCGGCGACCGCGGTCATGCGGCGGTGGTGCGGCAGGACCGCGAAGGCGGCGTCGCGCACGCGGCGCTCGCCGGGCTCGCGGGCGAAGCGCTCCTCGACCTGCGCGCGGGTGGCCTCGATCAGGAGGTCGTAGCGCACGCCCGACGGGCACGAGGTGACGCAGGCCATGCAGCCGAGGCACGAGTCCCAGTGGCGCACGGTGGTGGCGTCGAGCCCGAGCTCGCCCCGGTCGGCGAGGTCCATCAGGAGGATGCGCCCGCGCGGCGAGTCCATCTCCTCGCCCCAGAGGACGTAGGTGGGGCAGGTCGGCAGGCAGAAGCCGCAGTGCACACAGGCGTCGAGGAGGTCGCGCTCGGGCCCCGCACCCGTCGCGAACGCCTGCCGGTCGGCGTCGCCGCGCGGGCTGCCCTGCGAGGGCGCGGGCGGGATGCGCGTGACGGGCAGGCTCACCGGGCCGCCCCCGCGAGCACGCCGTGCGGGTCGAGGCCGTCCTTGAGCGCCGCCTCGAGGCGCTCGACGGCCGGCTCGGGCGCCGTGCGCACCAGCGCGCGCAGCTCATCGCCGCCGCGGCGCAGCTGCAGGGTGCCGCCGAGCGCGCGCACCGCGTCGACCAGGCGCGCCGCGCGGGCGGGATCGTCGTCGGGGAGGGCGAGCTCGCCGGCGCAGACGGGCGCGCGGGCGACGAGGGTCGCGCCGGCGTCCCGTGCGGCGCGCAGGAGGTCGGCGAGGCGGTCCGGCACGACGCCGACGGCGAGGACCGGCCCGCTGCCCGACCAGGCGCGGGCGGCGAGGTCGGCCGCGAGCGCATCGGCCGCCGCATCGTCGAGCTCCTCGACGGGGCCGAGCCCGCGCAGCCGCTCGACCTGGGCGCGCGCGCCCTCCTCGGTGCTCTCGACGCGGACCAGGACGAGCCCCTCGGGCCAGGCCGCCTCGACCAGCGCGGGCGTGACGGGCGCGGCGCGCACCGCGTCGCAGAAGGCGGCCGCGCGGTCGGGGTCCGGCTCGCGCAGGACGACCGTGCGGGCGGCGTCGGGGAGGGGGTGCAGCTTCAACGCCACCTCGGTGATCACGGCGAGCGAGCCGTGCGAGCCGATCAGGAGCTTGGCGACGTCGTAGCCGGCGACGTTCTTGACGACGCGGCCGCCGGTCTTGGCGGCGAGGCCGTCGCCGGTCACGTAGCGCGCGCCGATCACGAGGTCGCGCGGGGTGCCGTAGCGGACGCGGCGCGGGCCGGCCGCCGCGGTGGCGAGGACGCCGCCGAGGGTGGCGTCGGCGCCGCCCGGCGGGTCGAGCATCAGCCGCTGGCGGTGCGTGGTCACGTCGGCGATCGCGGCCTGCAGCGCGGCGAGCGGCATGCCCGCCTCGGCGACGCAGGTCATGTCGCCGGGGGCGTGGTCGACGAGCCGGTGCAGCGCCCGGGTCGAGAGCACGACGTCGAGGCGCGCGGGCGGCGCGGACCAGGCCTGCTTGGTGCCGCCGCCCCGCACGCGCACGGCGAGGCCGTCCGCGCCGGCGCGGGCCAGGACGTGGGCCACGGCCTCGGGCGAGAGGGGCTCGGCCACCGCCTGCGGCACGAGGCCGCCGATCGCGTCGTCGGGCCCGCCGGGGCGGACGCGGTCCGGGCCGAGGTCGGCGGCGAGGTCCTCGACGACGCCCATCAGAGGCGGTCCCCGAGCCCGGCGCGCTCGACGGGGTGCACGCGGTGGAAGCCCGGCACCTCGCCGCACAGCCGCGGCGTCGGCAGCAGCTTGTCGGGGTTGCAGAGGCCGTCCGGGTCCCAGGCGCCGCGGACGCGGTCGAACGCGGTCAGGTCGGCGGGGTCGAACATCTTCGGCATCGAGCAGGCCTTCTCGGTGCCGACGCCGTGCTCGCCCGTGATCGACCCGCCGAACTCGACGCAGAGGGCGACGATCGCCATCGCGAGCTCCTCCGACTGCTCGACCTGCTCCGGCACCGCGCTGTCGTAGAGGACGAGCGGGTGGAGGTTGCCGTCACCCGCGTGGAAGACGTTGGCGACGCGCAGGCCGTAGCGCTCCGAGAGGTCCGCGATGCCGCGCAGCACCTCGGGCAGCCGGGTGCGGGGGATCACGCCGTCCTGCACGCGGTAGGCGGGGGCGAGCCGGCCGGCCGCGGCGAAGGCGCTCTTGCGGGCCGTCCAGATCGCGGCGCGCTCCGCGGGCGAGGCGGCGACGCGCACCTCGCGCGCGTTGTGCGCGCCGCAGATCCGCGTGACCGCCTCGAACTGCGAGCGCACCTCGGACTCCGGCCCGTCGAGCTCGACGATCAGCGCCGACTCGGCGTCCCAGTCCATCTTCGTGACGGCCCGCGCGGCCTCGATCGCGAGGCGGTCCATCATCTCGACGGCGGCGGGCACGATGCCGGCGGAGATGATCTCCGAGACGGTCTCGCCGCCCTCCTCGACCGTGTCGAAGAAGGCGACCAGCGTCTCGACGTGCTGCGGCTTCGGCAGGATGCCGACGACGGCCTCGGTGACGATCCCGCAGGTGCCCTCGCTGCCGATCAGGACCCCGAGCAGGTCAAGGCCGGGCGCGTCGGGGGCGTCCGACCCGAGCCGCGCGACCGCGCCGTCGGGGAGGACGACGACGGCTGAGAGGGCGTGGTTGACGGTGAAGCCGTACTTGAGGCAGTGCGCGCCGCCCGCGTTCTCGGCGAGGTTGCCGCCGATCGTGCAGACCTGCTGGCTCGAGGGGTCGGGCGCGTAGTAGAAGCCGTGCGGGGCGACCGCCTCGGTGATCGCGAGGTTGGTGACCCCGGGCTGCACGGTCACGCGGCGGTTGGGCAGGTCGACCGCGAGGATCTCGCGCATCCGGGCGAGGCCGATCACGACGCCCTCGGCGCGCGGCATCGCCCCGCCCGAGAGCCCCGAGCCGGCGCCGCGCGCGACGAAGGGCACGCCGAGCTCGTGGCAGGCGCGCACGACGGCGGCCACCTCGTCGGTGGTGGCGGGCAGGACCACGAGGCCCGGCCGCTCGCGCTGGTTGGTGAGCCCGTCGCACTCGTAGGTGCTCAGCTGCGCCGGGTCGGACAGCACCCAGACGGGCCCGACGATCGCGCGGGCGCGCTCCGCCAGGGTGCCGAGCCGGTCCGTCGTCTGCGTGGCCGCCATCGACCGGCAGGGTACCGGCTAGCGGGAGGGCAGGCCGAGCGCGTCGCGGACGAGCCGCTCCTGCTCGATCAGGTGGTCGGGCGGGTAGCCCTCCGACGGGCTGGCCCGCCAGGGTCGGCCGGCGTAGCGCAGCCGCACGCCCGGGGCGGCCATCTCGAGGCGGTGCCGGATCGAGCGCCAGGCGCCCATGTTGGCCGGCTCCTCCTGGGCCCAGACGAGCTCCTCGAGGTTGGGGTACCAGGAGAGGACGCGCGAGAGGGTCTCCGTCGGGAACGGGTAGAGCTGCTCGAGGCGGATCACGGCGACGCCGCGGTCGGGCGCGTAGTCGGGGTGCTTCTTGATGTCGTAGAAGACCTTGCCCGAGCAGAGGATGGCCTGCGAGACGTCGTCGCGGAAGTCCTTCACGTCCGGATCGTCGAGGATGCGCGTGAAGGCGCCCTCGCTGAGGTCCTCGAGGCTCGAGGAGGCCTCCTTGAGGCGCAGGAGCGACTTCGGCGTCATCACGATCATCGGCCGCCGCTCGGGCGCCAGCGACTGGCGCCGCACGAGGTGGAAGAACTGCGCGGCCGTCGTCGGGTAGGCGATGGTGCAGTTGTCCTCGGCGGCGAGCTTGAGGAAGCGCTCGAGCCGCGCGGAGGAGTGCTCGGGGCCGGAGCCCTCGTAGCCGTGGGGGAGGAGCAGCGTCAGGCGACCCTCGTCGCCCCACTTGGTGCGGCCGCTCATGATGAACTGGTCGACGATCACCTGGGCGACGTTGACGAAGTCGCCGAACTGGGCCTCCCACAGGACGAGGCTGTCGGGGCGGGTCGTCGCGTAGCCGTACTCGAAGCCGAGGCAGCCGGTCTCCGTCAGCGGCGCGTTGTGGATCTCGAAGCCGGCGCGCGCGTCCTTGAGGTGCTGGAGCGGGGTGTAGCGCTCGCCGGTCACGGCGTCGTGGAGGACGGCGTGGCGGTGGGCGAACGTGCCGCGCTCGGAGTCCTGGCCGGTCAGGCGGATCGGCACGCCCTCCTCGAGCAGGGTCGCGTAGGCGAGCGCCTCGGCGTGGCCCCACTCGATGCGGCCGTCCGGCTCGAGGGCGGTGCGGCGGCGCTCGAGGACCTGCGCGAGCTTCTCGTTGACCTGGAAGCCCTCCGGCACCTCGAGCAGCTGCTCGGTCAGGCGCCTGAGCTGGGCGGCGGGGACCTTCGTCTCCACGCTGGTGCGCGACGGCGACGAGAAGGTCGGCATCGGCTCGTCGACGGTGTCGACCCGGATCTCCTCCAGCGCCTGCTTGAGGCGGGCGTGGACGCGCTCGCGCATCTCGTCGACCTCGGCCGGCGTGATCACGCCCTCGGCGATCAGCTTGTTCGCGTAGACCTCGGCGACGGGGGGATGCTCGCGGATCTTGGCGTACATCAGCGGCTGCGTGTACGAGGGCTCGTCGCCCTCGTTGTGGCCCCAGCGGCGGTAGCCGATCAGGTCGACCACGACGTCCTTGCCGAAGCGGCCGCGGTAGGCCATCGCCAGGCGGATCGCCGCGCGGCAGGCGTCGACGTCGTCGGCGTTGACGTGGATGATCGGCACGTCGTAGCCCTTGGCGATGTCGGAGCAGTGGCGCGTGGAGCGACCCTCGCTCGGGTTCGTCGTGAAGCCGACCTGGTTGTCGGCGATCAGGTGCAGCGACCCGCCGACGCGGTAGCCGTCGAGCTGCTGCAGGTTGAGCGTCTCGGCCACGACGCCCTGCCCGGGGAAGGCCGCATCGCCGTGGATCTGGATCGCCAGCGCGCGGGTCGGGTCCGTCTGGGTCGCGCTCGGCGGCGCCCAGTCGGTCTGCAGCGCGCGCGTGCGGCCCATCACCACCGGATTGATGAACTCGAGGTGGGAGGGGTTCGGCAGGAGCGCGAGGCGCACGTCGCGCGCCACGCCTGGCTCGACCTCGAGCTGGCGCGCGCCGTTCGCGCCGTAGTGGTACTTGACGTCGCCGGTCCCGCCGGACGGCATCAGCGTGTGCACGTTCGTCTCGGTCTCGCCGGCGAACTCGGCGAGGATCTGGGCGTACGGCAGCCGCAGGATGTGGGCCAGCACGTTGAGGCGGCCGCGGTGGGCCATGCCGATCGTGACGTCCTCGACGCCGTCGCGGGCCGCGAGCAGCACGGCCTCGTCGAGCAGCAGGATCATCGTGTCGAGGCCCTCGATCGAGAACTGCTTCGTGCCGATGAAGGTGCGGCGCAGGAACGCCTCGAGGCCCTCGACGCGGAGCAGCCGCACGAGCTCGCGGCGGCGCTCCTCCGGGCTGCCCGGCAGCCAGAACGCGCGCGACTCGATCGCCTCGCGCAGCCAGACGCGCTCGCGGTGCGAGCGCAGGTGCTCGATCTCGTAGGCGACCGGGCCGCAGTAGATCTCGCGCATCTCGTCGATGACGTCGCCGAGGGTCTCGCCCGCGGTGTACGTGCGCAGCGGCGTCGCGGGGACGGCGTCGAGGGCGCGCCGGTCGAGCCCGAGGAAGGCGGGGTCGAGGGCGGGGTCGCCGGGCGGCTCGGAGCCGAGCGGGTCGAGGTGCGCGGCGAGGTGCCCGTGCGTGCGGTACGCCTTGACCGTCGACATGCCGGCGCTCATGTACGTCAGGAGCTCCTCCGGCGTGACGTCGCTCGGGAGCGGCCCGATCTCGTCCGGGGAGTCGATGCGCGGGCGCCACGTGCCGGTGGTGTCCGCGGCCAGCGGATCGGCGTCAGCGCTCTTCCCGGAGGTGGTCGACATGGTTCTGACGCCGCTCCCCAGCGGGGTTCACCCCGCGTCCCGCGACGTACTCGCAGGGTAGCGCGCATCACCCCCTTCGCGGGTTTCGGTCCGGTGGCCCGGTCCGGGGCCGTGCTACCGTCCGCCGCGCCGATGGGCAAGCGACTGATCATCACGGAGAAGGCGAGCGTCCAGCGCGACGTCGTGGGCGCGCTGCCCGGGACGTTCGCGAAGAAGGGCGACCTCTTCGAGAGCGACGACTACGTCGTGGGTGCGGCCTCCGGCCACCTCGTGGAGCAGCTCGAGCCAGACGAGTACGACGCGCGCTACAAGCGCTGGAAGTTCGAGGACCTGCCGATCATCCCGCCCGAGCAGCGCTACGAGGCGCGCGGCGAGCGGGCGGTCAAGCAGCTCGCCGTCCTGCACAAGGCGATGAAGCGCAAGGACGTCGACATCATCGTCAACGCCTGCGACGCCGGCCGCGAGGGCGAGCTGATCTTCAAGCTGATCTACCAGACCAGCGGCGTCGACAAGCCGATCGAGCGGGCCTGGTTCTCGTCGATGACGAAGGGCGCGATCCGCGACGCCTTCGAGCACCTGCGCGACGACCAGCAGATGAAGCCGCTCGAGGCCGCCGCCCGCGCCCGCGAGACGGCGGACTGGCTGGTCGGCTACAACGCGACGCGCGCCGCCACCGTCAAGGTCGGCTCGCCGCGCAACCCGATCCCGCTGGGGCGGGTGAAGACGCCGACCCTGGCCCTGATCGCGCGCCGCGACGAGGAGATCGCCGCGTTCGTGCCGGTGCCGTACTGGGAGGTCCACGCGGACTTCACGAGCCAGGCCGGGCAGCCCTACGGCGGCCGCTGGTTCCGCGGCACGGACAAGACGCTGCCGAGCGCCGAGGAGGCCGAGCGGGTCGCCGCCGCCGCGCGCGCCGCGGCCGAGGCCCGGGTCGTGCGCGTCGAGAAGCGCCCCCGCGTCGAGCAGCCGAAGCTCCTGTTCGACCTGACCCAGCTGCAGCGCGAGGCCAACGGCCAGTTCGGCTTCACGGCGAAGCGCACGCTGGCCGCGGCCCAGGCGCTCTACGACACGCACAAGCTGCTGACCTACCCGCGCACCAACTCGAAGTACCTGACCACCGACATGATCCCCACCCTCAAGGGCATCGCGGCGGAGGTCGGCCGCGCCGACCCCGCCTACCGGGCGGCCGGGGAGTACGTGGCGGGCCTCGCGGAGCTCCCGCTCGGCCGCGTCGTCGCCGACGACAAGGTCGGCGACCACCACGCGATCATCCCGACCGAGGGCACGCAGGACCTGTCCGCGCTCGGCCCCGACGAGCGCAAGATCTACGACCTCGTCGCGCGCCGCTTCCTGGCGGCCTTCCACCCGCCGGCCCGCAAGGAGGTCACCTCCGTCGACACCGAGGCCGGCGGCGAGCTGTTCCGCTCGTCGGGCACCGTCATCGTCGAGCCCGGCTTCCTCGCCGTCTACCGCGACGCGCCGCCGGCCGAGCCGAAGGCGCCCGGCGAGGACGAGGAGGAGACCGAGGAGGAGGCCTCCGAGCGCACGCTCCTGCCGGCGCTGAACGAGGGCGAGGCGAGCGCGATCCGCGACGTCGAGGTGCTGGCCAAGCACACGACGCCGCCGCGGCACTACACCGAGAACTCGCTGCTCCTGGCCATGGAGACGGCCGGCAAGCTGGTCGACGAGGAGGAGCTCGCCGAGGCGATGCGCGACTCGGGCCTCGGCACCCCGGCGACCCGCGCGCAGACGATCGAGGACCTGATCACGAACCGCTACATCGAGCGCGAGGGGCGCCAGCTGCGCGCGACGCCGAAGGGCCTCGCGGTGATCCGGATGCTCGGCGACCACGACCTCACGAGCCCGGCCCTGACCGGCGAGTGGGAGCACCGCCTGCAGCGGATCCAGGAGGGCGCCGAGTCGAGCGAGGCGTTCATGAGCGACATCCGCTCGTACACGACGAAGATCGTCGAGTGGTTCTCCGACAAGGACCGCGACGCGATGAAGATCGAGCGGCGCCTGATCGGGCCGTGCCCGTGGTGCGACGGCGACATCGTCGAGATGCCCGTCTCGTACTCGTGCACCTCCTACAAGTCGAAGAAGGAGCCGGGCTGCGGGTACACGATCTGGCGCCAGCAGGGCACCAAGGAGATCACGCCCGAGGAGGCCGAGGAGCTCGTCCGCCAGAAGATCGACCCGGCCACCCTCGCCGCCGCCGGCGTCCGCGAGCTCGGCGCGCACCCCGAGACGGGCCTGCTCGTGACGGCGCGGATCGGCCGCTACGGCCCGTACGTGACGGAGGCCCTGCCCGAGGACGCCCCGGCGAAGGCCAAGGGCCGCACCGCCTCGCTCCTGAAGGGGATGGAGTTCGAGCAGGTCACGCTCGAGGACGCCGTGCGCCTGCTGACCCTGCCGCGCACCCTGACCGCGTCGGACGGCGAGGAGATCATGGTCGCCAACGGCCGCTACGGGCCGTACATCAAGAAGGGCGCCGAGACGCGCTCGCTCGGCTCCGAGGACGAGCTCTTCACGCTCACGCTCGAGCAGGCCGAGGAGATCCTCGCGAAGCCCAAGGAGCGCCGCGGGCGCGGCGGCCAGCCGCAGAGCCTGCGCGAGCTCGGGCCCGATCCGGAGTCCGGCGGCACGATCGCCCTCAAGGCGGGCCGCTACGGGCCGTACGTGACCGACGGCGAGACGAACGCCTCGATCCCGAAGGACGTCCTGCCCGACGCGGTCACCCCGGAGATGGCCGCGCAGCTCCTCGCCGAGCGGCGCGCGAAGGGTCCCGCCAAGAAGAAGCGCGCCGCCCGCAAGGCGGACTAGCCGCCCGCTAGGGTGGGTGCGTGCGCCGCGCCCTGCCGCCCCTCCTCCTCGCGCTCCTGCTCCTCGTCGCCTGTGGCGGCGCCGACGACGCCGCCGACGGGGGTGCGGGGGCCACGGCGCTCGCGATCGCGGTCTGGCCGGCGGGCGAGGGCGCGGGGGCCGCGGTCACCGCGACCCTGACCTGCGACCCCGCGGGCGGCGACCTGACCGACCCGGCCGCGGCCTGCGCGGCGCTCGAGGCCGAGGCCGACGCGCTCGAGCCCGTGCCGCCGGATACGGCCTGCACGTTGCTCTACGGCGGGCCCGAGCAGGCCCGCATCACGGGCACGATCGACGGCGAGCCCGTCGAGGCGGTCTTGTCCCGCGTCGACGGCTGCCAGATCGACCGCTGGGAGCGGCTCCGGCCCCTGCTGCCCGCCTACGAGCCCGTGCCCCTGTAGGGCGCAGCGCGCTACGGTCCGCGCGTGACCCTGCCGGGCCAGCCGCCGCAGCCGTCGCGGCGCGTGGTCGCCGAGTACGTCTACATCGCGATCGCGAACGGCTACACGTTCGGCGTCGTCGGGCCCGCGACGGCGCAGATCGCGGGCGAGTTCGGGGTGTCGCTCGCCATGGTCGGCCTGCTCGCGACGGCGCTGTACCTCGTGCACGCGGCGACGCAGCTGCCGTCGTCGGGGCCGATCCAGCGCTACGGCTCGATGCGCGTCGCCCGCGTCGCCTTCGCCGTGATGGGGCTGGCCAACGTGGTCGCCGTCCTGGCGCCCTCGTACGCCGTGCTCCTGCTCAGCCGCCTCGTGGTCGGGGCCGGCACGGCGCCGTCCTTCGTCGGCTCGCTGAACGCGGCGCGCCAGGCGGGCGGGGCCGCCCTCGCCGGGCTGTTCGGCGGCCTCACGCTGCTCGCCTCGGGCTCGGCGATCGTGCTCGGGTCGCAGTTCGCCGACGCGGGCATCTCGTGGCGCTGGAACTTCGCGCTCGCCGCCCTGCTCGCCTTCGGGGCGGTGGCGATCGGCCCGCGCGACGCACCGGGGGCCGCGGCCCGCTCGGCCGCGGGCAGCCTCGAGCAGGTCCGGGCCGTCATCCGCGTGCGCGCCCTCTGGCGCCTCGTGCTGCTGTACGCCGCGACGTTCGGGTCGAACTTCGTGCTCAGCGTGTGGGTGGTGGAGTTCGTCGCGCCCGGCCGCTCGGCCAAGGAGCTGGCGGGGCTGGTCGGCTTCGTGATCCTCGGGGCGAGCGCGGGCTTCCGCTGGTGGGGCGGCGTCCTCTCGGACCGCGGCGCCCCCTGGAACCTGATCGCCCCCGGGGCGACGCTCGTCGCGGCCGCGGCGATGGCGGTGTTCGCGGTGTCGCAGTGGCTGCCCCTCGCGTTCGGCCTCGCGGCCCTGATCGGGTTCGGCCTCGCCCTGCCCTTCGGCGCGATCTTCACCGCCTCGTTCCGCGCGGAGCCCGCGCATCCGGCCGCGGCGATCGCGCTGGTCAACATGTCGGCCGCCGTCTTCGCCGTCGTCGTCGCGCCGCTCGCGGGCTTCGCGTTCGACCAGGGCCGGCCGTGGCTCGTGCCCGCGGGGCTCGCCGCCTTCGCCGCGTTCGCGGCCCTCGTGAACCTGCGCCGGCGCCCGCCGGGCGCGCCCCCCGCCGGCTAGCGCTCCTCGATCGCCCAGGCCGCGCGGTAGGCGCCGAGCACGTCCGCGGCCGTCCAGCGGTGCGGCGCCACCGTGATGAAGTAGTCCTCCATCGCGGCCTCGGCGAGCTCCGGCAGCGCGTCCTCCTCGACGCCCGTCGAGCGCAGCGTCGGGAAGCCGATCTCGCGCAGCAGCGCCTGCGCGGCGGCCACGGCGCGCGACCCGTCGCCGC
>Ga0315900_10009696_pt1 | contig 12164 bp, 7 predicted proteins | sample LakEriMetagenome_FD_203521 | JGI IMG/M metagenome (GOLD analysis project Ga0315900, IMG submission 203521) | Freshwater fungal communities from buoy surface, Lake Erie, Ohio, United States - Buoy 12 MA114 | ecosystem: Environmental > Aquatic > Freshwater > Lake > Lake biofilm | place: USA: Lake...
TTGACCACTATATCTGATATTAACCTGAGGTTCTATCGGTGTCGGTGTTTTTGGTTTTTCCACTGTTGAATCAAAATAAGCAACGGTAAATGTTTTTTCAATATATTTGTCAATTGCACTTGCAAATTTTTCGCTATATTTACTAATAAAATGCTGTTTAAATTCTGCTGATTTTTTTTTAATAAATTCTTTTTTATCACTCGTGAGATAATCTTCCAAATCAGTTTGCAAATCCCACCATTCACTCATGATTTTATCCACATTATCTGGCAAAAAACAAGAATACAAATCTTTATATGTTTCTTTACAATCGGATTTTATATCATTTGTTTCTGTATCCAGACATAGTGATTGGATTGTAGTTTTAATGTTTAAAAATATTCTCTCATATTGACCTTTTATACAACTGGTTCGTCTACCCGAACTGTATGCAAAAGCACAATCGTTTGTAAACCCTTTAATGTACTCTTTGATGAATTTGGGGCTTTGTAACAAAACAAAAATAATAGTGTCTTGAATTGCATCTTCATCTCTAAGCTCGTATGCAATGTTTAATCGTTTGAGAATATTTTTTTTTTGTGTATAAACCGGATAATCAATGAGTGGTTTCAAAAGCCGTCTTGTTATTTCCAAAGCGTCTTCGTTTTCTTGTATATCCGGCGTGGCTTCATCTGACTTTGAACGAGGCGAAGCGGGGGAATGCGAACTTTTGTTTCCACTATGTTCTTCGTTGTATTTACGAATTGTTTCCATAAATTTGGCAAAATCAAAATCAAAATTGAATTGATTATGAATTTCATAGGCAACCCCTTGATTTCGGTTATTTACTTCTACGAGACCAATCACACCTTCTAAATTTGCGCCAGTTAGGATTGTGCCATTTAAAATTGCACCAGTTAGGGTTGCACCAGTTAGGGTTGCATTGATTAAATTCGCACCATCTAAATTTGCACCAGTTAAGATTGCGCCAGTTAGATTTGCACCAGCTAAATTTACACCAGTTAGGATAGCATCAGTTAGGATTGCACCTACTAAGTTTGCACCAGTTAGCTCAGAACGGGTTAGGTTTGCACGGGTTAGGATTGTACCCGTTAGTTTCGCATTCATTAATTTTGTCTGCACCAAAATAGCATCAGTTAAATTTGCTTCAATTAAATTTGCTCCGTTCATAAATGATTTTCGCAATCTTGCATTTTGCAACTGGACACCTTGTAAATTTATTTCTCGTAAATTCAAACCTTCTAGGTTTGCGCGTTTTAATGAAACCACGGTTGATAAATCTAAATCGGCCATATTCGAATCAAAAACGGCTTCAGTCAAATCCGCACCAGTAAAAATGGTTTGTATTAAACTCGGTGCATCTATATATATTTTTGTTAAATTTGCATTTGTAAAATTAGTACCTGTTAAGTCAGCATCAGTTAAGTTTGCATTGGTTAAGTCCGCGCCTGTAAAGTCCGCCTTAGTTAAGTCCGCGCCGGTTAAGTCTGCATCAGTCAAATTTGCTTCAATTAAATTTGCTCCGTTCATAAATGATTTTTTTAATTTTGCATTTTGCATTTGCACACCTTGTAAAATTATTTCTTGTAAATTCAAATCTTCTAGGTTTGCACGTTTCAATGAAACCACACTTGATAAATCTATTTTAGCCATATCTGTATCAATAATCGCATCTGTCAAATCCGCACCAGTAAAAATGGTTTGTATCAAAGTTGGCGCATTGATATATATTCTGGTTAAATTGGCATTTGTAAAATTAGTACCTATTAAGTCTACATGAGTTAATTTTGCATCAGTTAAGTCTGCGTCGGTGAAGTCTGCGTTCGTCAAGTCTGCGTCTTTTAAATTTGCATTGGCAAAAATAGTATTATGGAGTTTTGCCTTTGTAAATTTTGCACCAGTCAAAACTGCTTTTTTAAAAGAAGTTTTATTATCAAAATCGACATTTTTGAACTCTGCCTTACTTGCTTTTACCAAATCAAAACATACATTTGATGATTTAATGTTGTTTAATTTTGCATCTTTCAAATCTGTATGTATAAAGTCAGCTCCTGATATTTTTGCACCAGTTAAATCAGCACCTTCTAAACTTCCATCTTCAAAATCTACACCTTCTAAATTTGCATCTTTTAAACTAGATTTATCAATTGATGCGCCACCCATCATTGCATTTTTTAAAGTAGCACCAGTAAAATCAATGCCACTAAATGATTCGCCTTCTAAATACATATTTTCCAAATTAATTTTTTCTAGGCGACCAAACAATTCTTTTGTATCTTTAAAGTTCATTTTACTCAAATCGTTACCATCTACTATGGGTGGTATATATTCACGTGTTTTATATCGTGTAGGCATATATATCTACGTGATATTATTTTGCTCTTAATTCCATCAAAAGTGTATCAACTTCTGGCTCAGACCCGCGAACAAAATGCAGCAGTTTTGCCTTTTTTGTTCCCAATAAAACTTTTCTTAACTGGGGATTTTCAAATTTGGCGGTTAATGCATTTCCGCGCTCAACTTTATCCCTACCTCCGTAAAAATCTGGGTCCAAACTGACTTTCTCAAATCCCAGTTCCTTTCTGTATTTTCCCATTTTTCCACCCGCCGCCTTTGCTTTTTTAACATCATTGCAAAATTCACTTTCCGAATCAAGAGAAAACATAGCATAAAAATCGGGAAACCCCTTCTTGAATTTGGATGCCTGGTAATAATGCTCCACGGTTTGCCACTGTTTTCCGTCAAACGTGAATGGTGCAACATACTCATCATCGAGCATTCGACGCCAATTGGTTATAATCTGGAGGTCTGTAAATTGAAGTAAATCCTGCTTTCCTATCTTCTCTCCGGAACCAGTGCCGGGCGGTTTCTTGTCCGCCGACTTTTCGTAAAACATGAAATGGATATCATCGTCGTATAAATCACTTGGCTCATCGGCCGATTCAGTTCCATACGGACTGATGCCAAATTTTTCTTGAAATCGGCGGAAATCAGTGATTTCATGAAAAGTTCCGGCATTTCTCTCAACGCATTTATTCACAATGAGTGCTTTAATGTGGTATGGAATTTCGGAAAACTCCAGTATTTTCTTTTCCTTATACGAAATTAGGTCATAGTGATTTCCAGTATACGATGTCATTATATAGTGGTCTGGTTCTTGAATTAGTGGTTTTACTCCCGTTGCACATTTCATAACTGCGTCTTCCGAACCATTGTCGAAACTTTCTTTGGATAACATAATCATTTTAATATTGAGCTTTTGTTCAATTTCCTCAATGGCAATTTCGTCCGCCCAGTATCTAGATGTTTTTACGGCTTTTTTCATTTCTTCCAAAGATTTAACACCCTCCATGAAACGAAACTGATTATAATAATCAACGGATTCAATGGATTCGATTTTTTTTGAAAGCTCTTTTTTGTCTTCGGATGATGATTTTACGGCATCCAGTATTTTTTCTTTTTCAGATTTATCGGCGACTTTATCGAATCGTTTTTTATATTCTTTTATTTTTTCGGAAATTTTAGAAATATTGGTTTGGTTTCCGTCAATTTCCGCCTTGATTGCTACTTGCAAAGACGAATAAAGGTCAAATGTTTCCTGGGTTAGCGATTCGGCAACAATCTCTCTTAAAGTATCGACTGTGATTTTCTTACCAATTTGGCGGAATGCTTCGACAATCACTGTGAAAAAACAGTCTCCATCTGGGGATACATTGTGTACGCGGTATTCGCCATTTTTCATGAACTTCTGAACCCAATTTGAATTGGCCGATTTGTTTATAAGTTTATCTGCATCAGCTTTTGTTTCGGTTGGAAGCAACTCGGGAATATCCGCATTTCCAATCTTTTCAAAAAAACCTTTTGATTCTTTTTTCTCTTGTTCTTTGATGGATAAATTGTCTTTTTGTTTCATGGAAAAAACGTCTTCTTCATCTTTATCTTTTTCTTCTTTTCCTTCATCCCCCTCCTTTCCTTCATCCCCCTCCTTTCCTTCATCCCGATGTTTTGGTAAAGGCATTGTGTAAAATTTGGGGTCCGATTTGGATAGTTCCAGGAAATCCTTGTTGACAAAACTATACAATAATAACTCGTTTCCGTCTTTTGCATAACTCTCTACATCAATGGCATCATCTTCATCTGTATACTTGGATATTTCTTTTGACTCCATTTCAATAACGCCAATCTGCGATTTGACAGCATTTTGCGCCATTAAATAGACTGGATAATACAAAATGTTTTTTTCAGTATATGTGTATTTTATTTTTCCAAATGCAATTGCAACGTCTTTATTGTCTATTTTGGTTTCATATATGAATGACTCATAGTCTTTGTCTTCATCATCAATCGTTTTGATTTCTTTGTATTTAATTTCGGGTTTAATCTTTGAATGAACCATTTATATACTAAACAAATAAATCTTATATGGATTTTATAAAATATATGGATTTTATAAAATATATGGATTTTATAAAAAAATGTTTTTATAAAAAAATGTTTTTATGAATTTACTTACCAATCAAATCCATATACTTGAACTTGGTTCGGCTGGATAATCCAGGTTTCTTTTCAGGCGAAGCCAGCTTCTCAAATATGGGTCGGAACTGCTCCTTGAGCTCTTTGCTAAAATGACTAAATACAATAACTATAGTTTCACTAATTTCTTCCACCTCCTTTTGTTTCTCTGCATTCTCAACAATTTCTAAAATGTGTGCCAACAAATCTTCGGTAATCTTAAACAAATTACTTTGCTGGAAACTTTCATACGCACCAGTCTTTGCAATGTCGCAAAGTAGGTTTGTGATATTTTTACGAGTATTGTTATTCGCAGAAAATTCGCAAAACGCATCGTAATCAATATTCTGGTCAACATCCACAATGTTTTGCATTGTTGTTAAATATGCGGCTAATCGTGCTTCAAAGAACTCATTGAATTCGGATGCATATTTATTACAAAGTCGTGTGAGCACCCTTGCATAAATCTTGGAAAACATCTTATTGGAAGTGCAAATTTTGTAAACTGTGTCAAATACCTGTTGCATCTTGTCAGTAATCTCACAATCGTCGCCAAAATCAATCGCTTCCCGTATCTCCTCAATTTTGGAAATAATCAATTCAATCATATCTTCGCAATTCTCTTCCTTGATTTTGTTCAAAGATACGCGGATTTCATTTATCTTATCCTGTGTCTCATCCGATTGTCCAAAAACGGTGGCCTTAAATACAGGTCGTTTCCACTCATCTTTGGACTCCTTCGGTTTCTTGTAAGTTCTCTCGCGAACCTCCTTCTCTTTTGGCTTTTTATGTTGGTGTGCGGTTGTTACTGGTGTTGTATTGTATTGATTAATATAAGTGTTTGGCGTTTTTTCCACGTAACCAACCAGTCTACAAAGTGCCCGTATCGAACTTAGAACGGGTTCGGGTAAATCGCACTTTCCAATTTTTTCAAACTCTGTTAAACTGTAGGCCATTGTGTATATTATTGTGTTTATATTTATATCATTTTATTTCATTTTTATTTTCAATTTTACAAACTATCTAAAACGACTTAAATACAAAATTGATACTATAATAAATAAAAAAAATGACCGAAGAATATGATAAAACCAAAATAATTACAGGATGGGAAGATTGTGTAAAGAATCATAATTTATTGCGAGGCATTTTTGCATATGGTTTTGAGAACCCGAGTCCAATCCAGGCAAAAGCCATTTATCCGATGACCTGCAAACGAGACATTATTGCACAGGCGCAATCTGGAACTGGCAAAACCGGTGCATTTACAATTGGTTCACTCTCTTTGATAGACCCAGATGTAAACAAGACCCAGGCAATTTTGTTGGCTCCCACACATGAGTTGGCTAGTCAAACTACCGTGGTTTGTGCTTCAATTAGTTCTCATATGAATGTATGTGTGAAAAAATTCGTAGGTGGAACTCCTGTAATGGATGACCGCAAATCAATTGAAGAACAAAATCCGCATGTGGTCATCGGATGTCCAGGTCGCATTTTTGATTTAATTCGAAGGGGCTACTTAGATGTAAGAAGTGTAAAAATTTTTGTTGTTGACGAGGCCGACGAAATGTTGTCAAAAGGGTTTCAGGAACAAATCCAAAGTATCTTTCAGTGGCTTCCCAATGATGTCCAGGTGGGTATTTTCAGTGCAACTTTGACACGGGAAGTGATGGAACTGACACCCAAGTTTATGCGCGACCCGGTGGAAATAACGATGACGGCGGATAAACTGACTTTGGAAGGCATTCGACAATATTACATTGCGTGTGATTATGACGACGACAAATTTGATTCGTTGAAGAAGTTGTTTAGGCTCATTAGTGTGAACCAGTGTATTATTTACTGCAACAGTGTGAATCGTGTTTCGCAGTTATGTCAAGCGATGCATGCAGAAGGATTTGCCGTGGATTGCATTCACCGAAATATGAGTAAAGTGGAGCGTGAAGAAGCCTTTCGCAGCTTTAGAAGTGGTCAGACGCGATTTCTGGTTTCGTCCAACATAACCGCTCGTGGCATTGATGTTCAGCAGGTGAGTGTTGTCATTAATTTCGACATTACGCCGGACCCACATACCTATTTGCACAGAATTGGGCGAAGTGGTCGCTGGGGACGAAAGGGAACAGCCATTAATTTCATTACACAGCGAGATACGCGAATTATGCGAGACATTGAGAATTATTATAGAATTCGAATTGACCCGTTGCCGGAGAATGTTATCCTATAAGGGGGGCGTAGCCCCCCTTTGACCACCTATCTCTATGTTACGTTTAAAAATATCATATCACTTCTATGATATTTTTATAAATGGATAAAGATGATGTAATTAACAAGAATGATTCTGATAAAGGAATAAGCGGAGCGACAAAAAGCGAATCAAAAACAAAGTTTATTCTACCAATCGAGTATTTAGACGAAAATGTTGTCCATCCATTGTCTGAAGTAGTTGCATCTGATTTGGAACTGGTTTCCGCCACTGCTTCCGACCCTATGTATGAGACCTTATTAAAACCCAAACACCAGTTCGCCAAAGATATGATTCACAATTGGAAAAAATCATTCACAAGTGACACCGAATTCTTAAAACAAACTCAGCAAGTTATTTCGAGTTCTGAACCATCAACTAATCTGGTTGATTGCGGTGCAATTTCATCTGTGCTAAAAGATATTTACGAAACCCCCGCTTTCCATGACCGATATAGTTACATTGATATCGACAAATTCCATTTCATCAATAGTTCCTCCAAATTCTTGGGATTCTGGACAATAATTAATTTGTTGTCGCCCATTTTCTCTATCATTCTCCCGCTGATTTTGATTATTGCACCCTTCGTTTTATTGAAAATTCAGCGTGTCCCCATTGAATTCAACACCTATATAACAGTGCTCAAAGACATTGCGAAAAAACACGCACTAGGAAAAGTGTTTTCTTCCATGAACGATTTCTCTATCAATAATCTGGTTTACGTCCTTTTCACAGTTGCAATGTATGCCATGCAAATGTATCAAAACGTGAAATCGTGTATGCGATTTTACACCAATATTAATCTTGTTAATACAAATCTGCTTACGTTGAAACAATTTGTTGACCATTCTATCCATGAGATGGAGCAATTTTTGCAGAAAAATTCCGGGTTATCAAGATATCGCGGATTCTGTCATGATGTTTCTCTCCATTGTGATTATTTGATGGCGCTAAAAAATGAACTGAAAGATGTGAAACCTTTTGAATTTGGTGTGTCCAAGTGTTTTGAAGTTGGTTATTTATTAAAATGTTATTATTCTCTGCATTCCGTTGCCGAATACAAACTGGGTCTCCAATATGCAGTTTCCTTCGAAGGATACCGAAGTAATTTGGAGAGCCTTGCCGAACAAGTGAGCCAATCAACCATTCATTTTGGCACATTCACCAATGGTAAAACCGTGTTCAAAAAACAGCATTATCCGACCCATACAGATTCGGTGTTGAACACAGTGGACTTAAAAAAAAATCTGATTATTACCGGACCCAATGCTTCTGGAAAAACCACGCAACTGAAAACCACCGCCATTAATATTATTTTTACGCAACAGTTTGGATTGGGATTCTACGAGTCCGCGTCTTTAACCCCCTATACACACATTCACTCATACTTGAATATACCGGACACTAGCGGTCGCGACAGCTTGTTCCAGGCGGAAGCACGAAGGTGCAAAGAGATTTTGGATATTATAGATTCGGAAGAAGAGAGTCGGCATTTTTGCATATTTGATGAACTGTTCTCGGGGACAAACGCAGATGAAGCGACCTCCGCGTCATTTGGATTTCTCAAATATCTGCAGAAACACGAGAATGTGGATTTCATTTTAACCACACATTTTGTTAAGTTGTGCAAGATGGTGAAGAAGGCGTCCAATCTGCAAATCGAGAATTTTAAGATGGATGCAACCGTTGATGGGAACAACATTATGTTCCATTACAAATTGACCAAAGGCATTTCCAAAATTAAAGCGGCGAAACTGATTCTGGTTCAGATGGGGTTTCCCGAAGAAGTAATAAGATAAAGAAAACCTACGGTTTTCCTTTGACCTTTCCCTCATTATGATACGTATAAATTAAAGGAGGGGTCATAGGGGATGAGCGTAGTGGTTCCCCTAAAATTGAACTCTTTTTTTGCATTTTTATTGAATGCATAAAATCAAAATATAATCAAGTAATAACTAAGTAACAAATCAATAGTAAAAAATGAACTTTAGCAGTCTAATTTTAAAGATAGTAAACATCTATCTCATAGTCTTCTTATATAGACAATACAAGAAAAGAGAAGAAAAGAAGGCAATCAAAGAAGAAGAAGAAGAAGAAGTGAAGGACGTTGATACCTGGTATCCCATAAATGATGAACAATCACGATACAAAGGCGAATGGAAGGACGGCGTCCCACACGGGAAAGGAACTAAAGAGGTATTTGAAGCCGATTCATGTGGACAACCGCGTTGCTGGTCTATAATTGAAGGCAGTTTTGTAAATGGATGTGCTGAAGGATACTGCAAACAAACTTACAAGAAAGAAGCAGGAGGAGACGGACAGGAATCATATGAAGGTGAATTCCATAATGGTAAGCATCACGGACAAGGTGCATATTATTATGAAGACGGTACATATCATAAGGGCAGTTTTAAAGAAGGTTATGAACACGGTGTGGGTTGTTATTATAATTCAAAAACGAATAAGACCTGGGTTGGAGAATTTGATAAAAACAGAAAAAAACAAGGAGGTAGATGGATTGATGGCGAATTATACAATAAAGAGTAAGTGTATCTATCACTACAAATAGATGTGTATATAAAAAATATAAAAAATATAAAAAATATAAAAAATATAAAAAATATAAAAAATATAAAAAAATAAAAAAAAATATAAAAAAATAAAAAAAAAATATAAAAAATATAAAAAATGTATAAAAATACATTTTTTATGTAAAAAATAAAATCTTTTTTTTGAACTTTACGAATTGCACAGTAAAATTGAAATATTTTTTTTGGATTTTATTGAATTCATAAAAATTTAATTTATTAAAAATGAGTTCATATAAAGATATTTTGTGCAAGAATTTAAGAAAGGCGATTGACGAAGACGAAAAAGCGAGAGCATATCGCCATCAATATTATCTCTATGATAATCCTGTAGTGCCAGTTGAATGCTTTGTTTGTAAGCAATCGTTTCTTGAAATATATAATTTTCGGTATTCGATTTGCCCTGAAAATTATGAAGATGTATTTATTCGTTGGATTATTCAACGGGAGGCAGTTTGCCGAGTTTGTCTGAATTCTAGAATGGACGAGGAAGAGTATCAGGAGCAGTTGGAAGAATATGAGGCCGCTGAATTGGCCAAAAGGGTTGCTTGCGTTGAGTGTGGTGAGAAGGTTAATCCCGAGGATATTCTTATGTCGCGTAGCGATTGTGAATTGTTGCCAGTATGTATGGCAAAATGTTATAAGAAGGTATATCCATGTGGCATTGAGCCAATGGATTATGATTTGCTGTTTGGCAAATATGATAATTCAAGAGGTATCGAAGATTCTCATTTGGCCGAAGATGAGATTTATCGCCGATTTATTTGCGACGTCGCAACTGGACGGTTTGAAAGTCCAGAGAAGATGATGGAGATGGCGCAAAAAATAAAAAATTTAATTGATGATAGAGCGAATTGTGGTAGATGGTATGCATAAATAAAGGGGACTACGGTTAGTCGACGGTCGGACGCAGAATCTCCTTTCATCTTCACTTACGCCTTTTTTTTAGACTTTTTACATTTTAAATGCCAACCCTCTGGCTCGGCGTCTTTGAATTAACTTTTACTTTGTAACCAATAAAATAACAATTGAAAGGTGATCGAGATTTCATTCCTTCCACTAAAATTGAAATATTTTTTTACAAAATGCATAACAAAAAACTAAATTAAATGAACACTGAAGAATACGAGAGACACCAATCCCAAAAGTTGTTTGAAATGCGACTTGCTAACCACGAGAGACACCAAAAACAAAGGTTGCTTGAAATGCGTCTGAATAAGTCCATGCGGACTCAAACCGAGAGTTTACCCAAACCAAGTTATAAAGATTTGACCAAGCAACCCTTCCTCGCGCGCATTACCGCGCAACTGGAGAAAAATGACCACGATGACTACTGCTCAGATGATGACTGTGAATATACCAAAACTGTTGTCAAGACAAACATAATTGTCCCAGAAAAGTATCTGGGACATCCCGTAGGCAAAATAACGGATAAAAAAAGCTACAAATGGGCAAACCACTTGCCAGTGCCCGAAGTGACTACCAACGGGTCTGGATACTGCAAGTTTACAAAACCAAAAGGAGGCGTGGGTCAACACCAATACAGATACACAATCAATAAAGTCGAAATTGTAAAAAACAAAAAATATATAAAAAATTATCACCATGAAGCAAAAACCGTAACCGTGGAACAAATGATGAAGGCATTAAGTTCGTTGCCACCCGACGCCAAATTGGTGATGACTGAAGAAGGGTTCTATTCACAGTCTGACTTTGCCGAGGTAATGCTACCTGAATCTTATACGGTTAAACAGAATGATGATGGGCACAGTAATTATGGACTGCCACCAGGAACCAAAGTGTATCGTATCGGACATAGTAGCCAAAGATACTAATGCAAATATCTGAAAAACCCATAAATAAAAATATATACAAAAATTGTTTATACCGGTGAAGATTTAAAATGGGACACCCCGTCGGGGTGTCATTTCAAATTGTTACCGATACCGCTCCCTTGGAGAATTAAAATGTCCCATTTTAATTCTTCAATGGTGTAAAGAAGTCAATGATTACAAATAATAAATCTTTTTTTATATATTGCTTTGCTAATAAAAGGGAAAGGTCAAAGGAAAACCGTAGGTTTTCTTTAAAAGGGAAAGGTCAAAGGAAAACCGTAGGTTTTCCTTAAAATTGAACTCTTTTTTTGCATTTTTACAGAAGACATAAAACATAACAAACTGAGAATTAAACGAACTGAGAATTAAACGAACGAACAACAAGCTATAAAATGGGATCATCATTGAGTCTCATTCACTTACCCGCCCAGAGTGGCAAAACCCGCAAAATGACCGAGCTCATTAACAAATGGAAGCAGATAATTGACTACACCGGAAACAGCACCGACAGTATAAATGTCATATTCACGTCCAATACCAAGTTGCTCACCAAGCAAACTGCCGGTAGAATTCAAACCGATGTAGACAATGTTAGTCAGATTTCAGACTTGTCTGGTGATGATGATGACGAGTTCACTATTGACATGGATGTCAAAGAAAAGGAGAGCAAGACCCTCGCTTGGATTTCAAGTGCCAAGAAGTTGACAGTCAACGATGTGTTTGCAAAAATCACCTCCGATGATGACGAAAATGAAATCAACAACATTATTTGTTGCACCAACAAGACGAGAATGAAGAACGTCTGGGACCTTTTGAACAAGTTAAACAAGAAGTTTGTGAAGAGAAACTTCAACAAGAAGGTGAACATCTGGATTGACGAAGCCGACGCGTGCATCAAGATGTGGGCAGCATATATGGCTAGGTGCGAGGAACTGATTGACACCAAGTTCATCCAGAACATTGTGTTGGTTACTGCGACAATGGTGC
>Ga0315900_10009697_pt1 | contig 12163 bp, 6 predicted proteins | sample LakEriMetagenome_FD_203521 | JGI IMG/M metagenome (GOLD analysis project Ga0315900, IMG submission 203521) | Freshwater fungal communities from buoy surface, Lake Erie, Ohio, United States - Buoy 12 MA114 | ecosystem: Environmental > Aquatic > Freshwater > Lake > Lake biofilm | place: USA: Lake...
GGCGCAGCAACCGGGCCGCGCTCGACAAGGCGGTGGCGGTGCCGGGCAGCGGCATGACGATCGTCGGACACCGCTGGTACAACTGGGGGGACGCCTCGCTGCTGCGCCCTTACCAGGAACTGCGCGCCGCCGGCGCTCAGGCGATCGTGCTGGTGGCCAACGAGACCGAAGGCGCGATCCTCGTGCGCGAACTCGCGGCCCTGCCGGCAGCCGAGCGCCTGCCGATCATCAGTCACTGGGGCGTGACCGGCGGCGACTTCGCCCGCATGTGCGGCGACGCGCTCGACGCGGTCGATTTCGCGGTGATCCAGACCTACAGCTTCATCGGCCAGAACGGGCCGGCGGCGCGCCGGGTGCTCGAGGCGCTGAAGACCCGCTACGGCGTGACGTCGGCCGCCGCGGTGCGCAGCCCGGTGGGCGTGGCACACGCCTACGACCTCACGCACCTGCTCGCGATGGCGATCCGCAAGGCCGGCAGCACCGATCGACGCCGGGTGCGCGACGCGCTGGAACGGCTGGGACCTTACGACGGCCTGGTGCAGCGCTACCCGGTGCCCTTCACCCCCGAACGGCACGAGGCCCTGTCGGCGCGCAACATCTTCTTCGCGCGCTACAACGCCAACGACGAACTGATCCCGATCGCCATGGGCGCGTCGCCGCCCGCACGATGAGCCCGGCGGCGCTGCCCCAGCGCCTGGAGGTCCGCATCCGCCGGACCTCCTTCGCGCTAACGATGATCGCGATCCTCACGCTGCTGGTCGTGATGCTCGCGCTGACCCTCGAGGAAATCCCCGACGATCGCAGTCGGGCCCACCAGGCGGCGGCCAGCGTGCTCGGCGAGACCCTCGCCGGCGACATCAACAACCAGTTCGGCAACCTGCGCGCGCTCAGCCGCAGCTCGCTCGTCTGGACGAGCCTGACCGATTCCGCCGGGCGCGATGTCTACCTGCGCCCCTTCCTGGAGGCGCGCGCCAGCGCCGGCGACGGCATGCCGGTCACGCTGTCCGACTACCGCGGGCGGCTGCTGCTCGGCGAACTGCCCGCCGCGCTCGATGCGGCCGAGGTCGCCGCCACCATCGCCCGCGCGATGGAGGAGCGCAAGCCGCAGCTGCGGGTGCTCGGCGCGTCCGGCGAGCCGGTGATGCTCGCGGTCTTCCCGGTGCTCTATCCGTACTCGAACGACGCGATCGGCGCCCTGTCGGGTTCGATCGACATCGCACGGCTGATGCGCCTGCGCACGATGAGCCTGCCGCCGGACACCGGCGTCGAACTGATGCTCGACCAGCGCTCGCTGCTCAAGATCCATGACCGTCAGAGGACGCGCCACTTCCCGGTGCTGTTCCCGCTGCGCCTGGGCGACGGCGTGTCCGACGGCGCGATGGCACTCCGGCTGTATGCCTATGACAACCCCTGGATCGCGCCGGTGCTGCGGCGGCTGGCGGGTGCCGCGCTGCTCGCCCTGGTGCTCGGGGCCCTCGCCTGGCGGCTGGCCGGCGTGCTCGCGCAGCGCATCACCGGCCGGTTGGGCGCGCTGGTGGCCGACTGCCAGGCGATCTCCGAGGGGCGGCGCGCCACGCCCTCGGCCGACGACGAACCCGACGAGATCGGCCTGCTGTCGCGCACGCTGCGCAGCGCGCTGCTCGCCTACGAGGAGATCAACACGCGGCTCGAGCAGCGGGTGATCGAACGCACCGAGCAGCTTTCGCTGAGCGAGGAGCGCTTCCGCAACGCCATCGACGCGATCGAGGAAGCCTTCGTGATCTACGATCCGCAGGACCGCCTCGTCTACTGCAACCGGCGCTTCCGCGAGATCTTCCTGGCCGTCGACGATGTCATCGAACCGGGACGCAGCTTCAGCGAGATGGCCAGCCAGTGGTGGCGTCGCCACCACCCGGCGGGTACCGACGCCCAGCTCGCCTCGTGGCTCGCGCGCCAGATCGAACGGCACCGCGCGGGCGCCACGGTGGTGCGCCAGCTGGCCGACGGTTCCTGGGTACGCGACAGCGAACGGCGCACGGTCAACGGCTACACCGTCGGTTTCCGGCTGAACATCACCGAGCTCGTCGAGGCGCGCCGACAGGCCGAGGCGGCCAACCTCGCCAAGAGTCGATTCCTCGCCACGATGAGTCACGAGCTGCGCACGCCGATGAACGGCGTGATGGGCATGGCGCAGCTGCTCGCCGAGCCCGGCGTGGGCGAACCCGAGCGCATCGAATATGCCCGCACCATCCTGAGCTCGGGGCAGGCGCTGCTCACGCTGCTCAACGACGTGCTCGACTTCTCCAAGATCGAGGCGGGGCATCTCGAGATCGAGAACGCGCCCTGCCGGCCCGACCAGATCCTCGCCGACGTGCATGCACTTTTTCGCGAGAGCGCGCGCCGAAAGGGCCTGCGTCTGGAAGCGCACTGGGCGGGGGCGCCCGCCCAGCGCTATCTCACCGACGGCTTTCGCCTGCGGCAGATGCTGCTGAACCTGGTCAACAACGCGATCAAGTTCACCGAGCAGGGCGAGGTGGTGATCGAGGCCGGCGAACGCTCGCGCGGCCTCGATCGCATCACACTCGAGTTCTCGGTCACCGACACCGGCACCGGCATGTCGCCCGAGCAGCAGGCGACGCTGTTCCAGCCCTTCTCGCAGGTGGACAACTCGCTGGCGCGCCGCCACGGCGGCACCGGACTCGGCCTGTCGATCGTCGCCCGCCTCGCGCAGCTGCTTGGCGGCGAGGTGGGCGTCGACAGCCGCCAGGGCGCAGGCTCGCGCTTCTGGTTCCGGGTGCCGGTACAGCTCGCCACCGAGGCGATGACCACCGATGTCGCGGCCGTGCCGCCTCGCGAGCCGCGTGCACCGGTCGACCGGCGCGCCGCCGCCCAGCCGGCCGCCACGCCATCAAGGGCGGCCAGCGAAGGATCGGCTGCGCTCGCCCGTTTCGCGGGCCGGGTGCTGCTCGCCGAGGATGACGCGGTAAGCCGTGACTTCATGACCCGGCTCCTCGACCGGATGGGTCTCGCCGTCACGCCCGCCGAGGACGGGCTGCTGGCCTTCGCCGCAGCCAGCGATGCCGAGCCCTTCGACCTCATCCTGATGGATGTCCGGATGCCGGGCATGGACGGCCTCGCCACCACGCGACGGATCCGCGAGCATGAGGCTCGCCTGGGGCACCCGCGGTGCCCGATCGTCGCGGTCACGGCCAACGCCTTCAGCGAAGACCGGCTGGCCTGCCTCGAGGCGGGGATGGACGACGTGCTCGCCAAGCCGGTGCTGATCGACGACCTCGAAAGCCTCCTCGCACGCTGGCTGCCAGCCGCGCCGCAAGCCGGCAACATGCAGGCCGCGCAGGTCGCCGCAGGCAACCCTGTCGAGCCGGTCGGGCCGAACATGCAGGCTCAGGAACCACCGAGCGGTGCGGCGCGCGAGCAGCTGGCCGCGCTCGCCGAGCGGCTGCGCCCGCTGATCGCGCAACGGCTCTTCGACGCGGTCGGTGCCTGCGACGAACTGCGCATGGCCGCGCGAGGCACCGCGCTGGCCGAGGGGCTCGATGCACTCGCGCTGGCGCTCGATGCCCTCGATTTCGCCGGCGCCGAACGCGCGCTCGTCGACTGGACGCGTCGCCTCGACGCCGCGCCAGCTCCCTGACCCGGCCATCCGATCGGACGCACGACCATGACCCGCCATCGCCTGCTGGCCATCGACGACAACCCCGCCAACCTTGCCACGCTGGCTCGCGCGCTCTCCGACGAGTTCGCGCTGCAGCTCGCCGCCTCCGGTGAGGAAGGCCTGCGCCTGGCGGCGGCCGCGCCGCCCGACCTGATCCTGCTCGACGTGATGATGCCGGTCATCGACGGCTTCGAGACCTGCCGGCGGCTGAAGGCCGACCCGGCGCTCGCGCAGGTACCGGTGGTATTCGTGACCGCGGTGGTCGACATGAGCGCCGAGATCGAGGGCTTGCGCCTGGGGGCCGCCGACTACCTGCACAAACCGATCAACATCGGAATCGCCCGCCAGCGCATCCGCAACCTGCTCGAGCGCGAGAGCCTGCGCCGGGAGCTCGAAGGGCACCGCCACGACCTGCAGCGGCGGGTCGACGAGCGTACCGCCGAGCTGCTCGCGGCCAAGGAACAGGCCGAGGCGGCAAGCCGCGCGAAATCGGCCTTTCTCGCGAACATGAGCCACGAGATCCGCTCCCCGCTCAACGCGATCGTCGGGCTCGCCGCCCTCGGCATGGGCACCCCCGGACTCGCGCCGTCGCTGGCCGACAGCCTGCAGCGCATCCACCGATCCTCGCGCGCCCTGCTGTCGACCGTCAATGACGTGCTCGACTTCTCGCGCCTGGAAGCCCGGCGGCTCGAACTCGACACGGTCGACTTCGAACTCGAAGGGGTGCTCGAGCGGGTGCTCGACCTCTTCACCGCGAGCGCGCAGGCGCGCGGCATCGAACTGCTGCTCGACATCGATCCCGCGGTGCCGCGGCGCCTGCTGGGCGACCCGGCGCGCCTGGGCCAGGTGCTGAACAATCTGGTCGGCAACGCGGTGAAGTTCACGCCCACCGGCAGCGTCGTGCTGTCGGTCGACCGCGAAACCCCGGCCGACCCTGCCGGCGGCGCGGCCCGCCTGCGCTTCGCGGTGCGCGATACCGGCATCGGCATCACCGCGACCGATCGCGAGAGCCTGTTCGAGCCCTTCGCCCGGACCGACGAGCAGGCCGCGCGCTCCGCGGGCGGCAGCGGGCTCGGTCTCGCCATAAGCCGGCGGCTGGTCGAGCGCATGGGCGGCAGCCTGAGCGTCGACAGCACCCCGGGCCAGGGCAGCACCTTCGCCTTCGCGATCGAGCTGCCCGCAACGGCACCCGCCGCAGCGCTGCCCGAGTCCTTCGGGCTGCGCGGCCGGCGCGTGCTCGTGGTCGGCGATGCCGAGGCCTCGCGCGGCCTGATCGCGCGCAGCCTCGCCAGGCTGAACCTGATACCGGTCGAGACCGGGTCGGCACAGGAGGCGCTGGCCTGCCTGCTCGCGCCGGTCGCGGATGCCGCAGACGGGGCTGAAGCCGGTTATGGCGCGGTACTGGTCGACCTGCGCACCCCCGGGGTCGATGGTGTCGACCTGCTGCGCCGGGCACGCGCGCTTGCCGCCGAAGGACGCCTCGCGCAGGTGCCGCGGCTGGTGCTCGCCAGCGACGCCGACGGCGAAGCGGCGGCCCGCGCGAGCGCCGACACGCCCTGGGACGCGCTGCTGCGCAAGCCGGTGACCGCGTCGCGGCTGCTCGAGGCGCTCGCGCGGGCCGACGACGCCGAGCCACTCTCCGAGGTCGATCCGCCTGTCGAGCGTCGACGCGAGACCGGCATGCCCTTGCGAGGTGCGGCGATGCTGCTGATTGCCCCGGCCGCGGATCCCCAGGCAGGCGCGCTGCGCGACGCGCTCGAGCACGAAGGGCTGCGGATCAGCCTGGCGGACAATGCCGAGCAGGCCATGGCCCTGCTCGCGCGCGAGCGCTGCGACCTGGTCCTGGTGGTCCTCGGCACGCCCGGCACCGACGCGCCAGCCGGTGTCGAGCGGCTGCGCGCGCACCCCGACCACGCGACACTGCCGATCATCGGGATCGGCGCGGTACCACCCGGCACGACCGCCTTCACCGACATCCTGCCCGGGCCGATCGACCCCCGCCACCCGGGCGCGCTGCTCGCACGGCTCGTCGCCCGGCTGCGCCCGCGCGATCCGGATACCCGGCATGCCGACGCGGCGCCGCGCAGCGGCCTTGCGCCGATGGCGGTGCCGCTGTCGAGCTTTCCGACGATCGAGGGCATCGACCGCATCGATGCGCACCGGCGGCTCGCGGGCAATCTCGGCCTGTTCCGCTACCTGCTGAAGCACGCCACCCAGGAATGCGACAAGGTCCTGGCGCTCGCGCGCGAGGCGCTCGTCCGCGGCGAGCCGGCTGCCGCGACGCGCCCGATCCACACCCTGAAGGGCATGCTCGGCGATCTCGGCGCGCGGGCCGCGCTCGATCTCGCGACCGCGCTCGAGAGCGCGCTGCGCGCCCCGGACACCAGCGACCCGCAGGTGGCCTTCGCGCGCCTCGAGGACGCGATGTCCGCGCTGGGTGCCGCGATCGGCGCGCACCTCGCGGCCAGCCCGGCAGAGCCCGCCGGCGATGCAGGTGCAGCGCTCGCGCCCGAGGCGCTCGCCGAACTGGTCGGTCTGCTCGAACTGCATGATGCGGCGGCGGTCGACCTGCACGAAACGCTGCGCCCGGCGATCGCCGCACGCCTTGGCGTGCCCTTCGCGACACGACTGGGCGACGCAGTCGACGACCTGCGGTTCGCGGTGGCCGCCAGCCTGCTGCGCCAGGAAGCGGCTGCCCTGCTCGCCGACCCGGGTCCGTCGGCATGACGGCGCGCGAAGGCGCGGGCCAGGACGCCCGCATCCTGGTCGTCGACGACGATCCCGGCGGCGTGCGGGTTCTCGCGAACCTGCTGCGCGAGCATGCGCGCGTCCTGGTGACCACCCGGGGCAGCGAGGCCCTGGCGCTCGCGCGCGCCACGCGTCCGGACCTGGTGCTGCTGGACATCGAGATGCCGGATGCCGATGGCATTTCACTGTGCCGCGACCTGCGCGCCGACCCCGAGACCGCCGACGCGCTGGTGCTCTTCGTCACCAGCCTCGGCGATGCGCGCATCGAATCCGAGGCGCTCGCAGCCGGCGCGATCGACTTCATCCACAAGCCGGTGCGCCCGGAAATCGTGCGCGCCCGCGTCGCCAACTACCTGGCCCTGAAGCGGCAGGCCGATCACCTGCGCCGGCTGACGATGATCGACGAGCTCACCGGGGTGGCCAACCGGCGCGCCTTCGATCTCGGCATCGCGCGCGAGTGGGCGCGCGCCGCGCGCACCGGCGAATCGATCGCGCTGATCATGGCCGACGTCGATCACTTCAAGCAGTTCAACGATCTCTACGGCCACCTCGCCGGCGATGCCTGCCTGCAGTCAGTGGCCTCGGCCCTCGCCCGACACGCCCGGCGACCGAGCGATCTCCTGGCCCGCTACGGCGGCGAGGAGTTCGCGCTGCTGCTGCCCGACTGCCCGCCCTGGAAGGCACGCGAAATCGCCGCCCGCCTGCTGGCCGAGGTGGCGGGGCTGCGGATCGCGCATGCCGGATCGGCCACCGCCAGCCATGTCACCGTCAGTCTCGGGGTGGCCTCGCTCGAGCCCGCGCGGGTCTGGACAACGCCGCAGCCGGACGGCGGCGGGCAGCCCCAGCCTGTGCGGGCGGGCACCGAGACCCTCGTGGGCGCGGCCGATGCGGCCCTTTACCGGGCCAAGCACGCCGGCCGAAACCGGGCCGCCTTCGCACCGCCCTGACGACAGGCGCCGACGCGCGCGATGCGTTCGGGAGGTCTCAGCGGCCGGCGATCCGCTCGAGCATGCGCTGCTGCGATACCCGGCGGCGCGAGCCACGGGGCCTGCGCCGCTGGTAGCCGCCATCGCTGTCCATGATCCAGGCGGCGGCATTGTCGCGCAGATGCTCGAGCAGTCCTTCCTCGAGGACTCGCTTCTTCAGGCGCGGATCGCGCACCGGGAAGGCCACCTCCACCCGGCGCAGCAGGTTGCGGTCCATCCAGTCGGCCGACGCGAGCCAGACGTCGCGCGCCCCGTCGTTCCAGAAGTGGTAGACGCGGCTGTGCTCCAGAAAGCGGCCGACGATCGAGCGGACCCGGATGTTCTCCGACAGGCCAGGCACACCAGGGCGCAGCGCGCAGACGCCGCGCACGATCAGGTCGATCTTCACGCCGGCCTGGCTGGCCTCGTAGAGCGCCTCGATCACGGTCGGCTCGAGCAGCGCATTCACCTTCGCGCACACATAGCCGCGACGCCCGGCGCGGGCATGCGCGGCCTCGCGGCGGATCGATTCGAGCACCATCGCGTGCAGCGTGAAGGGCGACTGCACCAGCGCGTTCAGATCGCCGGCACGGCCCACCCCGGTCAGGCGGCGGAAGAGTTCGTGAACATCCGCGCAGATCGCCTCGTCGGCGGTGAGCAGGCCGAAGTCCTCGTAGAGCCGCGCGGTGCGCGGGTGATAGTTGCCGGTGCCCAGGTGCACGTAGCGGCGCAGCCGGCCATCCTCGCGACGCACGATCATCGCCATCTTCGCGTGCGTCTTGTGCCCGACGACGCCATAGACCACATGCGCGCCGACCTGCTCGAGCCGCGCGGCCCAGCCGATGTTGGCCTCCTCGTCGAAGCGCGCCATCAGCTCGACCACGACGGTGACCTCCTTGCCGATGCGCGCGGCCTCGATCAGCGACTCCATCAGCGCCGAATCGGTGCCGGTGCGGTAGATCGTCTGCTTGATCGCGACGACCTTCGGGTCGGTGGCCGCCGAACTGAGGAAGTCCATCACCGGCCCGAAGGACTCGTAGGGATGGTGGAGCAGCACGTCGCGGCGGCGGATCGCGGCGAACAGATCGCGGCCGGCCAGCGCGTCGGGCACGTGCGCGTCGAACACCGGGAACTTCAGGTCCGGCCGGTCGACGAGGTCGATCACCTGGCCGAGCCGGCTGAGGTTGACCGGGCCGGCAACCCGATAGCAGTCATCGAGCGTGAGCTCGAACTCGTCGAGCAGGCGCTGCACAACCACCACCGAGCAGGCCGCCGACACCTCGAGGCGCACCGCGTCGCCGTAGTGCCGCTGCCGCAGCTCGCCCTGCAGCGCGGCGCGCAGGTCGGTGACCTCCTCGTCGTCGACGAAGAGCTCGCTGTTGCGCGTGACGCGGAACTGGTGCACCGCACGGACCTCGAGCCCGGGGAAAAGCCGCTCGACGAAGCCCTGCACCACCGAGGTGAGCAGCATCACGCCATGCGGCGCGCCGGAAACCTCCTGCGGCACCCGCAGCACCCGCGGCAGGGCGCGCGGCGCCTGCACGACCGCGATGCCGGCGCGCCGACCGAAGGCATCGAGCCCCTCGAGCTCGACGATGAAGTTCAGGCTCTTGTTCAGGATGCGGGGGAAGGGGTGCGCGGGGTCGAGCGCGATCGGCGTGAGCAGCGGCTCGATCTCGGTCAGGAAGACCTGCTCGGCCCAGGCGCGCAGCGCGGGCGTCCAGGTGGGGATCATGTGGACGACGATGCCCTCGGCGGCGAGCGCCGGCAGCAGCTCGTCGTTGAGCAGCGCATACTGCCGCGCGACCAGCCGGCGCACCCGCTCGGCGATGCGCGCGAGGCTGTCGCGCGCGGTGCCCGACTCGGCATGGCGCGACGCGCCGATCTCGCGCAGTTCGGCCACCCGGACCTCGAAGAACTCGTCGAGGTTGCTCGACACGATGGTCAGGAAGCGCAGGCGCTCGAGCAGCGGCACCTCGGTGCCCTCGGCCTGGGCGAGCACCCGCTCGTTGAACGCGAGCATCCCCTGCTCGCGATCGAGAAGCCGCTGCCCGGCGTCGCCGCAGCCCGGTCGGTGAGCGTTGTCCGCGTCGTTCATGGTCGCGATGCTGTTCCGCGTGGGTGACGATTTGATGACACCGGCGTTCTTTGCCATCCTGCCGGGCTGCTCAACTGAACGTGCTCCCCGCCGAACTGCCCACGATGCCTGAACGCCGCCTGCTGGCCGCCGTCGATCTCGGATCGAACAGCTTCCGACTGCTGATCGGCCGGGTCGAGGAATCGGCCGCCGGTGTCCAGGTGCAGCCTCTGGACAGCCTGAAGTCGCCGGTGCGGCTCGGCGCCGGCCTGACCCCCGAGGGCGAGCTCGACGCCCCATCCCGGCAGCGCGCCATCGAGGCGCTGCACCGCTTCGGCGAGCGGCTGCGCTCGTTCAGCCCGGATGCCGTGCGCGCGGTGGCCACCGCCACGTTGCGCCATGCCCGCAACCCCCAGCATTTTCTTGCAACCGCCGAGGCCGCGCTCGGCTTTCCGATCGACATCATCGCGGGTCTCGAGGAGGCGCGACTGATCTACGCCGGGGCAGCGCATGCGATGGCCGTCGACGGCGTGAACCGGCTGGTGATCGACATCGGCGGTGGGTCCACCGAATGCATCATCGGTCGCGACTACGAGCCACGCCTGACCGAATCGGTGCCGATCGGCTGCGTGTCGATCACCCGCAAGCATTTCGCCGATGGTCAGGTCGACGCCGAGGGGCTCGAACGCGCGGTGCTGCGCGCCCGCGCGGCGCTCGCGCCGATCGGCCTGGCCTACCGCCGCGAGGGCTGGCGCTACGCGGTCGGTACCTCCGGGACCGCGCGCTCGCTGACCCAGATCGCCGCGGCCCAGTGGGGTGCACCCGAACTCACCCGGGAGCTTCTCGCCGAGCTGGCCGCCGAGCTTGTGCGCGCCGGCAACGGCGAGCGGATAAGGCTCGAGGGCCTTCGGCCGGAGCGCCGGCCGGTGCTCGCTGGCGGGGTCGCGGTAATGACCGCGGTCTTCGAGGAGCTCGGGCTGAGCGCGCTGCGCTACTGCCCGGGTGCGCTGCGTCAGGGGCTTCTCTACGACCTGCTCGGGCGCGAGACCGCGGCCGACATGCGCGAGATCACGGTTGCCCGGATGATCGCGCGCTACGGCGTCGACCCCGCGCACGGCGCGCGTGTCGCCCATACCGCCCAGGCGATGCTCGGGCAGGCGGCCAGGGGCCCCGCCGAGATCCTCGCCGCCGACCGCGCGCTGCTGGGCTGGACCGCCTCGCTCGCCGAGATCGGCATGTCGATCTCCCATGAGGACTTCCACCGGCACTCCAGCTACATCCTCACGCACGCCGACATGCCGGGCTTCACCCAGACCGAGCAGACACGGATGGCAGGGCTTGCGCTGGGCCAGTCGGGGGGGCTGCGCAAGATGCGCGGCGTGCTGGCCGACCCGCGCGACTGGCTGATGCTGCTGTGCCTTCGGGTGGCCACGATCCTGCACCGGCGCCGCGACGGCGAGGCGGTGCCGCTGCCGGCGCTGTTCGCCCGGCGCGGTCGCGTGGGCATCGAACTGCCGGCCCACTGGGCCGCGCGGCACCCCCTGTCCGACGAGAGCCTGCGCGCGGAGGCGGCCACCTGGAACGAGGTCGGCCCCTTCGAGGAAGTTGGCTACACCACCCTCTGAGCGCGGCGCCGGCGCGCCGCCACGCGACGACCGTCAGCCCGCGAAGCGCCGCCGGTAGCGACCGGCCAGCGCATCGACCGACAGCATCAGCGGGAAGTCCGCGCAGCCGAACGCCGCATCGCAGTGGGGCTCCCCGAGCAGCTGGGCGCCGGCGCGCAGGTAGCCCTTGAGCAACGGCGGCACGACCGCGGACACGGTCGGGAAGGACTCCACCGCGAGCCGCTCGCGCGGCCACACACGCCAGGGCTCGGGAGCAAGGTAAGCCTGCGCAAGCTGCCGGTACAGGCTCGCTGCCGCGGCCCCGCCGTCGTGCATCGGCACGCTCGCGCACCCGATCAGGTACCGGTGGCCGCTGCGAGCCAGCAGCGCCCCGATGGCGCTCCACAGCAGCATGATCGTGGCGCCGCCGCGCCAGGCGGGATGCACGCAGGAGCGGCCGAGCTCGACCAGCTCGTCGCGGATCGGGTCGAGCCGCGTGAGCCAGAACTCCTGCTCGGTGTAGAGGCAGCCCAGCCGCCGCGCCTGCGCCGGCATCAGCACCCGGTAGGTGCCCACCACTTCGTCGCTCGCGTGATCGCGCACGATCAGGTGAAGGCAGTGCGCATCGAAGATGTCACGGTCGAGTCCGCCGGGATCGGCGATGCGCGCCCCGAGCTCGCCGGCGAAGACCCGGTGACGCAGCCGCTGGGCCTGCGCGATCTCGGCCTCGTCGCGGGCGAGCGCGACGCCGAGGCAGCCCGCGCGAGCCAGCACTTCGCCGGGCTCGGCAGGCGCCAGCGGAGGCGCGATGGGTTCGAGGCTGCGCGTGGCTGCGCGGGCGACGACGAGGGCGACCATGCCGGCTCCGGTGAGTTGGCTTGCCCACACGATGCGGCCCGCCGGTTGCAGGCGATTGACCGCGCGATGACACCGCGATGACGCGGGTTGACAAGGCGCGCCCGGCTCGCCGATCATTGCCAGATGTCCTGCAGCCGCCCCATCCCCCTTCGCGCTGGCGCTTCCGCCGCCGGCCTGGGCGCGCTCGCGCTTCTACTGCTACTGCGCCGCTAGGCGCAGACAACTCTTCCCCCCATCTCCGGTTGTGCTCTCGGCC
>Ga0315900_10009698_pt1 | contig 12162 bp, 14 predicted proteins | sample LakEriMetagenome_FD_203521 | JGI IMG/M metagenome (GOLD analysis project Ga0315900, IMG submission 203521) | Freshwater fungal communities from buoy surface, Lake Erie, Ohio, United States - Buoy 12 MA114 | ecosystem: Environmental > Aquatic > Freshwater > Lake > Lake biofilm | place: USA: Lake...
CCAATCAAGGAGGCTTCCGCCAATGCTCGATCCGGTCGGCCGCGTCGTCATGGTCAGCGGTGCCTCGCGCGGGATCGGCCGCGAGGTGCTGCGCCGGCTGCATGGCTCGGGCTGGTTCGTCAGCGCGGGCGCGCGCGGGCCGCTGCGCATCTCGGCCGGGCCCGACCTGATCGCCCATCGCTACGAAGCCGAGGAGGAAGGTGCGGCCGAGGCCTGGGTCGCCGCCACGCTGGCGCGCTTCGGGCGGATCGACGCGGTGGTGAATGCCGCCGGCATCAACCCCATGGCCGGGCTGCTCGACGCAGATGAGTCGCCGCATGACGCGATGTGGCGGGTGAATGTGAAGGGCCCGATGCGCGTGATCCGCGCCGCCTGGCCGCATCTGATGGCGGCGGGCGAGGGGCGGGTGGTGAACATCGCCTCGCTCTCGGGCAAGCGGGTGGCGAATGAGAATCTCGGCTATGCGATGAGCAAATTCGCCGTCGTCGCCCTGACGCAGGAGGTCCGGCGCCTGGGCTGGGAGCACGGCATCCGCGCCACCGCGCTCTGCCCCGGCTTCGTCGCCACCGAGATGACGACCAAGGCGCGGTTCCCGCGCGAGGCGATGAGCCGGCCGGAGGACATCGCCGTGCTGGTGGACACGGTGCTGCGCCTGCCCAACACGGCCACCGTCGGCGAACTCGCCGTCAATTGCCGCTTCGAGGCGCTGGCCTGAAGCCGCCGTCCGTTACGGGACGCTCGGCAGCGCTCGGTGCAACGGGCGCGGCCCGCGGCGGCGCTCGGGATTCGCGGGCTGCGGCAGCAGCGCGGCGCGGCCGGTGCGCAGCAGCGCCTGCTGGCGGGCGAACTCCGCCGCCCCCAGCCAACCGCGCTGGCGGGAGGGGGAGGAAAGGCTCTGCACCGGGGTGGCGTCCTGCGGCGAGGGCGTGTTTCGCATCTTGCGACTCCTGACGGGGGGATGGGCGGCGCGCATGGCAGTCGGGCCAGCGCAAAGGACCGCGCGTGACGTGATGCGGCCAGCCAGCACGCCTCGGGGGTGGCGTGGCTGGACATCGAGGCCTCGGGGGCGGCGCCCAATGTGTTGCGGCATGCATTGCATCTTGCGATTCCTCGCGGTGGCGAGGTGATGGTCGCAAGGCCCATGCCAGGCAGAATTCAGCGCGGGGCGACGCCCGGCGGCAGCACAAGGCCACCCGAGAAGCCTTCAAGCGTCCACTGATAGGGGGCGGGGTCGCCCCGCACGAGGCCAGCGCGGGCCGTCGCCAGGTCGACGATCAGCACGATGCAGGCACTCCAGGCGGTCAGCAGCACAAGGGTGACCGAGGGCACCAGGTTGTCCTTTACCCCGCCCTGGTAGCCGATCGCGCCCACCCCCAGCACGGTCAGCCCCAGCAGCAGCCAGGGCAGTTCGGGGGGCATGCGGCTTTCATAGGCGTAGCGTTGGCTGGTCGCGAGGTCGAAGGTCTCGTTCAGCGCGTTGATCAGGGAGACCGAGAACGCATCCGGCTTGGCGCGGGCGAGGGCGGTGGCCTGGCCCCACATCCGCGCCTGGGCCGCGCCGGTCTGCGTGTTCAGCGTGGCCAGTTCCTCCGCCCGCTGGGCCGAGACGACCCAGGCGATCCGCTGGCGCATGTAGCCTTCCAGTTCCGCGGCGATGGCCTGCCCTTCTACCCCGCCCAGCGCGTGGGCGCGCAGCCAGGCGGTGCCGATGGCGTTCGCCTCCTGCAGCCCGAGGTGCCGGCGCTCCTGGTAGCGGCCCTCGGCCATGCTCAGGCTGAGGCCGAGGATGAAGGCAAGCAGGCCGAGCAGGCCGCCCACCACCACGCCGATGCCCTCCGCCACCTGCTGGTGCTCGGCCGCGCGGCGGCGCGCCGCCAGGCCCAGGCGCCAGCCGATGAACAGGCCGAGCAGTTGGCAGGCCAGCAGCGCGAAGCCCAGCAGCAGAAGGTGGACGCGCGCGATCTCGATCAGCGTATGCATGGCGGCGGCAATGCCCTCCCGTGCGCCAGCTTGCCGCTCGACGGTCCGTCCCGCAATCCGCCTGCTCTTCCGCTTCGCCCGCGAAACCCCCATCTTGGCGACGGCCGGGGGACCCAGGATGCAGACCGACTTCACGCTCGAACAATTGCGCGATCCGGATACGGCGGAGAGCAACCGCATCCTGCGCACCTGCGTGCATTGCGGCTTCTGCACCGCCACCTGCCCCACCTTCCTGCTGCTGGGCGATGAGCTGGATAGCCCGCGCGGGCGCATCTACCTGATCAAGGATATGCTGGAGAAAGACCGCCCGGCGACGCCCGAGGTGGTGCAGCATGTCGATCGCTGCCTCTCCTGCCTGTCGTGCATGACCACCTGCCCCTCGGGCGTGAACTACATGCATCTCGTCGATCATGCCCGGCGGCATATCGAGGAGACCTATGACCGCCCCTGGCCGGAGAAGGCGCTGCGCCGGCTGCTGTCTTTCCTGCTGCCCTATCCGGCGCGCTTTCGCCTGGCGCTGTTCGGCGCCGGGCTCGGCCGGCCCCTGGCGCGCTTCATCCCCGGTGAGTCGATGATGGCCAAGCGCCTGCGCGCCATGCTCAAGCTCGCCCCGGAAAGCCTTGCGGCGCCGAGCAGCGTGGAACGGCCGGGAACCTGGCGCGCCATCGGCCCGCGCCGCGGCCGCGTGGCCCTGCTCACCGGCTGCGCACAGCAGGTGCTCGCCCCCTCGATCAATGAGGCGACGATCCGGCTGCTCACGCGCATGGGCCTCGATGTCGTGGTCACCGCGCAGCAGGGCTGCTGCGGTGCGCTGGATCACCACATGGGTCACCACGATCCGGCCATGCGCCTCGCGCGCAACAATATCGAGGCCTGGACGATGGAGATGCAGCGCGAGGGCCTCGACGCCGTGGTGGTCAACGCCTCGGGTTGCGGCACGACGGTGAAGGATTACGGCTTCATGTTCCGCGCCGAGGACGGGCCCTGGGCCGAGCGTGCCGCCGCCATCTCCGCCATGACGATGGATATTTCCGAGCTGCTGCTGCGCTACGCCTACGCGCCGACGCGCGAGAAGCCGGGGCTGAGCGTCGCCTATCACGCCGCCTGCAGCCTGCAGCACGGCCAGAAGATCACGAGCGCGCCGAAGGATCTGCTCAAGCGCGCCGGCTTCACGGTGAAGGAGCCGGCCGAGGGGCATCTGTGTTGCGGCTCGGCCGGCACCTACAACCTGATGCAGCCCGACATCGCCGGGCAACTGCGGGAGCGCAAGCTGGGCAATCTGGACCGCACCCGCGCCGACCTCATCGCGGCGGGCAATATCGGCTGCCTGACGCAGCTCACCGGTGGGCGGATGCCGACCGTGCATACGGTGGAGTTGCTGGATTGGATGGCCGGCGGGCCGGAGCCCGAAGCTGTCGCCGCCGCCCGCGCCGCCCAGGCCGAGGCTGCCCTTCTCGCATGACCCGGGAGCGATAAAGACTTGCATCGCAGGCTGCCCATGGCGGAGCCTTGTCCCATGCGCCGCATTTGCCTTCTGTTGCTCCTGCTGCTCGCGCCCATGCCCCTGGCCGCCCAGGCGCCCCGCCCCGGCGGCGTCGAAGCCCGCAAGGTTGAGCTCGACCGGCTGTTCGAGGCCCTGGCGAGTGCGCCCGACACCCAGGGCGGGCAGCTTGTGGAATCGCGCATCCGCGCCGTCTGGGCCCAGGCGGCCACACCCGCCACCGGGCTGTTGCTGCGCCGGGGCGTGCGCAATCTGCAGCGCAATGAGGTGGCCGAGGCGCTGGAGGATTTCGACGCCGCTTTGGTGCTCGACCCCGGCGCCGCCGATGGCTGGTTGCTCCGCGCCCGCGCCCTGGCGGCGCTGGGTGATCGGGCGGCGGCGGCGCGCGACCTGCGTGAGGCGCTTCGGTTGGAGCCGCGGCATTTCGGCGCGCTGGTGCAGCTCTCGGAATTGCAGCAGGAGGCCGGCGACCTGCCGGGCGCGCTCCGCAGCTTCGACGCCGCCCTGGCGCTGCATCCGAAGATGTCGGGCGGCGCCGAGCGGCGGCGCGAGCTTTCCCGTGCCGCCGAAGGCGATGCGTTGTAGCGCAACGCCCGGATGGCGCGCGCCGGGGCGCGGCCGCAGGCTGCCCCCATGCCCGACACCCTGATCCCCCCCGACCCCGATGCGCTGCGCTGGCAGGCCGTGCTGGCGCGCGACCCTGCGCTGGCCGAGGCGCCCTTCCTCTACGCCGTCACCACGCAGGGTGTGTATTGCCGGCCCGGCTGCCCGTCTCGGCCGCCGCTGCGCCGCAACACCCGCTTCTTCGCCGACGCCCCCGCCGCCGAGGCTGCGGGCTTTCGCGCCTGCAAGCGCTGCGACCCAAGGGGCGAGCGGGCCGCGTTGCATGCCGAGGCCGTCGCCGCCGCCTGCCGCATGATCGAGGCGGCCGAGACGATCCCAAGCCTGGAGGCTCTGGCCGCGCGCGCCGGCTATGCGCGCCACCATTTCCTGCGCCTGTTCCGCGACATCACCGGCGTCACGCCGCGCAGCTATGCCGAGGGCGTGCGCGGTCGCCGCCTGCAGGAATCGCTCGCCGCCGGCGATCGCGTGGCGGAGGCCGTGGCCGGGGCCGGTTTCGGCTCAGAAAGCCGGGTCTATGAGGATACCGCCCGGCACCTCGGCATGACCCCCGGCGCGGCGCGGCGCGGCGGGGCCGGGGAGGTGATCCGCATCGCCCAGGCCGAGAGCGTTATGGGCCCGCTGCTGGTCGGCGCCACCGAGCTCGGCATCTGCTTCATCGGCTTCGCCGAGCCGCTGCCAGCGCTGGAGGGCGATCTGCGCGCGCGCTTCCCCAAGGCCCGGATCGAGGCCGCGCCGGCGGCGCTGGCGGAGTCCGTGCAGGCGATCTGTACCTTCCTCGCCGAGCCCGCCGCCGCGCTCGCCCTGCCGCTCGACCTGCGCGGCACGGCGTTCCAGCGGCGGGTGTGGGAGGCGTTGCGCCGGATTCCGCTTGGCGAGACGCGCAGCTATTCCGGGCTCGCGGCCGAACTCGGCCAGCCGAGTGCGACGCGCGCCGTGGCGCGGGCCTGCGCACAGAACCCGGTGGCCCTGGCCGTGCCCTGCCATCGCGTGGTGGGGGCGAGTGGCGATCTCACCGGCTATCGCTGGGGCGTGCCGCGCAAGGCCGCGCTGCTGGCGGGCGAGCGGCGCGCTGCCCGGCGCGGCGAATAGGCGAGGCGCTCAGGCGGCGCTGCGCGCGCGTTCGTGCAACTCGGTAGCGATGGTGGCGCGCGCGGCCTCGGCGGGCAGGGGCTTGCCGTAGAGCCAGCCCTGGCCGTGCTCGCAGCCCTTGGCGAGCAGCAGCCTTGCCTGTTCCTCGGTCTCCACGCCCTCGGCGATCACCTGCATGTCGAGCGTGCGGCCCAACCCCACGATGGTGGCGACGATGGCCGAGACCTTCGGGTCGCGCGCCAAGTTCTTCACGAAGGCACGGTCGATCTTCAGCTTGCCGAAGGGGAAGCGCCACAGATGCGCGAGGCTGGACCAGCCCGTGCCGAAATCATCCATCGCGATGTTCACGCCGAGCCCGCGCAATTCGCGCAGCAGGCCGACCACGCTGTCGGGGTCATGCTGCAACAGGCTCTCGGTGATCTCGAGCTCAAGCCGCGCAGGCGGCAGGCCGGTGCTGGCCAGGGCCTCGGCGACGGTCGCGACCAGCGCACCGTGGCGGAACTGTGCCGGGGAGAGGTTGACCGCCGCCTGGAAGCTGCCCGGCCAGGTCGCGGCCTCGGCGCAGGCGGCGCGCAGCACCCAGGCGCCGAGCGGCACGATCAGGCCGGAGGATTCCGCGATGGGGATGAAGTCATTGGGCGGCACCAGGCCGCGGGTGGGGTGGTTCCAGCGCACCAGCGCCTCGAAGCCGGTCAGCCTTCCATCGGCGATGTTGCGCTGCGGCTGCCAATGCAGGGTGAATTGCCCTTCCGCCAAGGCGCGCTTGAGGTCGCGCTCGGTCTCGCGCCGCTGCCGGAGGGCGTCGTCCTGGCTGTGTTCGAAGCAGCTGATGCCGGGCTCGATGCCGGCCCGGGCCACGCCCAGCGCGGCCTCGGCCCGGGCGAGCAGGATCTCGGCGCTGGTGCCGTCCTGCGGTGCCACGGCGATGCCGATATCGACGGCGCAGATCACCTCGCCGCCCTCGATCACCACCGGCTCGGCGATCAGCGCGATCAGCCGCTCGGCGAGGCGGGTGGCGCCGGGCACGCCGGCGATGCCGCTCTGGATCACGGCGAAACGATCGGCTGAAAGGCGCGCCACCGTGTCCTCGCGCCGCACCGTGCCGGACAGGCGCGCGGCGATCACGCCAAGCACGGTGTCGCCGCCGGCGCGGCCCAGCGTGTCGTTCACGTCGCGGAAGCGGCGCAGGTCCAGCACCAGCACGCCGACGCCGAAGCCCTGCCGCTGGCCGAGCGCCACGGCGGCGTCCAGGCGTTCGCGACATTCGGCATGGGTGGCCAGGCCGGTCAGCGCATCATGGCGGCGGAAGAACATCGCGCGCGCCTCCGCGGCCTCGCTGTGCTGGCGGCGCAGGCCGGACCAGATCAACAGCCCGCCCGCCGCCACGCCGAAGACGGCGATGGCGAGCTCGGCGAGGAAGAAGGCCTCCCGGTAGCGGGCGCGGCGCTCGGTCTGGTCCACCACGGCTTCCAGCACATGCCCCGCATCGCCATGCGGCAGGCGCAGCGCCTTGAAGCTGCCGGCGCGCAACACGCCCGGATCGGCGGAGGGGCCCTGGGCGGCGATCTCCCGCCCCTCGGCATCCAGCAGGCGCCAGGTGAGCACGCCGGGCGGGCCGTTGGGCGCAAGCGAGCCCTGGGCGAGTTGGGTCAGCAATTCCTGGCCCGTGGCCTGGGAGTCCTTTGCCAGCAGGCGCTCCGCCAGCAGGTGGTTCGCGAGGATCGCGGCGAGGATGACGAGCAGCCCGGCCACCAGCAGCAGGGCCGGCAGCCTGAGACCCGGTCGAAAGGGGAGGGGCTCGGGGGAGCCGGGACGCGCCATGCGCCCATTCTGCCCGGCACAGATGAACCGGAGGTTGAGGCGGCGGGTCGGATTTGGCGATTCCTGCCCGCCGCCGCTATAGGGGCCCGCGTGCCGGGTTCCCGCCGGCGCCCCCCCAAAGCTCGGAGCCACAGGGCCATGGCCGGCCATTCCCACGCCAAGAACATCATGCATCGCAAGGCGGCCCAGGGTGCGAAGAAGGCGCGCGCCTTCGGCAAGCTGATCCGCGAGATCACCGTCTCGGCGAAGCTGGGCCTGCCCGACCCGGCGATGAATCCGCGCCTGCGCGCGGCGGTGAAGGCCGCGCTGGTTTCCAACATGACGCGCGAGACGATCGACCGCGCCATCAAGCGCGCCGCCTCGGGCCAGCAGGGCGAGGACTACCAGGAGGTCCGTTACGAGGGCTACGGCCCCTATGGCGTGGCCATCATCGTCGAGGCGCTGACCGACAACCGCAACCGTACGGGCGGCGATCTGCGCTCGATCTTCGCCAAGGGCGGCGGTGCGCTGGGCGAGACCAATTCGGTCGCCTTCCAGTTCGAACGCAAGGGCGTGCTGCGCTACCCGGCCAGTGCCGGGGATTCCGACACCATGCTCGAAGCCGCCATCGAGGCCGGCGCCGAGGATGTCGAAAGCGATGAGGAGGGCCACGAGGTCTCCTGCGCCGTCGAGGATTTCGCCGCCGTGCGTGATGCGCTGGAACAGAAATTCGGCACGGCCGAGGCGGCCAAGCTGGAATGGTGGCCGAGCACGACCATCGACCTGGATGAGGAGCGCGCGCGCGAGATCCTCAAGCTGCTCGACATCCTCGACGACCATGACGACGTGCAGAACGTCTATGCGAATTTCGAGGTCGATGCTGCAGCCATGGAGCGGCTTTCGGCCTGAATGAGGTAGGAAGGGGCATGGCCACCGCCCCGATTCGCATCCTCGGCCTCGACCCGGGCCTCCAGCACACCGGCTGGGGGCTCGTGGAGCATGACGGCTTCCGCCTGCGCTTCTGCGCCGAGGGCGTGATCAGCACCAATGCCGCCGATGACCTGCCACACCGATTGCTGGTGCTGCACCAGGGGCTCGCCCGCGTCATCGCCGAGCAATCCCCGGACGAGGCGGCGGTGGAGCACACCTATGTCGCGCGGAACCCCGAATCGGCGCTGAAACTCGGCCAGGCGCGCGGGGTCGTGCTGCTCGCCCCCTCCATTGCGGGTCTGCCGGTGCGCGAATACGGCGCGATGGAAGTGAAGCGCGCCGTGGTCGGCAACGGGCATGCGGCGAAGGAACAGGTGCAGGCGATGGTGCGCCATTTGCTGCCGGGCGTGACCTTCAAGCGGGCCGACGCGGCCGATGCGCTCGCCATCGCCATCTGCCACGCGCATCACCGCAGCACGCGCAACGCCTTCTCGGCGGCGGTGGCGAGGGCGGGCGCATGATCGGAAGTTTGCGTGGCTTGGTCGAATCCGTGCACGAGCATGGCTGCGTGCTCGACGTGGACGGCGTGGGCTACCTCGTCGCCTGCTCGCGCAAGACGCTCGACAAGCTGACGGCGCGCGAGGGCGTGCAGAAACTGCTGATCGAGACGCGCGTCAGCCAGGACGCCATCACGCTCTTCGGCTTCTTCGACGCCCCCGAGCGCGAGGCCTTCTCGGCACTCATCGAGGTCAAGACCGTGGGCCCGCAGAAGGCGCTGATGGTGCTCTCGGGCCTCACGCCCAATGAACTCGCGCGCGTCATCGCGGCGAAGGAGCGAAAGCGCCTCTCCGAGGTGAAGGGCCTCGGCGCGGCCACAGCCAACCGCATCGTCGATGAGCCCGCCATGCAGAAATGGGCCGTGGGCCGCGCCATGCCCGAGGCCGATGGGGTGGGGGGCGTGGCCATCGCCACCTTCGTGCCCGCCGGGCCGGAAGCGGATGCGGCCTCGGCACTCACCAATCTCGGCTGGAAGCGCCCCGAGGCGGCAGCGGCGGTGGCGCGGGCCGCCAAGCGCCTGGGTGAGGGGGCCGACCTCAACGCCCTGATCACCGAGGCGCTGCGGGAGATGGCCCCCAGATGAGCGAACCGCGCATGACCGACGGAATCCGCCAGGAGGAGGACGCGGTGGAGGGCAGCCTCCGCCCGCAGAACCTCAAGGAATTCATCGGCCAGAAGACCATCCGCGAAAATCTCGAGGTCTTCATCGGGGCCGCGAAGCAGCGCGCCGAGGCGATGGACCATGTGCTGCTCTTCGGCCCGCCCGGCCTGGGCAAGACCACGCTGGCGCAGATCGTCTCGCGCGAATTGGGTGTGGGCTTCCGCGCCACCTCCGGGCCGATCCTGCAGAAATCGGGCGACCTCGCCGCGATCCTGACCAACCTCCAGCCGCGCGACGTGCTCTTCGTGGATGAGATCCACCGGCTGCAGCCGGCCATCGAGGAAACGCTGTATCCGGCGATGGAGGATTTCTGCCTCGACCTCATCATCGGCGAGGGCCCGGCGGCGCGCACCGTGCGCATCGACCTCCCACCTTTCACCCTGGTCGGCGCCACCACCCGCGCGGGGCTGCTCACCCAGCCGCTGCGCGACCGCTTCGGCATTCCGCTCCGGCTGCAATTCTACGAGGTGCCGGAACTGCTGCTGATCGTGCGGCGCGGCGCCGAGAAGCTGGGCTTCGGCCTGTCCGAGGATGGCGCGCTGGAGATCGCGCGCCGCTCCCGCGGCACGCCGCGCGTGGCGGGGCGGCTGCTGCGGCGCATTCGCGATTTCGCGCTGGTCTCCGGCCAGGTGGCGGACCGCGCCATGGTGGATGCGGCGCTGCTGCGGCTGGAGGTGGACCGGCTTGGCCTCGATGCGCAGGACCGCCGCTACCTGCGGCGGATCGCCGAGCACCACAATGGCGGTCCCGTGGGGGTGGAGACGCTCGCCGCGGCGTTGGCCGAAAGCCGCGACACGCTCGAAGAGGTGGTCGAGCCCTTCCTGATCCAGGAGGGCCTGGTGCTGCGCACGCCCCGCGGGCGGATGCTGGGCGAGCCGGGGTGGCGGCATCTCGGCCTGACGCCCCCTTCGGGCTTCTCCGGGCAGCTCGATCTGCTGGCCGGGGCGGCAGAACCTCCCGAATGACACGATTCCACCGTTTTCCCGTCCGAGTGTACTTCGAGGATACGGATGCGGGTGGGGTGGCCTATCACGCCAACTACCTGAAATGGGCCGAACGGGCCCGGACCGAATCCTTGCGTTCCATGCACTTGTCCCATGCGCTTATGATGGAGCGTCACAATTTGATGCTCGTGGTGCGGCGCATCGAAGTGGAGTATGTCCGCCCGGCGCGACTCGATGAGGCCCTGCTGGTCGAGACCCGCGCCACAGCCATCGGCGCCGCCACCCTCGACCTGGACCAGGTCGTGATGCGGGAGGCGGATGAGGCCGTGCTCGCCCGGCTCAAGGTCGGGCTGGTCTGCGTGCGGGCCGAAGGATTGCGCGCCGCGCGGCTGCCCGAACCCTGGCGCAGCCGCCTGGCGGAGTTGGTGGAGGACGGAGCCCCGTCCTCCTGAAGTCTTACCCGGTTGGCTTGCCATCCGGTGCTGAAGGAGAAGTGCCTTGGGCAACGTCACCGCCACCGCTCTCGCCCCGGCGGCGCATGATCTGTCGCTGTGGTCCCTCTTCCTGATGGCGGATTGGGTGGTGAAGGGGGTGATGATCTCGCTCCTGCTCGCCTCCGTCTGGGTCTGGGCGATCGTCTTCGAGAAGACCGTCGCCATCCGCCGTGCCCGGCGCGAGGCCGATGCCTTCGAGGAGCGCTTCTGGTCCGGCGGCAGCCTCGATGAGCTCTACAGCCGCGAGGGCGAGCAGCCCGGCCACCCAATGGCCGCCGTCTTCGGCGCGGCAATGCGGGAGTGGAAGCGTAGTGCGGCGCGCATGCCGACCTCCGACCTCGCCGTCACGGGGCTGAAGGAGCGCGTGGACCGCGCCATGTCGGTCGCCATCCAGCGCGAGATGGAGCGGCTGGAGCGCTGGATGGTGTTCCTCGCCACCACCGGCTCGGCCGCGCCCTTCATCGGCCTGTTCGGCACGGTCTGGGGCATCATGAACAGCTTCAGCGCCATCGCGGGGATGCAGAACACCTCGCTCGCCGTGGTGGCACCTGGCATCGCCGAGGCGCTCTTCGCCACCGCGATCGGCCTGGTCGCGGCCATCCCGGCCACCATCGCCTACAACAAGCTGGCCAATGACCTCGCCCGCCTCGCCGGGCGGATGGAGGCCTTCGCGGCCGAATTCGGCGCCATCCTCTCCCGCCAGTCCGAGGCGGCGAGCGAGGCCCCGCGGACTCCCCCCCGCGCCGCCGCTACGCAGGCGGGGGACTAGCCCCATGGCCGGGCAGTTGATGGGCGGCAAGGGGCCGCGCGGCCGCTACCGCCCGATGAGCGAGATCAACGTGACCCCCTTCGTGGACGTCATGCTGGTGCTGCTCATCATCTTCATGGTGGCCGCGCCCATGATGACCACCGGCGTGCCCGTGGACCTGCCCCGCACCCAGGCCGGGGCGCTCAACCAGGAGCAGGAGCCGCTGACCATCAGCGTGAACGCCGAGGGCCGCATCTTCCTCCAGAATGAGGAAGTGCAGGCCGAGGCGCTGGTGCCGCAACTCCAGGCCATCCTGCGCAGCCAGCCGGCCGGCGCGCCGGAGCGGCGCATCTTCGTGCGCGGCGACCGCGCCATCTCCTATGGCCGCGTCATGGAGGTGATGGGCATCGTCAGTTCCGCCGGCTTCCAGCGCGTAGCCCTGCTGGCCGAGCAGCCGACCCCCGCCGCCCGGCCTGCATCCCCCGCCACCCCCACCCAGCCGCCGCGCCGGTAGGCCATGTCGGCGACGCTGGCCTATGGTGTGGAGGCTGAGCGCGGGCCAGACCTGAAGGTCTGGCTTGGGATTTCGCTCGCCCTGCACCTGCTGCTCGCGGTCGCCGGGCTGATCTACGGCGCCGTCCGCCCGCTCGAGGAGCCGGAGGAGATGCGCCCCGTGGCGGTCGAGTTCGCCTCGCCCGAACCGCCCTCCCAGGCGCAGGGCGAACGGCCCGGCCCGACGGCCGAGCCGGTGCCCGCCCCGCCCGAGCCCGCCCCGGCGCCGACCCCGCCCACGCCCCCGCGCCCCGAGCCGCCGCAGCCCGCGCCCCCGCCGC
>Ga0315900_10009704_pt1 | contig 12158 bp, 8 predicted proteins | sample LakEriMetagenome_FD_203521 | JGI IMG/M metagenome (GOLD analysis project Ga0315900, IMG submission 203521) | Freshwater fungal communities from buoy surface, Lake Erie, Ohio, United States - Buoy 12 MA114 | ecosystem: Environmental > Aquatic > Freshwater > Lake > Lake biofilm | place: USA: Lake...
GGGCGGAAGCTTCCTGGCGCGATGCTGACGTTGAGAGTGCCCGGATAAAAGGCGCTCAGGTCCAGGCCGCGTTCCAGAAAGTGCGGCATCTGCATGCGAAGGGTTCCGCCTGGAAAGCGCGGGTTGCCGTTCAAGCCGGAGGCGACCCGGTGGCCTGGGACGATGACGGCGGGGATCATGAAGGTTGGATGTCGGCTTTTTTAGGTGAGCGCCGGCCGGCGTGCCACGCCATGAATACGCTCAGGTCAGGTGCTTCCTGACAGCGTCGCAGATGGGCAGGTAGAAATGCTCGAGGTCCCTCTTGCCAGGTGCTGAGAAGTGAAAGCTGTCCAGCAGCAGCGACGCATGGCCATGGCTGGTCAGCCTCCAGGCCGAGACATCCCGGCTCGTTGCGGCCAGCGGCGTGACTTCCTCACCCAGGGATGGAAAGCAGCCTTCCAGGTTCATGGTGATGACGAGGTCGGGCTCGAGAATGGCAATCTCCTCGGCGATCAACCTCCGCTGCTGGGTGGCCAGGCGAACCGCGTCCTGGATCATCTTCCAGTTCGAGGGCCAGAAGTCGCTTTCGTTGCTGAACTTTGACAGGTTCATGAAGGCGAAGCTGACACCATCTGGCTTGCCAAAGGTGTCCCCGATCACCGAGGCGTCCGGGATGTCCCGCCAGTCCGGGAAGCCGTTGAGCAGGCCGTGGGCCGTGTACAGCAGGCGCCGGTGAAACAGGTTTTGATTGAGATGCTGGCTGCCGATGCGTTTCCCCTTGCGATAGGCCGCGTGCAGCAGGTCCAGGTAGTTGAAGCCTTCGATCTCCCGCGCCTCGCGTCCGATGAACAGGATCTTCGGTCTGCGGCTGAAGTAATGCGGGTAAAAGCCGTCAAACACCATGCCCTCGATCAGCTCCTTCATCTCAGGCGCGGCCTGGATGGAGGCCTGCATCCAGTCCTGGAACAGCTGTCGCAAGGCTTCCTGCTTGGAGGTTTCGGCATCCGGATAGACGAGGGTGGTGGGAAGCAGGGGCATGGGACAGGGCGGTTTGAATGACAGAGCTGGGGGGCGGCCGGTAATCTCTGCATCAAGACATGATGGTTTCAGAGCCGGCGGGCATGGCTTTCTGACAGAGCTCCAATTCGCGCATCACGACATCGGTAAAATCCTCTTCAGATTTGCGGATCATTTCGATGGTGGCAGCCGCGCTCGTGGAGGTGTTGTCCCAGCCTGTGATGTCAAAGACTGCCACACCTATTTTGTGCAGCGAGTGACGGCTCAGGGTTTCCACATTGGCAGTAATGGAACCGGATACGGGTGTCACGAATAAGCCAAGGATTGGCCGTTCATGCCGCCCGTAGTGGTAAAGGTAGGTTCCCATTTGATACAGGTCGTCACGGCCCACCCCTCCTTTTTCGTGACTTCCGATCTGTGTGTAGCTTTTGAACTTCGCATCAAGCACCGCGACGACCTCGCCATCTCGCTCGATCAGCAGATCAGGGCGTATTTGGCGTTTGCCGCCAGCCAGCAGCCAGTCTCCTCCTGCGTCATTCGGGCTGAAAATACGATATTCTTCGGGCAAATGGCGACGCAGAATGGCAAGCAGGTAATTCTCCCACAGTTCCGCCATGTCGATAAAGTAAGACGGTATCATGTCCTCAGCATTGCGACTGCCGCCACCGCCAAAACGACGTAGCACAGCCAGGCTGGCCTGCATGAGCGGGCGGTAGCCAATGGAAAGGCGGGTGTAGCGGATCTTGGCAATGTCCGCAGGTGTCACGTCCTTTTCAGAAACGCCAAAGGCAGCAAGCCTCTCCTCGTAAACCGCCATGTCGCGGATCAGGGCCGGATAGGCATCAGGCCTGGACAGCAGACGGATGACGTGGCGGATGGTGCGGCTGATCGTTGTGTCGATTGTCAGAGGCTTGTCCACGCAGGCAAAGCGGCTCTGATCCACGCAGTTTTCTCGAATTTGTCGTGTTACATCCAGGCGGCCTCGGAAAAAACGGTCGTTGGTTTTCCTTTCGCGGTACTCCTTTGGGATATGATTGCGGCGCAGAGCTTGGTTGAAAAGGCTTTTCCAGAGCATCGCCAACAGCCATGCCGCCCCGTCTTTTTGGCCGCTTGTGTCAGCGGACGCATCGGGGGGTTGGTAGATGCCGGTGGCGTATTGCAGCAGGTGGCTGAGGATGCCGCCGCCCCAGCGTGGCCGGATTTCAATTCGGATGACCTCATTGCCGACCTTGGTGCTGTGGCTGCCGATGAAGTGCGAAACTTCAAATTGAGCCTCCGTGATGGTGAAGGCCCGTTTGCCTGCGGCTTCAGCCGTTCTGATGGTGCCATTTAGAATGCCGGGCAACTCGGAGCGAAATGGGCGATCGTCTCCACGCAAGGAGACAAGGGGAACCTCGCCTTTCTGAATGGAGTCGTTCAGGCGCTCAACAGCCAACAGCAGCAGCGGAAGATGACTGCCAGTCTGCGTCTTGGATCTGCTCTCCTCAAAGGTGTAAGTCATCACGGGGAGATCCGTTAGTCGTCTGCGGGTATGAAGGCTTTGCGCTGGTCTTGGAGAGCATTTCTATGGTTTTCAGCATCAGCACCGAGGTACTCTTCAATCAATGGCTCCAGGTGGTAATCCCAAAGTTGCTCGAGGGCGAAGGGAGTCAGGCTGCGCCCCTCCCCGTCCGCTTCGCGGGGGCAGAAATCTTTCACCTTCATGAAGTAGGCTTGTCCGATCGCGAAGTCGGTGGGAAGTTTGGGTCCGTCTTTTGATTGGGTGAGGTAGTCGTTCAGGGCTTTCGCCCGCTTGATCAGCTTCGCCATTTCTTCCCGGCGAAACGCCGCCGCATCACCCCATTCCATCAGGCAGTCCAGATCCGGGGGCAGCTTCAGGAAGGTGAAACGGCGGCGCAGGGCGAGATCAAAAGTCGTGAGGCTCTTGTCAGCTGTGTTCATCGTGCCGATGAGATAGACGTTCTCTGGAATCTGGAAGGGGCCGAAGTGTGTTACCTGCACCGTCTGGCCCCGATACTCCAGCGCGTAAAGCAGCTCTCCAAACACGGCGGAAAGGTCGGCGCGGTTGATCTCATCGATGATCAGGACAAAGCGCTTTTGGGAGTTCTTCGCCGCCTCACAAAAGCGCAGAAACACACCTGGCTTGAGCGTGTAGTTTAAAGTGTCTCCTTTCAGGGCGGGCTGGATCCCGCCCATGAAGTCCTGATAAGTGTAGGAAGGATGAAACTGCACCAGCTCCCAGCAGCCATCTTGAGCGGCGCTTGCAGGCGTGAGTTTGCCGAACTGCCGTGCCTCAATGCCCAGCCCGTCCAGCCCGAGCATTTGCTGGGCAATCCTTTTGGCTTCGAAAGTCTTTCCTGTGCCGGGAGGGCCATAAAGGATGAGGGCGCGATTCCCTGTTTGCAGCATGTCGAAGGCATTTTTGGTGGTTGAGGGCTCCACGGACGTTGCCAGCAGCAGCCTCCACAACCGGCGCTTTTCATCGTGGGCCAATGCGCCGTAGGATGTGCCTGTCACCTGCTGGACCAACCCCTCCGAAATCTGCGGCCAGACAGCAACGAACTGATCGAAAGGCAGAGTTGCCAAATCGTGAGATGGGTCTTTCAAGCCCATTTCGACCGCAGCCTCACGTACAAGATGGCTCAAGCCCCAAAAGGATTGCAGGCTTAGAATCGGCAGGTTTTTTTGTCGATTTGAGAGCATCCAAACGAACTTGCTGATGAACCGGTGAGGCTTGTGAAACGTGAGGCTGCCAGACTGGGGGACGGTTTTGCAGGATTGATAAAAGCGGACAATCTCGAAGGGGTAGTTGTAGGAGGCGAAAAATGATTCTGCCTTTTTGGGGGTGCAGGTGGTGGTGTCAGACTCATCATCAGTGTCTCCATGATTGGCGGAAGCGACACGCAGGAGATGGTGCCGGTGCTTGATCTGGAACAAGTCTGAAACCTGCTCGATCTGGTGGCTCAGGTGCTTGAGATCCGCATGCCGCTCATAGTAGGCTCTCAGCTTGGTCACGACCTGATCCCAATTCCCCGCCGGGATTTCTTCATCCTCTGCCGACCCCGATGGCGTGAAATTAAGGGCAGGCTCATCATCCCATTGGGCGGCGATTTTTTCGATCTGATCGCATCGCTTGGAAAGCCAAGAAGGAGTCGATGGTTGAAGCTTCCAAAGACGCTGTAGTTTGGGAATGCTGAGGCTCATGAAGAACGGTGTTGTTTTGAGGTGATTCAGATTGATTAAGCGGGTGTCGAATAAGAACGCAAGATTCAAGCGGGTTGCTTGGTCGCCAGCATCACCCGGCCCGCCGCGATGGCGTCGGACTGGGCGTGGTGATGGTTCAGGTCGATGCCGAGATGGGCGGCGATAGTGCTGAGCCGGTGGTTAGGCAGGTGCGGCCAGGCCTGGCGTGCAAGCTCCAGGGTGCATTGGTGCCTGAAGCCGCGTGACGGGACCTGGAAGTGCTCCAGCAGGGAATGAAGAACCCTCATGTCAAAGCGTGCGTTGTGGGCGACCACCAGGTCGGCCGACTCCAGATGCCGCAGGACTTCGGCGGCGATGCCGTCAAACCCGGGCTTGTCGCGCACATCGGACCAGGAGAGGCCATGGATGTCCTCGGTCCATTCCTCGATGAACCAGCCGTGACCCCTGGGCGGCTTGATCAGCCAGCAGGGCGAGGCGACCAGCTCCTGGTCCTCGAAGACCGCCAGGCCGAGGGCGCAGGCGCTGAGAGGGCTGTGGTTGGCGGTTTCAAAGTCGATGGCGACGGTTTTCATGACCATGAGGATCAGGCGGTGAAGCCGATGTGACGGCGTGGTGTCGGCGCGGGGATCTTGTCCGCGAAGATCTCGGCCAGGGCATAGTCACCGGGGCCGGGAAGGGATTTGCCAAGGTGCCCGGCCAGCCGGGCGGCCTGCTCATGCGGCAGCCGGTCAAACAAACGATGGCACAGCAGACGGCCGGGCCGGAGCAGCGCGGGGTCGATCTCAGTGGCGCGGCAGTTGATGGTGCAGATGACCTGAAGACGGAGGAAGTCGGCGAGCATGCCGTCGGACAGGTTGAGGATGGCGCTGACCTGGTCGCGGTTGTCGGCGCCGCGCGCCATGAGGGCGGCGTCGGAGTCCTCCAGGACGACCACGAAATTCTCCTTTTCATAATGGCGCCTTTCAGCGGCCCAGAAGCCGACGAACTCGGGGTTGGAAAGCAGGGAGAGCGAGCCGTTGGGGATGAAGTAAAAGCGGTGGCTCTCAGTCAGCTCGCCCATGAGATGACGCAGATAGGATGTCTTGCCGGTGCCCGGGGGGCCTTCCAGGATGGTGAGTCCGCTGCGGTGCCTGCGGAGCAGTCGCAGGCATTCCCGGTGCCATTCGAGAAAACCTGCGCCGTAGTGCAGTTCGAGCCTGGCTTCATCAAGCACCGTGTCAGGGGAGAGCGGCACGTTCTGCGTGCTGATGTCGCGTCCCGTGCGTATCAGCCTGTAGCTGCCGCCACGAGGTTCGGAAGGCAGGACGGCGTCGTCATGGAACTGTCTTGCCACCGTGGCCGCCTCCTCCGCTGTTTCCGCACAGGCGATGACACGGCTTGCGTCCGCATAGATGAAAGTTCGGTGCCCGAGGCGGAAGGTGAGGTCATCCCACAGGATCTCGCCGTCCTCGATGTGGTGGCGCTGGATGGACCGGAAGAGCTGCGCGGCATGTTTCGACAGCAGCCGTTGCAGGTCATATTTTCCGTTCATGCGGCACTGGTGGAGCGATCCTCCCCCAAAGGCGGCGAGGACAGGCGCATGCGGTCGGTCGATGTAGGGGCTGAAGGCGCCGGCCTCGGCCAGTTCGCAAACAAGCTGCGCGGGTGCGCGGGCGGGTTGTGCATCATGACCGGGTGAATCAGCGCCGGTTTCGGGAGGCCTGGAAAAGTGAAGCTGCATGACCGCAGGATGTCACGACTCTCACGCACGGAAAGGAACACGAATGCTATCATTCAATGTCCTTGAGGCGGCGAATGTCCGTCAGGCTTTGCAGGCGTGTCAGGCCGGCGGGTGGAGAATTCCTTCCGCAGTCTTGCGAGACGTTTGGGGCTGGTTTCCTCATTGAATCCGAGCCCCTGGCAGAGGAAGCGGTGCTTGGCTTCGCCGCTGAGCTTTTTCCTTGCCGCCTCGGCGTCGAGGCGTTGCAGCGTTTTTGCCTTGGCCATGCGTTCCTCAAGGCCCTTGGCCAGGACGGAGCCCTGACGTCCAGGCACCCTCAGGCTGTGCAGCTTTTTGATTTCATCCCAGTCCAGGTCACGCGTGCGGTCGAGGGACCAGAAGGAGGGGATGAGGATCATGGTGCCGTGCGGGGTGAGATTGACGGCGAGCTTCAGCAGCAGGGGTTCGTCATGCTGCATGCCGTAGAGGTTCCAGCGAAGGCAGAAGGCGTCGAAGGCCAGACGGAAGGCCTCGCCGCTGCGGCCAAGGCTGACGGGAAAACTAGGTCGCATGTTTCGTTCGGCGCCCATGGTTCTGCGGATGACCCCCTTGTGGTCCTGGTGCCTTTGGATGTCGAAGCTCTCCTTGATCCTTTCCCAGTCAGCCTGCAGCCGGTCATTGGCGCGCAGCGCGAGCTCCGCCTGGGCGAACTTGGCCTGGGTTTTCACCAGGTTTTCGTAAACGCCTTTCTGCACCTGCCATTCATGTTCGGCCACGGTCCTGCAGGTTTTTTCATCGGGTGTCTCCGGGAGAAGCTCGATGATCAGGCCAAGCTGCCTTCCGAGCGGCCTGCCCTTTTCCAGGATGTCAAGACAGGCGGCCATCAGATCGGTGATGCTGAAGGGCCAGAGCGTCAGCGGCACCAGCGCCCAGGCATGCAGCCGTTGCATCAGGCCGGCCTGAACCCCTTTGAGGAAAGGGGCGACGGCATGGTAGCGTTGCAGCGGGGCCGCCGCCCAGGAGGCCACGTCGTAGGCACGTGAGCCCAGGAGCTTCAGGTCGGCTTCAAGACGACTCGTGGCGGAGGACGTTGGTTTCATGGGCGGGGAGCCTCAAGCTGAACAGCGCCCGCCGGACTGCAAAGTCCGGATTGCAACCATGGCAGGGCTGGCTAGGCACCCTGTCAGGCCAGGATCTGCCGGATCACCTTGCAGGGCTCGACGCCGGTCAGTTTGAAGTCGAGACCCGCAGCACGGAAGGACAGCCTTTCGTGATCCATGCCGAGCTGATGCAGGATCGTGGCATGGATGTCGGCGACGTGGACTTCGTCTTCGATGATGTTGAAGCCCATCTCGTCGGTCGCGCCCATGGTGACGCCGCCTTTGATGCCGCCGCCGGCCATCCACATCGTGAAGGCCTGCGGATGATGATCGCGGCCCATGCTGCGGCCGAGTGACACGCTGGCCTCGACCATCGGCGTGCGGCCAAATTCACCGCCCCAGACGACGAGTGTGCTGTCGAGCAGACCGCGTTGCTTGAGGTCTTTGATCAGCGCGGCGCTGGCCTGATCGGTGTTCTTGCAGTTGTTGCGCACGTTGCCCTCGACGTTGCTGTGAGCATCCCAGCCTTCGTTGTAGATGTTGATGAAGCGCACACCGCGCTCGACCATGCGCCGGGCGAGCAGGCAGGCGCGGGCAAAGGACGGCACCTTTGGATCGCAGCCATACATTTTCAGCGTGGCCTCGTCCTCCTTCGTGAGGTCCATCAGCTCCGGCGCGGAGGTTTGCAGGCGGTAGGCCATCTCGTAGTTGGCGATGCGTGTGGCCGTCTCGCCATCGCCATCGAGCTTCAGGCGGCGATGGTTGAGTGCGTTGATGAGGTCGATGGTGTCCTTCTGCGTGCCGGGGGTGATGCCTTCCGGCGTGCTGACATTCAAGATGGGGTCGCCGGTGTTGCGGAAGCGCGTGCCGGCATACACGCTCGGCAGGAAGCCGCTGCTCCAGCAGGCCGCGCCTCCGCTGATGCCGCTGCCGGTGCTCATCACGACAAAGCTCGGCAAATCCCGCGTCTCCGCGCCAAGGCCGTAGGTCACCCACGAGCCCATGCTCGGTCGGCCGGGCTGCGAGAAACCCGTATTCATGAAAATCTGCGCCGGAGCATGGTTGAACTGCGTCGTGCGGCAGGACTTCACGATGGCGATGTCGTCGACAATGCCCGCCAGATGTGGCAGCACCTCGGAGAGTTCCGCGCCGCACTGTCCGTGCTTCGCGAATTTGAAGCGCGGCCCCAACACCGCCGCGTCCGGCCGGATGAAGGCATAGCGCTGTCCGCCGATCACGGAAGGCGGCAGCGGCTTGCCCTCATACTTCGTCAGCATCGGCTTGTGATCGAACATCTCGAGCTGCGACGGCGCACCAGCCATGAACATGTGGATCACGGCTTTCGCCTTGGGCTGAAAGTGCGAGGGCGCGGCCACATTCGGGCTCTTTGACGCTGCATGAGCCGATTCCGCCAGCAACGAAGCCAGAGCGATCTTGCCCGTGCCGACGGCGCAATCCTGGAAGAAGTGTCTGCGGGTGATGTTGGGGGTATTCATGAAAAAATAGTTTGGTTAACCGACAGGGTGAGCGCTCATGTAAATCACGCACCAAGCGCCAAAAGCGCATAGCGATGACAACACTGTGGTTGCCAGACGAAGACGGTTGAGGGTTTGTGCTCGAAGCAGCATGAATGCAGAGACTGTGATGGCTAACAAATAACCGAGTCCGGTTAACGCTTTAAGAGAAGATGTCTTTGTCATTTGCGAAACCGTGTCCGCCATCAAAATCGGAGACCACATCGCGGCAACCAGTGCTTCACGCTCTTTCACCTCTGGCGGACATGCGTCTGTTCGATAGTTGGCATAAACAACCCAACCCGAAGCCACCCAAAGTGCCAGAATAATGACGATGCGTGTCAGCAGGATTGTCCTCCTCTGGAATGTTCCAGATGTCATATTTGATGTTGATGACTCAACGGTCGTCATGGGTGAGTAATGGCTTCATCAAGGTTCAGCACGGCGCGGCACACGGAGGTCCACAGCGCTTCGCCGTCGAGTTTTTGGGCGCGTTGTTTGGCGAGGAAGGTTTTGAGCATGGTCAGCTCATCGGCGGCGGGCGGGCGGGTGAGGCAGCGGCGGAAGGTGTTGGTGAGGCGGGTGTCGTCGTCGGGGGATTCGGCGATGACGACTTTGGCCATGGCTTGGGCAGCTTCCATGAACATCTGGTCGTTGAGCAGCGTGAGGGCTTGCAGCGGGCTGTTGGAGACATCGCGCTTGGCGAGGCAGGCCTCGCCGGTGGGCGCGTCAAAGGTGGTGGCCATGGCGAAGGGCGCGGTGCGCTTGGTGAAGGTGTAGAGGCTGCGGCGGTAACGGTCTTCGCCTTCGCTGACCTTCCATTCCACCTTGCCATAGGTGCCTTCGGAAGTGACGCTGGCGGGCTGTGGCGGATACACGCCGGGGCCGCCCATTTTTGACGACAAAACGCCTGCGGCTTTCAAAGCGGCATCGCGGATGATTTCGGCATCGAGTCGGAAGCGGGCACCGCGAGCGAGCAGGATGTTTTCGGGGTCTGCTTGTAGTTCGGGCTTTAGCCCGTCTGAACGGCCTGAAGGCCGAACTACGAACGAGCTTGCTTGCCGGTAGGTCTGCGACATCACAATGAGCTTGTGCAGCTTCTTCAGGCTCCAGCCTTGCTTCACAAACTCGACGGCGAGCCAATCGAGCAGTTCAGGATGGCTCGGAGCCTCGCTTTGATAGCCAAAATCCTCCAAGCTCTTCACGAGGCCGCGACCAAAGAAGGCCTGCCACTGGCGATTCACCGTCACACGGGCCGTGAGCGGATTTTCGGGGGCGAAAAGCCACTTCGCGAAGGTGAGGCGGTTCGCAGGAGCATTCTTCGGCAGCGCTGGCAGGAAGGCGGGCACGGCGGGCGGCACGACTTCTTTTGGCTGGAGGTATTCGCCGCGATGGTAGCGGTTCGTGGGGCGCGGATTGGAGGCGGGGCGTTCCTTCATTGCCAACGTGGCCTGACCGCGCGGCATCTGGCGCCGTGCAGCGAGCAAGGGCGCGGCGGCTTGCTTCATTTCTGGCGCTGTGACGAGGAACTCGCGCATCAAGGCCTCGCGCTTCGTTTGATCGCTGGTGGCGAGGGCGTTCTCGACTTCAAACGGATGCCCAGTGGCCTCGGCGTGATCGCTGGTGGTCACGGAGAGGCGGAAATGGCCGAGCGGGCAGGCGAAGTGCTTTTCGAAGAGCATCTTCAAATCGAAGCCGTTCGTCAGATCGATGGGTTTTTCGAAATGAAACACGGCCGCGTGGCTTTGACCGTAACCACCGAGCACCTGCCAGCCGCTGGACATCTCAGCGTCGAGAGTGGCCATGGCGTTGTTGGTCTTTTTGGCGGCGGCTTTGCGGGCGGCTTTCTTTGTCGGCTTCGCGGCGGTGGCAGCGTCGTTGATCTTGTCCTCCTCTTCTTCGTTGGTGGCTTCGGCTCGGGCGATTTTCACCGGCTGACCGTTTTGCGTGGCTTTCAGCTCGCTGAGGAAGAAGCCGCCGAGCGGGCCTTCGTAATTGGTGAGGCCGGGGCCGTCGTTGGGCAGGCTGGGATGGCTGGCGACCTCGAGTTTGATCGCGGTGACGCCTTTGATCGGTGCTTTGAAGCTCAAATCATAGACATCGCTCTTCGAGATGTCGCCGCTGCCGAGGATGAAGCCGTCGCTCTGCTGCTCGAGATGCGGCATGGTGGTCTTCATCGCGATGGGGCGGATGATTTGCCAGTTGGAGGCGCGTTTGGATTCGCTTTCGATCCAGCCAGCGAAACGGCTCTGCATCGCGGCTTCGCCTCCGGGGAACTTTTTCGGCAGATCGGCCTCCAGCTTCGCGATGCGCTCGGCGTGGGCTTTCTGCTGCTTTTCGATGTCCGGCGTGGGGATGTGGTAAGTCGGTTCGTCAGCGTTGTTGAGCAGGGCCATGACGCTGTAAAAGTCGGTGTGCAGGATGGGGTCGTACTTGTGCGTGTGGCACTGGGCGCAGTTCATTGTCAGCCCCATCCAGGCGGTGCCGGTGACGCCGACGCGGTCCACCATGGCGTAGAAACGATATTCGTTCGGGTCGATGCCGCCCTCTTCGTTGAGCATCGTGTTTCGATGAAAGCCGGTGGCGATGATGTCATCCGGCGTGGCATTGGGGAGCATGTCTCCGGCGAGCTGCCTGATGCTGAACTGGTCGAAAGGCATGTCCGCGTTGAGGGCTTTCACGACCCAGTCGCGGTAGGGCCAGATCTGGCGCGGGCGGTCCTTTTCGAAGCCATTGGTGTCCGCATACCGGGCCAGGTCGAGCCAGCGTCGGGCCCAGCGTTCGCCGTAGGTTTTGGAGGCAAGCAGGGAATCCACCAGCTTCTCGTAAGCGTCAGCTGCGTGGTTGTTGACGAAGGCATCTGCTTCAGCGGGAGTCGGGGGAAGCCCGATCAGGTCGATATACAAGCGGCGCACCAGCGTGTAGGGATCGGCTTCGGGAGCGGGGGTGAGGCCTTCCTTTTCCAGCCGCTCACGGATGAAGTGATCGATGGGGTGAAGCTGAGTTTCAGGTTTCAGGTTTAAAGTTTCAAGTTGGCCGCGTGACGACTTCGAACCTGAAACCTGAAACTTGAAACTTTGAACTGGAGCCGTGTAGGCCCAGTGCGCCTCATACTTCGCGCCTTCGGCGATCCATTGTCTGAGGATGTCCTTCTCCTTGTCCGAGAGCACTTTTTTCGTATGCGGCGGCGGCATGACCTCGTCCTCGTCGGCGGAGAGGATGCGTTTCACCACTTCGCTGGCGTCGGGTTTGCCGGGCACGATGGCGACCTCGCCGGATTTGCCGGAGCCGTAGGCGGAGGCCTGCAGGTCGAGGCGCAGCCTGCCCTTGCGGCCGTGGTCGTCCATGCCGTGGCAGGTGAAGCATTGCTGTGCGAGCACGGGACGAACGTCCCGATTGAAGTCGAGGGCGTGGGCAAGGCCGGGCAGGCAGAGAAGGGCGAGGGGCAGGCGCTTCATGGAGGAGAAGTACGCCCTCTGAAACTGAGCTTCCGCAGCCGATATTGCGCCTGTCTGATCCACCGGGCCTCAGGCGAGCACATCCTTCACCACATTTCCGGCGATGCCGGTCAGGCGCATGTCGAGGCCCTGGACGCGGTAGGTAAGCCGCTTGTGGTCGAAGCCGAGCAGATGGAGGAGCGTGGCG
>Ga0315900_10009707_pt1 | contig 12155 bp, 10 predicted proteins | sample LakEriMetagenome_FD_203521 | JGI IMG/M metagenome (GOLD analysis project Ga0315900, IMG submission 203521) | Freshwater fungal communities from buoy surface, Lake Erie, Ohio, United States - Buoy 12 MA114 | ecosystem: Environmental > Aquatic > Freshwater > Lake > Lake biofilm | place: USA: Lake...
CGCATATTCGCTGCGTTGCTCGTCGCTCATCGCCAGGAAAACCGGGTGATCGTGCAGAGGATTGAGACCGGCCTGCGACGGACCCTGCGACTTGTCGAAAGGCACCTCCCAGTCGACATCCAGCTCAGCGTTCCAGTTAAAGCGTTTGCCGAGTTCGTAGAGCCGCCGGATCTTGGCGTTCGCGCTTTCATAGTCCCAGTTATAAGAACCGGTCAGCGGCGTGTTGAAGATCTCGCGTACGATCTCGACATCTTCCGGCGACAGCTTGTCGGCGAGTTCGCCTGGATCTTCAAATGTGCGGGGCTGGGTTGGCGGCCCGGATACGAGCTTAACTTTCATCGTCGTTTCTCCCTTTATCGTGACTTGGCGTCTCGATTTCGCGCCAGTGGAGGGACGCTATCGGTACAAAAAATAAAGGATATACGGAAAATGACGGATGCGTCATCTTTGGGGGCGTGACATACTTTCCACGTCTTCGGGATCTCGAAATTCCGGGCAGCAGGAAAAGTAGTTGAGCCTGCCTTGTTCGGACGGATCGTCTCCAGATGGACAAGAAGCCCTTGGCGGTATTGTCTGGCAAGGTCGTAAACGACGGAGGAATTCCGTGTACGAAGTTCGGATGTCACAACCTCAGCGCCGACTGAGGTCCGAGAGCCAGCTCCTGTCTGCAGCCTGCCGCGTCGCGGTCCGAGTCGGAATTCAGGGGCTGACATGTGAAGAAGTCGGCCGACTCGCGGGCTATAGCCGGGGGCAGACCTATCAGCGATTCGGTTCCAGAGAGGGGCTGCTGGTTGCGGCGGTCCGCTATCTGAATGCCCGGCGCAAGCACCTGACATCTGAGCTCTGTTTGGCGAATCACAATGGGATTGATGCCTTGATGCATCATTTTTCGGCCCATGTGAGAGCCGCTTCGGCGGATTTTGAACAGGCGGCGTTTTTTGAAATACTGTCGGCCCATATTCCGGACCTTCCGGCCATGCGTAATGCAGTCGCCATAGCTAAGTCGGATTTGTTGGACGAGGTCGGACTGTTGATCAGAAAGGGGCTGGTAGACGCCACGATCAACCCAGCTATCAATTGCGAGGAAGACGCCGTGCTGTACCTGCGGCTGATGCTCGGCGTTGCAACGGAGTGCGCTATCTCAGGCCGGGATGATGATTTGCTAGATCTCAGAGAACGAGGACAGGAAATGGTGCGTCGGAGCTTTTCCCGATTAACGGTCGGAAACTGCTAAAGAACCAAGTCGGCAAGAAACTCCAAAGTCCGGCTGGCCCGGGTAAGGGGCGACTAATTCTTTAGCTGCGTCGCTTCGGGAGGTTCGCCGCAACAATTGGGGCTCAAGCACGGGGGCAGTATTGCGCTGTCTGCAGGCCGAGCAAAAAATACGTCTACGGCATACTCTTGCTGGTGGCGTGAATTCGAACTTTGTCAGTCCCCGCTAATGGCTTGCGAACTTTGTAACTTGGTCCGCCTAGAAAGAGGATCGCGAGCCGGCACTCTGGGCCAATGAATCTGGGATTCCCGAAGCTGCAAAAATATCATAGTGTATCGATCTGGCAGGACGGGTTGAGTTGATCTCGGCGGGGTCCTCAAAAATGTGGACCAAATCCGCACCGGAACGAGGACCAAGAGTTGACCATTTAACGCGTAATACGTTGATAAAATAGGATAAATTTTATGGATCGCGTCACGTCACTCGCGCCATTTTCTTTGCGGGCTCGCACATGTGCGAGCCCGGATGTTGCCTCCAGACAAACTGACGCCACGAACCGCGCAAGCGATCCGTGGCGGAGTTCAGGCTTCAGCGGACGCGGATGTCATTTGTGACCGAACTGACGCCCGGGGCAGACCATGCCGTCGCTCCGGCGAGTTCCCGCTCAGACCAGTTGTTTACCTTGCCGGTAAGTGTGACGCGCCCGTTGGCCGCTGTGACATCCACATGCTCGGGTTTGAGCCACGAGCGTTTCATGGCCGACATGATATCGGCCTTGATGTCGCCGGCATTCGGCCCGGGCTTGATGGCGATATTGTTGGAAACGCCGGTGACGCCCCACAGCGAACGGACCGCAGTGGCGGCGGCCTCCTGCTCGAAATGCCAGCCTACCTGACCTGTGAGGGTCAGTCAGCCATCGGCCACGGTCACCTTGACGGCGTCCTTGGGCACAAGAGAGTCCCAGGCGAGGCGGTGCAAAGCGGCTTCCGCAATCTCTGCATCGCCATGCTTCACATCGAACGGAAGCTTGACCTCGATTTCCTCGGCTACGGCCTTGACGTCGTGCACGCGCAGCGCGGCGAGTTCGGCGGCGTGTTTCTGGGAGAATGTCTCGACATTCCCCGTGAGAGTGACGACACCATCCTTCGCTGTGACGCCGATGCTGGCTGAATTGATGCTCGGCTCCCAGTTCAGCTCGTCGAGCACAGATTGCTTCAAGTTCTGGTCATTGGTCATTTGGGTGTCCTTGGGCGGGCGTGAATTGACGGGCGCGCGCATGCGCGCCCCGGCCCGCATGCATTAGGCGCGCCGAGGAACCGCCACAGCAGGATCGGCTAGTACGCAGAAGGGGCTTGCAAGGCTGCCTGCTCAGACGACTGTACCTGTGAGCTTGCCGATGAGTGTCGTGACGCCCATCGCGAGCGCGCCCCAGAACACGACGCGGAGCACGGCGGTGCCGAGTTTTGCCCCGCCCGTTTTTGCCCCGGCCGCGCCGAGCAGGGCCAGGAACACTAGCGTGGAAGCCGATACGGCGAGGACCAACGAGGAAAGCGGCACCAGCGCAGCAACCGCCAGCGGCAGAGCAGCGCCGACGGCAAAGGTGAGCGCAGATGCGAAAGCGGCCTGCACGGGTTTGGCTGACTGGGTTTCTGATATGCCGAGTTCGTCGCGCAAGTGCGCCCGTAGCGGATCTTTCGCCGTCAGCTGTGTGGCGACCTGGAGCGCCAGTGCGGCATCCAAGCCACGGGCCAAGTAGATGCCGGTGAGTTCTTCGAGTTCGGCGCCGGGGTCGTCGCCAAGTTCGCGTTTTTCGCGTTCGGTGTCGGCCTTTTCGGCGTCGGCTTGTGAACTGACGGAGACATATTCTCCCGCAGCCATGGACATGGCGCCGCCGACGAGCGCGGCGACGCCGGCCGTCAGCACGCTGCCGCGGGAGGCTTCGGCAGCAGCAACGCCGAGGATAAGGCTGGCGGTCGAAACGATGCCGTCATTGGCACCCAGCACGGCGGCGCGCAGCCACCCGATACGGTCGACGGCGTGGCGTTCTGTGTGCAGGTGCAGGCGGCTCATCGGGCGGTGTCCTTCAATCCCAGTCTCTATCCCTATCACGATCCCGGTGACGGTCTTCACGGTGATCCTCGTAGTCTTCCCATCGATCCCGGCGCTGATCATCAAACGCGGAGGGAGCAGGAAGGGTCCATAGGATACCGGTTGCAACGGCGCCGGCGGCATGCTCGCCTGGCTCGCCGCCCGAGCGCCTGCTGACGCGCAGGAGCGGTTTCACGTTGGGTCAGAAAGTTTCCAGCCGGTTCGAGGAACTTGGAGACCGGCTGAATACGGCCTTCGCCTGACATTGTGCTGACAGGCGAAGGGCGGCGAGGGGCTCAGGGCACTTTGAGTTCGAAGGGCGTCACGGGGACGCCGTCCGGCGACATCAGGTTGCAGAAGGGTGTATCGCCCCAGCAATAGCGCACGAGGCTGGTGCGGCGCGGCACATTGCGGAGTTCCAGAACGCGTCCGCTGAGCGAAGCCGTTGCGAAGCGACAGGTGCCATCCGTTTCGCAGAGGCTGAAGCCGATGGGGGCGTCGGATCCGGCGATGAGGTAGGGGCCTTCTGTTTGCGGCAAGGTGATGCGGATCGTGTTGCCCTTGCGGATGATGCTGTCTGGGCTGTAGCCCGTTCGGATGGGCGCATCGGTGTTCACGGCTGCCCAGACCGGCACGGCGCGGCGGGCTGGCTCCTGCTTGTTCGGCGGATGGATGTCCCATGGATCGCCTGCGCCGAGGACGACGACGAGGCCGGAAGCAGCATCCTCCACCACGAAGCGGCGCTGCGCGTCGCGCAGGGCAGATCAGCCGGAGTTGCCGGCTTCATAGGAACGGGCCCCGAATTCGGGCAGCTGGAAGACGAGGACCGGGAGCGCTTCCCCGAACTGGCGGCGCAGATCGGAGGCTCGCTTTGTTGTCTTGATCGGGCTCTGTGCCGGGCCGTTGACAGTGCAACACGCCCACGACCTATAATCCCTGACACTCGGACTTTTCCGGTGGCTCAAGGGGTTGGCCCGCATGAATGAAGTCCTGCGCCGTCCGGCCCGCCGGTCGCACGCGACCATCAAGGAGGTCGCGGAACTCGCCGGCGTGTCCCAGATGACCGTCTCGCGGGTGCTGAACCGGCGTGAGACGGTCAAGGAATCGACCCGAGTCAAGGTCGAGGAAGCGATCCGCGAACTGAACTACCGGCCGAACCTGCTCGCCCGTGGACTTGCGGGTGGTAAGTCCCTCTTTATCGGGCTCGTTTTTCACAACCCATCAAACACGTACCTCGGCGAGTTGCTCGTCGGCGCCTTGCAGGCCTGCCGCGATGAGGGCCACCACCTCGTGATCGAGGACTTCACGTCGGAAGACATCAGCCAACATGGCCCCGCTTTCGTCGAAAGGCTCGGCGGCGCGGGTCTTGATGGGGTCATCGTCGCGCCGCCGATCAGCGAAGACCACAGTATTCTCGATGCCTTGGCGGCCGCGCAGATCGTGACCGTGCTGATTGCGCCGAAGGACGTGTCGAAGACCGACATCAGCGTCTCGATTGATGATGCGAAGGCGGCCGAGGAAATGACCGAGCATGTGCTTGAGCATGGCCATCGCCGTATCGGGTTCATTCGCGGGCCAGACAACCAGTCCTCGTCTCGCCGTCGTTTCCGCGGGTTCAAGGCTGCGATGGCGCGGCACGGCATCGCCGTCGACGAAGGATATGTGGCACAAGGGGACTACACCTACAGATCAGGCATGCTGGCCGCCGAAGCCATCCTGGCTCTTCCGGAACGGCCGACAGCCATCTTTGCGTCGAACGACGGTATGGCTGCCGGTGTCGTCGCATCGGCGCAGCGGCTCGGCATCAAGGTGCCGGATGACCTTTCGGTTGTCGGCTTTGACGACACCATGTTCGCCACAGCGATCTGGCCCCAGCTGACGACGGTGAGGCAGCCGATTGCCGACATGGCGGCCGAGTCTGTGCATCTCCTGTCGCGCCATTTGCGGGCGCATGAGCCGGGAGCCGACAGCGATGACGCGGCTTCCGAGATGGAGCGCAACGCCGTGCTGGACGTCGAAATCGTGAATCGCGGTTCTCTGCGGCGAATCTAGTGCTCCAGGAACTTCAGAAGCGAGCGGCAGACGCTCAAGCCTTGCGCCCCGGCTAAGGTCGACGACGTATTAATGAACGAACTAGATGGTTCGGCGCTGACGATATTTTTTTGAACTTAGTGTCGATGCCGCAGAGTTTGTGCCCAGATGGCCTTATGTCTTTGGCATGGGGAAATTGCTAAATTTGTTTTGCCGCTCTTCGCAGCCTCAGGCACGCTGGCGCACGCTATGTCGTTCCGTTAGCGGGTACTCAGGTAGGTCGTGGGCCAGTTGCCGCAGGCGGTAAAAGCTCGAGCCTGATTCGCCCGGACAGGGTTTTGCCGGGTGCTAAACTCACAAGTCCTGTGTCCCGGGCGGGCGCTGTCATGTTCACCATGTTTGGGATATGGCTCACTGGTTCAGCGCAGAAATAATTTTCGCCCGCGGGTGTATAAACTACCAGGAACAGCAGGGCGTCGTCCGTCAGCATGCGGAGCGAAATACCTTCTTCCGGCCATCGCAGGCTCACAGGGCCGCCCGTGGTTTCGAAGGGGGTGTCCAGCACAAGGCCCTCCACGGCCTGGGCCCGGCGCAGCTGCTCGCTGCCCGCCGGCACGCGCCTCGATTTCGGGATCATGTCTTCGCCCGTGTCCCAGACCATCGACGTGTCCGCTTCGATCTGGGCGCCGCGCGACGGGAAGTATGGATGCCAGCCGATGCCCGCCGGCATGCTCTCTCGGGACAGGTTCGTCACTGAAAGAGTGAGCTCTAGCCCGCTCGCGCCAAGCCGGAAAGCTTGCACCGCGCGGTAAGCCCAGGGCCAGGCATCCGGCGCGTGCACGTAGCTGAGCACCGCATTGTCGGCGCCGGCTACATCCGTTTGCCAGCCGCGGGTCCAGCCATGACCGTGAATGGCGTGGGTTTCCGGTGGAAAGTTCGCATCAAGCTGGACGTGCCGCCCGTGCCAGTTGAACCGGCCATGCGCGATGCGGCCGGAAAACGGGATCATGGGAAAAGCTGCCGCGCCTGTTGGGTTGTCCCCGTCCGCCGGTCGCAACAGGTCCCGGCCGCGATGCCGGAAATGCGTCACGGTGCCGCCAAGCTCGGGCGCGAGGCCCAGTTCAAAACCTTCGAATTTGAGGAGGATCATGCGGGCAGTTTGCTTCTCGCCGGGCGGCGTCGCTTGACGGAGCGCCGCGTGTCTTGAGTTGGCAAGGTGCGGATCACACCTTGTTTTCGTTGATATCGCTAACACAACCGGCGATCGTTCGAAAGGGGCGGCGCGCTCGCTCCGGTGCAGGTTTGCCCCTGCGTGACCCCTTCCACCTCGAGCGCGGCTTTGTCATGCATCTTGTAACAGGCGCATGTCTGCTGCGCCAATCGGCCAGGGAGAAAACGGCAATGGTGAAGACACGGATCACGGAAATGTTCGGCGTCGAGACGCCGATCCTGATGGGCGGCATGACAGGCGTCGGTTATGGCGAACTCGTCGCTGCCGTAGCGAATGCCGGGGCGCTCGGTTTCATCACAGCGCACATGTTTAAATCCGGCAAAGAGCTGCTCGACGAGATCGAGAAGACGAAGGCCCTCACGAACAAGCCCTTCGGTGTGAACCTCACGCTGCTGCCGTCGATCAACCCTATCCCCTATGACGAGTACCGCGAGGCGATCATCGCGAGCGGCATCAAGATCGTCGAAACAGCCGGCCGCGCCCCGACGGATCACCTGCCGCGTTTCAAGGAGCACGGCGTAAAGGTCATCCACAAATGTACCTCGGTGCGGCACTCGGTTTCCGCTGTTGCCAAGGGCGTGGATGTGATTTCGATCGATGGTTTTGAATGTGCCGGCCACCCGGGCGAGGACGATGTCGGTCTCATCGTGCTGCTGCCGGCAACGGTCGATGCGGTTAACGTGCCGGTGATTGCATCCGGTGGCATGGCTGATGGCCGCAGCCTCGCGGCTGCGCTCGCGCTCGGCGCCGAGGGCGTCAACATGGGAACCCGCTTCTGCGCCACGGTCGAGGCGAAGATCCACGACAACGTGAAGAAGAAGATCGTCGAGAACAACGAGCTCGACACTGTCCTAGTGGGCCGCACGCTCCGCAACACGGCGCGCGTTGCGAAGAATGCGATCTCGACGCAGGTCGCCGACATCCAGAAGGACCCGACCAAGACCTTCGCAGACGTGAAAGAACTGATGGCCGGCGTGCGCGGCCGCGAGAACGTGCTGCGTGATGGCCACCTGGACGATGGGATCTGGACGACCGGCCAAAGCCAGGCCCTGATCCACGACATCCCCACCTGCGACCAGCTGGTCAAGAATATCATGAAGCAGTTCGAGGAAGTTCGCGCCCGGATTGGCAGGTAAGCGGGCGGTCGCGGCCAGGCCGCGCCGTCCGGTCCAAGACCGGCCCCCCCGCGGGTCGATCAGCCAAAGGCAGCTCTCGAGAGGGGGCTGCCTTTTTATGTGTGCGGCGGAAAAGTCACACCCCTATTATGCAACTAAGAATCATTCGCAATTATATTGCGAACTATTCTCAAGTCGGTTAGGTCGCTTCCAGTCCAATCTGGTGGAGCGACCATGAAATTCCCAAACACTTCCTACCTCGCCCTGTCCGTCGCGATCAGCGCCGTTCTGGTTGCGCCCCATGCGGGCGCACAATCGACCAGCGAGCCTGACACTGCGGCCTCACATGACGACAAACGTCTGGAAACCGTGGTCGTCACGTCACGCGCCCAGGAACTTTACCGCGTTCAGGAGACAACCAGCGGAAAGCTCCCGACCGAGCCGCTGCTCTCCAGCCAGTCGATCACCGTGATCAATTCCGAACTGATCAAAGACCAGGGCGCGCGGGACGCAAAGGATCTGTACCGGAATATCTCGGGTGTGACGGTGTTCAGCTATGCCGGGATCACGGCGCGGGGGTTCAGGCAGGAGGCCAACTTCTTTGATGGCCTTCGCGGCGATCCTTATGCCGGCTTTTCGGTTCCTCAACTGTTCAATGTCGAGCGTGTCGAGTTCCTGAAGGGGCCGGCGGGTATGCTCTATGGTGCCGGCGCCCCGGGCGGGCTGTTCAACTATGTGACGAAGACACCGCAGGATGATTTCTCTGCGACTGCGTCTGCCGTGTACGGAACGGAGGGTCGCAAGGGCGCTTCTTACGAAGTTACCGGCGGTCTGCCTATGGATGGCGCAGCTGGCCGTCTTGGGGTGTTCTACGAAGATCAGAACGGGCCTCGCAAGAATGCCGGCAGCGAAATCTCGATCATAGATTCAGGTTTGCGCTTCGATCTTGGCTTCGCGGATCTTTTGCTCAAGGCAACGCGCTACGACCAGAGCCTTCAAGGCAACCGGCTGCGCGGCGTGATCACCGATAATGCGGGAAACTTCCTTGCTGATCGACGCTGGAACCACAATGAGGCGACGGATTTCCTCGACCTCGAATCCAACGTAGTGCAGGCGACCCTTGCTGGCGAGGCGTTCGACGGTCTGACCTGGGATGCCGGGCTGCGTTACAATGACGGAACCGAAACACAGCAGTATCACGAGCCCAACGGCCTGTTCGATTCCGATGAGGACGGCGTGATCGACTCCACGCGCCGCCAGTTCCGCGATCAGTACAGACGCAACGAAAGCGTCTCTTTCGGCACGAACGCGATCTGGTCGAAAGACTTGGGACCGGTCGACAACCGGCTTCTGGCCGGCGCCGACTGGTACAAGCTGGACGCCTTCCTTTCGAGTGTGCTGGTCAACGGAACCAACATCGCCGGGGTCGGGCGCCCGACGCCGCTGAGCCTGCTCAATCCCGTGTATGGCGCAACACTTCCATCGAGCTACATTCGCCCGGCGGCCACGCTCACCGATAGCCAGCAGAAGCGCCACGGGTACTACGTGCTCAACGAAGCGACCGTAGGCCCTGTCATCGGCATCTTCGGTGTTCGCCAGGATACGTTCGAGGACGTCAACAGCATTACCGGTCAGACCTTCGAGGACGATGCAACGACATACCGGGCCGGGCTCGTTTATCGGTTGCGCGATGATGTCTCGGTGTTTGGTCAGTGGTCGGAGAGTTATGAGCCGCAATCCATCGCCAGCCAGAACCCGCTCGCGGGCGGCCCCTTCGATCCGACCGCCGGCGAAATCTATGAGGGCGGGATCAAGACCGAGCTCTTGGGCGGCCGCGTGCAATCGTCTGCCTCGGTCTACCAGATCGTGCGCACCAACATCTTGCAGGCCGATCCGCGCGGAGACGTGGACGGCGACGGCGTCAATGATCAGGTCGCGTTTGCGGAGATCACCAGTGAAGGTTTCGAGGCCGACGTTACGGCGGACATCACCGACAACTGGGTCGGCACGATCTCGTATGCCTACAATGACACCGTCATTTCCAAGACCAATGGCCAGACGGCGATTACCAACAGCGTCGGTGACAAGTTTGCCAATGCGCCGGAGCATGAAGCCGGCTTCTGGACGCGGTATCAGGTGCCGGCCTTGAATACGGCGTTCGCGCTGGGCGGCGACTATGTCGATGTTCGCCAGAGCCTGAGCGGGCAGAAGGTTCGCCCCTACATGATCTTCGATGCATCGATCATCTACGAGATCGATGACTGGAAAGCGCTGCTACGCGTCGACAATCTTTTCGACGAGACTTACGCGGCCAGCGGATTCTCCGCGACGACCGGACATTTCCCGGGCGATCCGAGATCGGTCTTCATCGAGATAAGCCGGAAATGGTGACTGTCGCGGCTGCGGCCGGGCGGCGCAAAAAGGGCTCGCGACTCTGGTGGCAGGTGCACCAATGGGCGGGGCTGCAGGCCTCGCTCTTCCTGGCCTTCGTTTTCCTCACGGGCACGCTGGCGGTCTTTTCCTATGAGATCGACTGGTTGTTACGTCCGGTCATGTGGGTGAACCCGTCCGAGGTGGTCCGTCCGGCCAGCTGGGGGGACGTCGCGGCCGCAGTCGCCGCGCATGATCCGAAGGCGGATGTTCTGAGCCTCAGCGTTCCGCTTCACCCCGCTGCGGCCATCGACGCCTTGATCCAATCGGATGGAGAGAAGCCGCGCCACCTCTATGTTCATCCGGGCACGGGCGCGGTGCTGGGGGAAGGGGACTGGGCAGGCGTGCAGCGCTTCCTGCGCAACACGCACCGGCACCTGATGATCGACGTGACGTACGGCGTCTCCGTCGTCTCCCTGGCAGCGATCCTGCTGCTGGTCTCGCTCGTCACCTCGTTCGCCGTCTACAAGAACTGGTGGCGCGGCTTCTTCCGTTGGCCGCGGGGGCGCACATTGCGCGCGCTTGTCGGTGACCTGCACCGTTTCGTAGGCATTTGGTCGATCTGGTTCATCTCGATCTTCATCGTCACCGGCCTTTGGTACCTGGTTGAGGTGTGGGGCGGCGATGCGCCGATCCCTGCGCGTCCCGGGCTTGAAACAGCGGCGCCATTGCCGCCGCCGCAATCGGCCGCCGCCGCGCTTGACCGGGGGATTGCGTTGATCGAAGCCCGCCAACCGGGCTTTCGCATCGCGTCCATTCTGGCGCCGCGCGATGAGTTTCCGGCCTTCACTGTTCAGGGCGAGTCAGGCCGCGCCATCCTCATTCGGCCGCGCGTCGATGCATTCTGGATTGATGCGCGCACGGGAGAAATACTCGGCGAGATCGATCCGCGCCGCCTGAGCGCGCATCAAAGAATATCCGAGGCGGTAGACCCGCTGCATTTCGGAACATTCGGCGGCTATTGGACGAAGACTATCTGGTTCCTTTTCGGCGCCGGACTGACGGCCATGGCAGTCACCGGCGTGATGATCTACGCCTTGCGGATCGCCCGCGGCAGGGAGGGCGCGCCGTCGGCGGGGGAGTATTTGCGGCTCGCCTGGAGATCCATGGGCCGGGCCAGATGGATTGCGCTGGGGCTTTGCCTTCTGCCCTGCGTGCTGGCGCTCTTCGTCTTGTAAATTCGGGCTGCTGCCGGCCGAAGGTTACACCAGTTTCCCGGTTGACCTTGCCCGCCTCCCACCCTATTACCCCGCCTCTCTACCCCGTGCCCAGATGGCGGAATTGGTAGACGCACTGCTTTCAGGTAGCAGCGCTGCAAGGCGTGGAGGTTCGAGTCCTCTTCTGGGCACCAAAAAATAATGCCTAGTGCATTGATAGAAAACCAGAATTTAAGGGATGATTGGCCGCTCGAGTACAAATCGAGGTACAAAGCGGCGACATGCGAATTGTCTTGAAGCACATCAGGCAGCTCCCCAACGGCAAGTATCAATACCGCCGCGTCTGGCCAGAAGACGTGCGCGCGGCGCTGCCCGATTTGGGGCGGGAGCTGAAGCGGACCTTTGAGGCCTCTCTCGGTCAGGACGGCGCGGTCCTGAAGGCTGTCGCGCTCGACCGCCAGTTTGATGGGACGGTCCGCGCCATACGCGATAATCGCGGAGAGCGGCCGGCCTGGGAAGTGATGCAGCGGGTTCGGCAGTGGTATGAGGATAACCGGCGCGAACTCGCGGCTGTCATTCTCGAAGATGTCTCCTACGTGCCCGGCGCTGGCGAGGTCCTGATTCAGGAGACGGCAGCCGATCTTGAAATCGACCGGATCATCGAAAAGGCGATTGCCCGTTCCGGACGTGACTACCTTGGCCATCCAGTGGAGCTCTCGCTCGAAGACCGCCTCAAGATCGAAATTCTGCAGACAGGCGAGCTTGTTCCCCGTCAGCGACTGTGAGACAGATCGGCTAAATTGCTTGAGGAGGATTTCTGGCTCATCGTAACTGATACGAGGAGTGAAGATGAGACAGAAATCCGGGCCGAAAGAGTCTTCGGCCGAGAA
>Ga0315900_10009709_pt1 | contig 12155 bp, 14 predicted proteins | sample LakEriMetagenome_FD_203521 | JGI IMG/M metagenome (GOLD analysis project Ga0315900, IMG submission 203521) | Freshwater fungal communities from buoy surface, Lake Erie, Ohio, United States - Buoy 12 MA114 | ecosystem: Environmental > Aquatic > Freshwater > Lake > Lake biofilm | place: USA: Lake...
TTCGTAAGCCATTCAAGTGCTTCCTCATCACCATTTTCTGCAAATTGCACGACGTTTCGAAGAACAAGTTGTAAATGTTCACGAAGATGGTGGTCCCACACATCAACGACTAAATCAATGTGGTCGTCGTAGCGACGATAGAGAGGGCTCTTCGATGTCTTCGCTTCTTCTGCAACTCGCGCCATTGATAAGCCGTCAACACCAAACATCGCAAGTTGACGAACTGCTACCTCACGTAATTGCCGAGTTACCCTCTCGGTTTCTTGTGTTCGCGTCTTTTTTAAGGGTGGTTGCGACACATTCAGTCTTTCCCAATAATTGACATTGATGCAGTGTTGTTATCAATCTCTCACTTTAGATTTGGAGATGCAAATGACAACAGTGCTCGCCATAAATCGGCAAAGTCCTCGTTAGACACTTGGTGTGATGAATCCAGATCATTGATAGTGAACCCAATAACAACAGACTGAAACAGGAGTGACAATGCTCGTGGCTGAATAGGTACCGGAGACTGCAGTTTCTCAAGCGCTGCGCTGATGACTTGCTCAAACGCGTCGTTGATGCGCATCTGAGCCTCCGCCAAGCGAACTTCTAACTCGGGTAATTCGCGAGCCGTGGCCATAACCGTAAGACGTTTCCACCGCACTGAACTGGCCTGAGGACGATTTGGTAATGGCAGAAACTCAAGAAGCTCTTGGATTGACAACGTCGGAGACTCTGCAATTGCCTGGTGGACACGCTCAATCTCGTAGGTCATAATCGACTCAAATTGATCAGCAAGGGCAGCGGCCACAAGACCATTGCGCCCACCGAAATGACGATAGATAAGTGGTACTGCAGCTTTTGCTTTCTCAGACACTTCAAGAACGCGAAAGCCAAGCACCCCACGTTCATCGATCTCTGTCTTGGCGGCCTCAAGAATGCGCTCAGCCGCTGATCTTGGCGGCTGGCCTACTCCGTTACGGGATGTTGCTGAGTCATTGGTGGTTGTTGACAAGATTTTCTCCCATGTGGAATAGCACTCGTAAATTACAAATACTAAGTATCCAAGAATAACAGACCCCTTAAGTTCCTGTGTCATAAGTCTCGGACTGCCCATAACCGACAGTTTCTGACCCAGATGATCGGTAAAAAACACCATGGGCCAAGGCGCAGGAACAACACGATGACTTCGAATCTGGGCGCCCACATTGTTTGGTTCAAACGAGATCTCCGCATCCGTGACCATGAGCCCCTCACTCGTGCGGCTCTCGCAGGACCGATCATCCCCTTATACATATGCGAACCAGATCTGGTGTGGAGTAACCATGATCACGATCCACGACACTGGGCATTTGTTAGGGAGTGTCTCCAAGACTTGGACCACACACTCACATCATTAGGGGCTCCCCTTATTGTCCGAAGCGGTGGTGCGGTGCAGATTCTCGAAGAGCTACGTGTTGCACACAATGTCACACACGTATGGGCACATGAAGAAACTGGAAATCTCGCAACATTTGCACGTGATCGAGATGTGATTGCCTGGGCATCATCGCAACGTGTCACGTTTACTGAAATTCCACAAACTGGCGTAGTTCGGCGACTGGCATCACGTGATGACTGGGGCAACATTCGTGCTCGTCGTTTGTCCCAATCACTTGTGTCGGCACCGCAACACATCATTCCTGTAACGGGCGTACGTAGCGAAGAAATACCGCACGTCAATGATCCAATCAGTACACATCGACAACGTGGCGGTGAATCACATGCAAGAAAACTGTTTGGTGAATTCTTGTCTGACCGCATCGAAGGTTACGAGACACGAATCTCAAGTCCAATTACCGCATGGGATGGATGTTCTCGACTCTCACCGCACCTTGCGTATGGTTGCATAAGTTCTCGAGAAATCATTAAAGCTATTTTCGAAGAAAAGAAGCATGCTTCGAACGCCAAAACGTTTTCTCTAGATGCCTTTGAGCAGCGCATTGCGTGGCGTGATCACTTCATGCAGAAACTGGAAAGTAATCCAACAATTGAAACTTGCAGTTATTTCTCAGCTTTTGATGACATGCGTTCTCGAATTGATCAACACAAATTGGATGCATGGATTGAAGGCAGGACCGGATTTCCATTTGTTGATGCTTGCTTGCGATCACTAGCAGCAACAGGCTGGATCAACTTCCGAATGCGCGCGATGTTGGTGTCATTTGCTGCCAATGACTTGTGGTTGCCATGGCAATCATTTGCGTCTCAACTAGCCAAATGGTTTGTTGACTACGAGCCCGGAATCCATTGGTCACAAGTTCAAATGCAGTCAGGCACCACCTCAAACGTGACCCTGCGCGTCTACAACCCGATTAAACAAAGTCGAGATCATGACCCAGATGGTTCTTTTATCCGCATCTGGGTGCCAGAAATTGCTCATCTCGATGATGACGCGATTCACGAACCGTGGAAACACTCAGCACAATTCATTGAAAATGCACGGGCGTATCCGTCACCAGTCGTTGATCACCAACGCGCAACACAAATCTCGCTTCGTGAGATAGACAAGACACGCGCTGCTCTCGGATTATCACGCCGTCGTTGACAACCCCGCCGCATCAACACACCACGACCACAAGGCATCTCGTGCAGATTGAGTGTCTGATCGTTTGGTTGTAGGCAGACGGTGTAGCGAACGAGTGGATCGGTCGCACCAGAAAGAACCACTGTTAGCGGGTAATTGTGGCTCCATTGCCAACCACGCGATGGTGTCCGCTCCTTGCGCAGGAGTTCGCAACAGCGCTTTGGTGACCTTACGAAATGTCGGGAGCGCTTCCTGTACACCCGGTGTATCTGCCCAACCTGGATGCATCGCATGGAACTCAACCTCAGTTTCCCTTGTTGCCCACATTTCGTTCAACGTCACCTGAGCACGCTTGGCCAATGCATACTGACGCGTGCCGTCAAATTTTGCAGACGACATTTCCAAGGAACCTCCCTGGCGCAAATGTGGCAGTGGCGCTGCGTACATGCCCCCGCTTGACACGGTGACAACTCGACCATGGGCTTTTCGCAATAGTGGCAACAACATCGTGGTCATCAGAAATGGCCCCACAACATGAGATGCAACAGTGCTCTCTACGCCGTCATCGGTTTGCGAGAAGATCTTTGACAATGCGCCCGCATTATGAACCATGACATCGATAGCTGAAATAGTGCTGATGACTTCATTACAAGCCGTTCGCACAGACGCAAGATTTCCCATGTCGGCAACAACCTTGGTAATCGCTCCGTTGCCTGCCACTGAGGAAAGTTCCTTCCCAAGCGCATCCAGCTTTTCTTGATTACGGGCGACAAGCACAAGATTTGCATTTGCGCGTCGAAGGATATATGCAAGTTCTTTCCCCAGCCCTGAGGTAGGACCCGTCACGACAACAGTCTTTGCTGTCATGTCATAGTTGGTGAGCGGTGTCCAATGTTCGAGACGTGAACGAGTTTCATAACCAGCTCGCGAGAAACTGCCCGCAATAGAACCTTCAAGAAGAGCGTCAGCAATACGTGATACTGGGATTGTCATCTCTATCTCTCCGATTTCCATTCACACTTTGTGTGGAAGGCCTACTAATACGGGCACACCCGACGAAAACATCACATGTGGCTCACTTCTTGGGGCTGGTAATCCCGCAGCAGTAATTAATGAATCATCAAGCGACACGACTGAAGCTCGCTGCAATGGCCATGGTGGATGTTCAACTGGTGCATACCGTAACGATTTACGACCCGCATGAGAGTACAAACCCCATCTCGCACTGACAAACACATCGAAGTCTGTGGGAGTGTCGATGTGATCACCTATACGGACATGCATTGCGGTCCGTGGCGAATTTCCATTTTGAAGACGTGGCCAACGACGTCGCACCGTGGTGTACACGTCATCGCCTTCGCGCATGTGTGACACTGCGCCAAAGCAGTACGGCAACTTATATGTTGTGCGTGCAACAAATGTCGGTGCCATCCGATTGATATCAAGTGAAAAAAACCACACACCCGGAACACCATTACGGGTGACATAGGTACGCACATTCACTTCAGGAAATGAACCAAGGTACGGGATAGCCGGTAAACGAGGAATACCTATCCCACGCATAGAAAATGGAATCAGTCCCACCCAGGCTTTGTCGTCATACGTGTCTACTTCGAGACCTTTAGGCAGCAACTGTTGTACGACATCCACCGGGTACTCAAAGTGAACATAGACAAGGTCATACCAACCTTGTTTCATGATCGCGCGCCTCACGATGCCACGCTACGAGGACGGTCACCGTTTCACCATCACATAAAGTCTGTGCGTGGAAAACTTCGTCACACGTGAGATGCATGGCCATGCAGCCGTCATCACTTTGAATCGACCCGATGCACTCAATGCGTTCACCCCAAAAATGGTGGAAACACTCGAACAAGAGATACGTGAGGCAGTTGCTGACTCTGCTGTGACCGGTGTGATTATCACTGGTGCTGGTCGTGGATTCTGTGCCGGTCTTGATGCATCAGCTCTTGCACAAACAGCGGAGTCGGGAATTTCGGCAATCAATGTGTCGGGCGAACCAGAGTTACGCGGACTATTCAGCTATTTGCTTTTACAGCCCAAACCAATCATCGCCGCAATCAATGGGGTGACTGCGGGCGGCGGGCTTGTCCTCGCATCAAAATGTGACATTCGTTTTGCCTCTCATGACGCTTCGTTTGTCACAGTCTTCACACGCCGTGGGCTCATCGCAGAACACGGTCTCACATGGCTGATTCCGCGTCTTGTTGGCACGGGCGCCGCACTCGACATGCTCTGGTCATCACGCAAAGTTGACGCACAAGAGGCGTACCACATGGGACTTATACAACGACTCGTTTCAGCAGATGAACTGCTACCAACAGCAATTGCATATGTGAACGAGCTTGCCGCAACTGTCTCGCCAAGTGCAATCGCTGACACCAAGATGTTGGTATACCGTCACTTTGGTCACGCGATGGAAGAATCATTCGTTGAAGCAGACAAAGTCGGATGGCAAGCTTTCTCACGACCTGATGCAACCGAAGGAGTTGCTTCATTTCTCGAAAAACGCCCTCCACGGTTTGCGCCATTGGGTGAGAGTTAACTCATCTTCTTATGACCGAGACAGATTCTTGGCTCCGACTTCGTCAGATTGCGATCGTCGCATCTGACCGCGACGTTGTTACAAAACAACTGTGCGATGTATTTGGTCTGAATGTGGCATATCACGATGCATCTCTCGAATCGCTCGGATTACACAACTCTCTGATTGCAATCAATGACCAATTCATTGAAGTAGTGGCACCTATCCGAGAAAACACAACCGCCGAGAGATACCGCAAACGTCGTGGTGGCGATACCGGATACATGGTGATATTTCAAACAAATGATCACGCAAAACATCGCGCGCTAGTGGAAAAACACGGAGTACGCGTGGTGGCCAACTTCAGTGCACCAGGTTTTCACAACATGCAGTTACATCCAGCAGATACCGGCGGTGTATTTTTTGAAATTGATCAAGAAGATGACCTCGACAAATGGCATCCAGCAGGAAAGGATTGGCGCAACACCGTCGACACTTCAGTCGTGCAGGCCATTACTGGCGTAGACATTGCATGCACGAATCCTGAAAATACTGCGACTCGATGGAGTCAGTTACTTGATGTTCCTGTTTCCATTGGTAGTAATTGTGGAATGCACAAACTTCGACTTGGCACGGAAACTATTCGTTTTGTACCCGCTGGCGTCCGCGGTGAGGGTCTCGAAAGTGTGGAGATACGTACTTCAAACATTGCCGATGTGGTGGCCCGTGCAACACAGGCATCGCTTCCGTGTGATGCCAACAACGTCAACATTGGTGGCGTGACTTTTGTACTGAAGAACTAATCGTGCTGAAGAGAACTAACCAAAGGAATATCTGTTATGCGTGCTGAGAATTACACCACCTTGAGCGCCGAAAAGTTGGATTACTGGTCGCAGTTCCCTCAATGGGATCCGGGCACACGCCACTTCAATACACTTTTGGGATTCGTATTAGAAGAAGTTCGCGTTGATTATTCACGTTTGCGACTTCCTTATCGACCTGAACTGAATCAACCGGCCGGAGTCATGCATGGTGGTGCAATCGCAAGCCTGATAGACACTGCAGTTGTTCCAGCAATTGGCGCGTACTACGACGAGCTACCACGAATGCTCACGATTTCCATGAACGTTAATTACCTAGGCGCAATAGTCGAAGAAGATGCCGTGTGCGAAGGTTGGGTTGAACGACGGGGTAAATCAATCGTGTTTTGTGCTGCCGAAGTATCTGGCGTCACATCAGGAAAAATCGCAGCAACTGCATCACTTGTGTACAAAGTGTGAGTGCGCTACAACGCTTGTGTCAGCATCACGAGACATAAAACGCCACGTGCACTCCATGCAAATGTTCGTGGCCAATTAGTCACTACCAAGCGATGACCCACGTTTGAGTCAGGGTCCTTTGCCATCTTGTCGTGTAATGGAACGGACAAGAAAATGGTGCAACCAAGTGCAACCGCTAGAAAGACACCGTTGATCCAGGGCAACCACCACGACACGTCATCAGGTCGCCATACCAGTAACGCGAGTGTGGATAGACCTTCTATCAACATGGGTGGTCCGACCACATTTCCAGTTCGGCGTTGGTGTTCTCGTGCCACATCTGAAGCTCGTTCAGTTCCGACAATCGCCAACAGTGGATAATGAACAATTTGTACCATCCAGATCAGCCCAACCATGTACAGCGTTGCGGCCACATTGGCGATGAGAGCGGTCTTTTCCACGTACTGCAACGTATCGACAGAAGCGACAAACACCATGCGAGACTGTGCATATGAGTGATCATCATCATGGATTTGGCCGCGAGGTCATGGACGAACTGGCACCGCTTGGACGAGAACTACGCGAAAAGATTCCTGGTGTCTACACCGGTTATGGCGACATGCACAAAGCTGCATTCGCCGAAGGTGAGCTCAGCAAAAAGACAAAAGAACTCATTGCATTGGCTATTGCAATCACCACTCACTGTGATGGATGTATTTCAGCTCATGCTCGAGCCCTTGCATTAGCGGGAGCAACCGACGAAGAAGTAGCTGAAATGGTTGGTGTTGCGATCAGTATGAACGGCGGACCAGGCACGGTATACGGACCACGTGCATACGCTGCATTTCAGGAGTACAAAAACAAATAAAACGCTACGCCGTTGCTGATATCTGTTGCATTCTTTCCTTGCGTTGCATCGCAACAAAGTACGTCGCACCTAGTAGCACTAGACCCGTTGCACTGATGACCAAACCTTGAGCAATGTCGTTGTCAATGTTCATCACTGAGAACATCACTACTCCGACAATGATCATCACCGCACCAATAACCAACATCTCAACTTGGAACTTGATCGCACCGTACGCGTATGCCACTGCCCCAAGCCCGATCGGGACGATGACAGCGAACCCACCATGGTGATAACCAGCCATCGCGATTGCTGACTGAGCGACGAGAATGAGACCAAAGACTCGGAGCAACGCTGCAAGCGGCACTGTGAAGAAACCAAGAGCAACGAGGACAAGACCGGCCGCACCAACGAGATACGGGGGTTGATCCTGCAATGCGTCAATCTCGGAAGTCACCATGATCGACAGAATAAAAATGGAAGGCCCAGCGCCGATTGCACCCACCATTCTTGTTGCACGCAAACGCCACAATGACCACACGAATGTGGCGGCGCTACAAATGATTGCACTCATCTCCGCTCGAAGACCCGCGTCAGTAATCAAAATGCCTGTCGCAAGCGCAGCGGTCAACATTGATCCGAGTTCCAATACCTCGCTAAAGCGATGCCATGCACCAATTCTTTTCCGCAGTCGAAATGCAAAGAAACCCGTTACGAGAGCGACGAGGTAAAACGCCATTGAGATGATGACAGTTGACGCATCTTCAAATGCGTACACACCTATACGAACGAGACCAGCCACAACTAACAACCCACCGAGATACATCACGAGTTCTTTGATCGGGACTACCCACTCAGGCGCAGTGCGTACTGCGGTTGCTTCTTGTTCGGTGAGTTTTCCTGCCGCAATGAGTGACTTCAGAATCTCACGTTGTGTTCGGCGCTTTTCCATGCCGAAAGTTTTTCACAAAGTCGCAGGCGATGTAAACCAGTCAATGGTGGGATTGAGCGTACTCGCGAGTAACGGTGCAAGAAATTCCGCATATGTCGTCGTGATGTGATTGTCATCTCTATATACGAGGATGTTGCCGATAATTGGAGGACATACCGTTTTATTACAAAACCAGTCACGTGTTTGAAGTAACGCGACATTGTTCTCGATAGATAAATCATTTCGTACTTCTGCGATGTCTTCTCTAAAACTTTCACTCACAGCCAACGTGCACCGTTGCACATTATTGATATTCGAACTCAAGCACGTGGGCACATCTCGACCCGGATATGGCGTGTCGGCAAACAACACCGGCTCTGCTCCAATGCGACGCAATTCTTTGATCGTTGTTTGTAAGCCATCGCGCCAATCTTTTTGCCAAATGGGTAATTGATTTGATGCACTTAACAAACGATCAAAGTGAACGACAAGCACAACCTTTACTCCGTCGGCTCGCATTTTCTTTTTCACGTTCTTGCGCCACTCACCACACTGTGTGTAGGTCTGACCAAGAACACTGGAATACGTAAGAATATTTGCGGGAGGACATCCGCGCTTGGTGTAGACGATCAGTTTCCAATCGTTTTGTTCCGCGGCCAACTTCAAAGCCGGAAACCATTGCGCGGCATGTGAATCACCATATAAACCAACCACCTTGGTTGACTCAGGATTGCCATACACACAGTCTTTTGGTTGTATCGAACCAAAATTCACATGACAGTTGTTTTTATAAATCTCCGGTTCATCCAAATACACCTTTCCCAAGGTGGGGGTGAGATTTTGTGGCACACGTTTGATTGCTAACGATTCAATAACCGGCTGAATTCCACGCGTGATAGGTGGCAACGTTGGAGCGGTAGGAACAGCAGGAACAGTCGTAGTTGATTCGACAGGGCCCACAACGGTTGTTGTCGTCAAAGTCGGCGCGTCGATGATATCCGTGGATGCCAGTACGGGAGGATTGTTGCGCATCAACATTCCACTTCCTACAACAACAATCAACAACGAAACTGCCAGTGACAGTGCCCGCAATCCCACAATTTTCTTGTTGACATGTAGGGGATTCTCAATAAATCGGTATGACAATTCTGACAGTGCAAGTGAGATAACAAGGCAAGCACTTGCTTGAACGAGAGTCAACTTCTCCCCTTTTGCAGCTTCTGCCAAGATCAGGACTGGCCAGTGCCACAAGTACGCAGAGTACGAACGTGATCCCAACCACTGCATTGGGGGCACTCGTAGTAACCAACTTGGTCCATACGTTGCATCACCACCGCGGATTGCAATTGCAGTGAGAACTACGGGCAGTAGTGCCCATGGCCCAGGGAATCGAATCGAATCATCAAAGAGCACTGCCACCACAAGGACTGCAATAACTGCAAGCCATGCCGCACCCACTTCTGTAATACGTGCGATTTGGTTACGTGTCGTCGGTAGTACAGCAAGTAACGCACCTATTGCCAATTCAAAAGCACGTGTGTGCGGTGAAAAGAACGCCCACGCAGGCGTGGAATCCATCAGCGCCATACACGCAATGAACGATGCGACAGCAACAACACCACTCGTGATCCCAACTTTTAAGCGAGTGTGACGCACACCTAGCGTGACCAAAATAATGAGTGCTGGCCAGACCAAATAAAACTGTTCCTCGACAGCTAGAGACCAGAAATGTTGCAAAGGCGACGGAGGCAGAGACGCCTGAAGATAATCAGCACCGCGATCAGCAAAGATGAGATTGGAAGAAAAAGTTGCCGTGCCAATCGCATCAACTCCCAAGCTTTCGCGACGCAACGGTTCAAGCCAACGTAATGACGCAATCAATGTGGCAACCACCACTACAGCTGACATGGGCAAGATACGTCGTGCTCGACGTGAATAAAAGTTCGAAAGTGAGATTCGACCCGTGTCTTCTCGTTCTCGTACTAAGAGTGACGTGATCAGAAAGCCTGAGATCACAAAAAAGACATCAACTCCGATGTAGCCGCCCTGCATCCACGAGAAACCCGCGTGATACAGGAGGACAATGCCGACGGCGATGGCACGCAGTCCCTCAATGTCGCGTCTCTTCACCCGTTCCTGCAGCACCGTCTAAAAGTATTGTTCGTAGCACCTACAAATGAGTCGCATGTCACAAAGTATGTGTCACACGTGGGGAACTGACGCCTCTCTCCGCGACGTCTACTTGCGGTAGTAATAGAAGTGGAGTGAAACATTTCTTGAGAATTCGAGTGCTGCTTGCGTTACTGGGAGTGGTGGGGGTTGTCGCGCTGTCATCTTGCGGCAACAGTGACCCGTCACTTATCGGATATGAGCCACCATCAGAGAAGAAAGTCTCCACGGCGACCGCTACCGAGGTCACTGCTGACGCCACTCGACCGTTTCAGTTTGTCGCTCCCGAAGGCGAGGTCTTAATCGTCTATTTCGGATACACCAACTGTCCGGACCTTTGCCCCACAACTTTGGCGGCAGTGCGGAGTGCGAAACGTGAAATTGGTGATCTTGCTGATCGAGTGAAATTGGCAATGGTCACCGTGGATCCAGAGCGTGACACGGAGGATGTACTTCCGGCGTATCTCTCATCATTTTCAGATCAGTATCACGCACTCATACCCGCATCAGATGATGAGCTCACGGCAATCAAGGATGCTTTTCAAGCATCTTCTAGTGTCACAAAAAATGCTGATGGATCTATTGAAGTTGGACACAGTGCGACTACGTATGTGATCAATGACAGTGGTGTAGTCGTCATTGAGTGGCCGTACGGACTCACAGCCGATGACATGGCACACGATCTACGAATACTTCTGAAGTAATACAACATCACATATTGAAAGGAACCAATGAAACACCAATACATCGGCCGTCTTGTAATTGCGGGTCTTGCTCTTACAACATTTAGCTTGGCAGCGTGTGGAGATGACAACACCTCGTCATCCGACGCAACAGCGACAGAAGACGTACAAGGTGAATTAACAATCACAGGTCAATGGGCACGTACAAGTCCAGCAGCAACCACGATGGGAGCTGCGTACATGACCATCACCTCCCCTATTGATGATATTCTTCTCAGTGCATCCGTTGATGCGTCCATTGCCCAATCAGTGGAACTTCATGAAATGGTGATGGCTTCTGACAACACAATGGACCATAGCGACATGGGTGATGACATGTCTGGTGAAATGACGATGCAGCAAGTGATGGAAATTGCACTTCCTGCCGGGACATCAGTTGAACTAAAGCCTGGCGGTTACCACGCCATGTTTATTGGCCTGGTGAATCCACTAAAAACTGGTGACACGATTGAACTGACTCTGACGTTCCAAGAAGCTGGAGCAATAACTATTTCAGTTCCAGTATTGGAAGAAGCTCCCTGATTATGACGAAGCGTTCGATGTCCGGATGGGAAAAGGCAATCATTGTTTCAGTAGCAGCGATGGTTGTCGTTGTTGCTGGAGTGATTGGCTTTGCAGTAACCCGTTCGGACTCGAACTCTTCTGAGCTGTACTCGTTCACAATTGAAGCAGGTACGAGAGTCTTGTTAGACCAAGGTCAAGCACCTCCCAACCAACCACCAACTGATCTTGCACTACAAGTCGGAGACACTCTCGAAGTCATTAACAACGACAGTGCAGTGCACTCATACAGTTTTATTACTGTGCGTCCTGGCGAGACTGGGCGATACACCTTCAAGACTCCGGGAACATACATCGGTGCATGCACCATTGGTGCGCACACATCCGTCACCATTACTGTCACTTAACGACACATGTTCTCGCGTCGTCTTTCCATTCTTCTTGCAATAGTGATAGTGGGCGGATTGTTGTCTGCCTGTTCATCAGGATCATCTTCAGATAGCGACTCGTGGCCAAGTACCGATGTCATTGAAGTGTCGTCAAACACCGCGACGAGCACCGAATCAATTACGGGTGACAAAGTCACCATCATCAATCTGTGGGCGTTGTGGT
>Ga0315900_10009710_pt1 | contig 12155 bp, 12 predicted proteins | sample LakEriMetagenome_FD_203521 | JGI IMG/M metagenome (GOLD analysis project Ga0315900, IMG submission 203521) | Freshwater fungal communities from buoy surface, Lake Erie, Ohio, United States - Buoy 12 MA114 | ecosystem: Environmental > Aquatic > Freshwater > Lake > Lake biofilm | place: USA: Lake...
CTGCCCGTGCGCGCTGGGGCTCGCCACCCCGACGGCCATCATGGCCGGCATGGGCAAGGGCGCCGAGAACGGCATCCTGATCAAGGACGCCGAAAGCCTCGAACGCGCGTGCAGGATCACCGCCATCGTGCTGGACAAGACCGGCACCATCACGGAAGGCGAACCGTCGGTGCAGGAGGCTCGCGGGCTGGAAGATGCCGTGGCCGTGCTGCTCGCCATCGAGACCCGTTCGCAACACCCGCTCGCAGCGGCCGTCGTGCGTCACCTGCAAACGCTCGACAACGCCCGTCCTGCACTTCAACCTTCACACGTAGAGGACCTGACCGGGAAAGGCGTGAAGGCCACCGTGAACGACACCACCTGGCTGGTGGGCAGCCGACGCTTGCTGGAGGAGCACGGCGTGGCCATAACCGGCGAATGGCGCGCGCACGAGCAGCGCTGGCAGGAGGCCGCATACACCGTGGTGTGGCTGTCGGACGCAGCGCGGGTGCATGCGGCCCTCGCCATCAGCGACCGGATCAAGCCCTCGGCCGCCGCGGCGATCGCACGGCTGAAGAACAGCGGCATCAGGGTGTACATGCAGACGGGTGATGCACGGCGCACCGCGCAGGCCGTGGCGAAGGCCGTGGGCATCGAGGACATCCGCAGCGAGGTGCTGCCCAGGGAAAAAGGCGCCTTCGTGGCCGGCCTGCAGCAGCAGGGGCATGTAGTGGCCATGGTAGGCGACGGCATCAACGACAGCGAAGCGCTTGCGAAGGCCGACGTGAGCATCGCCATGGGCCAGGGCAGCGACATTGCCATGGATGCAGCGCACATGACGCTCATGAGCACGGACCTCCATGCCATTCCCCGCGCCATTGAGCTCTCGCGGCGCACCGTGTCGCTCATCCGCCAGAACCTGTTCTGGGCCTTCATCTACAACCTCATCGGCATCCCCCTCGCCGCCGGGGTGCTGTACCCCGTCAACGGCTTCCTGCTTGATCCGATGATCGCGGGCGCGGCCATGGCCTTGAGCAGTGTGAGCGTGGTGGGCAACAGCCTGCGCCTTCGCCGGGCCCGCCTGGACCCCTGATGGGAACCGCCCGGCGGAGCGGGGAGCTACTTCCGCCGTCCACGCGCCTTCGCCACCGCCCGCTTGTTCGTCCGGCCCGCGCCGCTCTTGGGCGTGGTGCTTCCGCCGTAGTCATGACGTTCGCGCTCGATCTGCGACCCCAACTGCTCGTGCATGCGCCCCGTCATGCCCGTATGGCCCGGATGCTGTTCCCCAGGCATGCGGGCATCGGCGGCTCGCGGCTTCGGCCGGTCCACCAACGCCAACCGGCGCCTCGTGGGTTTTGATACGGTCCCCTCGTTCGTCGCAGCGGCCTTGGTGGCCGCCTTCCTGCCTGCTTTCCGGGTGGCCATGAAGCGATATTTTGATGAAAAGGTACCCGGACCGGCACCGGCCGCCGGCTGACATTCATCAACCCGGCAATGGCCACCGGCTGAGTCCGTTCCCACCTGGCACATATCTTGCCTGCGCCCGCATCCAGATCCACACCCCATGACGCACTTGCGCACCCTGAAGCTCCTCACCCTCGCTGCATGCGTTCTGGCCCTTGTACCGGCCAGCGCCCAGATGAACCCTGCATGGACCGCCCAGACCGGAACGGTCCAATGGATGCGCACCACCGGTGCCGGCGCCCTCGTGGTGGGCACCGCCGAGGGCCTCAAAGGGGTCGACCCCTCCTCCGGCTCCGTCACCTGGACCATCAAGGAACTGGCCGGCGTACCCGAAAGCGGGTATGCCGAGGTTGATCGTTCGCCATTCATCACCGTTGTGCCTGCGGACCACCCGGAGGACCTCTACATCGTGGAGCCCTTCAGCGGTACCGTGGCCTTCAGCAGCGAGGCCGCCGGCATCAGCAACATCACCGGCAAGTACTTCCTGTACGCCAACAACGTGATCGTGCTCGCGGGCCAGAAGGCCGACAAGAGCGCCGCGATGGCCTGTGTGGACATGGGCACGGGCAAGGTGCGCTGGACCAAGGATGACAGCTTCAGCCGCATCACGGCGTGCAACAGCACCGGCCCGGACGCCTTCCTGCTGTGCACGTTCGCCTTCATCTACAAGCTGGACGCGGCCACCGGCCAGGAGATCTGGAAGAAGGCCCCGAACCCGGAGGCCGAGAAGATGAGCGCCGGAATGAGCAACCTCATGGCCCTGATGGACAAGAACGCGGCCAACATCAACCTGCCGAACGTGAGCGGCGTGTTCGTCACCACCACGCATGCACCGGGCCTCTGCTTCATCGGCATGCAATCCGAACAGCGCAGTGAATCCACGGACGCACAGGGCAAGAAGACCGTATCGCTGTCCTACAAAACCTTCGTGAACGGGTTCAAGGAGGCGGATGGCGCCTATGCCTGGAGCGCCCCCTTGGAGATGCCGCAGAAGCTGGGGACGATCGTACCGTTGAAGACCGGGCTGCTGGTGGGCGCGGGTGACAAGCGGAGCGTGGATCTGCTGGACTACAGCACCGGCGCCGGCCGCTGGGGCAAGAACGGCAAGGGCATCAACGTGAAGGGCATCCTTGCCGGAGCCGTGGAGATCGGCGACCGCGTGCTGCTCACCAGCGGCGGCGAGGATGGCGTGCTCACCCTCGTGGATGGTTCGGGCGTGGAGGTTTGGAAGAAGCCTGCCAAGCTGGACGGCGTGGTGCGCAGTGTGAAGCTGGTGGGTGGTGACGCACTGGTGGCCACCGAACTGGAGGTCGACCTGATCGACCTGTCCACCGGTCTTTCCCGTTTGGAGAAGCCGCTGAAGGGCGGTGCCAGCCTGGTGGCGTCCGGTGATGCGGACACGTATGTGTTCAACACCAAGGACGGGCTCCTGTACAGCATTCCGTCCTCTGGCGGCTCCGCCCGACCGGTGGGCAGCGTGCCCATGGAGTTCGAAGGCAAGGAGAAGCCCAGCGCCTTGGAGCTCACCATGGCCGGCCTGGTGCTTTCCAGCGACCAAAATCTCGCCCTGCTGGGCACGGACGGCAGTGTGAAGTTCCGCAAGTACCTGCCCGCCCCACGCGAGAGCGGCCTGGTGCGCGCCTTGAAATATGCCAGTGCCGTGCGCGCCGCCTACTACAGTGCGGCCTTCGGCTACACCAGCGCCGCCTTCGGTAACGCCGCGCAGAACATCCAGGTCACCGATGGCAACAGCGCCAAGGCGAAGGAACTGGCCACGGGGTTGAGCACCGGCTTCGCGGATATCGCCCAGCAGGCGGGCAACGCCACCAAGCGCTTCTGGCAGGAGGCCAATGCCCGCTTCAAGGCCAGCGCCACCAGCAACGACATCCGTTTCGTGATGACCGAGGCGGGCAAGGGCACCTTTGCGCTGAAGGCGCTTCGGAAGACGGATGGCACGGAAGCCGCCGACATTCCCCTGGGCCGGGAGAAGAGCCCGCAGTACGAGGTGGATGGCTTCACCAATGCGGTATACCTCGCTGATGGGGCCGTGGTGAAGTGCTTCAAGCCCTGAGCCGGCCGCCGCTGCAGGAATGATCATCCCACGAACGCCGCTCCCTCACCGGGGGTGGCGTTCGTGCGTTGCGGGGCGTGCGCAATGACCACGGGGGCCAGTCGTATGGGCGGGCGGAAGCGGACGGGACCTGCCCGGGGAGGACCGGACGGACCGTTATCCGCCAGTTGCTCATCCGGGAACGCCATCGGCGCATCGCCGCCTTGGGACGGGGACGGTGAGGGGTTGTTTCGCCTCACCAACACGAACCAACGCCCCAACACCACCAACGCCATGACCACCCTGAACATCACCCTGCTCACCATCGCCCTCCACGTCAGCACCACCGGCTTCGGCTCCACCACGGAACCCAGCCGCACCGGAGCACCGGCGACAAGCACACCCTCCGCCGCAGTGGTGCGCCGCGACCTCGTGGATGCACAGTTCAGCCCCAGCCGCTCGGCGGATATGCTGCTGATGCGTGAAGCGCGGCCTGCCAGCAACGGCTGGGTGGTGAAGGTGAAGGCTGCTGACGGAACCCTGCGCATGGAGGGCACCTATGCCGATGAGCAGCTCACCTTACCCATGGGACACTTCCGCTTTTACCACGAGAACGGCCAGCTCGAGAGCGAAGGCACCTTCGTGGAGGGCCGGAAAACGGGTGTATGGTCTCGCTTCGACCGCGCCGGACGCCCCCTGGCCGAGCGGGTGTACGATGGCCGCAGCCATGAGCAGCTCGCCACAGCGCACGGCTGGTGAACGCCGTCCTTGTCACCTCCGCGAACGCCGCCCCCACCAGGGCGGCGTTCGCGCTTGGGGGCATCCGCCTGGCCCGCCCGGTGCAATGCTGTCCGCGGATGCAAGGGCCAGCGCATGGTTCAGTGCAGGGCACCGGTGGAACCTGTTGCCCGGATGCGGGCGGGTCCACCGGTGAACCATCCGCGGCGCATGCCGGTCCCCGAAAGAACCGCCACCTGCTCATCCGGGGCCACCACCTGCGCGATGGCGCATGACCGGCCGCGGGTGCCGGTGGATGTTCGCATCGGCAAACGGCCACGACCAACACAACAACCAAAAACCAAGACCATGAGCACGCTGAACAACATCCGCACCCTGAGCCTGATCGGCACCGCCGCCTTCGCCTTCACTGCCTGCGACAAGCAGGAGATGCAGGACCTCGGCGTTGAGGCCGAACTGAACATGCGCTATGAAGAGCTGGCGCTCACCATCCCCGCGAACGACATCCAGGGCGCCGTTGACCTGGCCCTTGCCTTCGATGCGGCCCAGCTGCGCGAGATGCTCGCCAGCAACGGCTACGGCATGGAACAATTGAAGGAGGTGCGCCTCACCGAAGCGACCATCCGCATGGAGCAGGAGGGCACCACCTTCGATGCACTGGGGGATGTGCACCTGCGCCTCCGGTATGATGGCCAGGAGGTGACCGTGGCCGCAGTGCCTTCCGTGCCAGTGGGCGCAACGAGCCTCTCGCTGGAGGTGGGCGGTGACAACCTCATGGAGGTCTTCCAGGCCGGGAATGTCGACCTGCAGGTGTCCGGCACGGTGGTGGCACCGGTGACCCAGGACATGGCCACCCGCTGCACGCTCGGGTTCAAGGTGGTGGTGGCCACGGGATCCTGAGCCACCTGCCCTCCACGCTTGCGGGGCCGTCACGAACGTGGCGGCCCCGCCGCTTTCCACTCTTTGCTGAGGTGGCTCACGGGCTGCTCCGCCAGGTGATCGATCCCACCCGCCACCTGCTCGATCGCGCATCACAGCCTGCCCGTATCGCGGGACTTTGGTCGCACCAACGAACAACACCACCATGCAACGCCAGCACTTCCTCCTCCTCGGCCTCGCCACCACGATCGCCAGCCATGCACAACAGGCCGATGCCCTGGCAGGCAGCGTCCACCAGGGCCTGTGGGACCTGCCCCAGCAGCCGGCCGCCATCTCCACCACCGCGCACCGGTTGGAGATGAACCTGTTCTTCGGCATGGCCGACCTGGACAACAGCTACTTCCACCTGCGCCCCTCCGGTGGCCCTGGCCTGTTGCGCTTCGATCCGCGCCTGCGTGTTGACCGCAGCGCACTTCCGCTGGAGGGCCTTACCGGTGAGCAACGCTCACTCGACCTGAACGTGCGCATCATGGGCCCTGCCGTGGCCGTTCCCCTGGGCCAGCGGACCCGTGTGGCGCTGCACACTGCCCTACGCGTTGCCGGCACCACCACCGACCTGGACGGCCTTGCCCGGCTGTTCAGCGGGGAGGCTTTCGTGGTGAACACCGAAGCACCGCGCCGCATGGACGAGCTGCGCATACGTACCAACCAGATGGCCTGGGCGGAGGCGGGTATCACCGTGGCACGGCGCTTCAGCCTCGGAAAGGAAGTTGAACTGCACGCCGCCCTCACGGGCCGGTACCTCGCCGGGCTCGCCGCCGCCGCCGTACGCATGGACGCGCCGGTGGTGGAGACCTCCGACGAAGGTGCCACCATCAGCGCCGTGAACGCCGCCTACGCGGTGCATGGCACCGATCTGCCGCGGCCCGGCCTGCTGGACATCCAAGGTAGCGGCATCGGTGCCGACGCCGGCGTGGTGCTGCAGTGGGGACAGGCACGTGGCCGGCACGACAGCACCGCGGCCGCCGCCCCGCGCTGGAGCATCGGCATGGCCGTCACCGATCTGGGGGGGCTGCGCATGCGCAACGGACTGCAAGGCCGCGTGCGGAACGGGCGGACCAGCCTGGATGCCATGGGCGATATTGCCGTGGACGATCCGGCAACGCTGGGCAGCACGCTGCAACAGGCTTTCGGTGCGGATGCCGTCACGGTATCCACGAATGCCACATCCCTGTTCCTGCTGCCCATGGCCGTGCGGATGCACATGGACCATCGGCCGGTCGAACACCTGGCCATCCGCGTGGCAGGTACGCTGGGGATGGACCGTGGCGACCAGGGGGTTCGCACCCCGAGCGACATCGCCTTCAGTGTGCGCTACGAGAGCCGCTGGATCGAAGTGGGTGTTCCGGTCAGCTTCCACCAGTGGCAGGGTATGCGCGTCGGCATGGCCGTACGGCTGGGCCCACTGATGGTGGGCAGCGACAAGGTGGGCGCCCTGCTCGGTCTTGCCAACATCACCGGCATGGACGTCTATGCAGGACTGAAACTGGGATTGGGGCGCCGCTGATGCAGCGGTGTGGTGGTGGCAGGGGCGGTGGTGCGAGCCACCGCCCTTCGCCGTTCAGGCATCAGCGCCCCAGCAGCTTCGCGATGTCGCCGATGGCCCGGTCCACGTCGGTGGGGTTGGTGCCGTCGTAGAAGCCCCGCAGCCTGCCGAGCGTATCGGCCAGGATGAAGTTCTCCGTGTGCACGAAGTCGTCCGGGCCGCCATCGCCCGTGTCCTTCACGGCGAACCAGCTCCTGCGGGCCAGCATGTAGATCTGGCGGCGGTCACCGGTGAGCAGGCGTTGTGCAGGTCGGCGTATGCCTTCAGCACGGGCACGCTGTCCACCTCGGGGGTCACGGAATGCGACAGGAGCAACAGGCGTGGTTCGTCCTTGTAGGCCGCCTGCACGCGCTCCATCTGTGTGGTCATCTTCGGGCAGATGCTGCCACAGGTGGTGAAGAAGAAGTCGGCGAGGACCACCCTGCCGCGGGTGTCCGCCAGCGTCACGGTGCGCCCCAGCTGGTCCGTGAGCTGGAAATCCAGCAGGCGGTGCTCCGCCCCGGAGCGGCGCAGCGTGCTGTCCACCAGCAGCGGATTGAGGTCGATCGGGCGGTACACCGGCAGTTCGTCGGAAGGCCGGATCATGAAGTAGGCAATGGTGATGCCGGTGGCGAGCAGCAACAGGAAGCCGAGCACGCGCACGAGCATGGGATGGCGTTGGAGCATGATGGGTGCAAAGATCGCCAGGGTCAGCGCGCCCAGCGGTACTCGTAGGCCAGGGACCAGATCCAGCGGTAGCTCAGGTCCGGCATGTTCTGCTCACGGTCGTGGCGCACGGCCAGGTCCAGCACGTGGTGCTTGCCCTTCTCGTCGAGGGGGAAGGTGGTACCCACCCCATAGCGCAGGCCGATAAGCCGGTCGCCGGTGTGATGCAGCGCGGTGAAGGTCTCCACCGTCACCTGCGGATCGAAGCGCCACTTGGGGATGTTGTACTCGATGGCGAGCCGGTTTCGCACCAACGTGCGGTAGCGGATGGGGGGAATGAACTCGTGCTGGAGTATCACGCGGTAGTCACCGGCCCAGCGCCCCAGCTCCTTGCCCAGGCGCGCGTTCACATCCATGCGATGGCTGTTGGAGGTGTATCGGTCGCGGAAGTTGTAGCGGTGCTCGGCCCCAACGCGCAGGAACTTCAGCAGGCGGTAGTTGAATCCGAGCACGGTGTAGGTGAGCTTGCTGCTGGTGAGGTTCTCATTGCCCCGGTAGCCCAATTCGCCCAGCACGCGGAAGCGCTTGTAGAACTTGTGCTCGTAAACCTGGCCGCTCTTCTTCTTGAAAGGCTTCACCTCGGTGCCGATGCTGAGCCACAGTTCGGCGTCCGCGTTGGGCCGCAACAGCGGGCGGTCCTGCGCACGCAGGGACATGGCGACCACAAGCAGCCATGCGCACGCACCGATGCGCAGCCGGGACATCACCAGTTGTCCGCGATCATCGTGGGCACCGTGAGCACCTCGCTCTTTTCCTTGATGGTCACGGTGCGTTCCACCGACACCAGTCCACTTGGACAGTCGTCCGGGTCGGGATCGCACTCACCATACGTGTACACGCGGTAGTCGCCCTCGCGCAGCCAGCTGAACACGAAGAGCCCGTCAGGGCCCGTGCGTACATCGTCATCGTAGAAATCATGGTCGCCGTAGCAGATGTACACCCGCGCTTCAGGATACGGGTACGGATCGCCCTGCGGCTGGCCCGTGTTGTTGTTGATGTCCTGCCGCAGCACGTACCCGCGTATCTCGGCCTTGCCGCCCTCTCCGGGCTCCTTCTTGCAACCGGCGAGCAGCAGGGCCGCAGCGCCGATGAGCAGGGTTAATACACGCATCATGTTCTGGCAATGTCCGGCGAATGTAGCCGATGCGGCCGGGTCGGGATGCGGGCGGCATGGGCCGCACGGGACAGTGGTGCTGTAGAAGCCACCCGCGGCAGGCCTTCATTCATCCGCGCTTCGCTGGCATGGCGACGACACGCCGGACACCGCGCTTTTCAAGCCTGGTCCGTCCCGGCGTAGAGCTCCTCCACCAAGGCCGCACGGCTTGCCAGGATGGCCTTGCGCCGCAGGCTCAGTTTCGGGGTGAGCTCGCCGCCCTCGATGGTGAACTCATGGGTGAGCAGGGCGAACTTCTTGATCTGTTCCCAGTTACCGAGGTCCTTGTTCACCATGTCCACCGCATCCTTGAAGCAGGCCAGCACACGCGGATCCTTCACGGCGGCCTCGCGGTCGGTGAAGGGGATGCCGCCCTGCGTGCAGCGCTCCTTCAGCGCCTCGAAGTTGGGCACGATGAGCGCGGCCGGGAACTTGCGGTACTCACCGATGACGATCACCTGCTCCACGAGGCGCGACGCCTTCAGCTTGTTCTCGATGAGCTGCGGGGCCACGTACTTGCCTCCGCTGGTCTTGAACATCTCCTTCTTGCGGTCGGTGATGCGCAGGAAGCCCTCCGCGGTGATCTCCCCGATGTCACCGGTATGGAACCAGCCGTCGGCGTCGAGCACCTCGCGGGTGAGCTCGGGCTCGTTGTAGTAGCCCTGCATCACGTTGGGGCCCTTGCACAGGATCTCGCCATCGGCGGCGATGCGCACCTGCACATTGCTGATGGGCCGGCCCACGGTGCCGAAGCGCAATCCGTCATGGCGTGCATCGTTCACGGTGACCACGGGGCTGGTCTCCGTAAGGCCGTAGCCTTCCATGAGCGGGATCCCGGCGGCATTGAAGATGCGGGCCAGCCGCACCTGCAGGGCGCTGCTGCCGCTGGCCACGCAGCGCACCTGCCCGCCAAGCGCCTCGCGCCACTTGCTGAAGACCAGTTTCCGCGCGATGGCCAGCTGCAGGTCGTACCAGGGACCAGGGCTCTTCACGTCGTAGCGCTCGCCCAGGCGCAGGGCCCAGAAGAAAAGGGCGCGCTTTGCACCGGTGAGCTCCTCGCCCTTGGCCATGATGCGCGCGTAGATCTTCTCCAGCAGGCGCGGCACGGCGGTGAACACGTGCGGCTTCACTTCCCGGATGCGGTCGCCCAGGTCGTCCAGCGTGGGCTGGAAGTAGATGCTCACCCCCGTGCGCAGGTACAGGTACATGAGCATGCGCTCGTAGATGTGGCACAGCGGCAGGAAGCTGATCGTGCGCGCCTCGCTGTCCACCGGCAGCCGCTCGAAGCTGGCCTGCACGTTGCTCAGGATGTTGTCATGGGTGAGCATGACACCCTTGGGTCGGCCGGTGGTGCCGCTGGTGTAGATGATGCTCGCCAACTGCCCGGGCTGCACGGCCGCTTTGCACTGCTCCAGCAGCGTACGCTGGTCATCATGGCCGCTGAGGAGCTCCTTCCAGTCGCGCGCACCGGGCAGGCCATCGAAGCTGAAGATGTGCTCAATGTTGGGTGCGTCAGCGCGGGCCTCGAGCCCCTTCGCCAGGATGTCCTTGTCGCCGGCGAAGAAGAGGCGTGCTCCGGAATGGCGCAGCACATAGGCATAGTCGCCGGCGCTGGCCGTGGGATACAACGGCACATTGATGGCACCTATCCTGAGCAGGGCCTGGTCCAGCAGGCACCACTCGCTGCGGTTGGTGCTCGCCAGCGCCACCTTGTCCCCGGCGCGTATACCAAGGGCGAGCAGGCCCATCGCCAGGCGCTCGCTGGTGTCCAGCACCTCCTGCGTGGAGTAAGGCCGCCACTTCCCGCCCTCCTTGGTGGCGATGCAATCCACCTTGGGCGTGTGCGCGAGCTGGTGCTCGAGGATGTCGAAGAGCCTTGTTACCGCCATCACTGGATCTCTGCGTCGAATTTCAGGGTGATCACGCGCATGGTGATACCCTCCTTGAAAGTGAACTTCTGCGTGATGCTGGTGGTGCGGCTCTGGTCCATGTAGAAGATCTTCTCCAGGCGCTTGTTGTCCTTGTCCTTCCCGGCCTTCATGTCGATCTCGTAGATCATGTTCACCGCGCTGTCCTTGAGGCTGCTGCGCTTGCTGTTGTGCGTGCTGATCTTGCACCAGAGCTTCACCTTCACATCACCCTGGTCGAAGATCATGGCACGGTCGGCCCCCTCGGCCTGGTTCAACTGACCGCTGGGGTCCAGCGTCACATCCATCCCCTGGGTCACCTGGTCCTTTTCGGTGATGGTCACGTTGGTGATCTTCACACGCGTTTGCGCGCTCAGCAAGGCAGCAGCGCAGAAGGCGATGGCGGTCAACAGGTGTTTCATGGCGGTGTGGTTGTTCAAGTGGACGCTAAGATCGAACTTCAGCCCCACAAAAACACGACCAAAGATCATGAAGACCCTCGACATGCGTTCCCTCATCGTCGGTGGCGCGTTGGCCATCGGCCTCGCCGCGGCATACAGCTTCACCAGCGCCCCACGCGCCCCCCAGACCTACAGCTGGCGCCAGTTCAGCACCATCGAGAGCGTGGTGCCCGGCGGCCTCGGCCGTTCGCGCATCATCATCAGCGATCAGGGCGACCAGGAGATCGGCAAGGACCTCATGAACTTCTACAGCATGGTGGGCATCAACTTCAAGAACATTGCCAGCAACGACCGCCTGATCGTGGACAACATCAACCAGTGGACCAGCGAAGGCTGGGAGCTGCATACGGTGTCCACCGGCGTGCAGAGCCCCGGAGAGAAAGGCGGCAACGGCATCTTCATCACCCGCTACCTGTTCCGGAAGCCGGCCTGATCGGCAGGGTGCGTTACGCATGAAGCGGTGTGACGTGTGAGGTGGGTACCACTTCACACTTCACGCTTCACCATCCCCCAGTTCCGCGAGCGCCGCCTTGTACTTGCGCACATAGGCATCCACGCTGCGCGCCTTGTACTGCATGATGTAGCGCGGGTGCTCCAGTGCCACCACCTGCTTGAAGAGCCCCATGCGCACGTTCAGCTTCGTGAAGTAGGCGGCGTTCTTCCCGGTCCCGATGCACACCACCGCGTCCGTGCGCATGCCACAGGCCACAAGGGTGCGCAGCCAGCGCTCGATGAAGGGCGTTACCGCCTGCTCCAAGGCGGGATCGTCATAGTAGTTCAGGTTCACCTCGCTCCCGTTGGGCCCGCGCTTCACAAAGCCCAGGGGACAGATCGCGTGCACATACACCCGGTGGCAGAAGGCTTCCGCACCACCCACCCCGCGTACCATCCGGTAGAAGAAGTCGCTGCTGGGCTCGTGCGTGCGCAGGCCGTTCACGGGGATGCCGAGGTCGCTCGCGCAGCGTTTGGTGTCCGTGAAGGGAAGGCCCGTGCTGCCGGCGCCCAGGCGGCCGGGGTTGATGCCGAGCATCAGGAGCCGGGGCCGGTCATCGTTGTAGAACTTCCGGTGGAAGGCGGTGACGATGCGGCGCACCTCATCCGCCTGCGCGCCGTTGAAGGGATCCAGCACGCCCACACCGGGCGGCAGCCGCACACCGCGGAGGCTGAAGTGCAGTACATGTTCCAGCAGACGGTCTGCCAGGGTGGTGGCCAT
>Ga0315900_10009711_pt1 | contig 12154 bp, 9 predicted proteins | sample LakEriMetagenome_FD_203521 | JGI IMG/M metagenome (GOLD analysis project Ga0315900, IMG submission 203521) | Freshwater fungal communities from buoy surface, Lake Erie, Ohio, United States - Buoy 12 MA114 | ecosystem: Environmental > Aquatic > Freshwater > Lake > Lake biofilm | place: USA: Lake...
ACGCAGTGCGCGTGACCATTGGTCTTCGGCTCAATCTCGGTGCAGCGGAGAAGGCCATGTGGGACATGGTCTGGGCCAACCCCTTAGCCCGGGTTGGCTGGCCAGCGGAGTTTGAGATCAGTCGCGATTCGGCTGACGGGAACCAGTTAGTCCTGATCGATATGCGCAAGATGCCGGGCCGGACTGCCAGTGATGAGGACAGCATTTCCTACAATGCCGCCGAGTATGAAGTGGCCGAGCTGGATCATGAAATGCCGAGCATCCCGATTGGTGCGCTTGGGGACCCCGATCTGGCTGGAAAGTTCAATTCCGTGCTGCGCAGCATCATTCGGCTCAGGGCGCTCAGCATGTTGGCGGACCGGTCGGGTCAGAGTGATCTTGCCTGGTGCATCGAGCCGGTCGGGCAGGACTGCCCGGCCAATGGCGATTCAGATCTGAGCACGCTCACCTCGCATGATGAAGTACAGATTGGGGTGCGCAACATGCTCCGCGAAGAATGAGCGTCTGTCGGCTCTTTCGCGTATGTCTTGATGGTTACTCCGACCGGTGAGGCTACCGTGGTCATTGCGCCAGAAGATAATGGCGGGAAGACTTTCGATTCCGGCCAACTGGTGGTGAACCAGGCCGAGACATTCAAGCTTAGCCGGGGGCGATATCGCTTTTTTACGCTGTTCCGGAAAGAGCCCTTCGATCCTGCCTTCATTCAGCGCCATCCGGTCAGTGGTCGCCGGCTGATCAATTGCCGATCCGGCCTTGAAGCAAAGTTGTGCAGCGCCCTCTCGGGGATGAATATTGCATCACCCAGCTTCACCGAAATGGACGCAATGGGTTTCAAAATGACCGAGCACAGCCTGTTTTTCGATCCAAAGACTGTTGTTAGAGTCGGCGGAGGACAAATGGCCCCGCGCGGATTTGCGCCTTGGCAGGCCCAGATTTTTTCCAATCAGACCTACAGTAGGCAGCAGATCGAAGCGGATCGCGCCCTCGGCAACAAAGGTAAGGGCTGGGCGCTACAAAAGCCATTTCAGCGCTATCATCGTTGCGGTGGATCGCTGATTGCGCCCGGCATTGTCCTCACTGCGGCGCACTGTGTGGCTAAGGGGCCAACCGCGGGCACTGAGGTTCTGCGAGTACGGGAAGTGCGACTTGGGACGCAGGATCTGACCAAACCCGGGGCGACCTATCGGATCGCTGCGGTCGTGGTGCATCGCGGATATCTGCCCACCGGGCAGCATGACGACATTGCTGTGCTGCGGATCGTACCCAAGCAAGGTGTTGCCCCCCAGGTGCCAGTTGCCTTGCCGCATCAGGTGTCCGGATTTCCGCGGATCGGACCCGGCGCTCCGATCAGCGTGCTAGGCTGGGGAATGATGGGCGAGGTCAAACGTGGCGAGCGCCACGAGTGGACCGAGGACGGTCCACAGTCCGCCGTGGCTCAGTTGCAAATCGGCGCGCTTGAAGCTTTTGACCTTGGGAAGTGTCAGCGCATTCCCGGCTATGGCGACATCCACAAGACAATCTGTGCGGTTAGCCGCCGTGGCAATGCCGAACGCGCCTTCAGTTGCCGTGGTGACAGCGGTGGACCGGTCATCAGTCAACGCAATGGGAGAGTGGTCCAGGTCGGGTTGGTGTCAGGCGGTGTCGGTTGTGGTGCGGTTGAAAATGGCCAGCAAAATCCATCCCGGTTCGTCGATCTGGCGCAATATGGCGACTGGATTGAGGCTGCAATGAAGCGTGCGCGCGAAATTGACCAGACAGTGACGCGCTACCCCTGAAGCGGGTAAGAAAAAGGCCCGCCGAAGCGAGCCCTTTCCCCAAGTAATCAGGTTGCCCAGATTTACTGGTCGGTATTGCCCTGATCGGTCGAGCCCTGGTCCGTCGAACCGGTAGCGGCAGCTTCGGGAGCTGCAGCAGCGTCAGTCGCGGCTTCAGTCGCAGCAGCAGTTGCAGCTTCGGTGGCAGCAGCTTCAGTGGTCGCTTCGGCAGCAGGTGCTTCTTCGGCGGGCTTGCTGCAAGCAGCGAGGCCGAGAGCGAGCGTGGCAACGGCAATGATAGTGGTCTTGCGCATATTCGGGACTCCCCCAGTTGAGAGCTTCATCATCTATGCGAATCCGAACCGGTGCAACAGAATATTGAAGCGTTGGTCCGAACGGATCGGATCAAGCAGTGGATCGTTCAGCAGGTATACCAACCCAGAGTCGGAATCGGCCCGGGCCTTATCGAGCGTTGTGAAAGCAGCCTCGGTTTGCGCACGTTGGGCCAGGACTTGTGCCTGCTGGTACAGCCCAATGTCTCCATATTCGCCGATCAGCGCGGCAAAGGCCGCATCGGCTGCCTTGGCATTGCCGCGGCGGTGCGCGACAATTGCCAGTCCGGGCAATGCCAGCAAATTGTTAGTCTCGAGCTTAAATTCAGCTTCGGCGGCATCCAGATTGCCCATCATCAGGAAGGCATTGCCCATATCGCCGCGTAACGTCGCGCGCTTGGGGCTGATCTCCAGCGCCTTGCGCGCGTGGTCGATTGCCTCTGAATAGCTGCGTGCGGCATATTTGATGTTACCCGCAGACTTGAACATTGAGGCATTGAGCGGGTCGAGCGCTGCGGCGCGGGCAATCGTGCTGTCAGCTTCGGCGAACCGGCCAGTACGCGCGCAGTACAACGCATATCGGCTCAGCACATCGACATCGCCGCCGCCAAGCTTGATCGCTTGCTCATAGGATGGCCGCGCTTCCCTGGCCTGGAGCCGGCCATAGAAGATGGCATAGCCCAGTGCGATAAACCCATAAGCATAGTCTGGGGCCAGCTTGGTCGCTCGGTCAGCTTCGGCGATTGCCTCGTCGTAAAGCATGCGGCGTTGGCCGGCCGAGGCGTATTGGTTGGCAATCACCGCCAGCGAGCGTGATCGCGCTGCCCGGGCTGCCGCATAGTTCTCATCAAGTGCGATAGCCTGTTCGAATTTGGCGAGCGCTACCCGGTCAGACGCTTCATCGACATGGGCATCGAACAGGTCACGGCCCCGGAGATAGACGTCGAAGGCGGCAAGGCTGTCGGTTCCGCCGACCTGCTTCTCTTTCTTACCGTCCTGCCGCTCGTCGATCGTCACCGAAAGCTCGCGTGCGACGGCACCGGCGATCTCGCTTTGAACGGCGAATACATCGGCCAGGCGGCGCTCGAACACGGTTGACCAGGCATTCTTACCATCGCGTCCATCAATCAGCGCGGTCGTCACCTTGAGCTGATCGCCCACTTTCTGCACCGTGCCATTGAGCAGGAAGGCCACCCCCAGCTTGCGAGCAATGGCCCGGTCGTCCGCTCCGCCTTCGCGAAAGAGGTTGGATGAGGTCTGACCGGCAATTTCCAGCAGGGCATTCCGCGACAACTGCGCTCTGATCTCAGCCGCCAGTCCATCGGAAAAGTACTGCTGCGCAGGATCGCCGCTTAGATTGGCAAAGGGCAGTACAGCCACTGAATTTGCGTCGGGCCCGCCACCTATTAGGCCCGATTTCCAGGCAAACAGCCCCCCGATCGCAGCTACGGCGGCAATTCCGCCGCCGATGGCAGTCCGCCGGTTGATCCGGGCACCGATCGGGTGCGGTGCCGCTTCGCGCAGTGGCTGGTTGTGCAGCGCCGAAACGGCCCGCAGCAGCTTGACGATTTGTGGGTCGTCAGCCGTCATTTTGGCCCTAGCCAGATCGATCACCTGGAACTGGCCGAAGCCCAGCGGCGGCTCAGTGCCGTCAAGCGCGATGGGCACTAGCAGGCCCCGATCACGGCCTCGTGTGGCCTCATCATGAACCCAGTGGGATGCCACGGAGTTGACCGACCATAGCACGACCACGGCCCGCGCGCGATCCAATGCTTCGGCGGTTGCCTGAGAATAGCGCTCACCGCCTTCGAGCAGGCCGTCCCACCAAGTGGCAAAACCAGCTGCTTCAATCAGGCGAATAATCGGCAGAGCTCGCGCCCGGTCTGCGCGCGAATAGCTGAAAAACACACTGGTCTGCGCCAACGGCGCGGCTTGATCTGAGGTGTGATTTTCGGTCAACTGCTGCTGGTCCTCTGGATGGATTCACAACCCGTCCGAGGGGATGTGTTCCATTCTTCGCAACCTGTTGCAACAGGGGTTTTCAATAGTTTCAGTTGTTCAGCCGCTGGGCGTGCCAGGCAACATGCTCAGCCATGAAGGTCGAGATGAAGTAATAGGAATGGTCATAGCCTGGTTGCATCCGGATAGTTGCAGGGATACCGGCTTCGGCACAGGCTGCGGTCAGTAGCGGTGTCTTGAGCTGGTCTGCGAGGAAATTGTCACTCTCGCCCTGGTCGACCAGCAATTCAGGAAGCCGCGCTCCATCCTGTATCAAGGCACAGGCATCATACTTGCGCCAGAGGGTCCTGTCGGCCCCCAGATAACCGCTAAGCGCCTTTTCACCCCATGGGCAGCTCAGCGGGCTGACGATCGGCGCGAAGGCACTGATCGATCGAAACAACCCCGGATTGCGCAGCGCAATGGTCAGTGCGCCGTGGCCACCCATCGAATGGCCGGTGATCCCCTGCCGCTCCATGTCGACGGGAAAATAGCGAGCGACCAACGCTGGCAGCTCCTGCTCGATATAGCTGCGCATCCGGTAATTGGCGGCCCAGGGAGACTGAACTGCATCGACGTAGAAGCCTGCGCCCTTGCCGAAATCATAGGCTTCGTCATCGGGCAGGTCATCGCCGCGCGGGCTGGTGTCGGAAGCGATGAAAATAATGCCGTGTTTGGCGCAGGCTGCCCGATACTCACCCTTCTCAGTGACATTGGCGTGCGTGCAGGTCAGACCCGAGAGGTACCACAGTACTGGCAATTTCGCGCCGGGCGCGTGATCGGGCACAAAGACCGAAAAGGTCATCGGCGTGCCGGTAACCTCGCTCTGGTGTGTGAATACGCCCTGGGTGCCGCCATGGCTGTGATTGGCGCTGACCTGTTCCATTACTTGACCCTGTGAAACCCGCACAATTTGTTGCCGGAAGGATCGCGCAGGTAGGCCAGGTAGAGAATCCGACCGTCGGGCGGATGACGCTCGCCCGGTGGATCCTCAATGGCCGTGCCACCATGTGCCAGGCCAGCCGCGTGCCAGGCATCGATTTCACCTGGCGAAGCACCTACAAAGCCCAGAGTGTGGCCGTTCCCGCCGTGGGTGGGTTCGCCATTAAGTGGATTGGTGATCAGCAGACGTCCACCGGCATGGTTGTAGATCAACCGGCCACGAACATCGATCTCGCCCGGTGGGACGCCAAGGGCACCAAGGGTGGCGTCGTAGAACCGCTTGGTGGCCTCAATGTCATCTGCGCCGATGGTAACGTGACTGAACATCAGAACACTACGACGGAGCGGATGGACTTGCCGGCGTGCATCAGGTCGAAGGCAGTGTTTATTTCCTCCAGCCCCATCACGTGCGTGATCATCGGATCGATCTCGATCTTGCCGGTCATATACATATCGACGATCTTAGGCACATCGGTGCGGCCCTTGGCCCCGCCGAACGCCGTGCCCCGCCAGTTGCGACCGGTCACAAGCTGAAACGGCCTGGTGGCGATTTCCTTGCCCGCCTCGGCCACGCCGATGATGATCGAGGTGCCCCAGCCGCGGTGGCAGGCTTCCAGTGCGGTGCGCATCACTTCGGTATTGCCGGTGGCATCGAAAGTATAATCAGCTCCGCCATCGGTCATTAGTACGATCTTGGCTACCACGTCCTCGCGGCTCATACCCTTGGAATTGAGGAAGTCAGTCATGCCAAACTTGCGACCCCATTCCTCACGGTCCGGGTTGATGTCGACGCCAATGATCTTGTTAGCGCCGGCCAGCCGAGCACCCTGGATTACATTGAGGCCAATCCCGCCAAGCCCGAAGACCACGACATTATCGCCCACCTGAACCTTGGCCGTGTTGATCACAGCGCCAACGCCGGTGGTTACGCCGCAGCCGATGTAGCAGCTGGTCTGGAAGGGTGCGTCCTCGCGGATCTTGGCCACAGCGATTTCCGGCAGCACGGTGAAGTTCGAGAAGGTGCTGCAGCCCATGTAGTGGAAGATCGTCTGTCCCTTGTAGCTAAAGCGCGAGGTGCCATCCGGCATCAGGCCCTGGCCTTGAGTGGCGCGGATCGCGGTGCAGAGGTTGGTTTTGCCGGACAGGCACGACTTACACTGACGGCATTCCGGGGTGTAGAGCGGGATCACGTGATCGCCGGGTTTCACGCTGGTCACTCCAGGCCCTACCTCGCGCACGATCCCGGCGCCTTCGTGGCCAAGGATCGAGGGGAAGATGCCTTCGCTGTCAAAACCGTCGAGCGTGTAGGAATCGGTATGGCAAATGCCGGTCGCCATGATCTCGACCAGCACTTCGCCGGCCTTGGGGCCTTCAAGGTCAACCTCTACAATCTCGAGTGGCTGTTTCGGTGCAAAGGCAACTGCGGCGCGGGTCTTCATGGTTCCTCCCATCCAGAAATGTCGATTCGGCTTAGCCAAGCCGGGCAGGGCTTGTCACCTGCGACGAATGCTCAGCCGTTCCATGCCGCGATCGTGGTGCGATGCAATTCGCGGCGATAGCCTTCATAGCCGCCGGTGGCCCGGTGAAGTACCGAGCGGTTGTCCCACATGATCAGCATGCCCGGTTCCCACGTGTGGCGATAGACGAACCGGTCATCGCCCTGCCAGGCCTGTAGCTCCATCAGCAGGGCAATGGCTTCATCCTGGGCCATCCCTTCGATGCCGATTATATAGCCCAGCGTGGAATAGAAGCCGCGCCGGCCGGTTTCGGGATGGGCTGGAACCAGGGGGTGGGTTTGCGTCGCAAGTGCGGCTTCGCTAGGCCGGATATCCATCGAGCGGCCCTTGTCCTTCGCGCCATAAGTGCCGTCCGGTGCATAAGGCAGGCGAGCCGAATGGATCGCCACGAGGTCCGCATACCGGGCCTGCTGGACTGGGGAGAGTGCCTCCCAAGCGGCGTGCTGATTGGCGAACAGCGTATCTCCGCCGACAGGTGGAATCTCGACCGCGTTCAGGCAGGTGCCTGATGGAGGACGGGCCTGGAATGACCAGTCGGCGTGCCAATTCTCGGCAAACAGCGGCGTCTGCTCGTCCGCTTCGCGGCGGATTGCGGCGATATGACGCCGCCCGGCAATCGGTGCAAAGAACGGATCGTCACCAAACCCGCCGAAACACAGAGTGAAACGCTCCAGCCCGTCATCATCCAGGAACTGGTCGGGGAAGGAGAGCACGTGGTGCTCCAGCCAGGCGGCGCGTATGGCTGCCGCGGCCTGGCTGTTGAGCCCGGTCTTCAGGTCGATTCCGGTAATGCGCGCACCGCACGCCTGCCCCGAAGGTTCGACCTGCAACGCCATCAATGCACCGTATCGCCCTGGGCCGTCGGTTCGTCACCGCCTTCGTCCCCGTGATCCTCACCTTCATCGGCCAGGCGGACCGCGCTGACGACGTGTTCGTCATCGGCCACGTTGAACAGTCGAACTCCGGCTGAACCGCGCCCGATCACGCGCAGGCTTTCCAGCGGCAAGCGGATCAGCTTGGCTTGATCGGTAACCAGCATCAGCTGGTCGGCCTGGGTGGCCGGGAAGCTGGCGACCACCGGACCGTTGCGGCCGATGTTGTCGATATTGGTGATCCCCTGTCCACCACGCCCGGTACGCCGATACTCGTAAGCCGAACTGAGCTTGCCATAGCCGTTGGCGCAGACCGTCAGGATGAACTGTTCGCGAGACTGCAGTTCCGCGAAACGTTCCGGTGCCAGTGAGGGTTCGCCTTCCTTCTCGCCCTTCCACGGGGCGAAGCGGACATACTCTTCACGCTCTTCGCTCGTCGTTCCGACGCGATGGAGGATCGACAGGCTGATCACCTCGTCATCGCCCTTCAACGTCATGCCGCGCACTCCGGTGGAGGTGCGGCTTTGGAACTCGCGCACTTCATCGCCGGCAAAGCGGATAGCCTTGCCCTGACGCGTGGCGAGCAGCACGTCATCGCTCGGTTCGAGCAGGGCAACGCCGATCAATCGATCATCGCTGTCATCCTCGAACCGCATGGCGAACTTGCCGTTGCTCGGTATGTTGGCGAAGGCGTCCATGCTGTTACGGCGGACGTTGCCCTTGGCCGTCGCGAAGACGACCGAAAGCTTGCCCCATTCCTCTTCGTTCTCGGGCAGCGGCAGCACTGTCTGGATCGTTTCGCCCTGATCGAGCGCCGGCAGCAGGTTGACGATCGGCCGACCGCGCGTGGCCGGACCGCCTTCGGGCAGCTTCCAGACCTTGAGGCGATAGACCTTGCCGGCAGTGGAGAAGAACAGCACCGGGTTGTGCGTGCTGGTAACGAACATGCTCGTCACCACATCCTCGTCCTTGGTCGACATCCCGGCGCGGCCCTTGCCACCGCGGTGCTGGGCGCGGAAAGTGGAGAGGCTTGTGCGCTTGATGTAACCGTCCATCGTGACTGTCACGACCATGTCGTCGCGCTCAATCAGGTCTTCGTCGTCAATGCCGTCTGCCGCCGCAGTGATTTCGGACAGGCGCGGCGTTGCATAAGCTTCGCGGATGACGGCCAGTTCTTCCTTCATCACGGCGTAGAGCTTCACCCGGTCTCCCAGGATCGCCAGGTATTCCTCAATCGCGGTGGCCAGCCCCTTGAGCTCTTCACCGATCTCGTCTCGGCCGAGCGCGGTCAGGCGATGCAGGCGCAGATCCAGGATGGCGCGGACCTGGGTTTCCGACAGACGATAGACCCCGCCGCTTTGCTCCGCATTGGGTTCAATCGCTTCGACCAGGCGGATGTAAGGCGCGATTTCACCAATCGGCCATTCACGCGTCAGCAAGGCCTCGCGGGCCGCAGCCGGATTACGCGAGCCGCGGATGATCTTCACCACCTCGTCCAGATTGGTGACGGCTACGACCAGGCCAAGCAGGATATGGGCCCGATCCCGTGCCTTGTTCAGCTCGAACTTGGTGCGGCGAGTGATCACTTCCTCGCGGAAGCCGATAAACGCCGAAACGATGTCGCGGAGCGTCAGCACCTCTGGCCGCCCGCCACGGATCGCCAGCATGTTGGCCGGGAACGAGCTCTGCGCCGGCGTATTGCGCCACAGTTGATTGAGCACGACTTCCGGAGTGGCATCACGTTTCAGGTCGATGACGACGCGCACACCTTCGCGGTTGGACTCATCGCGGATATCGCTGATGCCCTCGATCCGCTTGTCCTTGGCAGCCTCGGCAATCTTCTCAACCAGGCCGGACTTGCCGACCTGATAGGGGATCGAAGTCAGCACAATCGAACGGCGGTCACCCCGGCCTTCCTCGATTTCGTGCCGGCAACGCATGATAACCGAGCCACGCCCGGTCGTATAGGCGCTGCGGGCACCGTGGGTGCCAAGGATCAGCGGCGCGGTCGGAAAATCAGGTCCGGGGATGTACTGGATCAGTTCCTCTGAAGAGATCGCCGGATTCTCGATATAGGCCAAACAGCCGTCGATCACTTCGCCCAGATTGTGGGGTGGGATATTGGTCGCCATGCCAACCGCGATCCCGCCAGCGCCATTTACCAGTAGATTGGGGAAGCGGGCCGGGAGCACCGTCGGCTCGCGCCGCGAGCCATCATAGTTCTCGGTGAAATCGACCGTGTCCTTGTCGAGATCCTCGAGTAGAGAGTTGGCCACTTTGGCCAGCCGCGCTTCGGTGTAGCGCATCGAGGCTGGCGGATCGGGGTCCATCGACCCGAAATTGCCCTGGCCGTCAATCAACGGCAGCCGCATCGACCAATCCTGGGTCATGCGGGCGAGGGCATCATAGATCGCGCTGTCACCGTGGGGGTGGTAGTTACCCATGACGTCGCCGACGATTTTGGCGCTCTTGCGATAGGGGCGGCCAGCAACGAAGCCGCCTTCCTGACTGGCGAACAGAATGCGACGATGGACCGGCTTCAGCCCGTCACGCACATCGGGCAGGGCGCGACTGACGATCACGCTCATCGCGTAATCGAGATAGCTCGTCTTCATCTCGTCAACGATGTCGACGCGCTGGAAATCGCCGAGCGGACCGGTCGGTCCGGTGCCTTCGGATTCAGGAATGTCTTGGTTGTCGCTCACGCGGATTATCAGCCGGTTGTTGGCGGGAAAGTGTGATCCAGACGCCTAGGCCAAGGCGGCTGCAAAGGCCACTGCAAGCGGCTTGTCACCGTGATTTTTCCACACCCAATCGCCATTGCCTTAACGAACGGGACAATCCGCATTCAAGGCGGGTTCAGCGCCATGGCCATAGTGCGCCAGACCTGTTGCCAAAACGGCGTTTTGCCGCCAGTAGCAGGCAGGATGAAAGTCCACCCGGAGCACAAAGCCCGGGTGAGCGAGGAGTGAGATTGACGATGCGTCGCACCAAGTTTCTGACCCGCACGGCCTATGCCCTTGCGCTGTCGCTGGCCACTGTGGCTGCTGCCGGTCTGGTTGCCGTCCCTGCCGAGGCCCAGAAGAAGGACGACAAAAAGGCCGCTCCAAAGGGGCCGCAGCCCACCAAGGGATTCATCCCTGCTTACAACGAGACCAAGACGGCGCTGGATGCTGCTGCCAAGCGGCCGGACGTAATCGCGGCCAAGGCCAAGGTCTCGGAGAAGGACAGGGCTGTTCGTGCCGCCAGTGGTCGGACCGCCCGTGAAGCTGCGCGTGCTCAGCATGAGGCTGCAATTGCGGAGCTGGGCGCTCTGTTGACTGCAGAGAAGGCCAAGGTTGAAACTGCCCTGACGAAGATCGGCAGCGATGGTGACAAGTTCTTTGGCGGACAGTTGACGCTTGATTACGGCAATCTCGCCACCGACAAGGTTTCGCAGCGACGCGGTATCGTCGCCATGATCGATAGCGGACACGTTCCGGCCGAGCAGCTTGGGCGGTTCAACTATTTCGCTGGCACCCTGGCTTATGAAGCCAAGGATTTCGTGGCTGCTGAAACCGCGCTGAAAGCCGCTGTGGCTGCTGGTAGCAACAGCAAGGAAACGCTGGTAATGCTCGCCGAGGCCCAGAACTCCGGCGGCCGGACTGCCGATGCATTGGGTACCCTCAAGTCGCTGGTCGATAACGCTGCAGCTGCGGGTCAGGTGCCGGACCTGGAATGGCTCGAGCGCGGCGTGGTATTGTCCTACCAGGCCAAAATGCTGGCGGAATCGACGGACTGGGCGATCCGCCGCGTGGAATTCCATCCCTCCCAGGCTTCGTGGGTCGCAGCTGGCCAGCTGATGCGGGCAGCCTATGACTACAATGGCGGGGACTCGCTTGACGTGTCGCGCGCGCTGGATCGCGCAGGCGCCCTCAACTCCAGCACCCAGCCGGTACAGCGTGAATATGTCGAATATCTGCAGGCTGTCGTCGGCAAGGTCGGCGTCCTCTATCCGGGAGAAGCGGTCAAGGTTGCCAACCAGGGCGTCAAGGTCACCGCACTGCAGGCAACTGATCCGTTTGTGCGTGATGCCTTGGCGGAAGCAAATCGCCGCGTTGCCGCTGACCGGGCCTCACTTCCCGGGCTGGAGCGTGATGTCCGGGCTCCGGCAGCACAGCTGCGCACCGTGCTGATCGCGGCTGACACACTGCTCAGCTATGAACAGGCTGACAAAGCCGCCGAGCTTTATCAGATCGCTCTGGGCAAGCCTGGTGCCGACGCGTCGGCCATCAACCTGCGCCTTGGCATCGCGCTGACCAAGCTTGGCAAAGCGCCAGAGGCCGAGGCGGCCTTCGGTAAGGTGACTGGTCCGCGCCAGTCGATCGCGCGGCTGTGGACGCTGGTCGCCAAGGGCAAGGTGGTTCCGACCACCTGAGGCCACGCCCAGTGTCTATTGAAGAAAGGGCGGCAGGCGACTGCCGCCCTTTCCTGTTGGGTTATGCCGGCGCGAACTCGCCGGTTGCTTCGTCCAACAGGTGTAGCTCGCCATCGCTGATCGCGAAGAAAACCCCGCGCAACTTGAGTTTGCCTTCGCGTTCCCGGGCCAGAACCTGTGGGAAGGTGCGCAGGTTTGACAGGCTGACTTTGACGCCGGCCATTTCCATCGCCCGTTCCGCTTCCGGGCCTTCGGTACCATGCCTGAGAGCAACCACGTGACGTGCACCATCCAGCAGCCCGATCCAGTCGGCCACAAATCC
>Ga0315900_10009716_pt1 | contig 12151 bp, 7 predicted proteins | sample LakEriMetagenome_FD_203521 | JGI IMG/M metagenome (GOLD analysis project Ga0315900, IMG submission 203521) | Freshwater fungal communities from buoy surface, Lake Erie, Ohio, United States - Buoy 12 MA114 | ecosystem: Environmental > Aquatic > Freshwater > Lake > Lake biofilm | place: USA: Lake...
ATATATTGATATCGACCTGAGCGAGATAAAGCGAACCGCAAAGAAGATCGAAGACTCGAAGCCCGAGAATGCATGGCGTCACGTCGAGATGATCTACGATTGGGTACGAGACAATATCGAGTATCGGAACGGTGATTTGCGACAGATAAAGGAGGCGCTCAAGGACAAGCAAGGAGACTGCGAAGAGATGACGGGCATCTTTGTCGCTTTATGTCGAGCGAGCGATATTCCTGCAAGGTGTGTTTGGATACCAGAGCATTGCTATCCAGAGTTTTATCTTGAAGACCAAGATGGCGCAGGATATTGGTTCCCATGCCAAGCGGCCGGTGAACGACAGTTCGGGCAAATGCATGACTATCGTCCGATTCTTCAGAAGGGAGATCGTTTCAAAGTTCCTGAAGAAGTCGCTATGCAGCGTTACGTCTCCCATTTTTTTTCGTGCAAACAACGCCCGACACTAAAGGGTGGAAGGGATGTTGTTGTGGAGCCAGTCTTGGATCTTGGCCCACTCGAGGCTGAGATCGAAGCACTTCGCCAACAGCAAAGTCAACAAAGTCGCTGATCGCTCCGCGATCATTTCCAGAAAACGAATTGATGACTGCGAAGAATGCTGCTTTTCAAAGAGTTTGAGCGAGGGTGAATGAAGATGGATCGTCGGATCGATCCACGACACTCATGCTTTCGAGACTTGTACTGCAACATTTCCGAATGTGCTTCCTCCTCCCAGATCGGTAAGTCGTTCGCTGGTGATATCGTTGAGGCTTTTGCGATCTGGCGATAGTTTCGGCCACCATTGCCCCAAGGCGATTACGACTCCTAGCTTTGCATCGTCGCTGACAATCACTTTGCGAAGAATGCTTCCTGTGCTGCTTCGAATATGAACGCGTTCGCCTGACGTTATGCCTCGAGCCTCTGCGTCTGACGGATGAATCATCACTTGAGGCTCACCACCCGCTAACTTGAGAATGCTTTTCACATTCCCCATCGTCGTGTTGACAATATGACTTCCCGGTGGGGAGATTAATCGAAGAGGCAATTCTGGTGTGAGAACTTCTTGAAAGGTGAGTTGCTGGGGGACAGGGGAAAATCGAATCTTCTTGTCATCAAAGTTACTACCGTTTGCATAGGGGCGGTACTCTGCAGGAAGCTTCAATTTGATCGACTTCTTTTGTTGTAATTCATTCGCCGTGATTCCGGACAAGAACGGATTGGGACTGTCTAGTAACGATTCTATCACTTGGGGGACCGACCACTCGAGCGATGTGTCCATCATCCCCATCTTCCTAGCGAGCTCACGAAAGAACCAACTGTTCGGTTTGGCTTCTCCGCGAGGTGCGACGACGGGTTCGGAATACTGCAAATAGTAATGTCCATACGCAGTATAGACATCATGGTGTTCGAGAAACGTCGTTGCTGGAAGCAAGTAGTCTGCGTAATCCGCCGTATCGGTTTGGAAATGCTCCAACACGACACATAGCAAATCTTCGCGAGCCAATCCTTGTCTCACTCGCGATGAATCTGGGGTGACAGCCGCGGGATTGGAGTTGAAAACAAACATGCCATGGATCGAGGACTGGCTGGGTGCTAACTCCGTCGCCAGCAGATTCATGTTCATATGCCTGACGGCTGTGTTTGCCAATTGCATACCGTTGATCGCTTTCGTGTTCAATCCAAAGGCACCGCTCGTAGAAATTGCACCACCGCCACCGCGCCTTTTCCACGCGCCAAGAATTGCAGGCAAAAGTGTGATGGCACGAATCGCATTGCCACCACCTTCATTTCGAGTCATTCCATAGCCGACTTTGACAAACGGTGCGTAGCTCATTGCAAATTGTTGCACCATCGTCTGAATGGCACCAAGAGGTACATCGCAGTACTCAGCAGCGCGTTCGAGAGTCCATTCCGAACAGGCTCTTCGATACTCTTCGACTCCCATGGCGTGAAGATTGAGGTAATCCGCATCGAACCATCCGTTCTCGAAGATCGCGTTGGCGATGGCCATTGCTAACGCGGTATCTGTCCCGACTCGAATCTGCCAGTGTTCGTCAGCAAATCGCGAAGTCTCATTGCGGAACGGATCGATATGAAGAATATGCGCTCCGCGGTGCCTGGCTTCTTTTAGGAATGGCGCGATATGCGAGTTGCTTCTCAGTGCATTGATACCCCAAAGAATTACATAACGCGAGTGGATTAAATCCTCTGGGTCTGTACCAAGTTTGTTCGGTCCATAGTTCATCTCCCAAGCTGCCCCGCCGGTTGATGCGCAGATGGTTTGGTCCAATTCGAGAGCACCTAGTTGACGAAAGAATGCGAGTGGGCGATTGCTCTCCAGAACGCCCATCGTACCACCGTAATGGAAAGGCAATATCGACTGTGGGCCATGCGATTCCACGATCGACTTGGTTTTCTGAGCAATTTCATCAATGGCAACATCCCACGATATCCGTTCAAACTGCCCCGCACCTTTGGGACCGACGCGGCGCATGGGATACTGCAAACGGTCCGATTGCTCTTGGCGTTCCGGATAGCGAGCCATCTTCACACAAGCGAACCCTTGAGTGATCGGGTGATCGGGATCTCCTTGGAGTTTCGTAACTTTGCCATCTTCGACAGTGATATGAAGCGAGCAGGCATCCGGACAATCCAACGCACAGATAGTGGGCAGAATTTGAAGTGCCATAAGATCTCGCTCTTTTCCTTAACGCGTTCAATACGATCGGTTCAATACGATCTGTTCAGTTGTTCTTAAGCTCGCTCCGCGGCAAAGGAGACGACCTCTCGCAAGCTCGTCGCATTGCATGCGAGCATCACCACGCGATCAAATCCTAGTGCGCAACCGCAGGATGCTGGAATACCATTTCTCATCGCTTCGAGTAGCTTTTCGCAGGTGGGCAATACTGTTTTGCCATCCAACACTCGTTGCTGATTGGCTAACCGATCTCGATCTGCAAGGACTTTCGCATCCAGTAATTCGTGATATCCATTGGCTAGCTCCACGCCGTGATAAAAAATCTCGTAACGTTCGGCAGTTCTTGGGTCGTTTTCGCTGACGACTGCTAATGCAGCTTGTGACGCGGGGAAATCTTTGACGATTGCAGGCCGGTGCCAGCCCAACATTCCTTGGACTCGCTCTGAGAAGAGTAGGTTCACCCAATCATCCCAATCGGTTGACCATTTCTCCGTGTCGACAATTTCGTTTTCAACAGCCCAGCGAGCGAAATCTGCGGGTGACGACTCGAAGAGTGGTAGTCCGATGGCCGCTTGAAACGCTTGTTCGAAACTGACGCTTTCCGCGGGTTCACAATCGAGCAAACGGACGAGCAGATCCGAGAGTAGTTGTTGGCCGCGTTCGTAGTCTGCACCAACGTCATACCATTCTGCCATGGTAAATTCTGGGTTGTGAAGTCGCCCGAGTTCTCCGTCTCGGAACACAGGTCCGACTTGATAAATGCTGCCGATTCCAGAGGCAAGCAATCGCTTCATGGATTGTTCTGGAGACGTTTGCAAATACCAAAGGGCAGACGATTGGCCAGGCAGTTTCCATGGGACAGCGATTGGATCGAGATGTCGATCGATCACGGTCTCGCTACAAAGGACAGGTGTTTGAACTTCGGTGAAACCACGCTCATCAAAAAAGCGACGCAGTCGACCCAATAGCTCAGCGCGTTTGCGAAGATTCGTTGCGGTCGATTGAGTCTGAAACGGCTGATTCATGAATAGGTGCTAGTCTGCTTTGTTCTGCGCTTTTAATCTGCGTTGATTGGTGAGTTCCACCGCAGTCAACAGTGCTTTCGCTTTATTGACGGTCTCTTGATACTCGCTGGTGGGGTCGCTATCGGCGACGAGTCCAGCGCCTGCTTGGATGTAGACTTTCCCTTTGCAAATAACCATGGTTCGAAGGGTGATGCACGTGTCCATGTTGCCTCGAAAGTCAAAGTATCCGACGGCACCTGCGTACGGGCCGCGACGGGTCGGTTCGAGTTCATCGATGATCTCCATCGCTCGCACTTTTGGAGCGCCACTCACGGTGCCGGCAGGCAAGCAAGATTTGAAGGCATCCATGGCGTCCATGTCTTCACGCAACTCACCATTCACGTTGGATGAAATATGCATCACGTGCGAGTAGTGTTCAACCACCATCAGGTCGCTCAGACGCACCGAGCCGAACTTTGCGACACGTCCGATATCGTTCCGACCAAGGTCGACGAGCATCACGTGTTCCGCTCGTTCTTTCGGATCGTTGAGCAATTCTAGAGCGAGCCGTTCGTCTTCTTCGATCGTTTTGCCGCGAGGACGAGTTCCTGCAAGAGGCCGGACGGTGACGATCCGATCGTAGACTCGCGACATGACTTCTGGGCTGCTGCCGACCAGAGTACACGAGGGTGTTCGGACGAAGAACATGAAGGGGCTGGGGTTGACCACGCGAAGTGTGCGATAAATCTCTAACGGGTCCGATTCCGTTTCAACTTCGAACCGCTGACTGAGGACGACTTGGAAGATATCTCCAGCCAAGATGTACTCGCGGCATTTGCGAACCGCATTTTCGAAACCTTCCTGGGTAAAGTTCGACTTCGGTACGACTTCTAGTCGCTTCCCAAGTTCGATTTCTTCGACGGCTGTTTGAGGAAGCGGGCTTCGAAGCTTTTCAATAGTCGCTTCGATGTCGCGGGTTGCATGTTCGTAGGCTTGCCGAATCTCGTCGGCGTGCTTCGTCGAAGGAACGGCTACAAGTCGGACGACGAGGACCGTTTTGTTGACATTGTCAAATACGACCAGTAAATCATAAAAGCCGAAGTCGAGGTCCGGCAATTGGCGATCGTCCGGCGGAGCGTTGGGCAATCGTTCGACGTAACGGATAACATCGTAACCAGCGAATCCAATGGCACCCCCAACAAAGGGTGGCAGTCCAGGCATGGTTGCGACTTTGTAGCCAACCATACGGTCGCGAAGGAACTGCAGTGGGTCGGCCGTTTGATGTTTTTCGACCTGGCCATTTTCGTGCCATTCGACCTGGTCTCGAGTTGCGACTATACGGCAACGAGGTCCGATGGCGATAAAGCTATAGCGTCCGATCCGCTCGCCTCCGATAACGCTTTCGAATAAGCACGCAGAACTATGCCCGTCGTCCAATTGCCGAAAGGCTGTCACGGGAGTCAAATGATCGCTCAAGAGCCGTTGGCTGATCGGAATCAGATCGTAATCAGGAGCGAGTACCTGAAATTGGTCAATAGGTGGAAAAGTGCTCATCCAGAAAAGTTTGCTTTCAAAACGCGACAGAATCACTTGCTTAATCGCATCGCCCGATTGGCAAGAGATGTCTATACTACCAACAAAGACTTTCTCGCGAACCGTCTGCTAAAGAATTCCCATGAAGTGTAATCGCTGCGAAAAACCTGCAACCTTTCATATAACCGAACTAACCGAGCCGGAAGGACCAAAAGTCCTCCATTTGTGCGAGGAACACGCACGGGAGTTCCTGGCTACGGATTCGGTCTCTCCGAGTTCAGCTATCTCCAGTGTCTTGGCAAAGCAATTGAAAATGGAAAAAGTTGCCGAGGAAATTGAGGCTGCCGACAAGAAGACATGTCCGGTTTGCGGAATTACGTTCGCGGAGTTTCGCAAGGGCGGACGTCTCGGCTGTGCATATGACTATGTGGCCTTTGAAGACGACCTGGAACCGCTATTGGTCAATATTCACAATGCGTTGGGACATTCCGGAAAAGTCCCAAAAAATCTGCGAGGGTCACCTGAGCGTCAGAGGCAACTGGCTCAGTTGAGAGAGCAGATGAAAGTGGCAGTAAAGAAAGAAGAGTACGAGAAAGCCAGTGGCCTACGCGATCAGATCGCCGCCATCGAAGCCGGCCACTTAAGCGAAGAGGAAACTACTGACGAGGAATCGCCGCCGTCCGATTCCTTTCAATCCAACCCTCATGACGAGTAATGCCCACTTAACTACAATCTCGTTCGCCCTACAATCCAATGGGTAGAAGAAACGCTACAATCACCGAAATGATGACTCGTCCCTGAGGCACCATTGGTCGACGTAGTTGGAAACGGTCGACGTAGTTGGAAACGGTCGACGTAGTTGGAAACGGTCGACGTAGTTGGAAACGGTCGACGTAGTTGGAAACGCAAGCGGCAAGCAGCAAGCACAGTGAAACTAGAAGACTTAGCACAACAAAGCGGCGAATGGATGAGCGGTCACGGTCCGGAATCGGACATAGTGATCAGTAGCCGAATTAGGCTTGCTCGGAATTTGGCTGATTTCCCATTCATCCGAAAATGCACTCCAAAAGATAGGGCCGACATTGCGGCCGAGGTTCACCGCGCACTGGATTCATTACCACTATCGGCGGATGCAGAGTATGTGGACGTCGCAAAATTGGGTGATTTGGATCGACAATTCTTAATGGAACGGCAACTCATCAGCCATGAGTTGAGCGAAGCCCAAGGTGCCAGGGCCGTGATTCTGGATCCTTCAGAACGCTTCAGTATTATGGTAAACGAGGAAGACCACCTGCGACTGCAAGTGATGCAAAGTGGGCTCGACCTCGAATCGGCGTGGGAGCGTATCGACAAACTGGACGATTTGCTAGAAAGCAAGCTGACTTACTCGTTCACGAGAAAGCTAGGTTACCTTACTGCATGCCCGACCAATGTTGGAACGGGGCTTCGAGTCAGCGTCATGCTTCATTTGCCCGCATTGGTGGCTACTAAGCAGATAGACAAAGTTTTTCGTGCGTTGAACAAGATCAATGTGGCAGTGCGTGGCCTCTTTGGTGAAGGCTCCCAATTCATGGGAGACTTTTACCAAGTGAGCAATCAGACCACTTTGGGTAGAAACGAAGTTGCATTGATGAGCAAAGTAAAGGAAGTCGTTCCTCGGTTGATCGAATACGAACGCCGCGCCCGCGAGTTTCTCATTGAGGAAAGCAAACAAGACCTGCATGACAACGTCAGTCGAGCGTTGGGCATTCTGTGCACGGCAAAGAAGATAAGCAGCGAAGAGACCATGCATTACTTGAGCAAGGTCCGGATGGGAGTCAATCTCGGCTTGATCGGAGACATCCAGATCCCAACCTTGAACAAACTGTTTATTCACACACAGCCCGCTCATTTGCAAAAGCTTCGCGGTAATAAACTGAGCGTAACCGATAGAAACATCGAGCGAGCGATTTATCTGCAGCGACATCTAAGTAAACCAGCAAGCAACGAAAACAACTAATTACAGCTGGTTTTTGGAGATGTGTGGATGTGGATCGCAGTCCCTGCACCTTTAGCTTAGGCTCCCGGCCTATTTAGCCTTAGGCTCCCGGCCTATTGATGAAGCCCCTCCTCATTGATGAAGCAAACGAGGAGGGGATGAAGTGGAGGGAAAAAGAGGAGGAAGGATTGAGGAATGGACGAACTAGCTAGTCATCAATCACTGCGCTGAATACAACTTCTTCCTCTTCCCCTTCGTCTTGGACATCACCCATCCACATTTCATATTCGGACTCGCTTCCAGAAATCTCGATGGTTGCTGGTAGGTTCGGATCGGAGACTAATCGAAGTTCGCTGGAGGTTTCTTTGCCGTCAACGATCAACGTTGCCTTGTAAGTTCCGGAGCCCGCAGTGCGTGTTCGCCCAAGACCGCCAAAGCCACCACGACCGCCGCCGCCTCCTTCACGGGCTCCACCTCCTTCACGGGCTCCACCTCCTTCACGACCGCCGCCTTCACGGCCGCCGACGCGTGCTCCCTCGGGGCGCGTTCCAGGTCCAGCCGAAGCTGCACCAGCTTCACGCGATGGAGCTCGTTGTGGTGGACTGATGGTAAAGTCCCAATTCACACGATGAAGTCCTGGTTCCGTTGAGCCGCGGATTTCTCTCGCCACTTCGCCGGAAGCTTCGGAAACTCTTACGACGACTTCCTTTGCTTTCTTGGGAAGCGAATAGAAAATCGACGCTCCACTCGGTGGGTTTTCTCCGACGAAGTTTCGATTGCTTGTACCACGGGAAGGTTCTCGTCTCCAACGAATCGCTGTTGTCGGTTTATACAAATATCCGGGCTCATTCATCTTTTCCGCGTTGAATTGATGAAGGGGAGTCACGTCTGCAATCCAAAGGCTCCGACCGTGTGTTGCAGCCACGACTTCGCCATTCGTTGGGTGAAATGCGAAGTCAAACACCGGAACCGTCGGCAAACTTCCGTTGAGGGAGTTCCAATGACCACCTCGATTTGCTGATGCGAACACCGAGAACTCGGTACCGACAATCAGGAAATTCTCGTTCACGGGACTTTCTCTCAGTGCTCGTGTTGATCCCCAAGGAAGGTTCGTCTTGATCGAGGTCCACTTTTTGCCAAAATCTTCCGACACAAAAAGATAAGGTTCATCGTCGTTCGATCGATGCCCATCGAGGCAGATGTAAACCCGGCCATCGGCAAAGCGGGAGGTTTCGATCGTGGATACCCACCGAGGGGCGGGTAAATTAAGATTCTTTCCGATCTCATTCCAGGATTTGCCACCATCTTGGGTTACCCATAAAGCGCCATCGTCGGTGCCAACATAGAGCACGTTCGCATCGCGTGGTGACTCCGAGAGTGCGGTGGCTGAACCACGCTTTGTCAGAGTGATCTCGGGCGAAATTTTTTCGAGATTGTTTCCTCGATCTAGAGAACGGAATACGTAGTTGCCAGCAGCATAAAACACTCTCGAGTTTGCATTCGACAGGATGAAAGGCGTGTTCCAGTTGAACCGATAATCGGGTTGTCCCTCGACTGTTCGCGGGCGTATAGATGCTCGCTCACCGGATTTCATGTTCCGGCGTCCCATCGCGCCGTTCTGACTCGTCCAATAGACTAGATCCGGGTCGTTTTGATCGACTCGGCACATGAAGCCATCCCCACCTCCGACAGACAACCAATCTTCATTGACGGGTCCACTGCCGCCCAAACTCATGGAGGGTCCACCCCACGTCCCGTTATCTTGAAGACCACCGTAAACATAGTACGGATACTTTGGCGAAATAGCGACATGATAGAATTGCCCGAGAGCGAGCGTATTCAAGTGATCCCATCGATTTCCTCGATCATAGGTTGTGTAGACGCCACCATCTACTCCGATGATCATGTGCTTTCCATCCTTGGGATCGACCCATAGCGCGTGGCCATCTGCGTGGACACCGCGTCCCAGGTTGGAGTCAAAAGTCAGCCCACCATCCATCGACTGCGATTGCGAAACCCCGAGCAAATAGATCTTCTTGTCATCGTTCGGATCTACGCGAATCACGCTAAAGTACATGGGGCGAGAGTGGATGCTGTTGACGCGAGTCCATGATTCACCGCCATCGATGGACTTATAAACTCCACCGTACTCATATCCTTTGGCTCCTTGTTGGTCCTGAACGTTGGCCGCTTGGCCTCCCAAGTTGGCTGAATAAGGTCTTGTGGGGCCTGGTCGTTCCAACAGTTCAATTTCGAACTCCTTGACTTCCGTTGCGCGAGCCACTTGAACCTTTACTTTGTCGCCGACTTTTGAATCACGCAGCATGTCGGTCACTGCTCGATAGCTTTCAACCGGTTTGCCATTCATTGCCTTGATGATGTCTCCCTTCAACAAGCCGGCTTTTTCTGCTGGACCGTCCTTAGTGATTTCGGTCATCTGTGCTCCACCCAGACTGGCATTCTGTCCTTGAACACCGAGATAGACTCGAGTGGTGGGCTGCGGTGCCGCTGCTCCCGGAACCGTGGGACGATCTTCGAGAACAAGCTCTAGTTCCTTGGTTTCGCCATTTCGTACGTACGAAACCTTGATCTTATCACCTGCTTTTTTGGAGCCGATAATTCCTATTATCTCTTCCCAAGACTTTGCATCGTTGCCGTCGAATTTTGTGAGGATATCATTCGCTTGAAGTCCAGATTTACTCGCAGGTCCGTCAGGAGTTAACTGAAGAATCTTGACACCGCTTTCGTCATCCTCCGCGAAGCCACCGAACCACGGACCGCTTTGCTGCCCGCCGGTTCGACCGGCGCGAGGTGCTAAAGTAAAGTCGAGTGTTTTCTTTTCAGAACCTCGTGCGATGTTGAGCGAAAGTTTGTCTCCTACTTTCATCTCCTTCATGGCGATAAGAATGTTGTCAAAGCTAGAAAGAGATTTGGATCCCATGGATTCGAGCACGTCTCCCACAAGAAGACCACCTTTTTCCGCAGGACTCTTTGGGTAGATTTGTGTCACGATTACTTTGCCATCAACATCCGATCCAACTGCCCCCCAAAGGACATTCAAAGGTGCCATCCCTTTTCCAATATTTTCAGAGTCCACCACGGCATAGACAATGTTGGGATCCTTTCGATACCAATCGATCCCGATCCGTCCCAATTGGCCGGTAGGAAGACCTTTTGTCATCTTTTTCCAGTTCTTTCCTGCGTCTGTTGTTTTGTAGATCCCACTGGCTGGTCCCCATTTGCGAATAGGATCATAGCCGTCATAACCGTCCGCCATCGGCACTTCATTGCCAGGCCAACTATCGAATCCGTCGCGAAGACGCTCCCATGCGGTAACGATCAATGTGTTGGGATCGTTCGGGTGCATTTGCATTTCCATGATGCCGGTTCGGTCATCAATGTAAAAGCATTTTTCCCACGTAGTCCCACCATCCGTTGTTTTGAATACGCCACGCTCTTCATTGTTTCCATACAGTCGACCCAGTGCACCGACATATACAGTGTTCGGATCGGTTGGATGGATTAAGACTTCACCGATTTGAAATGTCTTCTTCAAACCCATGTGCTTCCAAGTTTTACCACCATCGGTCGATTTGTAGACACCATCGCCATAGCTTACCGAATTGCGTGGATTGTTCTCGCCAGTACCAACCCAAACGATTTGAGGGTCTGATTTCGAAACGGCGACCGCACCGATTGAAATGGTGCTTTGCGAATCAAATTGAATTTGAAATGAGATTCCATTGTTCGTGGTTTTGAGCAAACCACCTGATGCTGTCGCGGCCCACCATGTGCTTGGCTCGGATTCGTTCACAGCCAGATCGACGATTCTTCCTCCCATGTTGGCAGGACCAATTCCTCGCCAACGAATTCCACCTAGCCATTCTTTCGCGATCTCACCATTCCAAACGGGCGCGTCCGGTTTCTTTTCGGCGGAACCGGCAGCAGGGACTGTCGGGGGAGTCGAAGGAGTTTTGGTAGCTTCGGTTCTGCTGGGAACGGATGGCTTCATCAACTGAAGCACTTTGGTTAGTTCGCTTAGTTGCTTTTCGATTCGCTCCAGTCGATCGTCTGGCGTTTTGGTTGCAGCCGTCGAAGTTGTTGGATTCTCCTTCGCCTCTTTAGGTTCAGAAGGCTTTTTCGGTTCAGCGGGTTCTTGGGACATCGCTGTCGTAACACAAGATGCAGTGAACATGGATGAAAGGATTGAAACTCTCACCCACGAGAGTAAACGTATTCGCCAACTCATCGTACAGCAACCTCTGGCTCTAATCGTGGTAGGAAATCATGGATTGGGAGGATCATCGCATTGTCATTCCTAGGCAATGGGAGGGCAAGCAACTAGGCAGTGACAATCGTTGTTTTGCCAAAAAGATTTTCTAGGCCGGCTGATTGACGGCTAACGCTCGACTTATCACACTGAAATCATTCGTTTTTACGGTTTTTTTGCTACGCCAATCGCAATCGGTCGTCTCGAACGAGGCCGTTTGCCATGGGCTATTCGAGTCGCAGAGGTTGAACTGTGAGCGAGTTAAATCCCAGATTAGGTTATCCTTCCCGTCCAGGTGCTGGAGCGGTATCTTGAGGCTCTTCAAGAAGGGGTTCACACTCGTCGAATTGCTGGTTGTGATTGCGATTATTGCGATCCTACTCGGACTATTGCTTCCTGCTGTTCAATCGGCTCGCGAGTCAGCCAGACGAATCCAATGCCAGAACCAATCTCGTCAACTCGCATTGGCAGTGCATAATTTCGAAGCAGCCCATCGCGTTTTTCCGGCTTCGGGTTGGACTCAAAGCGGCCCTGGAAATCCCGCCGGAAAGTTTGTGGGCTGGAGGACCACGATTTTGACCTTTATGGAACAGACCAATGTCTCGACACTTTACGATGTCTCTTTGAATTGGTGGGAAGGTACCAATCGCTCAGTGGCGAGTATTCCGATCCCCTTG
>Ga0315900_10009717_pt1 | contig 12151 bp, 10 predicted proteins | sample LakEriMetagenome_FD_203521 | JGI IMG/M metagenome (GOLD analysis project Ga0315900, IMG submission 203521) | Freshwater fungal communities from buoy surface, Lake Erie, Ohio, United States - Buoy 12 MA114 | ecosystem: Environmental > Aquatic > Freshwater > Lake > Lake biofilm | place: USA: Lake...
TGAGCTTCGGCGAGACGAAGCAGCTTGCCTTCGAGCATCATCAGGCGTTTGTTCATGTCATAGAGCTTCAGGATCAGCCCTTCCACGCGTGCGATGGTGAAACGCACGCCCATCATCAGCTCCACCAGCTCGCGGTGATATTTCTGGTAAAGCTTTTCATCGTCTTTGCTGTATTTGCCTTCGCCGATGGAGCGCGACAGGCGCTTTTCCTGCAGGCTGCGCATTTTTTTGCTGATCTTGGCGAACTGGTCAAGCGTCTCTAAAATCTGCGGCTTGAGCGCGCTTTCCATCGCCAGCAGCGAGACCGAGGCATCATCTTCTTCGGCTTCTTCGGCGGCTTCGCCCTCGCCAGACTCTTCGCCTTCTTCCTCGTCAGAATCCTCGTCATTCTCATCGGATTCTTCTTCGTCTTCGTCCTCGTAATCTTTTTCCACCTCACGCGGTGTGGCAGCCGGGAGGCCGCCGCTGAATTCGCCGGATTCGTTGCCAGCGCCGTAGGTGGCGTCGAGGTCGATGATATCGCGCAGCAGCATGGTGCCGGCATCCAGCTCATCACGCCAGCTGAGGATTTCTTTCATCACCAGAGGACATTCGCACAGCGCGCTGATCACCGTTTCACGGCCAGCTTCGATGCGCTTGGCGATTTCGATTTCACCTTCGCGCGACAGCAGCTCGACATTGCCCATCTCGCGCAAATACATGCGCACCGGGTCATCCGAACGACCGACATTTTCGACTTCTTCGCTGTCGACTTCCTGCGGTGCATCGGCCGGGTCCATCGGCGCGCCATCTTCCACCACCTGAATTTCCGCTTGCGACAAGGCGCTGATCGCCGCGTCGATCACCTCGGGTGAAAATTCATCGGCGGGCAGCACGGTGTTGAGCTCGTCATAAGTGATAAAGCCGCGCGCTTTGCCCATGGAAAGCAGTTTGCGCACCAGCGCTTGCTGCACCTCTTCTTTGCTGGCGTCTTTTTTGCCAGCCTGCTTGCTGTCTGGTTTTGCGGAAGCCTTGGAATCGCTGGCTTTAACGGAGGAAGCGCTATTTTTCTTATCGTTTTTATCGTTCTTTTTCGGCACTGAATGTACTGTTTCTTTCATGTTAGCTGGCGAGGTTTTAGCAAGTTTGGGCGCTGTTGCTAGCGGTTTTTTCGTTGGCGCGGAAGGGGGTTTTTGATTGCCGCCGCCGCCCGACATTTTTTTAGCCGGTGCTTTCGGTGTGCCTGATTTGGAAACACCGCCGCGCGCGGCAGATGCGCTGGGCTTTGCGGCTGTTTTTTTCACCAGCTTGATGGCGGGTTTTGCCGCAGGTTTTTTTGGCGCTGCTTTGGAAGATTTTTGCGCGCTGCGTTTGGCTGTGACGTTGAGCTTGGGTTTTGCCTTAGGAGCTGATTTTGTTTTAGGCGCCGATTTTGCAGGTGCTTTTTTTGCTGCCGCGCTGCGCTTGCTTGCCATATCTTTTTTGCCCTTTGTTTCGCTGGGTTGTTGCCACCACCACCACATGCAGCCTCCTTGTGACGTCAGGATTGGATGTTTTCACGATGAATGACAATCAGCAGATTGTGTTGATTTAAACGAGTGAGATATAAGCTCTTTTTTATTTTTTTCAATGAATTTTCGTGAATTTATCCCACATCCGTATCAGCGATGGCAAAGGAAAGCTCGCGCCGCGCTTGGTCAATCGATTGTTTTAGCTCGATTAAACGCACATAATCCGCTTCGTTGATGCCGCCTTCGAGACGCTCTTGCAGCTCCTGCAATTCCAGCTCGAGGTGGCTAAGCTCATAGGCCTGGGCGGTTTCCTGCCACAGGGCGAGCGCATCGTCGGTGGAGAGTGTGCTGGTGTAGGGAAGTTTCAGCGAATCAGTGAGCAGGCTGCTCAGCCAGCTGCGCTCCAGCCGTGCTTCCAGATAGGCGGTGAGTGACGGGGCTTTTTCCAGCTCAGGATCCGTGATGCCGGCCAGCAGCGTATGGCGCAGCGCGTCGAGTGGGCCGCTGCGAATATCAAGCCGCGCCAGCAGCTCTTCCACCTGGCTTTTGTAAAGCAGGTCAGGAAAAAGAATCAGTGTCTTGAGCATGCGGCGAATCAGCATATCCACCACGGCGGAATGCTGCTGCACCGCCATCTGCTCGACGCGCGCCGAGCGTTTATTGGTCGGTTTGGTGCCTGCTTTGGAGGCACTCTGGCTTCGACCTGCCTCCCAGAGCTGCTTTTTAAAATACGACAGATAATGGCTCCTGACGCCGGCATCCGCAATCTGCGCGCAGAGTTTGGTGAAGGCGCCTTCGAGCGCCGCGCGGCCTTCGGGCTGGCTGAGCTTATGCTGCGCGGCGAGGCTTTCCCAGATCACCTGCGACAGGCGGCGCGCATGTTGAAGCAGCGCCTCAAAGCTCGCTTTGCCATGCTTCTGTACATAGGAATCAGGATCTTCGCCCTTGGGCAGCACTGCAAATCGCAGGCTTTGCCCCGCACTCAGCAGCGGCAGCGCCACCTCAATCGCGCGCAGCATGGCGCGCTTGCCGGCAGTGTCGCCGTCGAGGCACAGCACCGGCTCTTTCGAAAGTTGCCATAAGAGGCGCAGGTGGCTGGGCGTGACGGCGGTGCCGAGTGTGGCAACGGCATAGGGGATGGCGTTCTGCGCGGTCATCACCACATCCATGTAGCCTTCCATCACCGCGACCATGCCTGTCTCGCGCGCAGGCTTCTTGGCCTGATCGAGGTTAAACAGCATTTCGCCTTTTTTGAACAAAGGCGTTTCCGGCGAGTTGAGATATTTCGGCAGGTTCTTGGCGCCGCTTGCCAGCAGCCTGCCGCCAAACGCAATGACCTTGCCGCTCGCATTTCGGATTGGAAAGATCAGCCGGCCGCGGAAACGGTCATAGACATGGCCATCGTCGGTGACAATCACCAGCCCGGCCTCGGCCTGCAGCTTGGTATCGAATCCGGATTGCTTCAGGTGTTGATGCAGCGCGGTGCGTTCGTCGGGTGCGTAGCCGATGCGAAACTGACGGATGGATTCCGGGCTGATGCCGCGCTGCTTGGCATATTCCCAAGCCAGCACATGCGAGGGGGATTGCAGCTGCCGCTGAAACCACTGGCAGGCTGTTTCCGTGACATCATAAAGAGTTTTTTCTGCCTCGGCTTTTTTGAACTGTTCCGGCGAAATTTCCGGTAGCGCGATACCCGCATCGCGCGCCAGCAATTCAACCGCTTCCGGATAGCTGGCGCGGTCATGTTGCATCACAAAAGAAATGGCATCACCGTGTGCGCCGCAGCCAAAGCAGTGATAAAACCCTTTTTCATCGTTGATGGTAAAAGAAGGGCTTTTTTCGTTGTGAAACGGGCAGAGCGCCTGATATTCGCGTCCATGGCGCTTGATGGCGATGCGCTTTCCAATCACTTCTGAAAGCACAAAATGGTTCTTGACCCGTTCAATGAAAGAAGGCGCAAAACGCATCGCTAAGTAACCAGTTGTTAGTGGTTCGTATTTAGTTTAGTTGATGGCTACCAGCTGTCGCTAAAAGCGCGGATCCGCTATCCACCAGTAACCAGCAAGCAGTGATGTCAGTGTACTCGTTTACCGTCAACGACCTTAAGCTTCCACTGACTGTGCGCAAACATTCAAAGGCGCGCAGCATGGTGGTTCGCTATCAGCCAATTAACCATTCCTTAACCCTGACATTACCCCGCTACGTATCCATAAAGCAAGGCCTCACTTTTATCGAAGAAAAAAGGCGATGGATTGAGCAGCAACTCGCACAGAAACCTGCGCAGATTTGTTTTCATGATGGCATGAGGATGGAGATTCTGGGCAGGCGGGTGACGCTGAAACATGTCGGGGGCAGGGGGGTGGTGCGGCTGCAGGCGGATGATGAAACCAGCGAGGCACATCTGCTGGTTTCGGGTGATGCTGAGTTCTTTGCCCGCCGCGTGCGCGATTTTCTGCTGCGCAGCGCGCGCGATGAGATGACGCGCCTTGCCAATCATTACGCTGCGCGTCTTGGCGTCAGTATTCGCAAGATCAGCCTTCGTGATACCCATTCTCTCTGGGGCAGCTGCAACCATGCCGGTCATCTCTCATTTTCCTGGCGTCTGGTGCTGGCGCCTTATGAGGTGCTGGATTATGTGGTGTGCCATGAAGTGGCGCACCTCGTTCATCTTAATCACAGCAAGGCTTACTGGCAGGTGGTGGCGATGATCTGTCCGGATTTTGAGCGCCATCGCGACTGGCTGAGGCAGCACGGCAGCACGCTCTATCGCTACCGCACCTAGCTATTCACGCATCAGTTTTTCCCAGAATCCCGGCCCCAGCTTGATGTCCTGAGCGGGGGCGGCTGGGCTGGCCGCATCCCCGGATTGCCAGGGCAGACGTTCTTCTTCATGGAATTCTGTTGGCAGTGCCAGTGCGGGCTGGTCAGCAAGCGCGATCTTCATGTAGTCGCGCCAGATGGCCGATGGCATGCCGCCGCCGGTGACTTTTTTCATGGGCGTGTTGTCATCATTGCCAACCCATACGCCGGTAGCCAGCTGCGGTGTATAGCCGATAAACCATGCATCTTTATAGTCGGACGTGGTGCCGGTTTTGCCAGCCATCGCGCGGCCGATCTGCGCGCGCCTGCCGGTGCCGCTGGTGGTGACCGCCATCAGCATGTCGTTCATCATGTTCACGGTGTTGGTGCCAAGCACCTGCGCGCGCGTTTCGGGCGTGTATTCGTAGAGCAGGCTGCCCTGGCTGGTCTCAATACGGTTGACGCCGCGCGGCACAACCACGCGGCCGCCCGCAGGCAGGTGGGCATAAGCCGTGGTGAGCTCCAGTAGCGTGACCTCGGTGGAGCCGAGCGAAATACTGGGCACGGCAATCAGCGGCGAGCTCACACCGAGGCGCTGCGCCATATCCACCACGGTTTCCACGCCGACCTGCTGGGCGATGAAAGCCGCAATAGTATTGATCGATTCGGCGACCGCCTCGCGAAGGGTAATGGCGCCCTCGAAGCGGCCGGTATAGTTGCGTGGCTGCCAGTTACCGCCGGGAATAGGGATGGTAATGGGTTCATCCTGCACCATCATATCCGGCGACATGCCATATTCCAGCCCCGCCAGATACACAAATAGCTTGAAGGCGGATCCCGGCTGGCGCTGTGATTGGGTGGTGCGGTTAAACTGGCTTTCCGCATAGCTGCGGCCGCCCATCATGGCCACAACGGCGCCATCGGGCATCATGGAAACCAGCGCCGCCTGCGAGACTTTTTCTTTTTCACCATCCTTATCCAGCAGGCCGGTCAGTGCTTTTTCTGCGGCTTCCTGAAGGTCGGTTCGCAGGGTAGAAATCACGACCAGATCTTCCTGTGTCTGGCCAATCAACTCCGGCACCTGATCGGCCACCCATTCGGCAAAATACATGCTGCCTTGTGTTTCGCGCTTGCGGGTGCTCATCGCTTCGCGCAGCTGCTCGCGTGCGCGCTTGGTCTGCGCTTCGCTCAGATAGCCGGCATCCTGCATGTTCACCAGCACCTGCTCGGCGCGTTGTTTGGCGCGGGTGGGGTTGCTGGTGGGGGCAAAGCGCGAAGGGGCTTTGAGAAGCCCGGCAAGAATGGCCGCTTCACTTAAGTTAATCTCGCGGGCGGATTTATCAAAGTAACGGCGTGAGGCCGCGTCTACCCCGTAGGTTCCGGCGCCGAGATACACGCGGTTGAGATAAATCGCCATGATATCCTGCTTGGAGAAACGATATTCCAGCTTAAACGCCAGAATCATCTCGCGCACTTTGCGTATCATCGAGCGTTCCGGCGTCAGGAATACGTTTTTGGCCACCTGCTGCGTGATGGTACTGCCGCCCTGCACCACGCGCCCGGCCTGAAAATTCGCCCACATGGCGCGAGCCAGTCCCAGCGGATCCACACCGAAATGATAGTAGAAGTTGCGGTCTTCGGTTGCCATGACGGCATCAACGAGGGCGGTTGGAAACTCGTCAAAGCGCACATAATCGCCATACACATCGCCAAAACTACCGATGGTTTTGCCATCTTCGGCCTTGACCACAATGCTGGGGGTTTTAAGAAAGCGGTTCAGCCCGTCAATGTCTGGCAGCGTAAGCCAGATATAACCCAGCAGGATGCCGCCACCAGCGGCGCTGTAAAGTATGGTGCGGCGAACCAGATGGCCGAATCCGCTGGAACGCTGGCTGTGAGCGCTGCGCTTGCCTGTCTTGCTCGATTTGCTTTCGGCACCAGATTCTTTTTTGCTGCGTGATTCCAGCACCGGTAGGCGCCGGCTGCGATAGGTTGGGTATTTGCGCCGGGCTTTGCGCTTTTTGAAAAATCTTGCCATCACTCACCTGCCTGCCTCTTGCCCAGCACATATTCAAGTTTTCTTACGGCAAGCATTGCCATGTCCTGCTGCGACGCACTAGCGGGAGCGACCACGCTGGCTTCCGTCAGGCTGACCGGATCAAATGCCGTGACTTTGACCGACGATCCAATCGCCACAAACTCCACAATATAGCCATGGTCTGCCGGCGTGCGCATCACAATTCAACATCATCGACAGGTTCGCTGCCGACTAGTTTTTCAATACGCAGGGTGGATAGCTGCGTATCGTCTTTTTCTACCACGGTAAAGCGGAATCCATGAAGAAAATAATGTTCGCCGACCGAAGGGATGGTTTGTGCTTCGTGAATGAGCAGACCAGCGATGGTGGAGGCGTGTTCATCCGGCAGATCCCAGTCCAGCTGGCGCTTGAGATCACGCAGCGTCACCGATCCGCTGATAAGATAGGATTGATCGCTGATTTTCTGGATATCGCGGGAGGTTTCGTCATGTTCATCGTCAATATTACCGACAATTTCCTCAATAATATCTTCAAGCGTCACAATGCCCTGCCAGCTGCCATATTCATCCACCACCAGCGCGAAATGTTGCCTGCGGCTGCGAAATGCGAGCAGCTGGTCATGCAGGCTGGTCGTTTCCGGTATGAACCACGGCTTATGGCAGATCGCGACAATATCATCGCCCGAGAGCGTACCAAGCCGCCCGCTCATTGCTTTGACCAGATCTTTCACATGCAGCAGGCCGATAATATTGTCAGGCTCGCCGCGCCACAGCGGGATACGGCTATGCATGGTTGAAACAGCGCGGCGAATAAGCTCCGGTGCCGGCAGGGTCGCATCAATGGTTTCTGCTTCCATGCGGTGAATCATGATATCTTTGACTTCAATATCATTCAGATCAAGGATACTACCCAGCATATCGCGGTCCTGCTTGATGAGCTTTCCCTCGCGGTGGTGCAGCTCGATGGTGCCGCGCACCACATCGGTGGCTGAAATCAGCGTGTTGCTCTGGGTGATATCCACACCGAACAGCTTCAGCACAAAACGGATGATAATCTGAATCGTGTGGGTGATGGGGTAAAGGAGCTTCACCAGAATGTTCAGCGCCGGCGACAGCGCCAGCGATACTTTTTCGGCATTCTGGATGGCGTAAGTTTTTGGAAGCACTTCCGTGAAGATCACCACCAGCAGCGTCATGACCACCGTGACGATCACCAGCCCACCCTCTTCAGTACCAAACAGACGGATGGTCAGCATGGTGGCAATCGCTGAGGCGGCAATATTCACGGCATTATTACCCAGCAGCACCGCGCCAATCGTCGCCTCTTTGTTGCGCCGGAGCTTGCTCACTGCCTGCGCACGCTTGTTGCCGTCGATGACTAGCTGGTAAAGACGCGCGCGTGAGACAGCGGTCATCGCGGTTTCAGCGGCGGAAAAAAAGGCGGCAATCAGCAAAAAAAGAAGAATCGTGAGACCATAAAAAATGATCTCGTTATCCAGCTCGGGCATAGCGGGCTACATGATCTTGCGCATCAGGAAATCGTCCATCACGTAACCGCTGCCAATATCCAGGCAATCGAGGCCTTCAATGAAAAAGCCCTGACGGAAGTAGAAATTGATCGCTTTATAGTTTTTGCGGTTCACGCGCAGCGCCAGCTCACGCGGCTGGGTTTCCATTATCACCGCGCGCAGCAGTCTAGCACCAAGGCCGGCGCGCTGCCTTTCCATATCAACATAGAGCTTGTCAAGAAACCACACCCCTTCTTCACCACGCGGTTCGGCAGCAGCGTAGCCGGCAGGCTGGCCGTCCTGAAGCATAATCCAGAAACGCTGGTTGCGCTGGGTAATGTTTTTCTTAATCTGCTCCGGGTTGTAGATGCGCGGCAGCATGTATTCAATCTGGCCGCTGGTCACAATCTCCGGCACATAATGCTTGCGCCAGATACGCGCGGCCATCTCGCACACCGCCTCAACATCCGCCAGCACCATGGCGCGGATCACAACATTGCTTGAAGCCTGACTGTTCGATGAAACGGCAGAGCGGGCAGGGGGGGGACTTACCATCAATTCAGACATAATGCGCGCGACTATATTACGCTTCCAGACTTGCCGCAAGTACCTCACGCACCAGCTGCGGCGAAACGTCATGCTGGGTGAATGCCTGGCCGATGCCGCGCGTCAGCACCAGTGTCAGCTGCCCGTTCTTTGCCTTTTTATCGCGCGTCATATGCTGGATCAGTGCCTCGGTATCCCACTGTTTTTTAATCGTAGGCAGCGTTTCGGGCAGTTGCAGCTGCCGGTAATGGGCGCGAAGGCGTTCCAGGTCTGCCTTGGGGCAAAGCCCAAGCCTCACCGATGCTTCAAACGCCAGCACCATGCCAATCGCCACCGCTTCGCCGTGCAGAAGCTGGTCAGAAAAACCTGTTTCCGCCTCCAGCGCATGGCCAAACGTGTGGCCAAAATTAAGCAGCGCGCGGATGCCTTGCTCGGTTTCGTCGCTGGCGACAATCGCCGCCTTGGCCTTGCAGCTGTGTGTGACAGCGTAGGTAAGTGCGGCGCTCTCGCCCGCCATCACCGCCTGGCCATTTTTTTCCAGCCAGCTGAAAAAATCCGCATCACCAATCAGGCCATATTTAAGCACTTCGCTGTAGCCGGCGAGCTTTTCGCGCACAGGCAGGGTGGCCAGCGCTGAAATATCCGCCAGTACCAGCGAAGGTTGGTAAAACGCGCCGATTAAATTTTTGCCGTAAGCGGAATTAATGCCCGTTTTGCCACCTACCGAGCTATCGACCTGCGATAGCAGCGTGGTGGGAATCTGCACAAAGCGCACGCCGCGCAGCAGGCAGGCCGCAGCAAAACCGGTAATATCGCCAATCACCCCGCCGCCCAGTGCAATCAGCACGCTCTGGCGGTCGGGTTTATGCTCTAAAATCTGCTCCATCAGCGTTGAAAATACGGCAAGGCTTTTGCTGCCTTCGCCGGGCTCCAGCAAAATGGTGCGGCTGCGAATTTTCGCATCTTCCAGCGCGCCGGTTAAGCGGTGGAGGTAAAAGCGCGCCACCTGCCGGTCGCTGATGATGATCGTCTGCGCGTCTTTCACTAAAGGCGCGAGCAGTTCGCCTGCTTTCGAAAGCAGGCGCTCGCCCACTAAAATATCATAGCTGCGGCGACCCAGCGCCACCCGCACTGTTTCAACCATGAGGCGACCTTTCCTTTAAACATTGCATGATGCGATCCACCACAATCTCATGCGCGCTGGCGTTGCTGTCGATGGTGATATCGGCCTCGCCGTAAACCGGGTAGCGCTCTTCTATCAGCCTTGCCAGAATATCGCTTTTATCGCCTGTTTTCAGCAGCGGACGCGTGTCTCGGCGCGAGGTGCGCTCCACCAGCGTTTCCAGATCCGCTTTGAGCCACACAGAAATCGCATGGGTTTTAATCGCGCTGCGTATCAGCGGATTCATGAACGCGCCGCCGCCTGTCGCCAGAACGCAGGGCTTATCCCCAATCAGGCGGATCAGCACGCGCTGCTCCAGATCACGGAAGATACTCTCGCCATACAGCGCAAAAATATCGGAAATGCTGCAGCCGGCAGCGTCGGTGATTTCCTGATCAGAGTCAACAAACGGCATAGCAAGTGCCTGCGCAAGGCGCCGGCCGATAGTGGTTTTGCCTGCGCCCATCAGCCCCACCAGCACCACCGGTTTGGTCAGCGTCATCATCGCGTCTTGAGCCATGGGCTTTTTACTGCTATGGTTTGTATCATTGCTTCATACCATTAAAGGAAACCTCCGCAAATGCAAGCCAAGCCACGTTATTCACGCCCCATGGTGCTGCTCATGATGCTCATCGGGCTTACGTCTGGTCTGGTGGTGGTGCTGCTTACGCGCGACATCACACCGCCGCAGCAGCAGGTGGAAAAGCCGCTCAATGTCGTGGCCGTCAGCCAGTAATCAGCTGGAGTCATTTCTGGAGATGATGGCCGCTGAGCGCGGCGCATCGGCCAATACGCTTGCAGCCTACCGGCGTGATCTGGAAGATTTTTTTGCTTATTGCAAGTCGGCAAAACAACGCTTCACCGCTATCCGTCACACCACCATTGAAACCTATCTGGCCACCTTGGTATCACGAGGCTTTACGGCGCAAACTCAGGCGCGCAGGCTTTCCGCCATCAAACAGTTTTTCCAGTTTCTTTACAGCGAAAAACTACGAGAGGATAATCCTGCCATCACGGTCGAAAGCCCAAAACTAAGCCAGAGCCTGCCGGAGGTGCTTTCGCCGCAGGAGGTACGGTTGCTGCTGGAGACAGCGGCGCTGGACGCAAGCCCCAAAGGCCTTCGCCTGCAGGCGATGCTGGAGCTGATGTATGGCGCAGGTCTTCGCGTTTCCGAGATGGTTTCGCTGCCACTGGCCTCGGCCGGCAAGCAGGATTTTCTGCTCATCAAAGGCAAAGGCAGCAAAGAGCGTCTCGTGCCGCTTGGCAGCAAAGCGAAAGCAGCGCTGGCGGCTTATCTCAAGGTGCGCGGCCAGTTTCTTGAAACAAAAAACGCCTTATCGCCCACGGCGCATCGCTCATCGCTCTATCTTTTTCCTTACCACCGTGCGAAAGGCCATATCACCCGCCAGCAATTTGGCGTGATGCTTAAGGAGCTGGCAAGCCAGGCGGGCATTGATCTTCACAAAATTTCTCCGCACATGCTGCGCCATTCCTTCGCGACCCACATGCTCGAGGGTGGGGCGGATCTTCGCGTCATTCAGGAGCTGCTCGGCCATAGCGATATCGCCACCACGCAAATCTACACCCATGTTGCAGGCAAACACTTAAAACAACTGGTCGAAGAAAAACATCCGCTGGCGAGGAAACCATGATGCAGCGATTCTTTACGCTATTTCCCCCATCCTTCCTGCTTCGGCTATTTTTAGTCTGGCTATGTATTGTTCTGCCTGCCGCATGGCTGCTTTCCGAGCGCTGGCCAGTATGGGTTGATCACGTGCTTCGCGCCATGCTGCTGGATATGGTTACAGCGCAGATCTGGCAAGGCGATTTTTACCCGCGCTGGTTGATAGAGGCGAATGCCGGCCTTGGCAGCCCGGTTGCCATTTTCCAGCCGCTGACATCATTCTACCTCGCCCTACCACTTCAGTTCCTGCGGGATCTTGATCCGCACGGTTATGGCCGGCTCATGATGGTCAACGCCACGCTTATTTTCCTTGGCGGCATGGCCATGTATCGCTGGCTGAGCGAGCATATGGATCATACCAGCGCGCAGGCGGGCGCTATGCTTTATGTAGCATGGGGCAGTATGGGGGCATTACTCTCTGGGTATAGCGCCGGTCTTTGTGTTTTCTTGATTATACCGCTCTTTATGCTCACCGCTAAAAAACTTTCAGAAAACCCCTTTTATTATATACCACATTACGCGCTTGTTCTGATGGCGCTGATTTTGTCGCACCTGCCATCGACACTGGTTTTTTCAGCGGTGCCGGCGCTTTATGCGCTTCTTCTTGCTGCGTCTAAAAATAGGTTGCGATTGATTATCGCTCTAGGTATTTGCGGCTTGATTGCGCTGGCGATATCAGCGATTTATTGGCTGCCGCTTTTCGCCAATACCCAGTTCATTCGATATGATCGCTACGTAGGCGGTTTTTTTACGGCGGAAGTTCACTTTCCTAGGCTTATCAAACATCCGTGGCACCCTACCTCGTTTTATTGGGGGCAAATTGTCGGTGTCATCGTCAATATCGTCATTTTTCTCAGCACAGTATTGATGGTCCGCCGCGCTAGGCCTTTTGAGGAGCAGAAGCGGCTGGTGATTTTCTTTTTGG
>Ga0315900_10009718_pt1 | contig 12150 bp, 15 predicted proteins | sample LakEriMetagenome_FD_203521 | JGI IMG/M metagenome (GOLD analysis project Ga0315900, IMG submission 203521) | Freshwater fungal communities from buoy surface, Lake Erie, Ohio, United States - Buoy 12 MA114 | ecosystem: Environmental > Aquatic > Freshwater > Lake > Lake biofilm | place: USA: Lake...
GGCGACATTCTTTACTGCTTTCTTATCTTCGTAGGGAACCTGTAAATCCGATATAACGACAATGCGCTTAATCGTCCTCGTCCTCATCCTCGTAGGGCGACTGATCTGGATTAGGGATAATCCAATCGGGAAGGCGCATCTGTTCCTCTATGTACCAGCGCGACTTATCTTCACCATAACCAGCCCTGACTAGAGCTTCATAACACTCAACAATTTGTGTAGCCCAAATATCTATGGGCTTTAGCGGTTCGCCTGTCTTACGCGCTGCGCTTTCCTTGCGCTTACGCTTAGCGGCTAGTTCGCTTTTTGTTGGTTTTCTTGCGCTCATTAGTAAGCAATTCTAAGACCATGCGTTCCAATTTTTCGATGCGCGACACGATATGTGAAGCATCAATAATTGACGGCACTTCATGACGAATAATGTAACGCAGTCCCCCGACAATAAGGGCGCAGCATGAAAGTATGGCAGCAACAAAGGCTGCCCATTCTGCCGGTGTCATCGCCTTCCGAAAGCGGTATCGTTAGGGTTGAGCCAGCGCAGTATAACCGGCAGACTCGCGACCAGAGCGGCATTGACAATTGCAGGTACATCCCACCCAACCGCTAGGTATGTTGCTATTCCGGCTGCTAGAAAGGATCTTGCCCAACTTGCGGCTACTGCTTTTAGTTGTTCCATTTATGGGTTCTCCTGTCAATAACGGGATTCTGAACATGCTGCCATCATGATCGCCCTTGGCAGTAAAACTGATATGGAAATGTCCTCGGTGCGGGTTGCTGCCGGTATATTTTCTCCACTTGTAATTACGCTTCCAACTTGCAATTTTGCCATCGAAAATTATGTAAGAAATTCGCTTATCAGATCTGGCAAGTAATCGAAGTTGATCAACAAGATCATGGATTTCGTGTTTGCTTGGTCCAAGATCAGCGTTAAAGTCGTAGGCACGTACAATTCCTGAATCAGGTTGCGGGTTATGATCGCTAACCCTAAGGGCATGGCGTTTATCACCGAGCCACCCTTCAGGCGCAGTTCGACTTCTATCGGGGAACGCATCGTCAATCTGCTCTCTAAGTTGCTGCCCCGCTTTACAAAGTTTAGCCATTAGCTGAGTAAAAGTTTCGCTTCTTCTTCGGTTAGCCCTAGACGTGCCAAAAGTTCAGCTTTTTTATCAAGTTTTGCCTTTTCTATTTCTTGATTTTTTTCAACAACTGCTTCATGTTCTTTTGCCGCTTGTTCAGATGCCGCAAATTCCTCGTCAGTCATTGCGCGAACGATAACTTCATCGGTTTCAAGATTAACGATTTTGATTATTGGATTAGACATTATTTGACTCCGTAAAGTAGGGCAGTTCCACCAGACCAATTATTGCTTGCGCTGTTTAAAATTTTAATGCTAGTTACCGCTGAAGTATCTGTCCAAGCCAAATTGCCATAAATATAGGCTCGATTGGTCGTGCTGAAATCAGTCAATTGGAATCCTTGGATAAAGCAATTTTTCCAAGCTACCGTGTTTGTGTAATCAAATAAATCTATTACTAGGTGGTTGTAGCTAGTGGAAGTTGTGCGATACGTCATGCCAGAACCGACAAGATTTTTAGTGTTCCACAATTCTTGGTTACTGCTCGTTCCAGACCTTTGTACGTCGGCAGAACCGATGTAATTTGTAGTCGTAGTATCTGAATTCAATTCCCATTGCAAACTAGGCGTGCCGCTAGAAGCATAATAACCACGCAAAATAAGTTGGAGATGAGTGTAACTTCCACTAATTGAATTAAAGCTAATGGACGAAACGCCTGACATGGCTTGAGAGGAAATAAGTGTCATTCCGCCACCACTAGCGGGAGCAGACCAAGTAGGCACGCCACCTGCAACAGTTAAAACGTCACCTGTTGAACCAATACCTCTTTTCGCTAAAGTATTTGTTCCTGAAGCGTAAAGTAAATCTCCCGTTGCGTAAGTCGATTGCGCTGTGCCGCCGTTTGTGGCTGCCACAGGTGTCGTTAATGCAACCGTTGGAATTGGACCTGTTCCAGAAGTAACTGTGATTCCTGCACCAGCAACAATTTCAGTTAGGTCACCTGCGCCGCTTACACCTACCCAAGATGTTCCATTGTAAACTTCGACAGCATTAGTATCTTGTAAATAACTAACCATTCCTTCGGATAAAACGCCCGATAGCGCCGTTGTTCGAGCGGTTGCGCTTGCAAAAACCATCACTACTTGCTCTTGCAAATACGTGTTCACTTGGGCAGCCGTTAGCACATCCCCGGTGTTAAATAACTTATATCCTGCGCCTGCCATGTGTCTCCTTAGTAGCTCAGCACGTCCTCGCCTAGTATACCGCTAATCGTGCTATCTAACACGAAACCGGCTAATAAAGGCTCGGATGTGAATAGGGTTGTGTTCCAGCTTGATTTCGTAATGTCGTGATGAATGGCGTTTACAAGGCTAGGCTGTGTAACGCTGGTAGATCCCGGCATGGTCTTGATAACCGTGATGCCGTCAAGTAGTTCAATATCAACGCCAGCCAAGGGCTTATTTGGGTTAATGTCATCGTATAGGTTGAGTTGGATGCTATCGATTCGGACTTCAGGATCCTTGCGTGTGGCTAGGATGCCTTGAGCCTGATTCAAGGCTTCAGCATCGGTTTGAACTAAAATGCCTGAACGCTCGCCTGAGTGCAAAAAGTATTTATCGATGCTTGGCTGATCGTAGGCGTTTTGAGCCGTACCCCCGGCGCGTGTGACCGTTACGTCATTAATCAAGTTTGTGTCATCAAAAGCCACTACGGCATTTGTATATGAGATATTGGAGCCTGTATCGCTGAAGGTATAAACCGATGTCGCAGGGTTGCTGATTAGGTTGTTACGGCTAATAAAACGGACGTTGGACTCGGCATCCACAAACACGCCGCCAAACTCGCTTTTCTCTACCGTCTGTAATGCCTCTAAAACGTTCCTAGAGCCACCGGGATCGGCTTGAAGGGTAGAGTCCCCACTATCAATGTCCCGAAGGCTTACAGGCCATTCTACGGCATCTAAAAGGGCATTTATACGAGCGCCTGACAACTGCCCTGCGCCTGCCCCTGCAACTGTGTCAATAGCCGAGCCATTGAGCAACTTAAAGGCATCTACGCATTTTAGGTTTACGGAGCTGACGTTCTCGTTGCCTTGCCTAAAACCTGTGTCATAGTCGGTGATATAGCCTGAGAACAAGTAATAATCCACGCCTAGGTAAGTTGCATAAATAATGATTTGGCGTAGTGGGACTAAATTAGGGTAATAAGCACCTGCGCTGTTAAGTGGGTTCCAATCGCCGTTTTGGTCATAAAGCATGACATCGGCGCTACCGAATTCAAAGTTCGATGTGATGCGGTTGCGACCCCTGCGAATGGCTACCTTGTAAACCAAGTCAGTAATCTCCACCGGTAAGGTTCCAGAACCTAAACGGTTTGTGCCAAGGATGCCTTCAGTTGCAGATCCTAGGATTAGCGGATCGGTTTCAAAAGCAGTATCGCTATCGAAGTCCACAAATACGCGAAGCGTAGGTGCTGGCATTAGATTGCCAAATTCTGCAAGGTTATGGGCTTGCCAGCTCTCTGATAAAGATAAATCGTGTCCACAAGGGCTTCAGCTAAATCAACTTCCGTTACAACAGTACCAGCTACATTTACTATAATGTCACCGCTTGGCACACCCGCCCCGCGAGCCGCTGCGATTGATTCGCTAAACAGTTCGGAAGCCGCGAGCATTTCCGCCGATGCGGCTGCCATCATCAATGCATCTGCCGATTCAGCTAAAAGATCTGCCGCTGCATCTGCCGCTGCCGCTGCATCTGCAAAGGATTGGGCGCTTGCCTTTTCTTCAGGCGTAATTGCCGCGGCTACCGCCGCTGCCGCCGCTGTTGCCGCAACTGAGGCATCGCCTTTAGCATTTGCCGCTTGTGCTGCCGCTGCCGCTGCATCTCCGCCTAACATTGCCGCCGCACCAGCCGAAGCCGATGACCGAATGGCTAGGCTTTGTGGGCTAGTCATATTTAAAATTTTGCTTAATTCTTCATCAAGTTTCTTAAGGCTATCATGCCAATCGGCAAACGGATCATTAGCCTTAGGAAAAGTTGTTAGCATTATTGCAAGTTTTTTGGTTTCGTCTTGAATTTCTTTTAATTTGTTTGCTAATTGCGTAGCAGTTTCAGCATCTTCATTTAAAATTGCTTTCATCAAAAGAAGGCGTGTGCGTTCTTCTTCGGTTATTTTGCCACGCAATGCGGCTTCTATTTGGATTTTTTCTAAGTCAAATACGGCTTTTGCTTTTGCTAAAGCTGCTTGGTTCTTTTTTTCTTTTTCCGCTAGTTTCGCTGCCTTTTCGCGTTCTTTGACAATTTTCTTTTGAATGTCTAGTTGCTTACCGTAATCACGTAAAAAGACACGGTTAGCCGCTGCGCTGTTGGCTGTGCGATTTGCTGTTGCATTTGGATTAGCCATTCTGCTACGAATTTCATCAAGTCTAAATTGTTCACCGGCATCAACTCTAAAACCCGTGGAAAGCAAAGCCTTGGTATATTCAATAGTTAAGCCAGCACGCCTAAAAATATCTCCAATTGCAGCACCAAAATTAACTAACTTTTGTAACCCTTGATCATAATCACCAGCGCCTAATGAAGTAAGGAAAGCAATTATTCCTTTGCCTAATTCCTCACCAAGATCACCAAATGCAATTTTCATTTTGTCAATTTTGCCAGCGTAAGTATCGGCGTTATTTTCAGCCGCCCCGCCAAATTGATCGTTCAATGCAGTAATGCTTTTTTCAAAGCCCATAGCCTCAAGTTCGGCAGTTGTAAAGGCTGTTTGCAATTTGCCCAAAGAAGCATAATTACCATTAAACGCGCGGCTCAAAGCGGTGGTAACTGAAGTCAAATCTTTACCTGTGCTTGTTGAAATATCCATGGCAAGGTTTAACAATGTCATTGACTTTTCAGCGTTAAGTGTTGTTGTCAATAAGTTAGCAATGGCAGGTGATAATTCTTCCTTGCTTATTGCGGTTGCCTTTTCGCTCTTTTCTAAATAATCTTCGATTGCTTGCGTGTTATAGGCTAAACCTAAATTCCGCAAACTTGCAGCTAATTTATTAGCAGCACGATCTTCCTCCGCAAATGCGACAACAGAACGCCGCAAGGCTTGGATACCAGCAATGGCAATAAAAGTACGCTTGGCTGTACGACCTAAATTATCAAACTTGCGATTAAGACTTGTTGTGCGCTTCTCAGCCGCCTTGAAACCTTTATCTTTAAACTCGGAAGCAATATCAATGCGGATATTAGACATTATGCCGCCCTTCTCATTGTTGAACGTTGCTTGAATAGTCGTGCCGCTTTATCAATAGCTCTAAAAGTTGCATCAAGCGCTTTGCCATTATTTTCGGCGTAAGCGGCATATAACAAACGTCCTCTGCCACGATTGAATTTGTCATACTGCTTCAATGGACCAACGCCATTCATAGCACCAACAAATCTACGTCCAGCATCGGGATTGTTGCTCGAACCGAACTGCTTGCTATTCTTGCTGTTTCTATTGCCTGCCTGTGGTCTGCCATAGGCATTAAGGCGACCAGATGTTTCAACGATTGCTCCAACGGCTGATTTGTTTAGCAATGAATATAAGCTAGCAAACCCTTGACGGTTTCTTTTCTGTCTGCCGATTGAATAGGTCAAGCCTTTACGGATTACGCGACCATTGTATTTCGGAAAGCCACGCTCACGGCTTGTGCGTGATTGGGCTTCCATGCCATTATCGTTCCAATTATACAAACCGCCGGGAGCCTGTCCGGGAACTTTCGCTTGTGCATCCTTCACGACTTCTTTTAATGCCACCTTGATTTCAGCGTTCATTTCCTTCAATAGGTCAGGCGCAAACTTTCTGAGTGCTTTCTTTAACTCAGGTACGCCTTCTACTACGACCGGCATTTTTCCTATCTTCCGCCTGTTTCGAGATTACTGCATAAAACGCTTTCAGTAAATCCCTATCCATGTTGATAAATTCGCTAGGCGCGATACCTAGATTCACCGATAATTCTGCTATTCGGTAAGTCCAAGTATCACGCGCTAACCATTTGGGGAGTCGTCCCCTAGAACCTCAACAGCCTTTAAGGTTTCGAGGAACTTATCCCCAAACGGATAAACTTCAGGTGCGCCTGCACGTTTCAAGCACTCCCACGCAAGCCAATAAATATCGGACTGCTTTTGATCTTCTTGAAAGGCTTTATAAAAACCTTTCTTCGCATGCAGTTCGAACGCATACTCTATGGCTGGAGTAATCTCGTGGATCGACTCTGTGCCATCTGCCCTAGTTACTTTAAGTCTTGCCATTGCCCATTTCTCCTAATTTAGAACGTGCCGGTTGATGCCGCTGTTACTGCGGAGTTTACCGTAAAGGTGATGTCCATTGTAGACATGTCGCCAACGCCACCGTTAATAGGTGTCAAGTTATTGACAAGAAGGTCACCGCTGTATAGCAAGTTTTCTGCTCCGACTGCAACTGCCGAGTTATTGATTGCCTTCCATGCAACGGTTGTGCCGTAAGCTGCATTGAGAGTAGCGAGAACTTCGCCTGTTGCTTGATCGTTTAAGAATGATACGGTGATTGTCGCAGATTCTAGACCCTTGACAAACTTGTGCGCGGTGTCACCCATTGCAGTTACTTCGAGTTCATCGAAAGCCTGATTCAAGGTGATTGAAGTTACGTGGTCGCTAAGATCGACATTGTTGATCTTAAGTCCGACCTTGTTGTTTAAGAAAACTGCCATGTTGGCTATTCCTCGTCTTTCTTAGCGGTTGGTTTTGGTTTAGGTGCTTCTTCCGCGGGCTTTACCTGACCGATTTTAGTCAAGAAACGCTCGCGCTCTTTGTCATTATCAGCCATTGTATTAGCTCCAATCGGATAGAACGCTGATGGATACTTCACCGGATAGCAGGTCGCCTGCCACGCCGGTCAAGACTGCGGGTGCGCTGAAAGACCCAATCGAATAAGCAATGTTCGATGCTTCCAGCTTGTTTACTATATTCAGATAATAATCTTCAATGTTAATTAAATTTCCTTGATTGTCAAACATAGGCACAAGCACAACGAGTTTGAAATTGACCTTAGGTTTAACCGTCTTGTAGTGGTCATTGCTTGGCTCAATATAAGGATCGCTTGGCTGTACCACGATGCTATTGGCAAGGGGTGTGGCAGGTGGGAAGGAAAACACCTGCCACGCCGCATTATCAGTTAGCGCAGTCGCAATTGTTCCACGTAGGGTAGAGATTGCTGACATTATCCTACTTGACCGCCCGGAGCTAAGTGATCCGCAAGCAAACCGCGAACTCGCGCCATGAGTGTGTTACCCATGCGATACGGCGAAGGTTGGAAATCAGGTGAAATGCCGCCAGCGTTGGATGCTTGACGAGCCTGCCAAATGTCAATGGCAACCATGAGTGATGCTTCATTGACTTCAGGTAATGTTGAATAATCGATGTGAGTTGTGCCGTAAGCCTTCCCAAATGGCACAAGGGCGTTTTTAACTTCGGCTGTTGCATTGTTTACGCTGTAACTAACGCCGTAAGTGGTAACCGCTGTAATGGTCTTTGATCCGTTGTATTTAGCGCCGCAGTTTTCGACAACAATAGTGTCGCCAATAATAAACGGATGTGGTACATCAAAATAAATAGTTGCAACGCTAGTCGTGCTTTCATGAGCAACAACAGGAAACTCGTTATACCAAAGTTTTGCTTTAACAATATTTTCAGCCGCTTGGCAACATTCTTCAACGACTGCCGATGAATAAAGATTGCCAATGCCAAGCGCAGAGCGCAATTCGGCTTCAGTAACAAATGTTGCTGGCATTTCTTTATCCTTTCTATGTTAGCCCCGCCGCAAGGGCTGTGCGGCGGGGTAACTCTACTTCTAGGCTACTACGCCTTGTTAAATGTAAACGCTCCAGCGGCAACCTTTGTAGCAATTGCGCCGTAACCGTACATTCCAATTTCAACCTTGCCTGTTCCGACCTTTTCAGCTCGGAGTTGTAGGCGTGGTGATTCATACCATGTGTAAGAATCGCGGTTTACTACGATGATTGAGTCATCGCCTTCACCGGAGAATGTGTAGTCCACATAGAGTGGAAGTCCAAGAACAGTTCCGCGGATTGCGCTTACCGATAGATCACCGGCTGCGTTCTGTGGAGCTGCTGCATTGAAGATTGGGCGATTTTGTCCATCAACCAAACCTACAATGTTTGACCATTGCTTGGGAGTAACAATTACACCGGTTGCGAACTTGAATGTGTTTGTGTAGATGGATTCACCTGCACGTGCGATGAATGACGAGAATTCTGCGCCGTCCCATGGAAGGGTTGTTGCAGTTGCATCAAGAGTTCCGCTTGCAGCAAGTTCTGTGATGACTGCGAAATCAGTTGCCTTGGCATAAGCATCGCCCATGAGAGCGAGAAGCTCAGAAAGGAACGCTGGTGAAGTTCTGTCAAGAACTTCTACGCTAAATTGCTGCATCCCTGCATACTTCTTAACATTGACATCAACGTACTCAATTTCGACCTGAGTATCTGAAAATGCTGCGCCTTCCGCTACTTCTGCAACGGTTGGAGCAGTTTTAACGCGTGGGATTTGGAATTTCATGCCCGCATCTGGAAGTGTGCCGGATGAGATTGCTTCAATAGCTGGACGAACGCCCGTGGTCTTTGGGTTAATTACCTCAGACAATTGGCGTGTCGGATTTAAACCGGGTACATCTGTTGTAATGCTTGTATCAGATGCCGCTGCAATCCATTGACGGGCTTCCTCGTCATGGAAAACAGATGCCTTGATTGTGTTTTCTAGCATTGCAAGCGGAGTCACGTTGATACGTGGCTTCGCGTAAATTGGTGCAGCAACAGTTGGGCGCGCAGCTTCCACCGCAGGGGTTTCTACCACAGGCGCAACGGTTGCGGTGTCTGGAGTGTTCTCCACGACTGCCTCGCTTTCGTTTTGGGTTGGTTGTTCAACGACTTCTTCTTGAGAAGCCGCTACGCTCAAAACTTCAGCACTCTTGAAGGCGGCTGCCTGTACGAGTGATACTTCTTTGAGCAAACTTGATTTGACTTTGTAACGATCTTTTTCTTGCTTTCCAGCAATGACTTCAACGCCGACTGACAAGCCTGAACGTAACTGTTCGCTTGCCTCAATCAAACTATCTGTGCCGCGTTGGGTATTAGCAACTTTGAATGTTGCATAGATGCCTGACTCATCCTCTGTAAATGAAACCAAACGTCCAATTGGCTTTTTAGGATCATGCTCAAGCAAAAGTTTTGGCTTAGGGCTTGTAGGAATTTCAATTGAGCCAGCTTGAAAGACAACTTTTCCAACATTTGTATATCCAACTTCGGAATCACCGAACGGCACAATTTTGCCGGTGATGGTGCGTTCCTCTGTGTTGCAAGTAATGTCGCTACTGAACTGAAGTAACATCTTGGTTTCCATTAGGTGTGAGATCTTCCATTTCCATGGCTTGCTCAATTGTAATCAAGCCGAGAGATAGCATTTTTTCAATGACGTTCAAACGCTCCATCGGATCTACCCGAAGGAAAGCAGAATCAACGTCAAACTTAACAACATTGCCTCGCGCCGTTATATCATCCATGGACAAACGATCCTGAATTGCGTTGATGTACGGTGCGAGTGATAGCGCAACGAATTGCTTGCGTTCATCTTGAACATTTGCATAAGTCATGCTGTTGTTCATATCTGCACTAATGTAATAGGCAGGAACGTTCATCATTCGTGCAATTTGAGTGGCTGTATTTTGAATTGCATCAACAAACATCATGTCACGTGGGCTAAATGATGTTGGTTGATATTCAAGTGTGCTAGTTAAGTAAGCGGTGCTGCGTTGTTCGCGTGCTGTTTTCCAAGCAGAGAGAATTCCCTGCACTTCGGCAGGTGCTAAATCTGCACCGGTGTTTTTAATGACACCTGAAGGCATCGGAGTCGATGTAGCTACACGCATTGCTTTTTCAAGATCAATGGCGCTGCGAAGTGTGCGAGCGCCCCGCTGCAAAATACCTTCATCTTGTGCTTGGAATGTAACAAGTGATCCAAGACCTGACATTGGAACAGGTGATCCATCAATTGTATATTGCGTAATAAAATTTGTGTTTGCATCTGTTGTAAACGCAACACGACCCGGTGCAATCCATTCAAAACGTGCAGGGCGACCATCATCAAAATAAACTTCAGTAACGCGCCAATACGCAACGCCGAAAAACAACAAACTATCGACTGTCCACGCAATTGTGATGCTGCGTGGTTGCGTGACGGAAGGTTGCTCAAGCCATAGGGGAGAACCTAATTCTTCGCCTGTTGATTTCTTGTAAAGTTCAAGAGGCAAACCGCCAATTGTGCAAGCAATTAAATTACGGCAACGAGCAACGCTTGGAACTGACATTGCTTCATCGCGATTTACAGGTGTAAGAAATCCGGGAATGTAATAATTAAAAGAATCTGTCATTAGCTGCGGTGCAGCTTGCGCCTCAATTTTCGTAGGGCGGAAACGATCAAAAAGACCCATCGCTATATGTTAGCACACAAATCGGACATTCCCGACATTTCACACAATAATTTGTGGCTTGCTTTGTGGCTTAAGCAGTTGGTGGACAACCATAGCCAAACTAATTGCTGCTGATACGTCCCCGGCTGACTTTCGCCTAACGATTCGCCAACCCGCATCGGTTTCTTTAGCGGCGCAGTTATTCATGGAGTCCACCAGACTAGCCTGTCCGATGTGAACGATTCGCGCGTTCACAAGGGCATCATATAGATCTGAACAGGCTTGGTAAAACACAGTTCCGGACATATCTTGAATTTTGTGTCCAGATTGGGCTAACCGTTCGGCTACACTCATGGTTGAGTATTTGTCAAAGCAAATCATTCGTGGGCGGTATTTGTTAGCCCATTCGTTTACTTCGATAGCCATTTTAAGCTCATCGATAGCCACTTGGCTTTCAAATTGGGCAATAACGCCCACGGCAATCTTGCCATCTTCTCGGACTTGCCCTGCCACAAGGCTTGCCATCTTTTTATTGACTGAGATGTCCATTCCAAACACAGTAAGCGGCCCCGGCTCGATAACAAGATCTTGAACGGTGCAATCTTCAAATGCACGATAGGGCCATGGCGATTTAAGTGCTGAAACCCATTGGCATAAGGTTTCTGTGCGGCTTGCTTCCACGCTAGATGTTGCAATGGCTTCGGCGATGGTTTCTTCATCGATTAAATAGCCTAAAGCTGGATTGGCTTGATACCACGCATCCTTATCAGTAATCTTGGCGAAGTCATCTGCCGAATACTCCCAAAAACCTAGGCTGGCAGGTGGATAGGACAAAGCGCGGCTGCGTAGGTCATTTAACACGCTCGAGAACGCATCACCGGCGTTGCTAGTCATGAATATCTGACTGTTAGGACGGGCGCGCGTGATTGGCTTAGCCGCAGTCCACGAATCTTCATCAATCTCACGTAATTCGTCTATGTAAAGCAGATCCGCGGTCTTACCACGGCTTCCATCTCTTGTAGCCGCGACTATTTCGTATCTTGCTCCCGATAGAAGCTCAACCGATTCCTGCCCATTGGCAACGCGAATCTGCCTGACCTGCGCCATAAGGTGCGGGTTGTCCTCAATTACGTCCACGACCTTGCGAAAGGTGTCAAGTGCCATGCCGCGATTAGATGACATTGCAACTATATTCATTTCACCGAAAATAAACAACCCTGCAAGGATGCGGATGCGCGCTAAGTGGGTTTTACCGTTCTGCCGGGCTACAAGCAGCAAATTGGTCTTACGCCGCCATTTGCCACCTTTGTCCACCTTCAGTAAATCAGTTAGCACGTATTCCTGCCATGGCAATAGCTCTAGTTTGCAATCAACTAGGAATTTCTTGACTTCATCAATCCTAGATGCGCCTTTGAGCGGTGCGTTCTGTAATCGTGGCTTGGTTGAGCCCTTACGTGCCTTTGTCAATTAGCCCCCGACCGTTCTGGACTGATAAAGGGTGAGTCTGTATCAATCTTGATCGTAGTATGTCCGTTTTGCACCGATTTGGACTGATTTAGACCGATTGGGGATTTTTTGTCAGA
>Ga0315900_10009719_pt1 | contig 12150 bp, 22 predicted proteins | sample LakEriMetagenome_FD_203521 | JGI IMG/M metagenome (GOLD analysis project Ga0315900, IMG submission 203521) | Freshwater fungal communities from buoy surface, Lake Erie, Ohio, United States - Buoy 12 MA114 | ecosystem: Environmental > Aquatic > Freshwater > Lake > Lake biofilm | place: USA: Lake...
GGCAAGCCCAGCTGTCAAAAAAGAAATCAAAGCTGGTAAGTGGTCAAGAATAACACCACAAACCAAACTTAAAGTTGGTGATGAGGTTGTAAGAATGAAAAGTACATGGTTTGGTAAAATTGTAAAAATAAATGGTGATAAATATTATATTCAATTTGATGCTGATTATGCTGATGAAAAACCTACTGAATTTTCGAAAACAAATCTTGTAGACCTTTTTGCTTTGATGAAAAATAAATAACAATGAAAAAATCAGAATTAAAAAATATCATCAGAGAAGAAATAGGAAAAACTCTAGGAGAAGCCAAAGCTAAACTTGGTCGTTCCGGAACCTTAGAAATAGAATCAAAAAAAGATGGTATACGAATTTATAGATACGACTATAATAATGGTACACTAGCTGGTCAAGTTTTTATACCTAAAGATGCTATGCCTGATCTAATTAATTTTTTAAATAAAATAAAATAAATTAATTTAAATATAATATAAAGTTTGGCCTACGGGCCTTTCTTTATTATCATTATAATATGAAGAAAAAAATATTCCCTACATTAATAGCACTTTCAGCACTCTCAGTGAGTGCTAGTGCTGCTTTTTATTCAGTTACAGGTTTATCTAAACTATTTGCAGGTGCAAGTTTAGAAGTAATGGTTATGGCAGGTAGTTTAGAAGTAGCTAAACTAGTTGTAGCTTCATTATTATACCAGTATTGGAGTACAATTAATAAAGTACTACGAGCATATTTATCTGTTGCTATGGTAGTGTTAGTACTATTAACATCTGCTGGTATTTATGGGTTTTTAAGTTCTGCTTATCAAGACACAGCAAGTAAAGCAAGTGTGGTAGGTAAAGAAGCTCAAGTGTACAAAGTTAAAAAAGAACGTTTTGAACAAAACAGAGCTGATTATCAAACTGAAAAACAAAAATTAGATGAAGACATTTCACAACTACGAAATGCTTTGTCTACTGGTTCAACTACACAATCTGTAGATAAGAAAACAGGTCAATTGGTTACTAAAGCAAATAACGCAAATAGAAAAACATTTGAAGCACAATTAAACTCAGCTATAGCAAATAAAGAAATAGTTGAAAATAAATTAATTGCGGCTACAGATAGTATATCAGCTTTGGATATGAAAATTCTTGATATTGAATCTAAAGCTGAATTATCAGGTGAGTTAGGTCCACTTAAATACTTAAGTAATTTAACAGGTAAACCTATGGACCAAATCATTAACTGGTTTTTATTGGTTATAATATTTGTATTTGATCCATTAGCTATAGCACTCGTAATTGCTGCTAACTTCGCTTTTAAACAACTTAAACCCACAGTTACACCAACTATAGAACCAGAGCCAATAGTAGAAAAATCTGAGCCTATTTTACCATTAGAAGAATTAGTTGAACAAGAAGAATTCATTAATGAAGTACCTGAACCAATCATAGAAGAACCAAAACAAAAAAAAATGGATCCTACCTATAGTCCTCCTATTTATGTATCTTCTTATGATCCTAATTATAAGCGTAAAAATGATGACGAGATAAAAACATATTAAAGTTTGGCCTTAGGGCCTTTCTTTATTATATTTAGACATGAAAAAATTAGCAATACTATTATTACCAATTGTGTTCATTTCATGTCAAAAAGAAATTGAACCTGAAGTATGTCCTGGTGGATGTGATGCTCAATATTATGTTTCATCAACCAACGCTGAATTAAGAGATGATGGTTACTGGCATGTTACTCATATTGGTTTGAATTATTTTACTATTAAAGGTAACTTAACTCAATTAAATCCAGAGTATGTTATTAATGGAGTGCCGCTTGTTGAAGCAGCATTTGACTCAGATTATTGGATTATAATGGACACGGTTCATTTTGTAACACCAATGTATTCATATCTAGGTTGGTTTAGTGATAATAACTTTCAAAATCCAATTCCTATCGGCAATCATACCTATGATATGACTATTTTAGCTAATGAGTATGCTCCTTTAAATATAGTTGGTTACCAATTAAGTCCTCATATGTGTTGGGATTGTCCTTACACTGAAACACTTTTGGGTACATATAGTAAGTATAATTACACTCCAACACAAAATATTATCTTTGACAATGAAATGATAGGAGACACAGCTCATATCTACATTAGAACTACTTTCAATACAGATTTGGGTCCTCGTGAAGTAAGAAATGAAACATTAAATATTATATTTGAATAATGGTTAAAGCAAAAGATATAATACATGAGTTTGTACCTTATACTACAGGTAAAGCTCCTAAAAAACCAGCTAAATTACCTAAATTTAATGTGTTTTATTGGCATAGGAGATATCCAACACATAAATTTTTGAAGTCTAATGCTTCAATTATGGATAAATGTAAAAATGGTGATTTTGAATACTCTCCATACGCCAAATATATTGAGTATGAATATTGGTGGATGGCTGAAGAAATAGCTGAAATACGTAATAGTGAACATTCATTTGATACTAAACAAGAAAAAGAACGAGATATCCGTTTAAGTTACAATCGAAGGTTAAAAAATCTAAGAAATGATTTTCAAAGGGATGAAGCTGAACGACTTCAAAATCTAAAAGACAGTCTTCGTAAAACATTTGGTGGAACTAGGATGTTAGTAGATGAATTCATAAATGAATATGCTATGGGTACCACTGATGAAGTAATTAGACAATATTGTCACTTTCTAATCAAAAGAGAAGATGATAAGCCTTTTTAAAATTAAATTGGCTTATTCCTTTCTTATATTTATATTAAATACGTTATGAAAATATCTCACGAAGTTCCGTTAAACATATTAGAAGTTAGTCGTAATTTTAATCATTACGATTATTGTCTACCTCATTTGTTAGACAAATATGAAAAGTACAAAGAATACTTTTTAAAAGCTAGAAAACAAGGTCGTTATATTATAATGGATAATTCTCTTCATGAATTAGGAGAGGCATATGATACTAATCGTCTTTTATATTGGATTGAGGCTCTTAAACCAGATGAATTTATTGTTCCTGATGTTTGGGAGGAAGCAGGAAAATCCATTGATAATGCAGTTGAGTGGTCTAAAATAAAACTACCTAAAGATACTCTTAAAGTAGCAGTAGTACAAGCCAAAAGTATTGAAGAAGCAGCTACTTGTTACCAATCATATAGAGCTTTAGGTTATAGAAAAATAGCATTTTCATATGGAGCTAAATACTACTCAGAATTAGTACCTCATCCAACTAGAGCAATCGCTACTGCTTTAGGTCGAGTACAAGTTATAAGTACTTTATATAATGATGATATTATTAGTAAACATGATAGAGTACACTTATTAGGATGTGCTGTACCACAAGAATTTATTTACTATAAAGATATGCCATTTATTGAAACAATTGATACATCTAATCCTATTATGGCTGGATTAGAAGGTATTAGTTATAACAATTGGGGTCTTGATTCTAAACCAACGCTTAAAATTGATGAAGTAATGGAATGGACTGAAGAACAAATTAAAGAAAAATGGTCGTTTGTTTATAACAACGTAATGGATTTCAAATTAATAAACAATATAAAATAAAGGTTATGTACCAATCACTTTTTGAATACTTAAGGAAACCAGCAGGTCCTGAATTAGGTAAACGAGTTTACGCTGAAGCTAAAAGACGTAGAATTAAAGTTTCACCTCGTCAAGTTAATACTAGAAAATATAAGGGAACAATACTTACATACCCTGTATCTTTTTTAGATAGTTACCTTCCATCACTGTTATTAACATTACCTCAAATAAACTATTATAATAATCCATATGTTGAGGCAACAGAATCTGACCTAGAACCTGAAATGACAGCACCTAAGAAGAAATCATTATTAGAAAATTTATATTAATATGGAACAAACAAATTATAAATCATTGTATGAGTATTTAGGTAGAAGAGCAGGACCTGAATTAGGTAAAATTGTTTATGAAACTGCTAAACAAGATAAAATTGTGATGCATCAACAAGAAGTAAATAATCCTGTATACACAGGAAAAGTAATGATGTACCCAACTGAATGGTTAGATCAATATTTTACTAAATTGAAAAAACTTAATAACGATAAATTACTTTTCTAATCATGAGACGTTGGGGTGGTTCAATATCAGTAGATCTAGATTTAGATGATGTATTCATAGCAATGGGTGAGCGTGATCGTAAAGACATGGCTAAATGGTTATTTGATGAAGGATACTTAGAAGAATACTTAGAAAAAGAACGAGCTAAAAACTTAACATCTATCATTAATGGATGGGCTTGGGAAGATATTTGTGATAAGTTAGCTAATAATCAATTACGACTAACAAACGAAGAAGAAGAAATTATTAAAAAAATATCAAACAGACTATGAATAAACAAGCAGTATTATCACTAAGTGGAGGAATGGATAGTTCTACTTTATTGCTTCATCTACTAGCCAACGGCTATGAAGTTACAGCATTATCATTTGATTATGGACAAAAACATAATGTAGAATTAGAACGTGCCCAAGATTTAGTATCATATATCAATACTCAATTTTACAGACCAGGAAATAAATTTGGTGTAGTTAGACACCAAATAATCACATTAAATGGCTTATCTCAATTACTAAATTCAGCATTAGTAACTGGAGGTGAAGAAGTACCTGAAGGACATTATGCTGAAGAAAATATGAAAGCAACAGTAGTACCTAATCGTAATAAGATTTTTAGCTCTATTATTCAAGCGGTTGCATTATCAATTGCTGAACAAAAAGGAACAGATTGTGCTATTGCAATGGGTATTCATGCCGGTGATCATGCTATCTATCCTGATTGTAGACAAGAATTTAGAGATGCCGATTTTGAAGCATTTAAATTAGGTAATTGGGGAAGTGAAAAAGTATATCACTATACACCGTATTTAAATGGAGATAAATACACTATCTTAGAGGATGGAGCAAATTGTTGCGAATGCCTAGGCCTTGATTTTAATGAGGTATATAGCCGTACTAACACATCTTATAAACCAATTTGGATACCATATCCTGAAAGTACATCTAGAGTAGAAGAAGTACATAGAACTAAATTTGGAGAATGGTACTCAGATTATAAATCAGCTTCATCTGTAGAACGTATTGAAGCATTTATGAAACTAGGTAAACCAGACCCAGTAGCTTATGCTGATTCAGAATTAGGACCTGTAACTTGGGACACAGTAGTAGAACATGTAAAACAAACAATTAAAAATTATGAAACAACCAGATCCTAAACTACACCAACAAATTAGTTTTGCTAAATCAGGTATTAGAATTATAGCCTGTGTGCTTGGAATATTAGGAATGCCTATACTTACATTTGGAGGATTAGCCTTAGCTGAAGTAGTGGGAATATGGGAGGAATTAGTATGAGTAAAGAATTATATTATTACTCTGCACCATGGTGCAAACCTTGCGAAACATTAGGTCCAATTATGGATCAAGTAGGTAAACAACTACCTGTTCGTAAAATTAATGTAGATTATGCTGACCCAGCAGTTTTAAATTCTGCTAATGTTCGTAATGTACCTACAGTAATATTAGTTGAAAACGGACAAGAAGTTCGTAGATTTGCTGGAGTGAAAACATATAACCAAATAATAGACTTTTTAAATTATGGCTAGTTTTAGTAAACAATGGTGTGATAAAAATGACCCACAAATGTCCTCAGATTTTGACATTGGAGAAATAGCAGATGGTTTAGAACCAAATCATTATATTCCTGTTATATGTGAAGGATTTGGATTTATAGCAATCGGTAAAGATCCTAATAATGAAATACTATTTGCTATACCTACAGGTGCTACAGAAACAGATGAAAATGGTCAAATATTTGACTCAATAATATGGGAACCTTATAATAATGTTATAAAATAATGACTAGATACGTATCAACAAAATTATTTGAAAATTACTCAGTAGCAATTAGACAATATAAAGCTGCTCACTCACACTGTCAGTTACTACATGGTTATGCTTTGAAATTCAAAGTATGGTTTGCTTCTAATGAACCTGACATTGACAAACAATTAGATGATATGAATTGGATTGTTGATTATGGAGGATTTAAAACACCACCAAAAGGTAATGGTTTAAAAGATTGGATGGACCATATGTGGGATCACACAACATTAATTCAAAAAGATGATCCATTTGCTGATATTTTTGTTCAAATGGAACAAATGGGTTTATGTAAACTACATTTACTAGATAAAATGGGTGCTGAATCATGTGCTCGTTTAGTTTATGAACATTTTAATAATGTTTTGTCTAAAACTGATGCTGGTCGTTGCAAGTGTATTAAAGTAGAATGTTTTGAAAATGACAATAATTCTTCAATTTACGAAGAAGCTTGGCCTTAATAAAAATTTTCATTATATTAAAATAAAATAAAAATTAAAATAAAAGTTATGAGTAAAAGTTTTATCCACACACTTGATGCAGAAATCGCTGAAAACGTTAAAAACATGCTTGGATCAGCAGACCAAGCTGATATTAAATTAGCATTGGAAATTTTAAACAATGCTGACTTGACTGATTTTCAGACAACTGAACACTTAAAGAAACTAATGACGGATACTACTTGTATGTTGTGTTTTGATATTAAATATACAGAAGACAGTAACGAGATATATCTCCATTTTAATAGCGCTAAAATTTAATGAAACCAGGTAGAATAACAGATTACAATAAAACCTTACCTATTGTAGAGTTATATACAGCAGTTCAAAGCGAAGGTAGTAGAGCAGGAATGCCTACTATCGTCATTCGAACTACTGGGTGCACTCACAGATGTTGGTTTGGTGAAGGTGGATGGTGTGATAGTTGGTACACTAGTATCCATCCAGAAAAAGGTAAATATAATTTCAATAACATCATTGAAATATATAATAATAACCCTCATATTAGAGAAATGATGTTAACAGGTGGTTCACCTACTATGCACCCTGATTTAGTAAATGAATTAACTCATTTTGCTTATAGTAGAGGTATATTTATCACTATAGAAACAGAAGGCTCTCATTTCATTGAAACTGATCATCAAATTGGCTTGGTATCTTTGTCTCCTAAGTTCACTAATAGTGTACCTAGGATTGGTGTCCTTACACCGCAGGGTAAAGAAGTCGACCAGAAAATGATTGATCAACATAACAAACTCCGTCTAAATAAAGAAGCTATACGTCAAATGATAGATTATCATTATGACTTCCACTACAAACCAGTTTGGGATGGTACTGAAGAAACATTAGCTGAGATTGAAGCATTCCGAGTTGAAATGGATATTCCAAAATATAAGACATGGGTTATGCCAGCTGGTGATACTAGAGAGGAATTAATCAAAATGTATCCTATAGTGATGGAGATGTGTATGAATAAAGGATATAATTTCACAGGTAGAGAACATATTATTGCTTATGACACTAAGAGAGAAGTTTAAGCATTATTTTATTTGGGAAAAATCAAATTTTTATAATGAAGGAATTTCATTTAAATTCAATGTAAGTAAATACTGCTATATTAAACCTACATCTTGTAGTACATGGGATAATCTTTTTAGAAAAGAATATTTTGATGGACCTATGTTTTCATTACATGCTTGTAGAGATGTGACATATTTTTGGTTATGGTTTAGGATAACAATTAGAATGAAATATAGAAATCTTAGTGATACAATGAAATTTTTAAATGATTATTATTTATGAATAAACAACTGTTAACTGAAGCACTACAAAAAGAAAGTGTTATAGTGTTTTTTTATGCCGACTGGTGCGGCGGTTGCAAGGTAGCGCAACCCATGGTCCAAAAGATTGCTGAGAAACTTAATTTCCGAACTATACGAATAAATGAAAATGAGGAACTAGAAACAGAATTTGCTGTAGATTATTATCCTCATGTTATTATGGCTAGTAAAGGAAAAATAAAGCATTACCCAGGACTTGAAATGATAAAAAATCTATATGAAACCGTTATTTGAAAAATCCCAAATCGAAAAGCGAATCCATGAAATCGCTGTCCAAATCTCTAACCGCCATAAAGGTGAACATATACCAATTGTATTAGTATGTGTTTTAAATGGCGGTTTTATGTTCTATACTAAACTAACAGAACAACTTCAATCCTTAGATCCTGAATGTGACTTTATTAAAGTCAAATCATATAAAGGTAGAGAACGAGGTGATCTAGAAGTAATACTTCATTCATCAATTAATGTTAATAATAAACATGTTTACATTATAGATGACATTTATGATTCAGGTGTTACAATGAAATCTTTAAGAGAGTATTACCTGGATAAAGGGGCTATAAACGCTAGTGTGATTACTTTAATTAAGCGTGCTATAAATGAAATAGATATGCCTTTAAACTCATTATATGGCTTTGAAATCCATGATGAGTGGGTAGTTGGTTTTGGAATGGATGATGAAGAAGGTAAAAAAAGATCTTTTCCTTTTATCTTGGCTGTTTAGAAAAATTTATTATAATATAATATATGGAAAATAATAGAAGAAAATTTCATAACGATATTGAATGTGTTCAAAATGGTTATGCTAATGGCTCAGCATTAGATCGTCCTCTAACCAATGAGGAAAAAGAACAAATGATTGAAGAAGCAACAATTCACTTTGGTAATTTCTTAACAGCATTAAAATGTGATTGGCAAAATGATCCTAACTCTGCTGATACACCTCGTCGTGTAGCTAAAGCATATGTTAAGGATTTATGGGCTGGTCGTTATAATGGGTTTACAGATATTACTTCATTCCCATCTGATGGATATGATGGAGTGATTATTGAACGTAATATCCCTTTAACTTCAATGTGTTCTCACCACCATCAAACAATTAGTGGAGTAGTTCATATTGGATATGTTGCTGGTAAAGAAGGTCGAGTAATTGGTTTATCTAAACTAAATCGTATTGTAGAACACTTTGGTCGTAGAGGTGCAATTCAAGAACAATTAACTGCTGCTATTCATCAAGCTGTAAATAAGGTTTGTGAAGGTAATTTAGGTGTTGTAGTAACAGTAGTAGCATCTCACAATTGTGTAAGTTGTAGAGGTGTTAAACATCAAGGTGCTGCAATGATTACTACTAAAGCATCAGGTGTGTTTATGGAAAACGACAATTTAGCTCGTAAAGAGTTTTTTGATTCACTTAAAATTAATAATGGAAATGTCTCAATCTAAAGAAAATTATGTACCGTTTGTAAGCGAGGTAGAGGAGTTTAACGCTACAATGGGTAAACCAAATAACTATACTCCTAATATCCCAGATGAAAAAGAATGGATGTTTGTTTATAATTTTATTCTAGAGGAACTAGAAGAATATAAAGAAGCATGTCAACAAGGAGATATTGTAGGTGTATTAGATGCGTTATGTGATATTACTTATGTTTCATTAGGTAATGGAGCAATGTTACATGGTTTAAAAGATAAAGTACAAGACGCATATGCTGAAGTACAAGCTTCAAATATGTCTAAGGCTTGTAAAACTGAAGCTGAAGCAAATTTAACTGTTCGGATTAGAGAACAAGAACAAGGTACTCAATGTCATTATGAAAAACAAGGTGATTATTGGGTAGTATATAGAACCCATGATCGAAAAGTCATGAAGTCAATCAATTACTTTAAACCAAATCTAAAACAATTTTTAAACCAATAAAATGGAAGACACAATTAAAAAAATTGAAATCCTAAGACATTTATTATACCATGAAATACACCCGGGTGGAACAACTAGTAATAATGTCTATGGTCTATCACCTGATGAGGAAAAACAAATCCGCGAAAAATTATTAACATTAATCAAATCATTATAAAATGTCAAAATCAAAATTATTTCAGTACGCCATTATTTGGCACCCAACAAAAAAACAAATTGAAGACGACGGTGCAAAGTCTAAACTTGTAAAAGAATTAAGTATAATTCTAGCATCAGATGAAAAATCAGTATTGATGTCTGCAGCAATGGATATTCCTGCTGAGTATAAAGATCAATTAGATCAAGTAGAAATTGTAGTGCGCCCTTTTTAGTAAGCGGTGATAAGCAGCTACTAACAGGTAACGGTTCAAATATTAAAGGTATCACAACTTCAGATTTATACACAAGTACATTTACTGACACTACTAACTTAAATCTAACTTGGACAGCACCTACAGCTACTTATTATAGCGCCGCAACAATTTAAAAATTAAAAAGCTTGGACAACCAGGCTTTTTTTATTATATTATCTATATGTATCAAGCAGTTTTTTACGATCATCAAACATATACTTATCATCTTAGAGATGATAAACAAGGATGGATGGATTTTCAATTCCAACCTACATTTTGGAAACGAGTAGATGAATGGCAAGAAGGTGCTCAACCTGTTCTAACAGGTGGATGGGCTATACCTACTAGAAAATATGATAAACATGATCCTGATTTATTAGAAAAAGATATAGACAAATCATTACTTATATTACGAGAACTATATTATAAGTATGATGATGTTGTTCCTTCATGGCATAATATTGTTTATATAGATATTGAGATTGAAATGGGTGGTGCTTTGACTCCTGAGTATATTCGTAGTGCACCTATGCCTCTTACATCTATTGCTTTGATAGATGTGACTACTAAACAAAAGATATGTTTAATTGTTGATAAAACAGGTCAAATTCAAGAGACTAATCAAAATAGTAAACATATTATACCTTGTAAATCTGAAAAAGAATTAATAGGTAAATTTTTATCTAAATTTGAAGAATTAGATCCTACAATATTAGTTGGCTATAACTCAGAATACTTCGATATACCTTACCTATATTTCAGATTATTGCAAACTGTGGGTGAAGATGAAGTTAGCCGTTTATCCCCACTTAAAAAGGTTCAATATAGTGATTTTAATGGTGAAAATCAAATTAAAATTGCTGGTGTTAATCATCTAGACTATATGTTACTTCATAAGAAATACATTATGAAAGAAGAACCATCATATAAATTAGGTGACATTGGAACAAAATATGTTGACTTAGGTAAGATTGAATATGAAGGTAATTTAAATACATTATTCAGAGATGATATAAATGCATTCATTGACTATAACTTACGAGACGTTGAGATTATTGAAGCGTTAGAGGCTAAACTTAAGTTTATTGACTTAACAATTATGATCTCTCACATTTGTAACATTCCATATGAAAGTATCTATTGGAATACAGTTATGAATGAAGGAGCAATGTTGAAGTATTTGAAACGTGAAGGTATTATTTCACCTAATAAACCTACAACTCACAATCCTAATTTAAGAAATTTTAGAGAAACATACGCTGGTGGTTTTATTTTAGAACCTATACCTGGTTTGTACTTTGATGTTATTGACTTAGACTTTACTTCACTATATCCATCTATTATTAAATCACTTAATTTAGGTATAGAAACATTAGTAGGTAGAATTAAAGTAGATCATAGACCAACTTATGAACAAAATCATAGTTTGGAAAAACTTAAAGAACGAGATCCAAATGAAGTAGTAACTATTGAAAAATTGAATAAGAAAACATATTCAATGACTTCAAACCAATTAACTATTGGTAAGTTAATTAAGATTATTGAGGACAATGATTTTACTATATCTGCCTCTGGCGCTATGTTTAGAACAGATGAACAAAGTGTTTGTTCTAAGATTCTACAAGGTTGGTTTGAAAAACGAGAACATTATAGAGGTCTGAAGAAAAAAGCAGGTAAAGAAGAAAAATGGGATGATTATAAACTATATGATTTATTTCAACATGCTTTTAAGATCTTACAGAACGCTATGTATGGTACTTATGCTAAATCAGGATGGAGATATACTGATGGTAGATTGATTTGTAGTGCTGCTATTACAAACAGCGGTCAAAGATTAACTCAAGATTCAATTGTATTTGTAAATAATAAATTAAATACTGAGTTAAAAACTAAAGACAAACAATTTATCTGTATTAGTGATACTGACTCTATGTATATTGTTTTAGGTGATTTATTAAAACATAGATATCCTAACTACACACCTGAAGACAAAGACAAGTACATACTAGAAATGGCTACTGAGATTCAAAATGAATCTAATAACTACCTAAACACTTTA
>Ga0315900_10009723_pt1 | contig 12149 bp, 11 predicted proteins | sample LakEriMetagenome_FD_203521 | JGI IMG/M metagenome (GOLD analysis project Ga0315900, IMG submission 203521) | Freshwater fungal communities from buoy surface, Lake Erie, Ohio, United States - Buoy 12 MA114 | ecosystem: Environmental > Aquatic > Freshwater > Lake > Lake biofilm | place: USA: Lake...
TTCGAAAATACTTCAAAAAATCCTAATTAAAATTAGGTTTTTAAGACAGTACCTGTTCGGGCCGGGTTATGTCCGAACATGAGGAAATAATACAGGCTGTTTTTCTCAGTTCAGGCTTGCATAGCCTTGTTTTTTAACTATCCGATTTTTACTCCGAATGCTATTTTTTCTTTCTTGCAACTGAAATGACGCAGTGGCAATTTTCAGCACCGGTTCAATGGCATGGAAAAGGATTTTCGCTGTCCTTTGACTTCCCCGGTGCCTGGCTGGTACTCCTTCACTTCGACAACGGTGAGCGGAAAGCCTGGTACCGCCGCACTGAAAGACCCTATCGCTTCAGGCGCTGGTTTTTCAGGAAAGGAAAGAGCCGCTTTCAGAACATCGCCAATGTGCTGAGTCCGGAAGTAAGGCTCTATGTCTTCAGAGGCTTCTCTCCTTTTCCGGAAAAAATCCTTGTGCCCATGGATGTGCGCCTCCTGCGGGTGCGTGAACCGGAGGCGCAAATTCAGGATATGCAGCCAGTGAAGCCCTCGCTGCCAGTGAGCGTTCTCAGACCCTTCATCCGGAACAGCAAGCCATCTCTGGCTTTCAGGACTCCGGCTTTACAAATCCGGGATTTAACTGCCGGTCTGAGCCAGTCCTTCTCCGAAAGCCTGAAACAGGATTTCCTCTCCTTCAAAGAAAAAAAACAGACATCATCCCGATAAGAAATATGGCAAACTCTTCAGCATCAAACGAAAATGTGCACGGCTTCACCCGCTTCCTCTGGTGGTGCGCCGGCGCCGACCAACGCTTCCTGCTTCTTTCCCCGCATCAGGACCGCGTGAAATACGCCGGCATCGGCGGCATCGTATTCAGTACCGGCATCCTGGCCGCCTTCGCCGGTGGCTTTGCCTTCAACACGGCCTTCGGACCGAAATCCATGGCGGGTGAAGATGCGCACCCCATTGCCTGGCAGATTGGCTCCATCATTTTTGGTATCTGCTGGGGATTGCTCATTTTCAATCTGGACCGCTTCATCGTGTCTTCCACAGGAAAGGGCGATGGCACCGACAACATTACCCTTAAGGAATTCGGACAGGCCATTCCCCGCCTCCTCATTGCGCTCATCCTGGGTCTGACCATCTCAAAACCCCTCGAACTCAAAATCATTGAGACCGAAATCAATGTCGAGCTTCGCAAAAAACAGCAGGAAAAACTGGACCTCTTCAACAAAAACACCTATGCTAAATTCAAGGACCAGATTGCGCAGGTTGATGCAGACATCAAAAAACTGGAGGCAGACCGGGAAAAGCTCAATGAAGAAGTACTGAACGCGGAACAGGAATTCCGCAACCAGATGGAAGGCCGGGGCGGTACCGGCGCCGGTTATGGTCCACTGGCCAAAAAGCTGGAAGCCAAATCGCTGGAGAAAAAGAAAAACCTCAGCGATTTCGACCTGCAGCACAAAAGTGAACTCGCAGGTCTCCGGGCCAGCCGGGAAAAAAAGCTGGCCGAGCAGGAAAACGAGCTCAATGTGGTGAATAAAAAACAGGCTGAAAACCTCGACGGTCTGCTCGAGCGCATCAGCATTGCCCATGAAATCGGTTACTGGCTTGGCATCGCTCTCACCTTCATTTTCCTGTCCATCGAAATGGGCCCCATATTCTTTAAAATGATGATGAACAAAGGTCCCTACGACTACATGGTGGAGAATTACAATTACCGCATGTATGTACAGAACGGCATTGTGAAGGAGGAATATGTTTTCGAAGGCCGCGATGGCATGAAGCTCATGGAGAAAGTGAACTTCCTGGAAGTAGAAAACGACCGTAAGGAAAAAATTGAACAGCTCAGGGCGCAGGAGACCCTGAGCAAACAAATCATCGGAGCATGGGCCGGCATCAAGCAAAAGGAAATCGATTCGGCACCGGAGAACTTTTTTGAGGAAGGAGGAAAGAAAGCCTGATAAGAACATGCTTACAGCCCTTCTGGGATTTGATCAGGACATTCTGGCCCGTACCAGTCTGCAGGAACAAGCCGGTTACCGGCTGGCCGGCTGGCTTTTTGCCGCCGTCTGCATCAGTATGGTGGCAGCTGATGCCTGGTTTGGACACCTCTTTTACGGCGGATGGGCTGCGGTATTGCTGTCTGGTCACTTTCTGGGCTACATCCATTTTGCAGTGTACCGCCTGGCCATGATTACCCTCACCACACGGCCGCTTTCCGAAGCTGCGGAAGAACCGGTTATCCCGGCAGGAATTTTCAGTAAGGTAAAATCCTGGCTGCGGCCGGATGCAGCTTCACTTTTTCGCCTTGTTTTCATCAGCCTGATAGCTCTGGCCGTTTCCTTTCCCGGTGCATCCATGTTTTACCACAAAGAGGCAGAAACCATTCAGGCACAGCAGCAGGAAAGCATCCGAACCCGGCTCAGCGAAACCGCCGGCGACAAGTTGTACAACCCGGAAGCCCGCTTTCCATTTCTGGTCTTCAAGACCCTTTGGAAAAAACCGGGTTACCGCCTGCTTGTTCTGCTTTGGGTGATCTGGATTTTCGTACCGCTGCTGCTGCTCACACGCCTTCGGCATGGCAGCAATATGGAATACAGCCGGAAGGTCGCACTACAGCACCGGCAACTGGTTGAGAGGAATTTTCAGATCAGCCTGCTGGAAGCACAGCAGGACCTGGATGCCCGTTTTCCGGGAAAATTCATCCTTCGCGACCTGATTCTCTACGAGGATCCGCCCTTCAATACCCGTTTCCGGAATCAGAAAAACCGCTCCTTCGGCGACTACCGGGATTTCAGTGTCTACCTACAATCACTTTCTCAGGGATGACAGCAGCCAGGTTCCGCTATTTTAAAGGCAGACTTACTTCCCAGTTTCAGGTGAAGAAGGTAAAGGACAAACATGGAGTCCGCTTCGGAACCATTGAGCTTCAGCCCAGACATTACCTGACCATCGCGGAAGAAATCAGCGAAGAAGAATACCAGAGAGCAGTAGCCTCCCGTCTTTCCGAAGATTCCCTGGCCTGGCAGCAGCAGTTTGCTACAGGAGAGCCTGCCACCGGAAGAGCATTCAGCATTCATCCTCATGTGCTGCAGAAAGGCGAAACGCTGGTGGAAATGGAAGCCGCAGGTCAGGCTCCGATTGCCGCCCTGGTCGATGAGATCTACGCCGAATTCCCGGCAGGGAATCCCGATGAGCCTTACAATGGATGGGAGTTTCTTGCGCAAAAAGATGGCCAGTACCACGGCCGAATCAGTGGTGAAGGCTGGTGCCGAGTACCCGAACTTGAAGCAGAAGACCGGCGGCAAAAAATGGCTGCCCTGTCAAGGAAGGAATATTACCTTCCCTCAGCAGTCAACAATGGTTGTCTTCCTTCTCTGTTGCCCGCTGGTGGCTGCAACCCGATTTCCCTGTTTGCGGGCGGTGGCTGCATGAGCGGAGGCTGCTCTCAGCTGGGCTGCGGCTTGCTCAGCCTGTTAGGCCTGCTGGCAGCAATATTATCCATGTTCCGCACCTGCCAGAACGATGCGTCGCAAAACACGCCGCCGAGGATTATCCGCGATACCGTTTATGTGAAAGAAGGCATGCAGGTGAAGGAATTTGTAGACTCTGCATTCGTTAATAAAACCGATGCCATCCTGCTTCCCAATGTACAGTTCTACACGAATTCCGCCCGGCTGCTACCCTATTCCATACGGCCCATTCAGGAACTGGCAGCCTACCTCGATGCCCACCCGCAAATCAATGCCGTGATAAAGGGCCATACCGACGATGTGGGTGAAGAAGCTGCCAACCTGCAACTTTCGAGGCAGCGGGCAGAGGCTGTCCGGGCTGTCCTTATTTCACTGGGCATCAATCCGGACCGCGTCAAGGCTGAGGGTTATGGTGAGTCTGCACCCAAAGTGAGGGGCCAGTCGGTGGAAGCCCGGGCCCTCAATCGCCGGGTAGAAGTGGAACTGCTCAACACGGCCAGTACCGAAGTCCGCCGCACAGAAAAAACCCTGCCGAAGCCATGACCGGATACCGCCACTTTACGGGAGACTACCGCGCATGGTTCAGTCCGCATGCCGCGCAGACGGTATTTACGCATACTTTCGAGAATCTCCGGCCAGAATGCCTGGAAATCAGGAATATACATGCAATCGGCGAGCGGGATGTGGATGCTGAAAGAACCGGCGATTACCTGTACTTCCCGCTCATCCGTGCCCGGAAAAAGAACGCTTTCGCCCGCATGCTGCAGAGCGGCGCCTGCGATGTGGTGATTCTGGCAGATGAGTCGCTTGCTTTTTCCGAAGACATTGAGCAGGTGATCCTGCGAAACCACAGCAGCAGCCGGCTGGAAGAAGGCAGCCGCCTTCGCCGCCCGCAGTACCAGCGACTGAGTCCGGAGGCCATCTTGCTCAGCGGAAAAATCACTTTTTCGGTTCCGCTTGTTCAGGCAATACCGGCCGAAGTACCAGCCAGCACCGCAACCGAACCAGTAATTCAAACGGCGGAGCGCCCGCGTCAGCAAAACTTCGACATTCCAGACCTGATTCTGAACCGCATTCCGGAACCGGTACTTTCCGCTCCGGCTCGGGCAGCAGGCTGTTTCGGACTGCTTTTCAGCCTGGCGAAATGGGTCTTTTACATGCTGCTTTTTCTTGCCCTTCTGGGCTGGCTTGGAAGCTGGCTGAAACAAGATGCGGGAACTGCAGAAGATGGTCAGGCTCAGGTGGAATCGGATAAGCCACGACTCAATCCGGAGCAGGATACCCTGGCCCCCATGCCCTGGGATTATCTCACCGACCACCGGGTCCGCTGGAATGACTTCATCGAACACTCCTTTCTGGCTGCATGGTCAACATCTTCCAGACAATTCGAAGACTCCCGCAAAATGCATCCGGCCTTCGCCAATCCGCAGGTAAGCGAAGCCATCACCTACTGGAATGCCGTGTATTCCGAATTTTCCAGACGGGATATGCCCAAACTTGACTCTCTGGTCCGGTATTTTCAGTCGGAACAAAAACGCAATAACCTCAATTCGGTGCAGAGTGCCGAAATGGTCATTACCTTCATACAGGAAATTCCCTACTGCCTGGTACACGAAGCCAGCTGCAGCGAGGCCAGCCGGCAGGCCGATTTCATCCGCGAATACCACAGCTCCGGAAAACCCTGCCTGCCCAACATCATCGCCGGCGTACAGTCGCCCTACGAATTCATGCACAACCTCAAAGGCGACTGCGACACCCGCAGTCTGCTCGGCTTCAGCATTCTTAGAAGGCTGGGCATTCCGGCCAGCGTCTGGGTGAGCGAGGCTTACGGACATTCTGTACTCGGAGTGGGCCTTGGCTCAGGGGGTAATTACTACAAAATGGCCGGCGGCATCCGCCATTCCGCCGTAGAACTCACTGCCAAGGGCTTCCGCCTCGGCATGATCAGCCCCGAACAGGGCGATATGAATAACTGGCAAATAGCACTTTACAAAAATTAAACACATGGAAATCCTTATTCTGATTCAGTCGGGCGTAGCCTTCCTCACCGGGATCGTCAGCCTTTTTCTCATGTACCGCCTGCTGCATGCCTACCTGCAGCGGGTCTTCAAGCTCGAAGCCATGAACAGCGCATACGCCACTTTCAAGGCAGGTGTTCTCCTTTCAACCGCCATGCTCATGTCCTCCGTAATCGGACCGGGCATCAACGCCATCCGCTTTCTCAATCAGGCCGGCGTAAGCAGCGGCAGCATCAGCAGCAGCGTGGGTTATGTGCTGATCTTCATGCTCATCGGCATGGTATTTTCCTTTATGGTCATTGCGGCTGGTATCGTGGTGCTCTTTCAGCTCACCCGTGTGAACGAATGGGAAGAAATCCGCCGCAACAATGTACCTACTGCCATCATCTCCGCTGCCCTGATTCTGGGTCTGGCCTTCATCATGAAAGACCATGTGGCCAGCGTCTGCGAAATGCTCATTCCCTATCCGGCGGTGATGCAGATCCGCTGATGAATTTGGGCGCCTGTCCACGCCGGGTGTATAGGGCAGGGCAGGATGCTGCGTCTCTGCATTGCCCGGCGTGGCCACCGGGTCTTTTGCTGCAATTCCGCCTCCGGCGGGAGATTTCCGCGTCAGCCCCTGGCGCATGAGCCGACCGAAGCCGTAATCCGGGTTAAATATCCACGGGTCTGACAAAAGCATTTCCGCATTCCGGCTTTCTTTCGTTTTTTTGAGGCCTAAGAAAATCAGCCATGCTCGACAAAAACGGAATCGCCCGGCGCATTGCCCGCGAACTCAGAGACGGATATTATGTAAACCTTGGCATCGGCATCCCGACACTGGTGGCCAACTACATCCCGCAGGGAATGAATGTAACCCTGCAATCTGAAAACGGTCTGCTGGGCATCGGGCCTTTTCCATACGAACCGGAGGTAGACCCCGACCTGATCAATGCCGGCAAGCAGACCATCACCATGATTCCGGGATCATCGCTGTTCAGTTCGGCCGACAGTTTCGCCATGATCCGCGGCGGCCATGTGGACCTGACCGTTCTCGGCGCCATGGAGGTTTCGGAAAACGGCGACATCGCCAACTGGAAGGTGCCGGGCAAAATGGTAAAAGGAATGGGCGGCGCCATGGACCTGGTGGCTTCTGCGAAAAACATCATCGTGGCCATGCAGCACCGCAGCAAGGATGGCAAATCGAAGTTGCTGAAGAAATGCAGCCTGCCCATTACAGGCCTGGGTTGCGTGAAGAAAATTGTAACCGAGCTTGGTGTGTTTGATGTGCTGCCGGAAGGCGGTTTCATGCTGCTGGAAACAGCACCCGGAGTTTCGGTAGAAGAAATCCGTAATTCAACGGAAGGCCGGCTGGAAGTATCGCCGGAGGTGCACGAAATGGTGGTATAAACCCGGTCGCTTCCCACGGCAGTGAAGAAAAAAAAAGCACTTTCAAGGGAAGAAATAGCAGAAAAGCTCCGGCATTACTGCGCCTATCAGGAGCGAAGCAGGTTGCAGGTGCTTCGCAAGCTCAAAAATCTTGGTTGTCCGGAAGATGAATTCCCGGCCATGCTGGATATGCTGGCAGAGGGAAATTACCTGAATGAACAGCGGTTTGTGGCGCAGTATGTGCGAAGCCGCGCCGCAGTAAAAGGCTGGGGACCATCCAAAATAGCCATGGCCCTTCAGCGGGAAACCGGAGCAAATTACCGCGATGAAATCCGGCAGGACGAGGAGTCGAAAAACAGGGCGCTGGAAAAACTCAGAAAAGACCTTTCAAAAAAAAGCGCGGAACTTGAGCGAAAACAGGATCCGAAGATGAAGGAAAAACTGCTCCGCTTTTGCCTGAGCCGGGGATTTGCCTTGGAAGATGCGCTGAGAATTTTGGAAAAGCCCTGACATTTCGGTTCATCGAACCGGCGGTCTGACCAAAGGTTCCGACCGCCGTCAGTGCCTTTGGCCGGACGGCGGACTTCCTGCTATCGCGTGAGGGGGCGACGCGGAAATCTCCCGCCGGAGGCGGAATTGCAGCAAAGCACCCGACCTCCTTTCGGACGGGCTCCATAAGAATTCGTCACCGGACGAAAGGAGGGCACGCCCCGAAAAAAAATCTGGTCACTTGCGGTGAATGAGCCCGGATTTAAAAAATCTTAGGCGTCACCACCCCATCGAGACTGGCCTGTTTCTTTACATTCACCAGAATCTCGTGCAGGGTTTCCGCGGCCAGACCGTGCAGCACCAGCCGGTAGGCCGCACTGAAGGTTGTTTCGGGAACCATGGGATGGCGGTTATTCACCAGTCCGAGATGACCCGGTGTGCCCAGAATCTGGGAGGAATAAATGGCGATGGTTTCATCCAGCTGCAGGGAATTGGAGGCCCGTACGAAATCGTTGGAGGTGAGAAACAGCTGATAGAAGGGGGTGAAAAGTTCAATCGCAGAGCGCAGATCCAGGATGTTGGTCCAACGGTCCGGGAACTCGATGTGCTGAAACTGATCTTCGGTAATCATGTCGAGATTCAGTTTCTGCGGTGGATGTATGGTAATGTTTTTTTCCTTCAGCTGGCGGTTCAGCTCAATTACAAAATTGTACAGATTGAGGTCATGCAGCAGGAACAAGTCCTTTTTAACATCGTTAAAATCGTAGGGTTTTAGTGGATTTCCCTTGATTTCAACACCCTCAATGTTTCGGGCTATGAACTGCAGGATTTCGGTGCCTACATGAAAGTGACGGAATATCAGCAGGTTGGCATCCCGGCTTACGAAGTTCTTCAGGCCCCAGGCCAGAATCCGGTGAAGTATCCATGAACTGTTGATCAGATTAGGGAAAAAGAACTTGAACACATGAATCAGCAGCATGTGAAACTTCGACCAGACTGCAATGAGAGGCAGCAGATAGCGCCGGGAACGGGAACCATTGTCTTTCATCAGGGCTTCCTTGGTTTTCCGGTTAATCGGAATACTGGAATCCAGGTACATGGCCAGCCATGGATTGGGGTCTCTCTCGTCGTGGCGGCTTAAATCAAGGGTTGCGGATGACATGGGCCCAAATTAGTAATTTCCTAATTCTTCCAGCTGCAACTGATACAGGCGGGCTGTGGTTTTGGCAGTTTTTACAATTCGTTCGGCCAGGGCAAAATTCATGGAAGGATGCTCCAGTGCTTTTTCCAGCCGCTGAAAGTGATTTTCATCCGCCTTGCCGTGGTATGTAAAAAAAGACACCTGTCCTTCACTAAGGCTGAGCTGATTTTTAATCATACTTCCCCAGTAAGAGGCAAGCCGCATGCCCACACCTTCGATGATGAACATGGCCCCGAGAAGATCGATGGGATTTTGCCTGCTGGCCTGCTGGAAAATAAAGGAAGAAAGTGCCAGGCTGCCTATGTTTTTACGGCCCGTCTGGATGTTTTCGAGCGGCTCTCCCATAGCTGTATAGTTGCGTTCCAGCATCTGATAATCCTTGTGCTCCGTAGCGGTATGGCGGATAAAGGCTGACCGGAGATCAAAGAGTTCGATGTCGATGTTGGAAGCGGCCCGCGAAATCCACTGTGAACCGTCAATCACCTGCTGGCGCAGATCGTGCAGCAGCAGCAGGTAATCCTGCCTGCTCAGCGTACCGCCATGAATCTTTTCAACCACCGGAACCTTGATCAGGTTCTGTTCGAATTCAATCCAGATTCCGCTCAGCTGCCGGATCAGCCACTCCAGTGTATCACTGGTTTTCAGCTGCAGCGGCGGCACTTCGATTTTCCGAAGGGGAAAGCTGGTCTTTTCTGCCTGAGCACTGCAGACCGTAAGCTGAAAAAACGAGGTAATGAAGCGGCCGCTTTCCGGTACCATGCAAAGAATACGGTCTCCTTCCTTCAGCTTTCCGCTGTACATCAGTTCTTCGAGCATGATGAAGATGGAGGCCGAACCGGTGTTGCCCTTGGATTTCAGGTTGCTGAACCACTTCGTTTCCGGAATGAGGGCGCCGCCTTTCTCCATCAGCTCTAGAATAGGACCTTTGAAAAATTCAGAAGAATAGTGGCAGCAAAGCCAGTCGGTTTTTTCAGGGTCGATGTTGCCCCGGTTGATGAGTTCGAAGTAATGGGCTATACCGGTTTTTACTACCTCATCCAGCAGCCGGATGTCCTGCTTCAGGTTCATGGCACCATTGGCGGAGGCTGATTCGAAATCAGGATAATCCAGCCAGCTTAGCTGATCTTCTTCACGGTTGCTTTTCTTTCCCGCATACATGCAGTAAGGAAAAAGCGGAGCATGCGATTTCAGCTCAATCCAGTCGATTCGCAGCGAAAGCCCCGAAGACGCCGGTTCTTTCTGCAGTACAAAAGCGCCGGCACCGTCTGAAAGCATCCATCGCAGAAATTCGGTATCAAATTCAGGATTGGAGATACCCTGCTTTTCAAAACGGGATGCCTTGAAAAGCCGGCTGGCAAATTCACTGCCGCAAACCACGGCATTGTCTTTTTCACCTGAGGCAATCTGAAGAAAGGCGTTTTTAAGTGCCATTACACCGCTGGCACATACACTTTGGAAACTGGCCAGTTCGCAGGGCGGCAGGCTGAGCTGACCGTGTACCTGACTGGCAAAACCGGGAACCGGCATATCCGCCTGGGTGGTACCGGCGCATAGGAGTTGCACGGCATTCATCCGCACCGGACTTCTTTTCAGCGAAGCCTTAACCGCTTCGGCAGCCATGGCGGCATTGCTCAGCAGGCTGTTGCCGTTTTTATCCAGTGCATAGTATCGCTGCTCAATGCCGTTTTGTTTCAGAATCCGCTTTCTGGCTGCGCTAGGCTTGCCTCCCACACGGCCCAGGTAAACTTCCATCTCCTCATTCCCGATGGGCTCACCTGGTAAAAAGGCAGCGGAAGCGGTTATAAAAACACTTTTCATTTTCGGCTCAGAGGGATTTGTTTTTCCTGCTCAGCAGGTGGATGATTTTGTCGGGTAATCCGGATGCGAAACCATAGTTGCCCAGGGAGCGCTTGTGATGCTGTACATGCCGGGAAGCCAGTCCTTCAGGAGAGGCAAAAATGCGAAGCCGGTAATTGCAGTGACCGGAAAAATTAAGGAGAATGCTGTTCAGCGGATACAGCGCCACCGCCATCAGGGGTGGTGAAAAAACCATGCAAAGCAGGGTGGGTACGGTACTCAGAAGAGCTGCTTCCAGCCAGTGAAAACTGTACACCGACCAGACTGTAGGAATTCGGCTGCGGTGATGGATGATGTGCACATGCTTCATGAAAAAAGGCACATGCATGAGCCTGTGAACCAGAAAAAAATGAATTTCATTCCATACATTCAGCAGCAGCAGACCAATTATTACCGTTGCGAAGGAATCCGGCTGCGGCTGATATGCACCCGTGCGGCAAAGCCATACTACCGGCCAGACAGAAAAACCAAAAATCACCAGCGAAAGGAGGGAATGCTTCCGTTCCGCTTCAATCTGTCCCGAAGCAGGCATGGGCTTTTCAATTCTCTCTGCAAGACCGGCCTTTTCAAGAAAAACACATGCTTTTTCAAAAAGCCATCCCAGCGCAAAATAGAGGAAGACAAAATAGAAAAAGCTCCCTGCCCAGAGCCCGGGCCAGGACCAGAAATAGAAGGCCTGCTTCAGAAATTCCGGCACACGCTTGCTTATTTGATTTCCAAAGTAAACAATTTTTATGTTTTTGTTCCCTTTCCGATGTGAATCATTTTTGTTCCGTTTTTTCTGGGCGTGCCCTCATACCGCTGCCGGCATGAGGTCGGGTGCTTTGCTTCAATTCCGCCTGCCGATGGCAGGCGGAGATTTTCGCGTCGCCCCCTCACGCGGATATCGGATTGAAGGTCAAAACTTATTCATCTTGCAAATTCAGCAGATTTATCGAAAATCCTTTCAATTCGGACCATAAAGCCATTATTTTAATCTGGTTATAAGTTCTCCAAATGAAATAAGCGTCAATTTAGTGCCATGAAAAATCTCCTAAGCGGTCTTTTTTATTTCATTTTAGCATTCCGGCTTTCAGCTTCGGTGCACGACAATACCAGATACACTGTTAAAATGCCTGCGGAAATCCCTCCGCTGCGCTACAACCTGAGTGCCGATGGTAAGCTTTTTTTTCAGACCACTTTTCTTAATCAGGTCTGGTTTCGCTTTAATGAGTCCAATCCCGCTACACTCCGGGAAGGGCTGGAGTCAGAAAACACCTTCGACATTGGCCTTCGCCGAACACGGATTCAGTTGTTTGGGCAGGTTACAGAACGGACTTTTCTTTACTTTCAGTTCGGCCAGAATAATTTCAACTCCCAGTTCAACCTGGGCTCCAACCGTAAAGTGGCCGCATTCTTTCACGATGCTCTTTGCGATTTCAGGGTGTCCAATGGATACCAGCTTATTTTCGGTGGCGGACTTACCATTGCCAATGGCCTTAGCCGGTTCGCCCAGCCGGCAATCAGCAGTATCATGACCATGGATGTGCCGGTTTTTGCACAGTCTACCGTAGACCAGGTAGATGAATTTTCCCGAAAGCTAAGCTTATATGCTCGCGGGCAGCTCGGACCATTCGATTACCGCCTGGTTCTTTCCGATCCTTTTCCCATTCAGTCTAACGGACAGCCGCTGACAAATCCATCTTCAAGTCAGGCAAGTTTCTCCAGAATAGGCCATTACAAACAATATCAGGGATTTTTTCAGTATCAGTTTTTT
>Ga0315900_10009726_pt1 | contig 12148 bp, 8 predicted proteins | sample LakEriMetagenome_FD_203521 | JGI IMG/M metagenome (GOLD analysis project Ga0315900, IMG submission 203521) | Freshwater fungal communities from buoy surface, Lake Erie, Ohio, United States - Buoy 12 MA114 | ecosystem: Environmental > Aquatic > Freshwater > Lake > Lake biofilm | place: USA: Lake...
AGCGTGTCCGCGCCGCCAAGCTGTACCTTGCCGAGATTCGCATTGATCGTACCACGATTCGCAACACCCGGCGCAACCAGCGCAATACCTCCACCCGGCTTGGCCGTGATGGTTCCCTGATTCACAATACGCGCATTCGGATTCCCCGCTTTGCCAAAGCGATTCTTTCCTGCCATGAAGTCTTCGTTTGTAATATCCGCAGTCGTTGCCACCATCCCACCAACATCGACTTTGCTGTTTTTACCAAACACCATACCGTTCGGATTGATGAGCATCACCTGACCATTCGCAGTGAGTTTGCCGTCGATCTGCGAAGGGTTAATGTCATGAATACGGTTTAGCGCAATGCCACCATCGGGCTGCTTAAACACCGTGCCTTCGGATTCTCCGATATTAAATTCCTGCCAATCAATGACCGCTTTCGGGCTGAGCTGATTGATCGTCAGCGTGTTACCATCCACGCGTATATCGCCAGAACCTATGGTTATCGACCCGCCCTGCGGAACCGAAAAACTTACAGCAGGGGTAATCGTCAGTGCCGCGATCGCAGCATACGCAACAACCTTGCGATAGAATAACCGGAATTCACGATACGTTGACGGTAGCATTTATCGTACGGGATAATGTGAGTTTATCCTCTCATTTTACTCCCAGACGATATAAAAATTCGTTAACAATACACAATCCGCACCCGCTGACTTCAACAACAGGTATCAACAACCAATTGATTTATATGGGGGTTTAAAAAACACACTTTAGAAAAATGGTGACCCCTACGGGAATCGAACCCGTGTTCCTACCGTGAAAGGGTAGTGTCCTAACCGCTAGACGAAGGGGTCGTACTGGCGTGTAAAAACAGGGGGGTACTTTCACCAGCTTGTGCCCGAATAGTCAACAGGAAAATCGCGCGCGCACAAAATTGATTTTTGGATTATTTATGAGGCGGTTGCTTAGGATACGGGGGATTATGGCTGACTGGCTAACGCAACATCCTCAATGATAAACTCTGCAGTCTCGTTTCCCTGCCAACGATTAAGCTTGATTTGCCCGGCCACATGCAACACGATTCCCATACGACCAAGCAGTGTATGCCCTATCGGATTGTCGCTCGAACGAAATGCCACGGCTTTTAGACCTGCCCCTCCCGATTTTGCATCCACCAGAATTGCACGCACATGGTTTTCACCAACAATATCCGCTTTCACCACCTTCACATGTGTAAGCAATATCTTCGGGGTCGGATTACCTGCTCCAAACGGAGCGAGCTGGTCCATCGCCCGCACCAGTTCCGGAGTAATTGCTGTAATGGTCGTCGCCGCATCAAGCATCAGAATTTTTTCGCGTCCAATTTTATCCGCAAACGGTTTCATCCAACGCGTGAAGAAATCTCTCAGGGATTCAATCTGTGCTTCCGCTATCGAAAAACCCGCAGCCATCGCATGACCACCACCACCAAGCAACACACCCGCCTGATGCGCTGCAATCACCGCAGCACCGATGTCGATACCGGGCACACTGCGTGCAGAGGCTTTGCCGATTCCCTTGTCGAGCGCAATCACCGCAACGGGTTTATGGAATACATCCTTGATGCGGCTTGCAACAATTCCGATTACTCCCATGTGCCAGCGAGGTGACGCAATTACGATAGCAACGGCATCAGCCGGTTGCGCGTGCGCCTGTTGCATGGCTTCTTCCAGCACCATCGCTTCGATTGCCTTACGCTCTTCGTTATATCTGCCCAGCTGTAATGCCAGCTGCTGCGCCTCGAGGGTGTCTTCGGTTGTAAGCACCCTGACGCCAAGACTTGATTCTCCAACCCTCCCGCCAGCGTTGATACGCGGGCCTATTACAAATCCGGCATGGTACGCGCTGGGAGCATCCTCGAGCTTTGCTGCATCCATCAACGCGGAAATTCCAATATTGTTTCGTCCGGCCATGATCTTGAGACCCTGCGACACCAACGCGCGATTGACACCGGTAAGTGGCACCACATCACAGACAGTTCCAAGCGCGACGAGATCAAGATAGTCGAGCAAGTTGGGTAGGGTGTTAGTTGCCCGCACTTCCTTCAGCTTCTTGTTCAGCGCGACCAGAAACAGAAACGTCACACCGACCGCAGCAAGTTGGGTGTGCTCGGATGTTTCATCAAACCGATTAGGGTTAACGAGCGCACAGCACTCGGGCATCGCGGGTTCGCCTTTGTGGTGATCGAGTACAATCACATCAAGCCCTGCTTCTTTTGCGGCAGCAAGTGGTTCGAAAGCGAGCGTTCCACAGTCGACTGTGATAACAAGACGCACGCCCTGCTTTCGTAATTTCAATAACGCCTGTGTATTTGGACCATACCCCTCCTTCATACGGTCGGGAATATAGACAATCGGATTCATTCCCAATGCATGAAAATAGCGCATCAACAAAGCTGAGGATGTTGCGCCATCGACATCGTAATCGCCGAAGATTGCAATAGTAGAGTTGTTCGTTGTTGGTTGTTGGTTGTTAGTACGTTCTTCACTAACGACTGACAACTGACCACTGACAACTTCCTGCACCACCCGCTCCACCGCCTCCGCCATTCCTTTTAAGTGAAAGGGGTCCGGCAGAAATTCGCGGAGCGTAGGCTTGAGGAACGACTCTGCGTCCTCTAACGAAATGCCACGCGCAACCAGAAGTCTGGCTACGAGCTCCGGAAGTTCGAGCTTCTGGCACAGCGTCAACACCTGACGTTCGTCGGGGGTTTTGAGTATCCATACACTGCCATTTTGCGACTGAATTCCGTCCATCACACTGTATTATATGGGGTTTTCGATTAACCAAAAACTAACCGTCGTTTGGTAGAATGAGTAGCATACACAAACGTATAACAAAAAACAGACCCATGAGTAATACCAAGTCATTAGAAGATTTTGTGCTCAAGCATCGGTTGTTTTTTACGCTACAGGATGACCACGCACCTGAGGCGGAACCACGCAATTTATCAAATTTTGCTGTTTGTGTTATTCCAGCCAATTCGCACCGAGTTGTAATTCATGGAGAAGAGTTCGGAGACAGCGAATTTTATCGCACCATGCATTCATTACCCGAATCTGAGAAGAAGGTTTATTTCTATAAACATTGCCAATCTTCCGCATTAGAATTGATTGAGAAAGAGATCAGCGCATCGTTACAAAATACTGCACATCTCCGAACTGGAGACATTAGGCCTATGATTGGTGAAAAAGCTAGAGATTTAGCCTGGAGAGCTTTTGGCGAGATAACCGATCCGTATAGTACCCGATTTACCCATGCGAAATATAACGCAAGCAACTTACTCGCCCGATATGCAAACCCAACTGCTTTAATGCTGGCACTGGATGGGCCTAATCCATATAACATTTTTATATGTCAGGACGATTCCACATCCCCTTTTAACAGACTGTATTCACGTAAAGAAGGAATCGATACTAGAGTATCCACGGGGACGGCAGATATTGACTTGCAAAGCATTCTGATTTCCACTGGAAAATATTATCCTTTGGGTGTTCCTAAAGATACAGTAAAAACATATTTGAACCAGCTTCAGGATTCTTATGAAGCTACAGTTGCAGCAACCATACGGCATGAGTTTGCACATCTGATACTAGAATATGAAAATGACAAATATATAGAATCGCATCAGATTGAGGCCACCCACTTGCTCTGGGAAGAAGCCAACAAAGTTTCGTATAAATACGTACAAATGATTCTTAGGGCATCCACTATGCCATCGGGTAAAACAATATCTTCAGACCCTGAGCTTGCTGAGTATTTTTATCTGTGTGGAAGCGACTCAAAGTCCATAACAGGTAAAGATGCTGTTGATTATCTCAAACAAGACATCAAAGCGATTGCCACTACACTGTCTCCTTCTGTTGATTTTCGGAAACTGTCAGTTGTAAAATTTTTGGATCAGAAGACGCAAGAACAAATGGAACGAACTTTCAGGTTTTATAGAAAAAATGAGAGAATTGCTGAAACGCATTCGCGTTTACATGAATTGACATTATTACTTCCGATAGAGCTACTGGATCGCCTATTTCCAATCTGTATGAAAAAGATGACTTCGGATGTACAGGATATGCAGCTTTACTACACTCCTCATCTAGACAGCGTAGACAGGCTCGCGCAGGGTAAACCCATACTTATTCAGGGGCCGGAGCGGTTTATCAAGTCGCACGAACGCGGTGACCGCTCCAAATAGCTCAGTAAACAATCAGTGGGTTTTATCGACCCAGGTTTTGCGGACGAAATTGTGCTCAGCATCCACCATACGCACGGTGCCGGTGCGTGAGCGCATGATGATCGAGTGGGTGGAAGCACCGCCGGAGAATCGCTGCACACCGCGCAGCATGGTGCCGTCCGTCACGCCGGTAGCCGCGAACATTACATCACCTTTTGCCAGTTCATCCATCGTGTAAATTTTATTCAGGTCTTTCACGCCCATACGCTTGGCACGGCTTCTTTCTTCTTCGGTTTTAAACAGAAGTCGACCTTGAAACTGACCGCCGATGCAGCGAAGCGCAGCTGCTGCGAGCACCCCTTCAGGCGCACCACCAATACCGATATACATATCCACGCCGGTATCCGGACGCGCAGTCGCGATCACACCCGCCACATCGCCGTCTGAAATGAGTTTGATCCGTGCGCCGGACTCACGCACTTTCTTGATGATCTCCGAATGCCTCGGACGGTCGAGAATACAAACCACCAGGTCTTCCATCTCGCATTTTTTGGCTTTGGCAAGGTTCTTGAGATTCTTGATGGGTTTCTCATTAATATCCACAACATCTTTAGGAAGACCGCCGCCTACCGCCAGCTTATCCATATACACATCCGGTGCGTGCAGGAATCCACCTTTTTCCGCAATCGCGATCACCGCCATTGCATTCGTGCCTCCCGTTGCACAGATGGTCGTACCTTCAAGCGGGTCCAGCGCAATATCGACCGCAGGGCCTGTGCCGGTGCCGACCTTCTCACCGATATATAGCATCGGTGCTTTATCACGCTCGCCTTCGCCGATTACGACGGTGCCATCAATGGTAAGCCCATTAAGTGCTTCGCGCATTGCATTCACTGCAGCCTGATCGGCAGCTTTTTCATCCCCACGCCCCATCCAGCGTGATGCTGAAAGTGCCGCCGCTTCCGTGACGCGCACCGCTTCGAGTGCAAAATTGCGATCCATCGTAAAGGATTGTACGGCAATAGGTTTGGCTTTAGTTTTGGTGGCGGTCATGAAAACCTCTTGGTTAAAAATTCAGGAAAATTTCGGTCACTTTGATATTCAGTTTTTTCTTGATGTCGGTAGGAATATCTTTGGATTCCACCCTGCGATCACCAACCAGATGCTCTGCGTAATACTTTGATGCAGCGGATTTCCCCTCCACCACACTTTGCTCAGCTGCCAGCGTGAATCCCACATGTTTTGAGAATTTCCCCATACAGCACGCTCCACCCATATCCCAGCCCATACCGATGAATCCAATGGAACCACCGTGTATTGCTTCCAATTCTTCAAGCGTTGTTCCCACACGAATCCCCTGCTCGGTCTGCCAGACGGAATCAGGGCGGTTGATACGAATCAGTTCGGGAGCATCAAATGAACGCCATTTATAATCTGCTTTGGTGTAACACGCATGCTCTGGTGATCCTTTCCAGAAGATTGCGAATTCTTTAGGCGATCCACGATGCGCGAGGGTGGCCAGACGACATATCCCCTGCTCATAGTATAATAATGCCCCATCCCACAACGGGGTATACTTCATATCCTGAAGATCATCATAGTCGGTTCCGGAAGTAATTTTTCCCGCTTCCGATACCACCATCGGTTTCTGGGTATCGAGTAAAAATGGTTTGGCATCTTCCGCGTGCAGTTCAGCCGCAAAAAGCGCAGCACTAAGTGTTAACACAAAAGCAAACTTCATACTTCCTCAATCCGTATCATACGTGGGGTTTCAAGCACCGTCTTGAGTTGTGCAATGCGCGCGAGCGCCTTCAGCATGGAACGCTCGAAGGTCGGGTGCGTTGTCATGATAATCTGCACCGCATCCGATTTGGAAAGCGTATCCGAGTCGCGCTGAATGAAAGAGCGCATGGAAATATTCTCGTCCCTGAAAATCTGCGTGATGTCCGCAAGCACACCTGGACGATCCGCAACCCCGAGACGGAGATAATACGAAGTGACCAGATCTTTCATTGAGGCGGGAGGTTGTTTGCTGAGTGATTTTACCGGCACCGTAAACGGATGGTAGCGCGCGCCACTTGCAATATTCATGATGTCGCCGACCACTGAAGAGGCCGTTGCGCCTTCGCCTGCGCCCATACCTTCGAACGTAATACGACCCACCGAATCGCCTTCCACGATCACTCCATTATAGGCGGAACTAACACGCCCAATAGTGGATAGCTTGGGGACCAGTGCCGGGTGCACGCGCTGAAGAATGCCTTTTTTGGTGTGTTTGGAAATACCCAGTAGCTTGATGACATAGCCAAGCTCATCGGCAAACTGCATGTCACGAATGGTGACGGAACGAATACCCTCAACGTATACTGCACCAAAATCGACAACAGAGCCGCAGGCAAGTGATGTAAGTATTGCAAGTTTGTGCGCGGTATCGGTGCCTTCCACATCGAAAGTGGGGTCGGCTTCGGCATACCCGCGATGCTGGGCTTCTTCGAGTGCCTTTTCAAAATCCTTTTTCTGATTCCACATGGTGGTGAGGATAAAATTACAGGTACCGTTCAAGATACCAACAATCTGTTTGAACTGGTTCGCCGCAAGTCCCTCGCGCAAGGATTTAATGATCGGAATACCACCCGCTACCGCCGCTTCATAAGCTAATACAGCGCGATGCTTTTCTGCATGCGCAGCGAGGCTGACGCCATGATGTGCGATAAGTGCTTTGTTTGCAGTAACAACATGTTTACCCGCTTTCAAGGCGGCTTCTACCAAAGCCTTGGCGGAGCCTTCTGATCCGCCCATCAGCTCTACGACAACATCTACTTCCGGGCGTTTGGCAAGCGCGACAGGATCATCGACCCAGACAATTCCTTTGAGATCCACATCGCGCTTTTTCTTTTTATTGCGAGCCGATACCGCAACGATCTTCACCTGTTTTCCGGTACGCTGCGCGATCAGATCGGCTTGGGACTGAAGAATTTTTACAGTACCTGCGCCTACTGTTCCAAGTCCTGCGATCGCGATATTCAAAACCTGTTTCATGCCGAAACTTTCTTTTTGGCAGATGTTTTTTTGTTGACCGTATCAGCACCTAAGAAATGCTTGATGTTACGAATGGCCTGACGCAGGCGATTTTTGTTTTCCACCATCGCAATTCGCACATGGGTATCACCATATTCACCGAAACCAATACCCGGTGCTACAGCTACTTCTGCTTCCTTCAGTAATAGCTTAGAAAACTCTAATGACCCGAGTTCTTTGTATTTATCCGGAAGCTCGGCCCAGATAAACATCGATGCCTGCGGCGTAGGCACCATCCATCCGGCATCGTGCAGGCCCTTCACCAGCACATCACGCCGCTCTTTATAGAGCTGGCGCACCTCAGCAACGCAGTCCTGTGGGCCATTGAGCGCAGCCGTTGCGGCAACCTGAATCGGCGTGAACGCACCGTAATCAAGGTAGGACTTCATTTTGGTGAGCGACTGCACCAGATGCTTATTGCCTGCACCAAAGCCGATGCGCCACCCTGCCATAGAATAGGTTTTACTCATGGTGGTAAATTCAATTGCGATATCTTTCGCACCTTTTACCTGCAACACAGAAGGTGGCGGATTATTGTCGAAATAGATATCGCAGTAGGCAAGATCCGATATCACATACACGCCGTGGAAGCGGCAGATATCCACCACCTCTTCGTAAAATTCCAGCGAGACACACTCGGTGGTAGGGTTACACGGATAGTTGAGAATTACCGCGACCGGTTTCGGAATCGAATGTTTGATCGCGCGCTTTAGCGCATCCATGAAATTCACTTCCGGAGTGATCGGGATGTAGCGCAGGCTTGCACCCGCAAGCATGAATCCGAACGGATGAATCGGATAGCTCGGGTTCGGAACCAGAATAATATCGCCAGGTGCCGTGATTGCCTGTGCGAGATTCGCAAGCCCCTCTTTTGAGCCAATGGTCACCACCACTTCGTTATTCGAGTCGAGCTTTACACCGAAGCGACGATCATAATATGCACACAGGGCTTTACGTAACCCAGGGATGCCTTTGGATTGCGAGTAGCCATGCGTGGTTTCATCCAGCACCACTTCGCGCAGTTTCTCCACAATGTGTTTGGGAGTAGGAGAATCGGGATTTCCCATGCCAAGGTCAATAATGTCCCGTCCTTCTGCGCGCATTTTAGCTTTCGCGCTGTTTACTTCGGCAAATACGTAAGGAGGGAGGCGTTTTATGCGGTAAAAGTCATCGGTCATATAGTTTACACGAATTGAGCACAGCCATTATTGATATAAATGGCTCTGGTGCAAGCGGTTAAGAGATGGTTTGGTAATTTATCGTACGACAGTGGAACGTATGCCCGACCGGCGGGCCGCATAGCGGTTGTCCGCGAGGAAACGCTCAGGACGATCCGCCCTCCATACAGGGGGTTGCAGCATGATTGGCTCTACCGGCTCTCCTGACATGATATTGGGATACGACTCCCCCGCAACAGGAGGGGCAGGCGGTGTCAGCTCAATGGGCTCCATCGGCTGCTCAATACCAGAAGGTGGACGCAGCTGGATCGGTTCCAAAGCGGCATGTTGTTCCGGAAGCACGGGAGCTGGCGGCGCACCCCATGGCAATGGAGATTCTGCCTGTGATGACGTTGGATTATTCGTATTTTCTGCCTGAACAAGCTTTCTAGGCTGCGCAGAGTTATTCGAACGGTCTTCCTCATCGAACATTTTCTTGAGCCAACCGGAGAACTCTGGATCGGGTTTTGGTGTGGTTACAGGAGGTTGTGCGGCTTGCATAGTAGGGAGCGGCGTATTGCCCGGCTCCGCCATTGCAATGGCTTGTCCTGGAGTAGCCTGCTCCGGATTCTGCATCATTTCACGACGCATATTCTCGGCCAGCTCACGCTCCGCAATCATATTCTTCATCTGCGCGTCATATGTGCGCGACGGTGGTAACGGCGCGGGGCTAGGCGGTGTTGCAGACAATACCGGGAAGCCATCGCTTCCAACCGCATTCTTCTCTGGCACGGAAATCGGAGGCAATGGCGCGGGAGCATTCATAGCCACCTGCTCAGGAGTCATGGAGGCTGGCGCAGCTGCGATTGGCACCGGTGGCATCGGAGCCAGTGGTGGGAGGGGGTCCATCGATGCGATTGGTGCAACCGGGGCGGTCAACATGGTGGGTGGCTGCTGCATCATCTGCATGTTTTCCGAGGGCATCTTACGACCGGACTGCGTAACGCCATCTTTATTAAACACGTTACCGGACCAGTTTCCCTGCTGGTTCGTGTTCATTGCAACCATCGGCGCAGCGGCAGCTTCTCCTGCATAATCGCCACGCTTGGCGTCTTTATCAACGGATTTAATTCCCTCATTCAGATAAGGGTTCTCTGATACGATTTTCTGCGATTCAAGATCATCATTTGCTTTAAACAACGCACCGCCGGGATTCAGCACCGGTGCCCGACGGGCGGTCAAGGGAGTCATACCCGTATCCGGAACGGTACGTTCACGATCCATGATCGAGTATGATAAGTTTTTTGTATACGTACACCCGCCCAGCGTCAGGAGCGTTGAGGCAAAGAAAACACTGGCAAGAAGTTTATAACGGAGGGTGGATGTCGCATTTTGCTGCATAACGATGAGAAACCTCTTGCTTGCCTGTGTGTGCGCGTTATAAAAAACAGATGATTTTTGAGTGGGATACAATGTAATTTTAATCACGGTCCTTAATCATCATTAAAACCGATATAACGACACAATAAAGAGGCATGCAAGCAGTTTTTCTGCGGCGCAAAATTTGCTACTACTTATCCCCATGATTCACATCCAACCGAGTATTTTTTCATGAAAAACGGTTACGATCCAGCAACCTTCACCCGCAACATGGCGGCGATTGCCGACCAGTGTCAACGTATCATGAAAGAATTCATTGCGCGTCAGCGTATAGATAAGCCACTGGAATCAGGCGATCCGATGCATGTCAGCTCTGCATTCATGGAGCTTTTTTCACGTATGATGACTGACCCCACGCGTATGTGGGAAGCTCAGCTGTCTTTCTGGCAGGACTACATGAAACTGATCCAGTCCACAACGCAGCGGTTTCTGGGCGAGCAAACTCCACCAGTGATCGAACCAGATAATAAGGACAAACGCTTCAAGGATGCAGCTTGGAACGACAGTGTACTGTTTGATTTTATCAAACAATCGTACCTGCTCACCGCCCGCTGGATGCAAAAGACCGTGAATACTACCGAAGGGCTTGATGGGCACACTGCCAAGAAAATTGATTTCTACACCCGCCAGTTCGTGGACGCGATGGCCCCTTCCAACTTCGTGATGACCAATCCTGAGGTACTTAAGGTTACACTCGAATCTAATGGCGAGAATCTGGTTAAGGGCCTCCAGAACATGCTCGAAGATCTAGAACGTGGGGATGGGAAGCTACGCATCAGCATGACAGATTACAAAGCATTCAAAGTAGGGAAAAATCTAGCTATCACGAAGGGTAAAGTGGTCTTCCAGAATGATCTCATGCAGCTCATTCAGTATAGCCCCACCACCGAAAAAGTGTTTAAGACACCGATGCTGATAATCCCCGCATGGATAAATAAATTTTATATTCTCGATCTGCAGCCGGAAAATTCCTATGTGAAATGGCTGGTAGAACAGGGCTATACTGTATTCATGATCTCCTGGGTGAATCCCGATGAAACCTTAGGACGCAAGCGTTTTGATGATTATCTCTTAGAAGGTCCGCTTGCGGCACTGGATGTGATCGAAAAAATTACAGGGGAGAAAGAGGTCACTGCGACTGGCTATTGTCTTGGCGGCACACTGCTCTCCATCACACTTGCTTATCTCAAAGCAAAAAAGCAAAGCCACCGCATCCAGAGCGCAACCTTCCTTACCACCATGATCGATTTCTCCGAAGCCGGGGAACTCTCGGTCTTTATCGACGAAGAGCAGTTGCAATCGCTCGAAAGCAAGATGGAAACCACCGGATATCTTGAAGGCAAAGATATGGCGGTGACTTTCAATATGCTGCGCGCAAACGATCTCATCTGGTCGTTTGTCGTGAATAACTATCTACTCGGCAAAGACCCCTTCCCGTTCGATCTTCTTTACTGGAATTCGGATTCGACCCGCATGCCGGCGACCATGCACAGCTTCTATCTGCGTAACATGTATCAGAATAATCTGCTCATCAAAAAAGATGCCCTCAAACTCGCCGGTGTCAATATCGACCTGCGCACCGTGGATACGCCGGTCTATTTCCTTTCCACTCGCGAAGACCATATTGCTCCGTGGAAATCCACCTATGCCGCTACTCATATATTTAAGGGTCCGGTTCAGTTTGTGCTGGCGGCCTCGGGCCATATTGCAGGTGTTATCAACCCGCCCGCGAAACGCAAATATTGTCACTGGGTGAATGATAAAATTCCTGCATCAGCAGATGCATGGCTGAATCATTCGAAGGAAGTGGCCGGCTCGTGGTGGAGCCATTGGCATCAGTGGAACAAGGGTTTCTCTGGAGGACAAGTGGCGTCCCGCAAACCGGATGGCGGTAAACTCAAACCGCTTGGCGACGCGCCGGGTTCGTTCGTCACAGTACAAGTCTAGATCGCGCGCCCGCGTGGTTTTGCGGTAGGCGTATTCTGCCTCATATTGTCCTTAATAGCTCCGATGATATGCGTAGGCTCGACGAAATGTTCTCCTGGCACCAGCCTTGCGACAAAATCCGTACCCTTTGCAGCCTCTCGGTGTAGTGCGACATGTGAATGCGGTGTCAATGTATCATCCTCACCCTTCAGGAAAGAAATATGAATACGTTTGGCTGCATCACTTGTGGAACCTCCCAATGCTTGTAATTCTTTCGCTGCATCAAAACGGTTTTTACTCGTGATAAAAGAAGCAATCGTTTCAGGTGCGTTTTTTACATCCACTGCCGCAC
>Ga0315900_10009728_pt1 | contig 12146 bp, 6 predicted proteins | sample LakEriMetagenome_FD_203521 | JGI IMG/M metagenome (GOLD analysis project Ga0315900, IMG submission 203521) | Freshwater fungal communities from buoy surface, Lake Erie, Ohio, United States - Buoy 12 MA114 | ecosystem: Environmental > Aquatic > Freshwater > Lake > Lake biofilm | place: USA: Lake...
TAAAACCATTCCGCGCATCAGCGTGAACGTTTGGTATTTCGTTGGTTCCGGAAATGAAAAGCCCGGCCGCACCGGGTTCGCACATCTATTTGAGCACATTCTTTTCGAAGGCTCTAAAAATGTTCCCGAAGGAAAGTTTGATGAATGGCTGGAAGCTGCAGGAGCCAATAACAATGGTTCGACCACCGAAGACCGGACCAACTATTATGAAGATCTTCCCTCCAATGCCTTAGACCTTGCTCTGTTCCTGGAATCAGATCGCATGGGTTTTCTACTTGCCTCTCTTACTGATTCCACCGTCGATGGTCAACGTGATGTCGTAAAAAATGAGCGTCGTCAATCGTATGAAAACCGACCCTATGGTAAAGCCAACCTTGAATTACCAGCCCTCCTTTATCCTGCCAACCACCCTTATTCCTGGCCGGTGATCGGATCAATGTCAGACCTTACAGCTGCCAGTAGACAAGATGTAGCAGATTTTTTCACCCAATACTATACGCCCGGGAATGCTTCACTCTGCATTGCGGGAGACATCGATTTGGCGCAGGCCAGAAAGGCAATTGAAAAATGGTTCAGTGATGTACCTGCCGGAAAGCCCGTGGTTCCTCCATCACCTGTTACTGCTGTGCTCAAAGAAGAGAAAAGGGTAGTGATGGAAGACAAAGTGCAATTGCCCCGCTTACAAATGATTTGGTTATCACCCGCTAATTTTCATCCCGGCAGCGCTGAAATGGATTTATTATCTTCCATACTGGGGGGAGGAAAAAATTCACGTTTGTACAAGCGGCTGGTCTACGACTTACAAATTGCTCAAAATGTTTCCTGTTTTCAAAATTCCAGTAAATTTTCCGGAGAATTTTATATTGCCGTAACTGCCAGACCGGGCATCGGCCTAAGTCAGTTGGAAAAAGTAGTACAGGAAGAAATTGATCGCATCAAAAATGAAAATCCATCCGACAGAGAACTCACCCGGGTGGTGAACCAAAGCGAATCCAGATTTCTTACACAAATTGAGCGGTCCGGCGGTTTTAGCGGAAAGGCCAACCAATTGAACGAATATTTTTTCTATACCGGTAATCCAGATTATTTCAATGAAGACTTGCAACGTTTTAAATCGGTTGATCCTGCCGATATTTCCGCGGCAGCAAGAAAATACCTTCGTTCGGATGCACGCATAGTAATGAGCATTGTTCCTGAAGGGAAAAAAGATTTAGCAGCAACCAAAAACTAAAGTCATGAAAAAATTATTGATATCCCTTTTGTTTTTAGGCGTCATTACCTCTGTGCATGCTCAGAGCCCCGACCGCAGTGGCCCCCCTGCGCTGGGACAGGTCAAAAATCTTGAGTTACCTGCACCGGTTCGGTTTACTTTATCGAACGGTCTAAAAGTTGTGTTGATGGAAAAACACAACGTGCCCATGGTGCAGGTCAATTTATTAATTCAAACAGGCAATTACGATGACCCTGTAGGAAAAGAAGGACTTGCTTCTTTTGCCATGGATGCCCTGGATGAAGGTGCCGGAAGTTACACTGCATTGCAATTGGCTGACGAAATCGAATTCCTGGGAGCACAAATCGGTAGCGGTAGTCGCCCCTTTTCCTCCGAAGTTAATTGTACTGCCCCTGTATCACGTTTACAACAAGCGCTATCGCTGATGAGCACCATTGTATTGAAACCTACGTTTGATGCAAAGGAAATAGAGCGGTTAAAAAAATTACGTTTGAACGGTCTCCTCCAGAGCTATGATGAACCCAATGCGATTGCACAGCGCGCATTCAATCAACTCATGTTTACAGATGCAAGTCCCTATGGGCGTTTTGCGAATGATCGTTCCATACGTTCTTATGCTCGGGAAGATCTGATGGCTTTTCACAAAACTCATTTTATATCGGGTAACTCAACTTTAGTGATTGCAGGTGATGTAACGAAACAGACTATACAGCCCTTGCTCGAAAAATATTTTGCTGCCTATCCCAAAGGAAATGCTCCTGCTAAAAACAGGCCGGTTCCTGCACAGATAAAAGGAAGGCAAATTTACATTATTGATAAACCGGGGGCCGCTCAATCAGTTATCTCCATTGGCAGACTTGGACCGGCCAGGAATGATCCTGCCTACTATGCTGTCAATGTATTGAATACCATTTTGGGTGGATCGTTTACATCCCGCCTCAACTCCAATCTTCGAGAGCAGCATGGATATGCATATGGTGCCAGCTCTAGTTTCAGCTTTTGGAATATGCCGAGTCCTTTTGTTGCCTCTTCCTCTGTTCAAACAGATGTCACCGGACCCGCTCTGGGCGAGTTTTTTGTTGAATTCAATAAAATACGTCAACCGATTCCCGCAGATGAATTGACAAGAGGGAAAAACTACAATGCTTTGGGGTATGCTCGGCTTTTTGAAACCAACAGCGATCTTGCCGGTACACTCAGTGCACAGATTTTATTCCAATTACCTGATGGCTATTACAATGGTTATGTTGGGAAAGTATTGGCAGTTACAGGGGATGAAGTAAAAGCTGCAGCGAATCAGTTCATTGTTCCAGATAATTTGTTGGTAGTAATTGTGGGTGATCGTGCAAAAATTGAAGCTGGTATTCGTCAACTCAATCTTGGAACCATATCCTTATTGAGTATTGAAGATGTTTTAGGAAAGAAGCCGGTATTATAAAGTCACAATTAAAAAAGAAAGCAGCGACCTATGATTAGATCGCTGCTTTTTTATTGTCAGTACTAGCATTCTATGAATGCCTCTGATTATTGTCCTTGACCCAGTGAATAACCTGCTTTGCCATCAAAATTATACAGGTTCTCTGTTTTGATTACTTCTACTTTTTGTTGTAATGCATTGGTCAAAAGCTGTACGATTGTTTCGCTGGTTATCTGGTTGCCCTGTGTGGGTTTGAAACGACAACGCCAGTGATCGGTACAGAATGTTTCTTGAAAGCCCTGTGGCCAAACTTTGATACCTCTGTTGGTGATCATCGTTAACTCAGTACCACCTGTTGCAACTTTCTTCACCGTTTCTGCCAATTCATCCGGATTTAACCCACTCCAGTGTACGAAAAGGTCAACGCCTACCAGTTCTTTGTTGGCCCTGGCTTTGCGCTGGTACTTCGGTAAATGCATTGGCTTGTTTTCTGCATACGAAACAGCCTGCAATACCACCGGTTTTTGTCCGAGGTTGGCTATCACTGCTTTTGCAAAATCGGAAGTACTTACTTTCTGCTTGCTCGTTCCTTCTTTGAAAATGTCATAAGTGTGAATGCCATCCTCCAAAGTTTTCAACCAGGCATTCTGAATTTTTTCTGCCACCGGTGTTTGTCCAATATGGTTGAGCATCATGATAGCTCCCTGCAGCAAACCCGAAGGGTTGGCCACATTTTGACCGGCTCTTCTGGGTGCAGAACCATGAATGGCTTCAAACATGGCGCACTCTTCACCAATGTTGGCCGAACCTGCGAGTCCAACAGAGCCTGCAATCTGTGCAGCTACATCACTCAAAACGTCTCCATAGAGGTTGGGCATTACAATTACATCAAATGCCTCAGGGGTATCCGCGAGTTTGGCGGCACCTATATCTATGATCCAATGTTCATTGATGATGTCAGGATATTCTTTCGCAATTTCATCAAACACCTGGTGGAATAAACCGTCGGACTGCTTCATGATGTTGTCTTTGGTGAAGCAGGTTACTTTCTTGCGGTTTTGCTGCTTGGCATATTCGAATGCATAGCGAACAATTTTCTCGCATCCGGGGCGGCTGATCAATTTCAGGCACTGCACCACTTCGTCTGTCTGTTGGTGTTCGATCCCTGCATACAAGTCTTCCTCATTCTCACGAATAATCACCACATCCATCACCGGATGTTTGGTGCTGACAAATGGATGTAAACTTCTACAAGGACGTACATTTGAATAAAGACCCAGAAATTTTCGGGTAGTTACATTCAGGCTTTTATAGCCACCTCCCTGCGGGGTTGTAATAGGGGCCTTCAGGAAAACTTTGTTTCTCCGTATAATATCCCAGGAATCATTGGAGATGCCAGATGTATTACCCGCGAGGTACACTTTTTCACCTACTTCAATTTCTTCTATTTCAATTTGCGCACCTGCAGCAAGCAGGATGTCTAATGTGGCCTGCATGATTTCAGGACCAATACCATCACCATTGGCTACCGTAATTTTTACTTTACTCATTGAATTTGATTTTGGCAAAATTGCAGTAAAAAAGGGGGGCTGTCTATTTATAATCTAAATAGGAAATATAAATATTGATTATGATTTGTATAACAATATTTATAGATATAGCATTTTTACAAAGGTGATTTGAACTGAGTCTTACTGCAAAACTACCACTGGTGGACAAATAGTTACTAATTACAATTTTGGAAGTATGTGCCTCACTTGAAATTACTTTATTTTAAACCTTTTCTATATGTGAGAGTCACAATAGGGTATGAAAAAAGATTTATTTATTTCACTGCTGTTCATTCACATGATGTGCATGGGGTGTTCTAAGCAGAATTCTACCTCTCCAACCCCACCAGGCAACAGTTTTCCTTACCCTGAGGGACTCAGCACTCAGACCATTCAAGTCAATAACCTGTCCCGCAAATTCCTGGTATATCGACCTGCCGGACTTACCAAGCCGCTGGCAGTGGTAATGGTTTTGCATGGGGGTGGGGGAGCAGGTTTGGATGTGGCTCAGCCGGGAGCACACCCACTCAGTGTTTTCAGAAATGTAGCAGATACTGCTCGTATACTGGTTGTTTATCCGGAGGGAAGTACCGATAGCCAGGGCAATCCCGGCTGGAATGATTGTCGAAATGATGACCAATCCGGTGCGCAAGGAGATGACCTGAGTTTTTTGCAACAGTTGATGGCCAGACTGTCTCAGGAAATGGGATTAACTGCTAATAATATGTATCTCACAGGAACCAGTAATGGCGCTTTGATGACTTTTTCTTATGCGTTTAATTTTCCTACAACCATTAAAGCAGTTGCAGTGTCAAGCGGTAATCTACCATTGAATCCTGCGCCTGGTGCCTGCAGCAATGGCTCTTCGATTTCATTACCGATTATGCTTACCCATGGTACAGTAGATCCAGCAATGCCTGCAGACGGAGGATGTGTTGCCAATATAGGTGGGGCATGTAACAGAGGCAGAGTTGTTTCCCAATCAGCTACCTTGAATTACTGGCTGCAAAGAAACAACCTCACCAATGTTACGCCGATTGTTACCACTTTCAATGTAAATACGAATGATGCCGGTAATGTAGAGAAGCGAGTTTATACCGGTGCATCCCCACTTGTATACTATGTTCTGAATGATGCCGGTCATGCAGTTCCCAGTCTATCTGTCTTTTCAGCAACAACAACTGCCTCCGGTGCACAAAACCGAGACATAGAATATGCCACCGAGGTATGGAAATTTTTTAGGGGGTTCCAGTAGTTTTCCGGATAACTTTTTCTCATTAGAAGAAGTTAAGTTGAATCTTTTCCGGGAAATAAAAAGAGCAGCCATCCGGCTGCTCTTGTAGTTAAGTGTTCAAAAACTTGCTTTTATTTCTTCAGTTCAAATCTGTCGAGGTTCATGACTTTCGCAAATGCAGCGCCAAAATCCTGGGCGAACTTTTCTTTCATGTCATCGCAGGCATAAACTTCAGCCAATGCACGCAACTCCGAGTTAGATCCGAATACCAAATCAGCACGGGTACCGGTCCATTTGAGCTCGCCAGATTTTCTGTCGCGCCCTTCAAACACATCTTTATGCGGAGTGGTTGGAGTCCAACTAGTACCCAGGTCAAGTAGGTTGACAAAAAAGTCATTGCTCAATACGCCAGAATTTTTTGTGAGAACACCATGATTAGACTGATCGAAGTTGATGTTGATGCTGCGTAAGCCACCGATTAATACGGTCAGCTCAGGAGCAGTCAGGTTCAACAATTGTGCTTTGTCCACCAGCAGGTCTTCTGCAATAGCGCCATAATGTCCGGCTGCATAATTGCGGAAGCCATCTGCCTTGGGTTCCAGAACAGCGAAAGAAGTAACATCAGTTTGTTCCTGAGAAGCATCGGTGCGACCAGGCGTAAATGGAACGCTGATTTTGAACCCACCTAAACGGGCAGCTTCTTCCACACCGGTAACGCCGCCTAATACAATCAGGTCGGCAAGTGAAATTTGTGCACCACCTGCATTAGCTGCATTAAATGTCTGTTGAATTTTTTCGATGGTATCGAGAATAGCAGACAAATGAGCAGGATTGTTGACTGTCCAGAATTTTTGTGGAGCCAGTCGAATGCGTGCACCGTTGGCACCTCCGCGTTTGTCAGAACCACGGAAGGTGGATGCAGAAGCCCAGGCGGTACTTACCAGTTGTGCAACAGTAAGTCCGGAGGCGAGCAACTGCTTCTTGAGGTCAGCGATTTGTTGTTCGTTTACCAGCGGATGGCTAACAGCAGGAACAGGATCTTGCCAAATCAGAACCTCTGCAGGCACTTCGGATCCTACATAACGGCTACGAGGTCCCATATCGCGGTGAGTTAATTTGAACCAGGCACGGGCAAACGCATCCGCAAACTCATTGGGATTTTCGTAGAAACGACGGGATATTTTCTCGTAGGCCGGATCGAAACGGAGCGCCAGGTCAGTTGTGAGCATGAAGGGAGCATGTTTCTTGGAAGGGTCATGCGCATCAGGTACTGTTCCTGCACCGCCGTTGTTCTTGGGTTTCCATTGGTGGGCACCTGCAGGAGACTTCGTCAGTTCCCATTCAAAACCAAAAAGGTTTTCAAAATAATTATTGCTCCACTGGGTAGGGGTGGTTGTCCATGCACCTTCCAGTCCGCTGGTGATGGTATCACCACCTTTTCCGGTTCCGAATGTATTTTTCCATCCGGTACTTTGTTCTTCCAATGTAGCACCTGCCGGTTCTCTCCCTACGTATTTAGAGGGGTCAGCAGCTCCGTGTGTTTTACCAAAAGTATGTCCGCCGGCAATCAGGGCAACCGTTTCTTCATCGTTCATTGCCATGCGTCCGAAAGTTTCGCGAATATCTCTTGCTGAAGCAATTGGATCAGGGTTACCGTTAGGGCCTTCAGGATTCACGTAAATCAATCCCATCTGAACCGCACCGAGAGGATTCTCGAGTTCGCGGTCACCAGTATAACGCTTGTCACCCAGCCATTCGGTTTCCGTTCCCCAATACACATCTTCTGCGGGTTCCCATACATCTTCACGTCCGCCGGCAAATCCGAAAGTTTTGAAGCCCATGGATTCTAATGCACAATTACCTGCGAGGATCATCAGGTCTGCCCAGGATAATTTCTTGCCGTATTTCTGTTTCACCGGCCAAAGCAACAAACGCGCTTTGTCGAGATTGGTATTATCGGGCCAGGAGTTCAGGGGTTCAAAACGTTGCTGACCCGCGCCTCCACCACCACGACCATCTGCAATGCGGTAAGTACCTGCACTGTGCCAGGCCATGCGGATGAAGAAAGGACCATAATGACCGTAGTCAGCCGGCCACCAATCCTGAGAAGTGGTCATCACCTCTTCAATGTCTTTCTTCACAGCAGCCAGGTCCAGCGACGCAAAGGCTTCTGCGTAATTAAAATCTTTGTCCATTGGATTGGACAACTCAGAGTGCTGGCGCAAAATATATGTTTTTAACTGATTGGGCCACCAATCACGGTTGCTGGTGCCTGCACCGGCGCTCTTCTTGACAGTGCCACCGGAGAAGGGACATTTAGCTGCGGAATTATTTTCCATGGTTTGAAATTTTTATTCTTTAAATATTGAAGAACAGATCACGTTCTTATCGGACTGCAAAGTTACTACATCCCACCCCGAAAAAGAAGTAAAATTGCAGATGTGAATATTTTGAGCTTTGCAGAAGCCCGGAAAGACGCTTTTCGCATCATGTACAGGTAACACTAACCAAAATAACTATAGTGTTTATAATTATTTAATTTAATACCCGTATAATTTAAACATCCGGTTCAACTTCTTCTTTGAAAATCCAGCCCTCTACTCTTTTTTGATACAGAGAGCTGATGAGCAGCCAACTGGAAGCGAAAGAAAGTAACATGAGTAAGATGACCACGGGAAGCATTTTGAAAATCAGGTAATGCAGTCCTCCAAAAATAAAAGGAAGTGAACCTAAAAAAAGACTGATGAAAAAGGATTCACCTTTTTGTTTGTCCAGCATATTGCGCGAAAATGGCATGTGCTTGTAGGATATATAAGCGTATAAAAAACAATAGGTAATCACCATCCCGATTGTTAGTAAAAAATTAGGGATGTAAGTCCATCCAATTAGCCAAAATCCTGCAATACCAAGGACAACAAATATGGGTAGTGCAAATTTGCATAGGATTGATTTTATTGTACCGGAAATAATGGCCCCGGGGTATTGTACAGGGGGAATGTGATAGATCCAGGCGGCTTTTTTCTTATCGGAGTATTTTGAGGCACTGATGGCAGTCATGATGAAGAAAAATAAGAAATAGCTTCCGATGATGATCATGATTTCCAGCGTGTTTTTGTCCGGGAAAGAAAACTTCAGTTTTTTTTCACTGAAGCGAAAAATGGTAAATGCAAAAAACATGATGAAGTAACCGAAAGCCGGGTATGCCATCAATTTGAAGTCTCTGTTTCTTGCAGTAAGTAACCAGGTGAACTCAAAAGACATTCTCTCCGCACCACGGCGGGTAAAAAATCGGGAAAGCCGCTGGTGCCATGAACGACCTCGTTGAGTTGTGGTTGCCTTTTTTTTATCCGGGTTTAATTTTTCAACCGGGTCGGGGGAGGAAGTAGCCAGCGCATTTATCTTTTGCAGAAAAACTGGCCCCAGAAAGATAACCATCACTGCCATCATGAACAGGGGAATCAGGAAAGAAAATACTGTTCCCACCCATCGGATAACAGTATGCTCTCCCCCGGGATATAAACTTTCCCAAGCCGCTGCCCACCAATAAGTAGGGATGAATAGTGTTGTAATATCTTCAGGTAATTTCGATTTTTCCATTTCAGCATCCCGTAATACCCTTGGTATGATCTGATAGCCACTATAAATGACAATTGCTATGATTACCTGGAAATAAGTGATGATGTTTTTGAAGAGATTCACGGATGTAAACCTCAGTAAGAGCAAATACAGCAGATTCAAAATGAAAACAGTGAATATAATTGCGAAAGGCAATAATAGCAACATGATCCATACTGAATGCCATCCTTTGATTATGACCATTGCAACAATACCTGGTATGCTGATGGGAATGGAATAATTCAAAATAAAAATTACCATGTGCAATAGCCGCGCCGCAAGGAAAGTCCGGTCATTCACCGGTTTAGGCAAAATGATCTGGTTGTCTTTTGTGTCCAATAAAATATTGGTATAGGACGCAATCAGCAAGGCGGCCAAGATAATGATGAACATGGTAAAGTACAATACCAATCCCAATATCCATTGCACATCATTCACCAACGGGAAGATGAGGATCGCGCCAGTCAGCATCGTGAGAATGAATCCCAGAATAGATGCCCATTTTCCTGAAAGTGGCTTTTTCTTTTTAGCTGACAATCCAATTTCCTCTGGTACTCTGTCATCAATTAATAGTTTTGCAGTAAGAATGGCTTTGAGTTTATCCGGTTGAATGCCTATACTCGAATAAAAACCCTTGGGTAATAATAAAAGACGCAGCAATATCTTTTTCACTCGGTTGGATTAGAAGTTTGGAAAGCTTTTAGAATGTTGGTTGCTGCATCGCTCATCGACTCATCTGAAGTGAGCTGCGAAAAAATCTGCTCCAGACTGGTGTTATTACCCGATTGTTCCCTCAATTCAGTGATAGTGCCCTGAGCGATTACCTTGCCCTGGTTGATAAGGATAATGCGGTCGGAAACTTTTTCTACTACATCCATCATGTGGCTGCAATAAAAAATTGTTTTTCCATCCTTTGCCAATTGTGCTATGAGTTCTTTGATGATCAGTACCGAGTTGGCATCCAATCCACTCAATGGTTCATCCAAAATGATGATCTCGGGATTGTGCAGGATTCCTGAAATAATCAGCACCTTTTGTCGCATGCCCTTACTGAATGTGTCCATGCGCTGGTCTATCTGGGCTTCAAGTCCAATGGCCTGCATCATCACATGAATTCTCTCCTGCGCCAAGCTTTCCTGTAATTCGTACAATTCAGCCATAAGTGTAAGAAACTCCCTTGGGGTAAGCACATCGTACAGTTCTGCTAATTCCGGCACATATCCGATTTTCCGTTTCACTGCCAATACATCTTCCCGCACATTGATACCGGCTACTTCCACTTCGCCTTCAAAATCACTGATCAGGCCGCATAAAATTTTAACTGTCGTGCTTTTGCCGGCACCGTTTGGGCCAATGTAGCCAATGACTTGTCCGGGTAAGATGGACAAATCTATTCCTCCCAGCACCTGTTTGGTGCCGTAAGACTTACTCACTTGTCGTAACGAAATGATGGGTTCCATAGTACGAAGGTAAAACTGAAGTGAAAGCGATACTTACTATTATTTCAATGGTTGATAAGTTTTTTCATATTGGTTCAATTCCTGTTCCAACTGTTGCAAAACTTTTTTCTGTTGATCAGTAGGCGCAAAATCTGCTCCCATAGCCAACGCTTCTTTTGATAAGCCAAGTAAATGTTCCAGCAGTTGACTGGGATTTCGAAAGCTATCCCATCGGGCACCGGTTTGGTGAACATCTATCAATTTTGATTCGAGTTGATACAGCATTTCTTCTCGCGCCTTTGCCGGCGGAGTATTTTGTTGCAGCAGATAGGCGCGCTGAATTTCGATGTTCTCAATCATGTGTATAGTTCTTTTGATGGTTGCCATCAACTTCTTGCCCCATTGGTATTGTTCCAGCATATCTGATTGCTTTCCCCGAGATCCCGGATCGGCCTGAAAATTTAGTTTTTCTGAAAAAACTTCTTCATCGGCTTTCAATACCAGCCGATAGTTTCCGGGTGGAAGTCTGAGACCCGATAAGCCGGGAGCCATATCGAGATCATTGATATAAGGATATCTGTTCCCATCTGAATTGAGCTGCACAAATTCTTTCCCCCTTGGTTTCGTTTTTAATACAGGGGGTTGGATGTCATCATGTGCTACACTAAACCATACCCGGTTAAATCCAGGTTGATTCGTTCCATTCCAACTTTTTATGGTATCACCCTTTTCCGTCAGCAAAAAAAGTTGCGGGATTTTTTTGCAAGTATCTTTGAGGAAATACTGTGTGAGCGCTTCGTCAGTTGGATTTTCTCCTTGCTTTCTTCCATCATCAGAAATATGAATTCCATTCTGTCGGTGAAACCTATAGGTTGATCGAAGTGGAAGAAGGGTATTGGTCGGACGTATCTGCGACTTGCTCCAGGCACGGAAAGCGGTGATATCATCTAATATATAGATGCCTCTTCCATAGGTTGCCACCACCAGATCCCTGAAATGTGGCTGAATATCGATGTGGTAAACCGGGGCGGGAGGAAGATTCCTTTTAAGTTGGATCCAGTTGTTACCATCGTTCCCACTTACAAATAGTCCGTTATCCGTTCCTGCAAACAGCAGCCCTTTTTGTCCCGGGTCTTCCTGAATAAAATGAACGAAACTGTTGTTGTGCCTGGGGAGATCACCCGTAATCTTTTGCCATGTTTTTCCAAAATCTGTGGTTTTGAAAATGTAAGGATCATAATTTCCTTCAAATTGAAAGTGAATACTCACATAGGCAGTTCCCGCATCAAATGCGGAGGCACAAATATTGCTGATGGTTCCGTAAGGTGCTAATTGGGGAATGTTTTTACTTACCAATACCCAGTTTTTGCCATCATCTTTTGTTACATAAATCTGTCCGTCATTGCTGCCTGTCCACAACACCCCTTGTTGAACAGGCGATTCTTCCAGTGCATACAATGTGCACCCATCGAATGTCATCAGGTTGTCATTGGCAATGCCACCTGAATGTTGTTGACGGCTTTTGTCATTGGTGGTGAGGTCCTTACTAATTGTTGTCCAGGAACGTCCCGCTGTATTGGTTTTGTGCACGAATTGACTTCCTACATACACAACACCTCTTTGGTGCTTGGATAAGACCATCGGAAAATTCCAGTGCCAG
>Ga0315900_10009729_pt1 | contig 12145 bp, 19 predicted proteins | sample LakEriMetagenome_FD_203521 | JGI IMG/M metagenome (GOLD analysis project Ga0315900, IMG submission 203521) | Freshwater fungal communities from buoy surface, Lake Erie, Ohio, United States - Buoy 12 MA114 | ecosystem: Environmental > Aquatic > Freshwater > Lake > Lake biofilm | place: USA: Lake...
TGACCTGGCGACCAGTGAACCGCACATCTGTCGGCTGACTTGCCGTATATGGGCCGTAAGTTGTCTCGGTTGAGGTTGGATACATTCGCGTCTTGAACGACACAACAACCTCGCCCAGGGTTTGCTCATCAGGGATGATTTGCCGCACGCTCATCACCTGCTCACCCGTTCCGATCTCCACAGGGCCAGACTCAGCGTAAGGCGCGACAGAGTCATAGGCAAACCCGACTTCATGCTCGTAGATGTACCCGTCAGCAGAAACCATCAGCGGGTTCAAGTAGACCCCACGGTCAGTGCCAGCCGTGCGAGACAGTGAGCCAATGGCCCAGTGGTTCTCGCGGTAGTTGTAGGTGACATATGAGTCATTCTCATTTGACTGACTTGACGGGTAAAACCAAATGATCTCGCCATACTTGGAGTTGTGGACAGAGTAGATCTTGCTGGCCTGGTTGTAGTTGATGTTTTGGAAGATGTAGTCACCAACGTCAGACACCAGTGGTTTTACATACCCGTCATAGACCCAGAACCCTGACTTGCTCATCCAGATTGCAGCCGTGTCAATGGCCGCGACAGACTGAGATGAGATCAACCCGCAACCAGAACCGGCCTTCTCAAATGAGTAGACGTAAGGTAACCCAATATAGGTGCCAACGTGAACGTCAACATCTGTAAACAGCAGGTTGACACCTCGCACGCGCTTGCCAGCCTTGAGAGATCCGACAGTTGTAAGCTCAAAGTCACCGGCCTGGTTGGTGGCTGCCGGTGTCCATACGGTATTGTTTTCCTGGTCACACCATTGAACCTTGCGGGGATTGCCACCAGCGCCCAGCGCAAATACAAAACGCTCTGACGTTGTCATCACGGCATTGCAACTCGTTGGCGCGTTGGTGATGGCAGCGGCCAGGGTTGGTGTTGAGAACCCCAACTGCCACTCATAGAGCTTGCCATCAGCGTCTGAGCAGGCGACCAAGTATTCGCCCCAGGTATCCAGACTCCAGGTTGTGGCTGGCGTGATGCTGCCAGTGTCTGGGCGCTGCACGCCATAGGCAAAGTTGCCATATGTGGAGTACCCGTACCCGGTCTTGGTGGCTGCATCAGCAATGCCAACAGTCAAACCTGTCGGCGTAATGTCTTTGAGCGTGCCAGCCTCATTCATGGCGTAGAGCTTGGAATTCGTACCGGCAGCGATCCAGCGGTCCCCTGAGTTGTCGCGCCAGGTGATCAAGCCCCGGCATGACCCGGTGAGCTGGGATGCCGATCTCTTGCGCCATCCACCAATGGGACGCAAAGTACCCTCAAACCAGCGAACCAGGTTGGCGTCAAACCACCGTCCGGCTGACTGATATTCAGTGCCGTTGCGGTAAACGCCTGGGGGGATTCTGAGTGCGGTGAGTGCCATGATGGGATTATGCGGAAAGATTGGACACAAAACTCACTGTGGCAATGACTGAGGGTACCGCTGGCCGGGTTGGACTGGTTCCGGCAGCAAAGTGCTCAATGGAGACGCCAACGTCTGATGGCCGCCACATGAGTTGGATGTAATCGCTCTCAGCCAGGTCCACAAAGTAATTCAAAGCCCCGATCATGTGAGATGGGTCTCCTGAGCTTTTTCTGGGCGTCAACCCAAACCGCGACCCTGAATTGGCAATGTCAGTGCCATTCTTGCGAAACCAGACCTCAACGTCTTGCGTGTCATTGGTTGTGTTTTTAAATTGCACGCTAAATTGCACGTTATACAAACCACCCTGCGACACATTCAAACGTGAAGTATTTGACAGAGTGATCCCATTTGCATAGTCAGTTGTGTCAAATGTGATGGCATAGGCCGTTGTGGTGTTGGCCGCTGCCTGGTCGGTTGCGTCCTGAAACGCACCATAAGGGAGGTTCAAGTACTTGCCACCTCGCGGCCCAAGAACCGTTGACAGGATATTGGTGAGCTTGCGAAAGTACACCAGCAAGCCGCGATGGGATTGCGCAGTCAGGCGCTCGTCATAGACTGCGCCAGGTGAGGGCAGGTCTGGCGGCGCCGGGGTTTCGAGCTGCTGATACAGGTTTGTCATGTCAGGACTGCCAAGGCCTCATTAATGTGTTTGATGCGGTCTTCCAAACCGATTATCCCGCCATTAATTTTGCGCGTTAAGGCTGCCCAGTCCCCTGACTCGGCCAGGCGATTGCAGTCATGCGTTGACCAGAACCATCCTGCCGTCAAGGCAGCGTACTTGGGAGTGGCGACCAGTTCTGGCTGCATGACAAAGTCAACGCCCAGGGCTTGGCCTGCGTGAAAATAATTGCTGTGGCCGGTCAATTGGATGCAACCTCTGCCAATAAACCTGGCGGCGTCCCCTGATGCCTCGTTGCGGTTTCCCATACGATCACAGTAAACCTTGTTGGCGATCTTGCTAGGCTGACCAGCGTACTGGTTGGCAACGTCAAGAGTAGGGAAACGCTTGGGCCACAACTTCATCAAGGTGGCAGCGCGATAGTTCAAGTTCTCTTGCAGAACCTTGAAGTGTCCACATTCATGGCCGCATTGACCGATAAACGCTGCCTGCTGTCTCTTGGTGGAGATATTGAACCGGCCAAAGGTTTCATTGAGCGCATCGACCCACTCGGGGCCAATGTGCAGCTTTTTGAGTTGATCACTATTTACCATTGATCTGCTCCCTCACTTTGTTGTAGGTGTCGATGCAGGCATTGAGCTGGACGGTGTTTCTGTCTCCCTCGATGGCGATGGCGACAATACTTTTAATAGCCTCGCTGTAAGGGTCGGGTCTTTCTTCTCCGCGATCTCTGCTGGGAGGGCTGGCATCTGGGGTGGCTGATACGCAACTTGGGGCGGCTGGGACCGGGAGGCGCAACCGGCCAGCATCAACAAGAGCATTAATGTCAGACTGTTTTTTGTTGATCTCATTCTTGGCCTTTCGCAATGTTTCGGTTTGGTTGTTGAGTGAAGACGCCAGCTCTTGCTCTTTGGCGCGTGACTCTTCATTGAGCTTGGCAATGTGAGCCTGCATCTCAGCGTCCCGGTCAGCATACCCAGCATGATGGCCGTAAGCGTAGGCACCGCCAATGGCAATCATGGCCGCGATGATCAGGTATGGATTCACTGCCCAGCCTCACGTCTTGCTGCCGCGATCTCCTCGCGGACGTGATCGGGTTCCAAGTGCTCGGGTGGCGTTGTCGGTGGAGGTGGCGGCGTCCAGCTCTCATCCAGAGGTGGATTGATCCAGACAGGCAGAGCACCGCTGGGAGGCGCAGAAACAGGGCTAGGAGGCGCTGGCGCAGCCGGGGCAGGTGTAGGTGGCGGTGTAGGGTTTATCGCGGCGGTGACGGCCCCCACAGCACGCTTGCCTACGATGCCGCCGATACCGCCAACAATGAGCAGCACAATGTCATTGAGCATCTTGGTGTATGCCTGGTCAATTGGCGCCATAGACTTGATGGGTTGCGTCACAAACGTCACGCTGTACAGCAAGGCGATCACAATGCCAAATAGGATGATTGTGATCATCACCACAACAAAGCCCCAGATTCGGACCTCGATCTCTTCGGCGCTGTATTTACTTTGATTTGACAACATCGGGTTCCACCTTCTTTTCAAGCACTGGGGCAACAAGATATTCTGGGCACGTCTGCGTGAATTGGCATTGAGGTTTCTGGCACTCTTTTAATTCAAAGTTGCTGGGGTTCTGGCAGGTATATCGATACCGATCCTCGCACCCGGCCAGGACCATGATGGTCAGACAAAGCAGCATTCGCATTTACTCTTCCTTCCTGTTGTCATGGCCCATCTTCTTTCGGTCTTCCTCGAGCTGCTTGCGCAGCCTCTCCATGCGATCAATCTGAGCTTTGCTTTCCTTTTGCACTGCCAGGGTATCGAAATATATTATCGAAATTATCGGCAGCATCAAACAGAAAACCAGCACCATCGCAATGAGCGCGATCAAAAACCCCATCTTGTCTTTCGGTCCATCACTAGGAGTGACCAAAACACGCTGAGATACACGATTATCAACAAGGCGGCTCCCAGGTAGATTGCTTTGTCTTGCAGGTCCGCGATTACCCGTCTTCGTTGCCATTTCGCCTGCGCCTCACGTTGATCACGCACTGCCCTAGCTTGCTCTTGCTCCACTGCAATCTGCTCACGCATCTCATTGAACCGTGTCCAAAGATCTCCCAACTCTGGTGGCGACTGATAGATCATTTGCTCGCGCAAATCAGTCTCCATCTGTCTCAACTGGGTGAGCACAAGGGTACGCTGCAAGGCACGCTCTGCCAGAGAGTCTGCGCCATCGTAGACCTCTTCCTTTGACTTGCGCTCTTCCTCAAGGTAGTAATCTTGGATCTGCTGCTGGTGCCGCATAAATTCACCAAGGCTTTTTGCAATGTTCCCCATGACCTGGTTGGGGTCATAAGCAGCCACTTCTTGCACTCGCTTCTGTTCAGCAACGATCTGCTTTTTCTGTTCCTTGCTTGGGTTTGGCCCAAACATTCCACCGATTTCCTTGACGATCTTTTTAACGTCACCGGCAACATTCTTAGCCTCTTTATACGTTGCGACCCCCTGCTTGATAGCGCTGAATGCGCTAGAGGCCATAAGCAGGATGCTGATTGGGTCCACATCTTACAAACCAAAGATCTTTGCAAACAGAGATGCAGCAGCACCAGGACCCAGCAAGACGGCCACAATCACAGCGTAAAGCAAATACTCGATCTTGGTCATGCGCTCTGACCCCTTTGCAAGAGAGTCAGAAATGAATTTCATCCTCTCTGTGCAAATGGCCTCATGCACCGCCAGCCGTGTCTCAGTAGAGTCAGACATTCCAAGGCACGCCAGTGGCTTTGACAGGTGCTTTCTGTTCAGCGATTTGAGCCAGCAAAGAATCCTCAACAGCATCCTTGTCCACAGACTCCCACACCCACGCCAGCACTGCATCTTTGGTCAAGTCGGTATAGGGAATGGTTGCAGTGCCATCACTCCATGAGCAAGTGCTATACACAGATGCAGAGTAATCGCCATCTGTTGCAGTTGCTTGCCAATGTGCGGTAGTGACAAAACCATCTGAGGTTTGTCGGTCAAGTTGACTGATGTTCCAAGTAATCATATTATTCCTTTTAACAAGCCATCAAAACACAAGGCACACAGTAAGAACCATCTGCGTATGTGCAAGTGACATGAGTTGAAGTTACTTTAGCAACTGTCTTTGACCGCACAATGTCATCACCTTGTGGCTTGGCAGTGCCATCACCAGCAGACATGAGCAAGTCGCCACGGGCAACAGTTGTTCCTTGAGCAATGCGGATAATCATGTCGCCTGTCATCGCCATGTTGATTTCGTCAACACTATGTTGCTCGTCATAAGTCCAATTTACAAACACACCAGCAACATTGGCATCACCTTCAACATCAGATACCTTAACCTTATTTAACTGTTCGTTAGCAACAGGGTTGCCATCAACGTCTGTGTAAACATTCATTGCATCAAGGTTGGAAAGCACAGTACCTTTGACAATTGATTCATCTTTCGGTGCTGTGGTTTGCGCCCAGCGGGACAAGTGACCGCCGTTGTATGAGACTGTTGTGCCTGATACAGAGATTGTGCCTTCCGTTGTATTGGCTTGTGCAAACTGAACAATATCTCCGTCTGATGTAAGCCTATTTAAATAAAGAACTTTACCCTCAACGCCTTCGGCTGTGATGTATGTATCGCCCTGTGACTCAACTAAAAAACCAGCAACAGCAGCCGAAGCACTTGTTTTCCCCACCATAAAGTTACCGCTGGAGTCGATACGCATACGTTCTGAGCCACTATTTTTAAATATCATTGCAACACCAGTTAATGGTGATTCAATAAATGTATCTGCATTGGCAAGATTAGAGTCTGTATAAAATTGCAAGCCAGAACTACCACCATTTAAAAACTTAACCCCAGTAGATAAACCTGAACCAATTTGGGTGTGTAGTTTTGCACTAGGCGAAGAAGTACCAATCCCCACATTACCGCTGGAGTCGATACGGGCTCGTTCTGTTTGTGTTGAACCATCAGAGCTAGTAAAAAAACCTATTGATGGACTGTTAAAAAGAGAATCAACAGCAACAAATCGACCAACACCATTAGAATAGTTAACTATAGCATATTGACCTGTTTGACCTTCTCGGTTTACACGCAAGCCTTCTGTAAACACGTTGGCTGTTGAGGGAGTAATGTGCAATTGAGAAGCAGGACTTGTAGTGCCAATACCCAAATTACCAGCACTATCAAACCTTGCGGCCTCTACACCGCCTTCAGCAAAGGCAATGGTGTCAGCCGCAGGAAAGAAGATGCCTGTGTTGGTGTCGCCATCATTGGTGATTGATGGAGATGCAGCAGATCCATCAGCAAACTCAACAGTTGCAGATCCCGTGACCGTCAACGTCCCAGCAACTGCCAGCGTCTTGCCAGCTCCAACATTTAAGCCAACGCTGGTGCCCGTGCCAGCAGCCGCAAAGACTGCGTCAACGCCGTCAAGGTCAGTATTGATCTTGGTTCCCCAAGTGTCAGTGCTGGCCCCCACCTCGGGCTTGGTCAATAAAAGGTTGGTCGTTGTCGTATCTGCCATTTTTTACCCCTATGCGGCCTGTTGCCACGATGTTGAATTGTCTGCGATCTGAGTCCAGGTCTCTGACGTGTCTGACTCTGGAGTCCATGTCTCTGCCGTGTCGGACACTGGCGACCATGTCTCTGGTGTATCTGACTGGGCGGTCCAGGTTTCGCTTGTGTCGGGCACTGCACCCCATCCAAACCCAACCATGATCCCAGCAGATCCAACTGCCTCGTTGCCGATTATCGCAACCTCAATGACGTTTGACGCACTGCCAACTTCGCCAGTCCCAGAAACACCTGTGATGGCCTGGAAAGAGATCACCTCTGCCGACATAGTGCCAACAGCACCAGTGGCAGCGTTGCCAGTTGTGGCCGTGGACCGGGTTACCCCAACAGAGTCAACTGCACCAGTGGCAGCGTTGCCACTAAGGTCAATTGACCCAGCAGGCGAAACAGTGCCCACGGCCAGCGTGGCCGCATTGCCGGTGATTGCTTGAGATGCGTCTGGCGCCAGCGTGCCAACGGCACAAGTGGCTGCATTGCCCGTGATGGCAATGCTGATGGTGAGTGTGACGGTTCCGACATTGCCGGTGGCAATGGTTCCATCTTCCTGAATTGATCTGTCGGCCAGTACAGTGCCAACAGCGCCAGTGGCCTGGTTGCCACTGATAACGACATTGCCTATGCCGTAGACGCCAAGGCCGTAGTAGCCTGTGCCGTAAGCAGCCATGGTGCTGCCCCTGCGTTACGCCAGCCGGATCAGGCCAGTGCTTGCATCATTGGTTGGCATGGTCAGCGTGAAGGTTCCAGCAGTCACGGTCTGGCTGCCGAAAGTGTGGACGCTGACTGCCTTGTTTGACTGGGTCGAGTTATAGATCAGGACTGCATCAAAGGCCGTGGAGAGGGTCACTGAGCTGTAGCTGATGCTGGCGCTGGGCGTGACAAATGCCGTGGTCCCAGACGTGCTTGGAGCCGTGCCAAAGGTCACTGTGACACCGCCAGCAGAGTACCCTGTGCCAGTCACCTCACCAGTGGAGCTGTAGGCCGTGGTGGACGCATTGACAGTGGCGCTTGCCAAGTACAGGGCAGCCTTGAAAGTGTCTGCCGTGGTGGCAGCTCGGACAACGCCAGTGCCAAAGTTGTGGTGGCCGACAAGCAGCTCACCCTTAAAACTGGTACACATTGCCTGAGTATTCGCCATGATTTAACCCTCAAATTTGTTGACTGATGCCTTCGGCAAAGACGCCGCGCTTTAGCACCATGTTGACTGATCGATGGACCAACTCACCCTCATGCCAATACTCAACCCAGCTCGTTGTCTCGGTATCAGTATCAATGGACCCCTCACGCTTTTCCAGCAGTGACTCGTCCATCTCGCCCTTGGTTGTCGTTACCATTTAATCACCCAAATGTTTTTGCCCTGGTCAGCAATGCGCCGCCACTGGTAGAACCTCGATCATCTGCAATCTGCAACTGATCCAGGCCTGCTTGGTACAGCGCTGACCACACCGCAATTCTCGCATCATCCTGTAGGTATGGCGCAGCCTGGAGCAATGCACCGTACAGGTAAACGTCAGGCGCTTGCGCCAGCAGCCAGTTGCTTGCCACGGTAGATGACAACTTGGTCAACTTTGCGTAATACGCCAGCTCGGCAGTGTAGGCCGCGTCAGGGATCGGCAGCACTCGGATCTGGCCGCCCACAATGCCAAAGAAGATTGGCACGCCGCTGGATCGGTACTGCACGCTTAAAGAGTCAAGTGAATCGACAGTCTCAAACCCCAAAGGCGTGACAGGGTTGGTGCCGGTGAGCTTGATGGACTTTGTCTCCAGAAAATCATCGGGAACCGCGCTGTACTCGGTGGCAATCGATGCAGTAGATCTCACGATCATCTGCCGGGTACGCAGTTGGCGCTCAATCTGGGCCTCGGCCAGCGCGATGAAATCGGGGATGACAGTTGTCAGGTCAGTGCGGTTGAGCCAATCGCCAACTGATGTCTTCAGCTCGTTGTATGTGGTGAGTGCCATCAGCTTGCCTCTTTTTCCATTTCCTCTTTGACGATCCAGGTGTGCTCATGCTTGAATTCAAACGTGCCAATGTGGCCGATCTCTTTGCTCACGTCATGGTCAATATACACCTTGAACCCAAGCTCTTGCGCCTTCTTGCAAAAGAACACGTCTTCGCCCATGTAGCCTCGGGTGTCGTATTGCCAAGGCATATCGAACCAGGGTTCTGACATGCCCTCAAAGACGTTGCGCTTGATCAGCATGATGCCGGTCCCAACGCTGCCAACCTCTTCAAGACCAGTTGATTCTGGCATCGAATAGACGGGTTTGCGCTTGCCGCTTTCGTCATAGTTTTGTGCGGTTGGACCTGTGGGCATCCTGCGCCTTGCGCAGTTGGCCGCAACCAGGTCAACGTCATGCTTGAGCAGTCGCTGGATCATGTCCTGGGGGAAGGTCATGTCAGAGTCGATGAACAAGATGTGCGTGCAACCCTCACGCAACGCATCCAGGCACAAGTCAGCACGCTGGTTCTGAATCAGCGTTCCCTGCAACAGTTTCAGACTGATGGCATCAGTGGTGTTGAGCGTGTGATACGCGACAAGATTAACCATGCAGTAGGTGTAGTTGGTGTGGACCTGGTCCCGTGCTGGCGTGCAAACCGCAATGTAGTTCATCAATTCCTCAAATGTTTCCAGTACAAACCACTTTTGATTTGTCTGATTGTAGTTATCGAACAATTAAATTTTTTTGCCGAATCAATTGGAGGATTTGTTGAAAACTTTATCTCCATGGCTTGCTTTTCAGTTAGCTTATGCCTGCCATGTTTTTCACCTTTAGCCTGCCTGTTTTTATGAACCTTATCTGCCATATTTTCTTTTTGATCGCCAAGGAAAATATGGTCTGGATTTACACAACATTTAATGTCGCAAGTATGTAGTGCAAATTTATCTTTTGGTATAGGTCCAAATTTTTGCTCATACGACACGCGATGTGCAGATAAGCATGACCCTCTTCCAATACCAGTTTTCCCATATCCACCTGGATTAAGAGAAGACATCCATATCCAACAACCAGATTCTGGTATTCGGATGATGTTTCTTTCTATCTTTTCAGACAGTGGGATTCTTGGTCGAGCCATTAAACTTTTCCAGGACGAACACGAAAGAAACGATTATCAGCATCGTTAAGCCATTTCTTCATGTAAGCCTCGTCATCGAGCTTTCCTTCGGCCTTGAGCTTGTAATACAAAGCCTCTGGGATGCTGGCGACATGATGCCACTCGCCTTGCCAGTTGGCCCTGTTGTCAATCGCTGCAAAGTCACGCTTATTGGCCTCGATCACGTCAGTCACGTCCTGAGAGGTCTGGATCGTTGTCTCTTCAGTATCTGGGTTGAAGTGCCAGGTGCGCGTGATCCCCTTGTCGGGGCTTACATCAAGAATTCTTTTGTCCATGTAAGTGGGGCCAGGTTTCCCTGGCCCCTTCTCCTAGTCAGTTATCAGGAGGTGACCAAGTCAGCAGCCAGACCGTGGGCGTTTTCAGCCAGCACTTTCAAGCCGTACTCAATCAACAACATGCGCTTCTCAGCGTCACCAGTCTTCGCCAACTCAACTTGCTGGTAAGGACGCAGCACAGTCATCTTGGCGTAGTCAGGATCGATCACCCATGCGTCACGCTCGCGCTGGAAACGGTTGGCGATCACTTGCACATTGCCGAAATCGCTGACGTAGATGTCAACGGCACCGATCAACGTGGCAGGCTTCGCACCGCCATCGATGTTGAAACGTGAAGAGGCAATGCCAGAGAAACCAGACACGCGCTGCTTGTTGACAGGGCCGCACATCAGGATCTTGGGAGTGCCGCCAGCAGTCCACACCTTTTGGATGACGTTCTTCAAGATCGTCTCAGTGAAGGTGCGCACGTTGCCGTCAGTGCGAGCGCTGTTGGGCAGCGTGGTGTAGCTGGGATCGACACCGTTGGTCTGCTTGTCAGTGTTGGTCTTGACAAACGCGCCCAAGGATGCGGTCACGCGAGCAGTGGTGGTGTTGCCTGCAACAGCAATGCCGCCATTCAAGAAAATGAATTCTTGATCGCGCTTCAACTCAGAACCGCGCTTGGCGATCTGATATGCCAACTCAGAACGGCGACCGGCTTTGTTGACCACTTCTTCAGTGTTCGACAAAACGATGGTCTTGCGCGAAATCTGAGCGTAGTTGGTCAAACGAACGGTGGCGGTGACAGAGTCAAATGTGCCAACGTCATCACCCTCGAGCTGCGCATTTGCTGCGGCATCTGCCAGGGTGTCGGTCTGCCACTCGAACAAGGTGTTGGAGATGGTTTCGCGGCCAATGTTGGATTGGAATGGAGTTTCTTCAGGTGCAATATTTGTTATTAAATTTGAAAGATCTTCCCGAATGCCTTTAGCACTATAGGTTGTAAAAGTGTTGCTTACGATAGTCATGGTGTTACCTCAAAAGTTGGTAGATTGCAGAGGCCGCATCATCGACACGGCCAGTCTTTGCGAGACGCTGTTTGGCGCGGGTTGCTTCAGTTGTTTGGGATACCCGGCCTGCTGCACCTGGCTTGGCTGGCCGTGGACCGTTATTGGTCACAGGGGTGATTGCTTTTCGCTTGGTCATCATCTGGTCGTAGAGCGCTGCTTTACGCAACGCGACAACCGCCCTGTGATCCACAATGGCACTCAACTCCTCGGGTGTAAATCCGGTCTTCTTCCCGAATTCGACCAGCAACTGCTTTTCTGTTTTCGCCTTCGCCTGGTCTTTCCACTCGGGAATGACCTCGAGCAGCTTTGAATGCTGCTCTTGCAAATGCGTCTGAAAATGCTGCTGCTGCTCTTGCTGCGTGAGCTGGGCCACTCGTTGCTGTTCAAACTGAATAGCTTGGAGCTTTTCCTGTTTCTCACGCATCACCTCTTTTTGCCGTACCCATTCGATGGGGTCTTCTTGGTAAAGACGGTCCCAATCGATCTGTGTGTCGGCACTCTGGAGCTGGGCCTGTAACGCTCCCAACATCTGTGCGTATTGCGCACGTTCGGCACGCACTGCCTCAGTCTCAGCCTCGACCTGTTTCCGGATCTCAGCGATCTGCTGCGTTTTGCGTGTGTAGTCCTGGGTTCTTGAGTAACCTTTTTGGAGTTCGTCCAGCGTCACCTCGACTTCTTTGCCGTCAACTTTGACGGTAAAAGCCTGTGGCTGATCTTGCTCCTCAGATTCCTCATCTTCCTCGGACTGTTCCTCTTGCGTTTCCTCGTCAGCAGCGTCTGCATCCGCTGACAATTCTTCGCTCAAGGCCGCGCCTTCATCCTCATCGGACTCTGGCAACTGCGTCTCTTCGGGCGACTGTTCTCCATCAACTGGCAGTATTCCCTCGAGAGCGTTGGCCGCTTCGGCCAAATTCATTGGACCCGCAGGTGCGCTTGGTTGTGCTGCCTGCGTGCTCATACGGTGACTTTCTGGGCGCGTTCAATTGCTCGCTGCGCCAGTTTGCCGTTGTCCACCATCTTGGTGACTTCGGTCTTGAACAACTCAATGGCCTTGAT
>Ga0315900_10009730_pt1 | contig 12145 bp, 8 predicted proteins | sample LakEriMetagenome_FD_203521 | JGI IMG/M metagenome (GOLD analysis project Ga0315900, IMG submission 203521) | Freshwater fungal communities from buoy surface, Lake Erie, Ohio, United States - Buoy 12 MA114 | ecosystem: Environmental > Aquatic > Freshwater > Lake > Lake biofilm | place: USA: Lake...
CTTGACCGGGCCGCGGGTGGGCCAGGCGGGCTGGGTCTGCGCGCGCAGCAAGGGGGGCACGGCGGCAAGGCCGGCACCGGCGGTGGCGGCGGCGAGGATCTGGCGGCGTCTCATGCGGACTCCTGGATGACCCGCATCGAGGCGCGGGCGGACGAGGTTTAGGGGATATCGGAAAAAACGGTGGGCCACGCAAGCACGATCCGCGCCAGCCGCCTCGGGCGGTCGCGGGGCGACCATCCACCACCGCACCGCGCCCTCTCGTCCAGGCCTGCGCACCCGACTGGAACGCGATTTGCTCCACGCGGGTGCAACCTGAACCTGCCGGTCGAATCCCCTTCCCGGTGCACCAGACGCACCTTTATCTCGCACAGCCCGGAGACCCTTCGATGCCCGACCCCTCTTGCGCCTACCGGGGCCCCCTTCCCGACCATGGACGCTTCCCCTACTCGCCGATCGTCCACCGTCCGAACTACCGCTGGCCGGGCGGCGCGGGGCTTGCGGTGTACCTCGCGCTGAATCACGAGCACTTCGCCTTCGGCGAGGGCATGGGCGCGATGATCGGCCCGGCCTCGCCGCAACCCGACGTGCTCAACTACAGCTGGCGGGAGTACGGCAACCGGGTCGGAGCATGGCGCTGCCTCGAGCTCTTCGATGCCCTGCGCCTGCCCGCCGCGGCGCTGATCAACACCGCGCTCTACGATCACTGCCCGGCGCTGGTCGCGGCCTGCGTCGCGCGCGGCGACGAGCTGGTGGGGCACGGCCACACCAATGCCGAGCGCCAGGGCCAGTGGCCCGAGGCCGAGGAGCGCCGACTGCTTGCCGAGTGCCGCTCGAGGATGCTCGCGGCGAGCGGTCAGGCGCCGACAGGCTGGCTGTCGCCCTGGATCAGCGAAAGCCCGCTCACCCCGGACCTGCTGGCCGAGACCGGCTACACCTACACGCTGAACTGGTGCCACGACGACCAGCCGGTGCCGATGCGCACCCGCGGCGGCGGCTCCCTGTGGTCGATACCCTATCCGCAGGAGCTCAACGACATCCCGATGATCGTGGCTCGCCAGATGGACGCGAAGGATTTCGCGCAGATGATCGTCGACCAGTTCGACGAGATGCTCGAGCAGGCGCGCACGCAGCCGCTGGTGATGGGCATCGCGCTGCACCCCTACCTCGTCGGCCAGCCCTACCGGCTGCGACACCTGCGGCGCGCGCTGCAGCGGATCGCGCAGGCGCGCGACGCGGGCGAGATCTGGGTGACGACCCCCGGCGCGATCGTCGCGCACATGCAGGAGCTTGCATCATGAGTGCCAGGATGCCGACCGTCGGCGTGATCGGCCTGGGCATCATGGGCGGCACGATGGCGCGCACGCTGAGCGGGGCCGGCCGCACGGTCGTGGGACACGATCCGATTGCCAGGCTGCGTGCCCGGGCGCGCGGCGCCGGTGTGGCGACGCCCGGCTCGAATGCCGCGGTGGCCGCGCAGGCCGAGCTGCTGCTGCTGTCGCTGCCAAGCGCGGCGGCGCTGCGCGCGGTGGTGGAGGAGCTCGCCGCTGTGCCCGTGAAGGGCCGCCGGCAGCTGGTGATCGAGACCAGCACCCTGCCGGTCGACGAGAAGCTGCAGGCGGCGCGCATGCTGCGCGCCCAGCACCGCACGATGGTCGATGCGCCGATCAGCGGGACAGCGACCGACCACCCCGAGCAGGCCTGGATCATGTACCTCAGCGGCGCCGAGGCCGATTGCCGGCGCGCCGCGGACGCGGTCGGCCCCTTCACGCTGCAGGCGCCGAGGGTCGGCGCGCTCGGCGCGGGCACCCGGCTGAAGATCGCCGCCAACCACATGGTGGCGATCCTCAACGTGGCCTGCGCCGAGATGGTCGGCCTGTGCCGTCGCATGGACCTCGATCCCGCGGTGGCGCTGCAGCACATGGGCGCGAGTCCGTACATCGGCACCGGGCTGATGCGGCTGCGCATGCCGATGATGCTCGCGCGCAGCTACCAGCCAGCGACCATGAAGGTGGCTGTGTGGCAGAAGGACATGACGGTGATCGCCGACATGGCACGGACAGCGGGCTGCCCGACGCCGCTCTTCGACACCTGCGCGAGCCTGTACACCGCGGCGCTGGCGCAGGGCCGCGGCGAGCACGACACCGCCTCGGTCGCGGAGGTGCTGGCCGGGCTGGCCGGCCAGCCGCCGCTCAGGTGATCGCCGGCGTGTTGCTGCCCACGAAGCGCAGGCGCAACTCGCGCTTGAGCACCTTGCCGGTGGCATTGCGCGGCAGCGCATCGAGGATCGCGATGTCGGCCGGCACCTTGAACCGCGCCAGCCGCTCGCTGCACCAGGCGGTCACGGTCTGCCTGTCCAGGGTCTGGCCAGGCTTGAGCACCAGCACCGCGAGGCCGACCTCGCCCCACTTCTCGCTGGGCACGCCAATCACCGCCGCCTCCGCCACCTGTGGCAACTGGTAGAGCGCGTTCTCGACCTCGGCGGGGTAGACATTCTCGCCACCCGAGATGTACATGTCCTTCCAGCGATCGACGATGTAGACGAAGCCTTCGTCGTCGGCGCGGGCGGCATCGCCGGTCTTCAGCCAGCGCCCCGCGAAGCTCGACGCGGTGGCGTCCGGCCGGTTCCAGTAGCCGGGCGTGATGTTCGGCCCTGCCACCCAGAGCTCGCCGATCGCGTCGGGCGGGCAGTCGTTGCCGTCGTCGTCGACGATGCGCATCTCGGTATGCATCAGCGTCTTGCCGGTGGACCCGATCTTGCGCTCGGCATCGGCCGGATCGAGAAAAATGCAGGCCGGACTGGTTTCGGTCATGCCGAAGCCCTGCATCAGCGACACGCCGCGTGCCGCCCAGGCCTGCAGGATGCTGAGCGCGCAGGGCGCGCCGCCGACGCCTGCCATCCGCAACCGGGTCAGGTCGGTGGTGGCGAAGTCCGGGTGCTGGACCATGAACAGATAGGGCGCCGGCACCGCGAAGAAGTGGGTGATGCCCTGTGCCGGATCGCCGATCACCTCCAGGGCACGACCGGGGTCGAAGGCGCGCATGATCACCACAGTGCCGCCGGCGTGCAGCACCGGGTTCGAATAGCAGTTCAGGCCGCCGGTATGAAAGAGCGGCAGCACCGACAGGTGCACGGTGTCGAGGCCGATGCCGCAGGGAATGCCGAGGTTGACGCAGTTCCAGAAGTTCATTCCGTGCGTGATCATCGCGCCCTTCGGATGCCCGGTGGTTCCCGACGTGTACATGATCGTGACCACGTCGTCATGGGTGAGCAGCGGCGGCGGCGGCGGCTTGCCGGTCGCGGCCTCGAGCGCCGCCTCGTAGGGATTGCCGCCGGGCTGCGCCGCGCTGGTATCGATGCACAGCAGGTGGCCGATGCCGCATCGACGCTGCAGCTCGGTCGCCGCATCGGCAAAGGCGAGATCGTGGATCAGCAGCTTGGGCGAGCTGTCGTTGAGGATGTACTCGAGCTCGGTGACGGTCAGGCGCCAGTTGAGCAGTACCGCGATCGCGCCGGTGCGCATGCAGGCGAACTGCAGGTCGAAATACTCGACGCCATTGTGGGCGAGCAGCGCCACCCGGTCGCCGCGGCCGATGCCGAGCGCGGCGAGGTGCTCGGCCATCGCGTCGGCGCGCCGGTCGAGGTCGGCGTAGCTGAAGCTGCGGCCCGTGGCGAGCTCGCGAACCGCCTCCTTGCGACCGCGATTGGCGCGGTGATGCCGGATCCAGTCGTAGGCGCGCACCGGCCCGCGGCCGGGCGGGCGTGAACTGCGCATCCTGGCAAGGTCCTGCGGATCGGCGACGAAGGTATCGGAGGCGGCGGTCTGCGGGGCGTCGGACATGGCGGTAAGCGGGCTGCGGCCACAGGGTGGGAAAGAACATGTCATTCTGCCACCGGGCCGCCAAGCCCCGCCGAAGCGCCCCGCTTCCCGAGACGCCGGCAGCGCATGCGCCACGATGGGCCACCCCTTCCCCGCCGACGGCGTCCCGGCGAGAATGCCGCCTTCCCCGGCCTGCGTTGCCTCCATGACCCAGATCCTGCACCGCCAGATTCATCACACGCTGCCCGTGGCCGTCAGGGCCTCGGGTCTGGTCATCACCGACCGGCAGGGTCGCGAGTACCTCGATGCCAGCGGCGGCGCCGCGGTGTCCTGCCTCGGCCACGGCCACCCCGAGGTGGTGGCGGCCATCAAGGCGCAGCTCGACGCGGTCGACTACGCCCACACCAGCTTCTTCACCACCGAGGTGGCGGAGCAGCTCGCCGAGCAGCTCGTGCGCGACGCGCCCGAGGGCATCAGCCATGCCTATTTCGTGTCGGGTGGCTCGGAGGCGGTGGAGGCCGCGCTGAAGATGGCGCGCCAGTTCTTCATCGAGGTCGGTCAGCCGCAGCGCCGGCACTTCATCGCGCGCCGCCAGAGCTACCACGGCAACACGCTGGGGGCGCTCGCGGTCGGCGGCAACGCGGCTCGACGCCGCCAGTTCGCGCCGCTGCTGATCGATGTCACCCATGTGTCGGCCTGCTACGAATACCGCGGCCGCGAACCCGGCGAGAGCCCGGAAGATTACGGACACCGCCTGGTGGCCGAGCTCGCCAGCGCCATCGACCGCCTGGGCGGCGAGAACGTGATCGCTTTCGTCGCCGAAACCGTGGGTGGGGCCACCGCCGGCGCGATCACGCCGGTGCCGGGCTACCTGCAGGGCGTGCGCGAACTGTGCACGCGCCACGGCATCCTGCTGATCCTCGACGAGGTGATGTGCGGAATGGGCCGCACCGGCACGCTGCACGCCTGCAGCGCGGAGGGCGTGGTACCCGACCTGCTGATCGTCGCCAAGGGTCTGGGCGGGGGCTATCAGCCCATCGGCGCGGTGCTGGCGCAGGCGCGCATCGTCGACGCCTTCGCCAATGGCTCGGGCGCTTTCCAGCACGGCCACACCTACCTCGGCCATCCGGCAGCCTGCGCCGCCGCGCTCGCCGTGCAGCGGGTGATCGCGCGCGACCGCCTGGTCGAGCGAGCGCGCAGCCAGGGCCTCGCGCTTCGCGAGCGACTGCATGGCGCCTTCGGCGATCATCCGAACGTGGGCGATATCCGCGGCCGCGGCCTGTTCCAGGCCATCGAACTGGTGGCCGACCGGGCCACTCGGGAACCCTTCGATCCCGCGCACCGGCTGCACGCCCGCATCAAGGCCCAGGCCATGGCCAATGGCCTCATGGTCTATCCGATGGGCGGTACCATCGATGGCATTCGCGGCGATCATGTGCTGATCGCGCCCCCCTTCACCGTGACCGACCGCGATCTCGATCGCATCGTCGAGCGGCTGGCGGCGGCGACGGCAGCCGCGCTCGAATCCCTTGCCGGCTGACCGCCTGCGCGACTTTCTCCCTTTCCCTCACCCCGCACCGCGCGTGCGACAACCCTGCCACGGAGCGACCTCGCGATGAGCTTCAAGACAACCCTGGCGATTGCCGCCACCCTCGCCCTCGGCCTGCCGGCGATGCCGGCGGCCGCGCAGCAGAAGTTCCTGACCATCGGCACCGGTGGTGTCACCGGCGTGTATTACGCCGCCGGTGGCGCGATCTGCCGCCTGGTCAACAAGGACCGCGCCAAGCACGGCATCCGCTGCTCGGTCGAGTCCACCGGCGGCTCGGTGTTCAACGTCAACACCATCAAGGCCGGCGAACTCGACCTCGGCTTCGCGCAGAGCGACGTGCACTTCAATGCGCTGCGCGGCATCGCGCAATTCAAGGACGCCGGGCCCTGGGGCGACCTGCGGGCGGTCTTCTCGGTGCACCCCGAGCCCTTCACGGTGGTAGCTCGCCGCGATGCGGGCGCCAAGAGCTTCACCGACTTCAAGGGCAAGCGCTTCAACGTCGGCAACCCGGGCTCGGGCACGCGGGCCTCGATGGAGGAGCTGCTCGCAGCGATGGGCTGGAAGATGGGCGACTTCTCGCTTGCCGCCGAACTGAAGGCCGACGAGCATGGTCCGGCGCTGTGCGACGGCAAGATCGACGGCTTCTTCTTCGCCGTGGGCCATCCGAGCGCCAACATTCAGGACCCGACCACTTCCTGCGGCGCGCAGCTGGTGCCACTGACCGGCCCGGCGGTCGACAAGCTGGTTGCCGAGAAGCCCTTCTACGCCAAGGCCACGATCCCCGGCGGCCTGTATCCCAACAACCCGAACCCCACGCCCACCTACGGCGTGCTCGCCACCGTGGTCGCTTCCAGCAAGACCCCGGCCGACACCGTCTACACGGTCGTCAAGGCGGTGTTCGACAACTTCGAGGAATTCAAGAAGCTGCACCCGGCGCTCGCCAACCTGACCCCGGAGGCCATGGTCAAGAACGGGCTGTCGGCGCCGCTGCACGAGGGCGCCGCGCGCTTCTACCGCGAAAAAGGCTGGCTGCGCTGAACCCCCGGCAACCCTGACGCGAGCCCGCGATGGCCACCGACCTCGACAAGGCCCCCGAGTCCCTGCAGCGGCTGGTGGCCGAAAGCGACACCGGGGCCCGACGACCCCGGGGTGTCGCCGGGGCGGTGATCTTCACGGTCTCGCTCATCTGGGCGCTGTTCCAGCTCTGGTACGCCTCGCCACTGCCCTTCGCGCTGGGCTGGGGCATCCTCAACGACACCGAGGCGCGCGCGCTGCATCTGGGGCTCGCGCTGCTGCTCGCGTTCACCGCGTGGCCGGCCTTCCGAGGCTCGCCGCGCGATCGCATTCCGATCCTGGACTGGGCCTTTGCGCTGGCCGGCGCCTTCGCCGGCGCCTACCTGCTGCTCTTCTACGCGCAACTGGCGACCCGACCCGGGCAGCCCACGCCGATGGACATCGCCGTGGCCTGCACCGGGCTCGTGCTGCTGCTGGAGGCCACGCGTCGCACCGTCGGCTGGCCGATGGCCGCGCTGGCGCTGATCTTCATCGGCTACGCGATGCTCGGGCCCTGGATGCCCGAGGTGCTGTCGCACAAGGGCGCGAGCCTCAATCGCCTGCTGTCGCACCTTTGGCTGACCACCGAAGGGGTGTTCGGTATCGCGCTCGGGGTATCCACCGGCGCGATCTTCGTCTACGTGCTCTTCGGTACCCTGCTCGACCGCGCCGGCGGCGGCAACTACATGATGCAGGTCAGCTTCGCCGCGCTCGGCCACCTCCGCGGCGGACCCGCCAAGGTGGCGGTGGTGAGCTCGGCGCTCAACGGCATGATCTCCGGCAGCTCGGTCAGCAATGTGGTGAGCGGCGGCATCTTCACGATCCCGCTGATGAAGAAGGCGGGTTACGGAGGCGTGAAGGCGGGCGCGATCGAGACGATGAGCTCGGTCAACGGCCAGATCATGCCGCCGGTGATGGGGGCCGCGGCCTTCCTGATGGTCGAGTACGTGGGCATCCCGTACTCGGAAATCGTGCGCAACGCGATCCTGCCGGCGACACTCAGCTACATCGGCCTGCTGTACATCGTGCACCTCGAGGCGCTGAAGCTCGGCATGAATCCGATCGTGCAGCGCGCGGTCCGTCCGTGGCGCGAGCGCCTGATGCGCGTCGCGGTGGGTCTGTCGGGCACCGTCACGGTTGTCTGCGCAATCTACTACCTGCTGGTCGGGCTGAAGGCGGTGCTCGGCGCCGCGGCGCCGTGGGCGATCGGCGCCGTGGTGCTCGCGCTGTATGGCCTGAGCCTGCAGCAGGTCGCGCGAAGCCCCGATCTGCCCGACGACATCGACATCGACAACCCGGTCGCCCTCGACACCTGGCCGGCCGTGCGCGCGGGCCTGCACTTCCTGCTGCCGATCGGCACACTGATCTGGTGCCTGATGGTCGAGGAGCTTTCGCCCGGCCTGTCGGCCTTCTGGGCGATCGCGCTGCTGATCGCGCTGATGCTCACGCAGCGCCCGCTGATCGCGCGGCTGCGCGGGCGCCCGACCGCGGGCGCCTGGCGCGCGGGCGCGAACGACGTCATCGGCGGGCTCACCGACGGCTCGCGCAACATGATCGGCATCGGCGTGGCGACAGCGACCGCCGGCATCATCGTCGGCGGCATCACGCTGACCGGCCTGGGCCTGCGCATGACCGAGTTCGTCGAGTTCGTCTCGGGCGGCAACGTGATGCTGATGCTGCTCTTCATCGCCTTCGTGTGCCTGGTGCTCGGGCTGGGCGTGCCCACCACCGCGAACTACGTGCTGGTCGCCACGCTGATGGCGCCGGTGGTGGTCGAACTCGGCGCGCGCAGCGGCCTGATCATTCCGCTGATCGCGGTGCACCTGTTCGTCTTCTACTACGGGATCATGGGCGACATCACGCCGCCGGTGGGGCTGGCGACCTTCGCGGCCGCCGCTATCTCGGGTGAAGACGCGATCCGAACGGGTGTGCAGGGAGCGCTCTACGCCCTGCGGACGGTGGTGCTGCCCTTCGTCTGGATCTTCAACCCGCAGCTGCTGCTGCTCGAGATCGACTCTGCTCTGCAGGGCGTCATCGTCGTGATTGCCTGTACGCTGGCCATGCTGGTGTTCTCGGCGCTCACGATGAACTGGCTGCGCGTGCGCCTGCGCGCCTGGGAGTGGCTGGCGCTCGCGTTTGCGGTGGCCCTGCTGCTGCGCCCCGACTGGTTCATGGATCGCCTCGCCCCGGAGTACCGCGATGCCGAGCCGGCAAGCCTCGTCGAGGTCGCGCGCGATGCGCCGGCCGGCGGTCGCGTGGTGATGGTGATCGCCGGCACCACGATCGAGGGCGACGACGTCGTCAAGACCGTCGCGGTTCGCCTCGGCGAACCGGCAGCGGCGGGGGAGCCCCCGGATGGTCGCAAGCGTCTTCAGGAGGCCGGCCTCACGGTGGTGAGCCTGGGCGGCGAAGCCCAGATCGCCCGGGTGAAATTCGGCAGCCCTGCCCAGAAGAGCGGCTTCGAGCAGGGCTGGACCATCCGCAGCCTGAAGCTGCCCTCCGATCGCCCCGACCCGCACCTGTTCTATCTGCCAGCCTTGCTGCTGGTGTGCCTGGTCTGGTGGGCGCAGGGGCGGCGCCTGCCGCGCAACGCGGTGGGCTGACGCGGAGAGCATCCCCGTGAATCCGCTCGATCCGGCCACCCCGGAGGCCGGTGGCACCGCGCAGCCGGCGCACGACACCGCAGGCAAAAGCGCGGGCGTCCCGCGCTCGACCGGTGCGGCCGCCGGCGACACGCCGCGCGGCTTCTCGTGGCTCGCCGACCTCGCTCGGCGTCTCGCGCCGCTGCTTGCCCCTCATCGCGGCACCTTCGTGCTGATCGGTCTGCTGATCGCGCTCGAGCTCGGGTTGCAGATGGGCCAGCGCAAGGCCTTCGGCATCCTGATCGACGAGGCGATCCTCAAGACCGACGTGCCCTTGCTCGTGATGATCCTGGCGGGCCTCGCGGCCGCGGCGATCGTCTCGGGCGCCGCGGGCTTCGCTCATGAATTCCTTCACGCGAGGCTGTGTGCCCGGATTCCCGCGCGGGTTCGCGCCGACCTCTACGACCATGTGCAGCAATTGCCGCTGTCGCGGGTCCGCACCTCGGTGCACGGCGATCTGGTCACTCGGGTGACCGCCGACGCCGGCAGCGTGGAGCCCGCGCTCTGGTCGCTCGGCTACGTCGCCACCGCCCTGTGCGGCCTGGTGATCTCCTCGGCGATGCTGCTGTGGACCGACTGGCGCCTCGCGCTGCTCGGCCTGGCGATGATGCCGCTCGCGCTGATCGGACCTCGCTTCCTGACGCCGCGCGCGGCGGCAGAAAGCTATGCCGCGAAGACGGCCACCGGCCGGCTTGCCACCTACCTGCAGGAAAACCTGGCCAACCAGATGGTGCTGAGGGTGTTCGGCATGGCCGACGCCGCGCGAAGGCGCTTCGACGAGCACAACGCGCGAATCACCGAAGCGTCGGCCCGCTACAACGTCTACTCGTACTTCAGCTACCGCGCTCCGTGGATCGCGATCGAGCTGGTGGAACTCGCGACGCTGGCCGCCGGCAGCGCGCTGGTGATCCGCGGCGAGATGAGCGCGGGCGGGCTGGTGGCCTTCTACCTGCTGTTTTCCGGCTTCGCATCGCACACCTACAGCCTGACCACGTCGATTCCCGGGCTGATCGGTGCCTCGGCAGGGTTGCGGCGCATTGCCGAGCTGACCGAGCAGCCGATCGAACCCGTCGATTCGCCAGGCGCATCGCGAGTCCTGCCTCCCGATGCCGGTGCGGGGCTGGTTTTCGAGGCGGTGAGCTTTCGCCACGAGGGCGAGACTCGCGACGCGCTGAGCGCCGCGAGCCTGGCGATACCCAGTGGCGCGGTTACGGCCTTCGTCGGCGGCAGCGGCTCGGGCAAGAGCACGGCGCTGGCGCTGGCGCTCGGGCTGCAGCGCCCGCGCGAGGGCCGAATCCTGCTGGGCGGCCACGACCTCGCCACGCTGTCGCGACACGACTACTGGCGGCAGACTTCGGTGGTTTTTCAGGACAGCCTGCTCTTTCACGCGACGATCGCCGAGAACCTGCGCGCCGGCTGCCCCGACGCGACCGACGACGCGCTGCGCGCGGCCACGCGGGCGGCCGGCATCGATGCCTGGATCGACAGCCTGCCCGCGGGCTACGACACGATGGTCGCGGGCGACACCTGTTCCGGAGGGCAGCGCCAGCGGCTGGCCATCGCGCGCGCGCTGCTGCGCGGCCCGCGGCTGCTCGCGCTCGACGAGCCAGTGAGCGCCCTCGACCCGCCGACCGCCGAGGCGGTGATGACGACCCTGCGCCAGCTCGCCGGCGGACGCACCGTGCTGCTGGTCACGCACCGGATGAGCGATGCGGCGCGCGCCGACCATGTCGTGGTGTTCGACGCCGGGCGGGTGGTGGAACAGGGTCCACCCGCGCGCCTGATGGACGCCGACGGCGCGTGGGCCGCGCTGCATCGGCGCGAATCGGGTCAGGCCTGAACGACATCGGGCACGACGCCGTCGCGACCGGCTGCAGCTGCGGTACCTGCAACCCGGACCCGCACGCCGAGGTCTTTCGGCGATACTGCCGCCATTCATCTTCAAGGGAGATCCCATGCGTCGTCGTCAGGCTCTGGCCATGCTGTCCGTGGCCGTCGTCGGCAGTTCCTTCGGTCCTGCGCGAGCGCAGGAGAACGCGCTGCGACTGGTCGTTCCCTACCCGCCCGGTGGCGCATCCGATTCCTCGGCGCGGATCGTCGCCGCCGAGCTCGGTCCCCGCCTGAAGCGGCCGGTGGTGGTCGAGAACCGGGTCGGCGCCGGCGGGCGGATCGCGATGCAGCAGATGCGCGCCCTGCCCCCCGATGCCGACGCGCTGGTGTTCGTGAACCCGGCGCTGATCACGCTGGTGCCGAACCTCGTCAGCCAGCCGGGCTACGACGCCGAGGCCGACTTCCAGCCGGTCTCGCAGATCAGCCAGTACCAGTTCGCACTCGCAGTGCCCGCGAACCATCCGGCCACCACCGTGGCCGGCCTGCTCGACTGGATCCGCGCGAATCCCGACAAGGGCAACTTCGGCGTCCCCGCCAACGGCAGCATCCCGCACTTCTTCGCGCTGATGATCGGCGAGGCGGCACGGGTCAGGGCCACCGTCGTTGGCTACAAGGGCTCGGCACCTCTGGCCACCGACCTGATCGGTGGCCATCTGGCGATCGGCGTCGACACCCTCGACAGCCTGATCGTCCATCACCAGGGCGGCAGGCTGCGCATCCTCGCCACCTCGGCCGAGCGCCGCGCGATCGACGGCGTACCCACGCTGCGCGAAGCCGGCCTGGCCCTGAGCGCCACCGGCTGGAATGCGGCCTACGCCAAATCCACGATGCCGGCCGAGCGCGTCGCCCTGTACGCCCGCGAGATCGCCGCGATCATGCAGCTGCCCGAGGTCCGCGAGAAATTCCTGCAGATGAAGTCCGAGCCGGTCTCGGCCGACGCAACCCGGACTCGGGCCACGGTGGAAGCCTTCAAGGCGCAGTGGGTACCGGTGATCCGGGCCTCGGGCGTCCGGCTGGACTGAACGCCGATGAGCCGGATATCCCTGAGCTTCGACAATGGCCCGGATCCGGAGGTGACGCCGCAGGTGCTCGAGGTGCTCGCCCGGCACGACATCCGCGCGAGCTTCTTTCCGCTCGGCGACAAGCTTCGCGACCGGCGCCATCTCGCCGAGCGCGCGCATGCCGAAGGCCAC
>Ga0315900_10009731_pt1 | contig 12144 bp, 9 predicted proteins | sample LakEriMetagenome_FD_203521 | JGI IMG/M metagenome (GOLD analysis project Ga0315900, IMG submission 203521) | Freshwater fungal communities from buoy surface, Lake Erie, Ohio, United States - Buoy 12 MA114 | ecosystem: Environmental > Aquatic > Freshwater > Lake > Lake biofilm | place: USA: Lake...
TCGCGCAGCGCGCCGGCATCCTGGTGCGGCACCGGCAGCGGCACCATCTGGCCGAAGTCTTCGGGCTGGCCGATGGGCGGTAGGCCAAAGCGGGACGCTGTGCGCTGCATCAGGCTCACCGCTTGCGCGTGGCAGCGTTGGCGCACCTGCGCCCAGCCATGGCGCTGCTGGAAGGCGATGGCCGCAGGCACGGTCAGCCAGGCTGCGATATCGCGCGTGCCCTGCCACTGCAGGCGCCGCTCCAGCACGGTGCGGCCGGTGTAGGCGTCAAAGCCGGTGTGGCCCTGCGTGCCGGCCACGTAGCCCCAGCTGGTGACGGTGGCGTGCAAGGTCTGGTGGTGCTCGGCGCGGGCATGCAAGAAGGCGCTTCCCTTGGGGGCGCACAGCCACTTGTGACAGTTGCCGGTGTAGAAGTCGGCGCCCAGCGCGGCGAGGTGCAGGTCGATGTGACCTGGGGCGTGGGCGCCGTCGATCAGCGTGAGAACGCCGCGCTCCCGGGCCTGGACGCAGAGCTCTCTCAGGGGAAAGATCAGTGCCGTGGTGGACGTGATGTGGCTGGCGAAGATCACCCGCGTGCGCGGGTTCACCGCCGCCAACACCCGCTCGGCGAAGCGCTCCCGCTCAAAGGGCAGGGGGATCTCCACTCGGCGGTATGTGGCCCCCGTCTGCTCGCACACGCGCTGCCATGTGGCGTCGCAGGCGCCGTATTCATGGTCGGTGGCCAGAATCTCGTCGCCGGGCTGCAGGTTCAGCGAGCGGGCCACGATGTTCACGCCCGTGGTGGCATTGGGCACGAAGACCAGGTCCTGCGCTTGCGCGCCCAGGGCTTCTGCCAGGGCCTGTCGTGCCTGCGCCAGCAGCTCGCCCGAGCGCCGGCCGAGAAAGGCCACCGGGTTGCGCTCCATCTGTAGCTGCCAGCCCTGCAGGGCCTCGAACACCTCGCGCGGGCAAGCGCCAAATGAGCCGTGGTTGAGGAACACCACCTCAGGGTCGAGGAGGAAGAGGTCTTTCATCGGGCCAGGATTGTGAAGGGTTGGCTGCTCAAAGCCGGGTGCTGGAGGCGCGCAGACACTTGGGGGGTCTAGGGCTTTCATTAGTTGACTTTGGAAATGTTCATGCCTAACCTGTGACGCATGCAGAAGCCCTGAGTAAAAGGCGGGCCCGGTGGGGCGCCTGGCTCGGGGTGGCAGCGCGTCACGGATGGAAGGCATTTCCCCGATGAAGATTGCAGTGCTGGGCGGTGGCCATGGCGCCTACGCCGCCGCCGCAGACTTGGCCGAGCAGGGCCATGAGGTGCGGCTGTGGCGGCGCGACGCGTCCGCCTTGCAGGCGCTGCATGACCAGTGCGGGATCGCCCTGAAGGACGCGCAGGGGCGCCGCATCGTGCCGCTGGCCCTGGCGACGGGTGACATCGGGGCCGCGGTTCGGGGAGCGCAGTTGCTGGTGTTGCCCACGCCGGCCATCGCGCAGACGGATATCGCGGCGCTGCTGGCGCCTCACCTGGTGGATGGCCAGGTGGCGTTTTTGGCGCCTGGCACTTTTGGCAGCTTTTTGATGCCGCGTGTGGCGCGCCAAGCCGGCTCGCGCGCCGAGGTGCGGTGGGCGGAGACCGGTACCTTGCCTTACCTTGCCCGCAAGCATGGCCCGGCTGAAGTCAACGTCACCATACGGGCGGTGCGTCTGCCTACCGGGGTGTACCCAGCGCAGCATGCCGAGCAGGCGCTGTCGGTCATCCGCCAGGCCTTCCCCAGCGTGTTGCCGTGCGGCAATGCCCTGTCGGGGGCGCTGATGAATGCCGGCCCGGTGATCCATCCGCCGCTCGTGGTGATGAATGCCGCCCCGCTGCAGCACTTCGAGCGCTGGGACATCCACTCCGAGGGCACGCAGTCCTCCGTGCGGGCGGTGACCGACCGGCTGGACACCGAGCGCATGGCCGTGCGCGAGGCGCTGGGCTATGCGGCGCCGCACTTTCCCCTGGCCGACCATTACCGCAATGACCAGTGGATGTATGGCGACGCCCACCGCAAGCTGCAGAAGTCGGGGGATTGGCGCGAGCACATCGACCTGCAGCACCACCGCTATGTGAGTGAGGACATCGAGCTGGGCCTGGCATTCCTGGCCTCGGTGGCGCGCTGGGCGGGGGTGGATGCCCCTGTGGCGCATGGCCTGTTGGCGCTCACCGGCGCCTGGCTCGGGCGCGACCTGCGCCAGGGTGCGCGCACCCTCGAGGGCCTGGGCCTCGCCGGCCTGGGCCCTGAAGCCCTGCACGCCATGCTGGAGAAGGGGGAGGCGCGGTGATGCCGCGTTTTGCCGCCGTGGGTGCCGGCCGCATGGGCCGAAGCATCGCCATCGCCTTCGCCTACGCCGGGCACCGCATCGCCCTGGTCGACTTGAAAGCTCGGTCCGACGAAGCGACCCAGGCGCTGGGCCAGCAGGCGCGTGACGAGATCGTGGCAAGCCTGCAGGCGCTGGCTGAGTTGGGTGCGCTGAAGGCCGCCGACGTGCCCGCCATCGCGCAGCGTGTGCACTTCGTGCCCGCGGCACAGGCTTCTGAAGCCCTGGCCGCTGCTGAATTGGTGTTCGAGGGCGTGCCCGAGACGCTGCAGGCCAAGCAGGAGGCGCTGGCTGCCATCAGCGCCCACGTGACGCCCGAGGCCATCGTCACCTCCACCACCAGCAGCATCCTGGTCACGCAACTGGCGCCCCTGGTGAGCCACCCGCAGCGGTTTCTCAACGCGCATTGGCTGAACCCGGCCTATCTCATCCCGGTGGTGGAGTTGTCCACCCATGCCGGCACCTCGGCCGATGCACTGGCACGCACGCGGGAGATCCTGGAGGGCATTGGCAAGTTGCCCGTGGTCTGCGGGCCCACGCCCGGCTACATCGTGCCCCGCCTGCAGGCGCTGGTCATGAACGAGGCCGCGCGCATGGTGGAGGAGGGTGCTGCCACGGCCGAGGAGATCGACCGTGCCACCCGCTTTGGCCTGGGCCTGCGCTTTGCAGCCCTGGGCGTGGTGGAGTTCATCGACTTTGGCGGCGCCGACATCCTGCACCACGCCAGCCGCGAGATGTCGGCCAGCGTGGACGCGCAGCGCTACCGCGCCCCGGCCATCATCGACCGCATGGTGGCCGAGGGCCGGCTCGGCCTGAAGACCGGCAGCGGCTTCTTTGACCACGCATCCCAGGACGTGGCGGCCTATCGCCGTGACGTGCTGTCCCGAACGCTTGGCATGTTGCGGCATGCCGGGCTGTACCGGCCGCCTGCGGCCTCCACGCTGTCCTGAGGGGTCCGAAGTGCCTTGCTCCAAGGCTCCGATGGGCCCCCGGTGTCCCTGACCGATCCACGTGAAGGAGTTTTCACCATGTCCCTGACCCGTCGTTCTCTGGCTGCGTTGGCGGCCGCTGTGCTGGCCCCGATGGCCGCCGCCCCGGCTCTGGCCCAGCAGGTCACGCTCAAGGCCGTCAACGCCTTCCAGGAAGGCACTTACTACGCGCGGAACTTCGAGGCCTTTGTGAAGAAGGTCAATGACGAAGGCAAGGGTATCGTGCAGATCAACTACCTGGGCGGCCCCAAGGCCATCCCGACCATGGAGCAGGGTGCGGCGCTGCGCAACAGCGTGGTGGACCTGGCCAACACCACCACGTCCTTTGTGGCGGGGGTGTCGCCCGAGAGCCTGGCCCTGAACTACGCCACGGTCTCCTGGGCCGAGATGCGCCGCAACGGCACGGTGGACGTGCTCAACCAGATGATGATGGAAAAGGGCCTGTACTACTACGCTCGCACCGGTGATGGTGTGCCGTACCACATCTACCTCAACAAGCGCATCGACAAGGCCGACCTGTCGGGTCTGAAGATCCGCATCGCGCCGATCTACCGCGAGTTCTTCACGCGTCTGGGGGCCTCGGTGATGCAGGTGGCACCAGGCGAGGTCTACACCGCGCTGGACCGTGGGGTGGTGGATGGCTACGGCTGGCCTCTTTTGGGCATCTTTGATCTCGGCTGGCACGAGAAGACCAAGTTCCGTGTCGATCCGGGCTTCTACAACATCGAACTCGGTGTGATCTTCAGTGCCAAGACCTGGAACTCCCTCACCCCGGCGCAGCGCGACTTCCTGAACAAGCAGGTGGCCTGGCTGGAGGCCAAGAACGCCGACATGGCGGGCAAGGACGCCGCCGCCGACATCAAGCGCCAGGCCGATGCGGGCATCCAGGTGATCCAGCTGCCCAAGGCTGAAGCCGACAAGCTGCTCAAGCTGTCGCTGGAGGCCGGCTGGGAGGGCGTCATCAAGGCCAGCCCCGTGCACGGGCCGCGCCTGCGCCAGTTGATGGCCCCCTGAACCTGGGGTTGATGACGATGCAGCGCGGGCTCTACGCGGGGCTGATGAAGGCTTGCGGCGCCGTGGCGGCGGCCACGGTGGCCGTCATCACGGTGCTGGTGTGCACAGACGTGGTGGGCCGCAACCTCGGCTGGGTGCCCTTCACCTGGGTCAACGAGGTCACGGAGTACGCGCTGCCTGTGGCCACGCTCGCGGCAGCACCCTGGCTGCTGTGGCGCAACCAGCACGTGCGCCTGGACATCCTGGGGGCCGTGCTGTCGCGGCCGGCGCAGCGCCAGGTTGACCGCGTGGCCTCGGCCCTGGGGCTGGTGGTGAGCCTAGTGATGACCTGGTACGCCTGGCGCATGCTGGATGACAGCCGCCAGGCGGGCAGCTTGGTGATGAAGGCGCTGGTGTTCCCCGAGTGGTGGCTGTACGTGCCCGTGCCCATCTGTTTTGGCCTGCTGGCGCTGGAGTGCGCGCGGCGGGTCTGGCGGCCTTCGGGCTTGGTAGAAGAGGCTGAGGGCGCGCCAGGCGTGCCTGCGGCCCAGGAGGAGCGGCCATGACCTGGTGGCAAAGCCTGTTGCTCCTGTTCGGGCTGCTGTCCGTCCTGCTGCTCGTGGGCCTGCCCGCGGCCTTTGCCTTCCTGGCCATCAACCTGGTGGGGGCCGTCATCTACCTGGGCGGGGAGGCGGGCCTCATGCAGGTGGTGCGCAACGGCGTGACCTCGCTCACCAACTTCTCGTTGACGCCTATCCCCTTCTTCATTCTTATGGGGGAGGTGCTGTTCCATACTGGCTTGGCCATGAAGGCCATCGACGCCTTTGACCGTGCGATCCGCGGGGTGCCCGGGCGCCTGGCGGTGGTGGCCATCGTCGCGGGCACGGTGTTCTCGGCCATCTCAGGCTCCACGGTGGCCACCACGGCGTTGCTGGGTGGCCTGCTGTTGCCGGAGATGCTCCGGCGGGGTTACCACCCACGCTTGGCCATGGGGCCGATCATGGGCATTGGCGGCGTGGACATGCTGGTGCCTCCTTCGGCGCTCACGGTGTTGCTGGGCAGCCTGGCCAGCATCTCGATCTCCGGCTTGCTCATCGCCGGCGTGGTGCCGGGCCTGCTGATGGCGGTGATGTTCATCGGCTGGATCGTGTTCACCGCCAAGCGGCGGCCGGAGTGGGCCCCCGTGGCGGAGCCGGAGCCCGTGGAGGGCTGGGAGCGCTGGCGGCCGCTGGTGGTGCACGTGACGCCGCTGGTGATGATCTTCCTGCTGGTCATCGTGGCGATGTCCGCGGGCTGGGCTACGCCCACGGAGTCGGCCGCGCTGGGGGCACTGGCTACTGTGCTGGTGTGCCTGCTCTACCGCAGCCTCAGCTGGGCGGCGCTGGGCAAGGCCTTGATGGGCACCACGGCGATTTCCGGGGTGATCCTCTTCATCATCCTGGGCGCCACCACCTTCTCGCAGATCCTGTCTTTCTCTGGGGCGACCAACGGTCTGGTGTCCCTGGTGCAGGGCTCGGGCTTGCCGGGCTGGGCGGTGCTGGCCGGCATGATCGCCATCCTGCTACTGCTGGGCTGCTTTGTCGACCAGGTCAGCATGATGCTGATCACGCTGCCGTTCTTCATGCCGCTGGTATTGCACTTTGCCTGGGACCCGTTGTGGTTTGGCGTGATCTACCTGATCTGCATGCAGCTGGGCTTGTTGACTCCGCCGTTTGGCATGCTGCTGTTCACCATGCGCAGCGTGGCGCCGAAGGAGATTCCTACGCGCGAAATCTTTGCTGCCGTCACGCCCTATGTGGTGATGGGCATGCTGATGATCGCGCTGGTGCTGGCGGTGCCGGAGGTGGCGACCGGGCTGCCCAAGTGGTTGCTGGGCAAGTGAGGTCTCCCTCGTGAGTGACCGCACCTTGAGGGCCGCACTCGAAGGCATGACTGGGGAGCGTTCTGCGGCATCGGCCGAGGCCCTTCCGCAAGGGCATATCGTCCCCCGAAGCTTGCGTGAGCGTCTGGCCTGGGACCCAGCCCGAGGCCGCGTTTGCGACGGCCCGCGCCGATACCTCATCATGCGCCCCGATGTGCTGATGGGCGCCGTGGTGGCCATGGTGCCTCCTGCCCGGAGGTCCTTCATGTCCGCCCTGGCGGCGTCTACCCGCGACCACGGCGCGGACAGCCTGCGTGCCTACGCACAGATGGTGCAGGGCGACCGGCAAGCCCTTATGCAGGCCACGGCGGCCGCGGCGGCCGATCTGGGCTGGGGCCGCTGGGCGATCACCTTGGAACACGGCAGCCTGCAGCTGGAGGTGCTGGACAGCCCCTTCGTGGACGGTTGGCAAGCGGCGTCTGACGGAAGGGCCGCTGACGAGGCGGTGTGCGCGCCCATCCGCGGCATGCTGCAGGCCCTGGCCGAAGTGGTACTGGAAGGGCCCGTGGAGGTACAGGAAACTCACTGCGCGGCGGTGCAGGTGAAGGTCACGCCGCTTGGGCAGGCGGATGGTGGTTTGGAGGCGAACGCCTCCTCGGTGCAGGCCCACGGCGCCGTCTGTGCCTGCCGCTTCACCGCCAGGCCCAGGAGCGCGGCGTGACTGGGGTGGACGACCCGCGCGCAGTAGGGGTCGCGACAGCCAGGTTCGACCCCCGGGCCTTGGTGCAGCCCGACCAGGTGCATCGCGACCTCTACCTTCGCGAAGACATCTTTGCTCTGGAGATGGAGCGGCTGTGGGCCCGCGCCTGGCTTTTCGTGGGCCATGACAGCCAGGTGCCGCAGGCGGGTGATGCCTGGGCCACCACTCTGGGGGGTCAGCCCGTGATGATGCTGCGCGGGCACGACGGCGCGGTGCGGGTGCTGCACAACCGCTGTGCCCACAAAGGCGCGCCGTTGCGGCCCGAGCGCGCCAGCCATGCCGGGCAAACCTTGCGCTGCCCGTACCACGCCTGGTCGTACCGGCTGGATGGCACGCTGCTGGCGGCGCCGCAGAAAGACGGTTTGGCCGGCACGGCGTTCGAGTCCAGCCACGCGGCGCAGGGCTTGACGCCTTATGGCGAGGTAGCGGTGCACCGCGGGTTTGTCTTCGCGCGGGCACGGCGGGATGGTCCAGGCTTTGAGGCCTCGATGGGGGAGCTGCTCGCAGCGCTGGACCTGCTGGCCGACCGCTCTCCACAAGGCCGCCTGACGGTGGCCGGTGGCGTGCTGCGTACGGCCTTCGAGGCCAACTGGAAGATCTACCTCGAGAACATCAACGACGCTTTTCACCCCATCAGCGCCCATGCCTCGGTGACGGCGTCGGCCGACAGCGTGTGGCGCGGTACGCAGGAGTCTGGCGACGCTTCAGCCCAGACGCCCGCCACGCCGCCGCTGGCCCTGCGCCAGTTGCTGCCCTTCGGGTCGGGCTACGACTTCTTCAAGGCCATGGGCGCGCGCGTGCTGCCCCACGGCCACAGCCTCTTGGGCACGCACCACAGCATCCACACCGGCTATGCCGACCTGGGCGCCTATGGCGAAGCCCTGCGGCGCTCGCACGGTGAGGCCCGTACGGCGCAGGTGCTGGCCTTCGCGCCCCAGAACGTGGTGTTCTACCCCTCTATGGCGCTGAAGGGCGCGCCGCCCGTGATGCGGGTACTGCGTCCGCTGTCGGCCGGGCGCACCGTGCTGGAGGCCTGGGCCTTCCAGCCCGAGGGCGCTCCGCCGGAGGTCCTGCGCAGCGCCCTGCTGTACAACCGCCAGGTGTTTTCGCCCATGTCGATGGTCGCGCACGACGATCTGCACCTGTTTGAGGGCCAGCAGCGCAGCCTGGCGGCCCGCGGCAACCCCTGGGTCAGCCTGCACCGGGGTGCGGTGCGTGGGCCCGATGGCGGGCTGCGGGAGGCCTTGCCGCGCGATGTCGACGGCCTGGACGAGGCGCTGCTGCGCAACCAGTACCGAGCCTGGGCCGAGGGCATGGCCGACGCCCCCCCCGCTACGGAGGGCGGATGCTGACGCCCGCGGACATCACACGCGCCATGTTGCAGGATTTTGTGGCCGAGGAAGCCTGGCTGCTGGACGCTCAGCGCTGGGACGAATGGGCGGCCCTGTTCACCGCGGACGGCCGGTATTGGGTGCCCGCCCGCCCTGGGCAGCCCGACACGCCCGACCAGGTGTCGCTGCTGGACGATGACGCGCTGCTGCGCGCCGTCAAGCTCAAGCGCCTGCGCGACCACCGCGCCCATTCTCAGCAGCCCGCTGGGCGTGGGCACCACCTGCTGCAAGCCAGCACCGTGGTGGTGATGGATGCACCGGGCAACCGTTTCGAGCTGCGCACGCCGTTTGTCTACACCGAGCTGCGCGCAGGGCACACCGTGAGCCTGCCAGGCGTGGCCTGGCACCACCTGGTGGTGGAGGCAGGCGCCCTGCGGATGCGCCTGAAGCGCGTGGACCTGCTGCATGCCGACCAGCCGCTGCGCGCGGTGGAGTTTTACCTTTGACCTGCTGGACGAAACCTCATGGCTGAAAGATCGTTCACCGAAGAAGTCAAGAAGCTGCGCCTGGGCGAGGGCGAGGTGTTCCGCGGTGAGGGCATCCTGGCCGTGACCAAGGCGCTGCTGGAGTCTGGCGTGGCCTACGTGGCCGGCTACCAGGGCGCACCCATCTCGCACCTGATGGACGTGCTGGCCGACGCGCAGGACATCCTGGCCGACCACGGCATCCACTTCGAGAACAGCGCCAGCGAGGCCACGGCGGCGGCGACGCTCGCGGCCAGCGTGAACTACCCGCTGCGCGGCGCGGCCACCTTCAAGAGCACGGTGGGCACCAACGTGGCCAGCGATGCCTTGGCCAACCTGGCCTCGGGCGGTGTCACGGGCGGCGCGCTGATCATCGTGGGTGAGGACTACGGCGAGGGCAGCTCCATCATGCAGGAGCGCAGCCACGCATTTGCCATGAAGTCGCAGATCTGGCTGCTGGACCCGCGGCCCAACCTGCCGTCCATCGTGCAAGCCGTCAAGGACGGCTTTGAGCTGAGTGAGGCCAGCCGCACCCCAGTCATGCTGCAGCTGCGCATCCGCGCCTGCCACGTGCACGGGCAGTTCACGGCCAGTGCCAACCGCCGGCCGAGCTTCACGCTGCGCGAGGCGATGGAGCAGCCCCGGCGCGACACTGGCCGTATCGTGCTGCCGCCTGCGAGCTTTGTGCACGAGCAGGAGAAGGTGCGCGAGCGTTGGCCGGCGGCCGTGCGCTTCATCCGCGAGCGCTGGCTGAACGAGCGCTTCGGCCCCGGCGGGCGCGAGGTGCTGGCCGCTGGCGCGCCCACCGGCATCGGCACCCAGGTCGACGCGGCGGCGGCCGCTGCGGCACAGGACATAGGCATCGTCGTGCAGGGGGGGCACTTCAACACGCTGATGCGCGTGCTGCTCAACCTCGGGCTGGCCGATCTTTTCGGGCGCAGCGCCGTGCCGGTGTACGTGATGAACGTGACCTATCCTGTGGTGGACGAGGAGGTGCTGGAGTTCTGCGCCGGCAAGCGCGCCGTGCTGCTGGTGGAGGAGGGGCAGCCCAACTTCATCGAGCAGAACATCGCGGCCGTCCTGCGCGCGGCGGGCAGCGGTTGTGCCCTGCACGGCAAGGACCTGCTGCCGGTGGCGGGCGAGTACACGGCCGGCGTGGTCATGGCCGGCGTGAGAGCCTTCCTGCAGCGCCATGGGGTGCTTGCGGTGCCGCAGGCCAGCACCCCCCGCATCATCCCCATCCAGCCCGCGCCCGTGGTGCACAACCGCCCGCCGGGCTTTTGCACTGGCTGTCCGGAGCGGCCCATCTTCACCGCCATGAAGCTGGTGGAGCGTGAGCTCGGGCCGCACCATGTCTCGGCGGACATCGGCTGCCATCTGTTTTCCATCCTGCCGCCCTTCAACGTGGGCAACACCACCATGGGCTACGGCCTGGGTGCGGCGGGTGCGGCCGCGCTCAACGTCAAGGCGGACAAGCGCGTCATCAGCGTGATGGGCGATGGCGGTTTCTGGCACAACGGCTTGACCAGCGGCATCGCCAACGCGGTGTTCAACCGCTCCGACAACCTGACGCTGATCGTCGACAACAGCTACACCTCGGCCACGGGAGGGCAGGACATTCCGTCGTCCAAGGCACTCAACCCCACACGCAGCACCGGCCACGCCATCACGCAGGCGGTGCGCGGCGTGGGGGTGAACTGGGTGCGCACCGTCACGCGCACCTACGACCTCAAGGCCATGACCGCCGCGCTGAAGGAGGCACTGACAACCAAGGAGCCTGGCCCCAAGGTGCTGGTGGCGCAGAGCGAGTGCATGCTCAACAAGCAGCGGCGCGAAAAGCCGCTGCAGCGCCAGCGCCTGGCCGCCGGTGAGCGCGTGGTGCGCGAGCGCTTTGGTGTGGACGCCGACACCTGCACGGGGGACCACTCCTGCATCCGGTTGTCCGGCTGCCCCTCGCTCACGGTCAAGCCCAACCCCGACCCGCTGCGCACCGACCCGGTGGCGGCCGTGGTCGATTCCTGCGTGGGCTGCGGCCTGTGCGGTGAGGTGTCTCATGCCGCCGTGCTGTGCCCCTCGTTCTACAAGGCGCAGATCGTCAGCAACCCCACGGCCTGGGACCGCTGGCGTGAGCGCGTGCGCGGCGCCGTCATCGGCTGGCTGCAGCGGCGTGACGCCGCTCGGCGCGCGCGCTGGGCCTTTGGGGAGGCTTCGTGAGCCTGCAGAGCACGCCACGCCTGATCAAGATCGCCATCCTCGCCATGGGCGGGGAGGGCGGCGGGGTGCTGGCCGACTGGCTGGTGGACCTGGCCGAGCATGCCGGCCACATGGCGCAGACCACCTCCGTCCCCGGCGTGGCGCAGCGTACCGGCGCGACCATCTACTACGTGGAGGTGCTGCTGGATGGCGGCGGGCAGGGGCTGCCGGTGATGGCGCTGATGCCCTTGCCGGGGGATGTAGACATCGTCCTCGCCTCGGAGTTGATGGAGGCCGCGCGCGCTGTGCAGCGCGGGCTGGTGACGCCAGAGCGCACCACGCTGGTGGCCTCCACGCACCGGGTCTACGCCATCGCCGAGAAGACGGCGATGGGCGACGGCCGTGCCGACAGCGCGGCTTTGCTGGCCTCGGCGCGTGGGGCGGCCGGCCGGTTTGTCGGCTTCGACATGGCGCAGGCGGCCGAGGACGCCGGCAGCGTGATCAGCGCGGTGTTGTTCGGCGCCTTGGCGGGCACGGGGGCCTTGCCCTTCAGCCGGGCGCACTTCGAGGCCACCATCGAGCGCGGCGGCGTGGGCGTGAAGCCCAGCCTGCGTGCCTTTGCAGGCGCTTTTGAGCGCGCGGCCCGGGGCGATGGTGGAAGTCAGCCGCCAGCGTCCGTGGATTCCCCGGCGACGCCCTCGCTGGCAGCCTTGAACGGTTCTGGCCCGTCATCTGCATCCGCTGTACCCGCCACCTCCGCTACTCCTGCCGCGCCTCAGACGAGGGGCGCGGCCGCTCCCACCGCTGCTCACCCCGCTGTCGCCAAACTCTTGCAGCGCGCCCAGGGCGAGCACCCTGATGCCGCCACCCGCCACCTCGTCATCGAAGGCCTGCGGCGCTTGATCGACTGGCAGGACCCGGCCTGGGCCGGCAACTACCTGGACCGGCTGGCCAGCTTGCGCAAAGGCGCCGCAGCGGCTGCCCCGCGGGCTGAAGCGGCGCAGGTCGAGACCTTCATGGCTGAAGCCGCCCGGCACCTGGCCTTGTGGATGAGCTGGGAGGACACCATCCGCGTGGCCGAGCTCAAGACCCGTGACAGCCGGTTTGCCCGCGTGCGCTCGGAGGTGAAGGCGGGGGCCGAGCAGGTCCTGGCCATCCA